>Ga0310786_10000157_pt1 | contig 113670 bp, 92 predicted proteins | sample AusTroGonzalo_MG_FD_203881 | JGI IMG/M metagenome (GOLD analysis project Ga0310786, IMG submission 203881) | Bovine rumen microbial communities from tropical cattle in Woodstock, Queensland, Australia - Gonzalo_03 (v2) (version 2) | ecosystem: Host-associated > Mammals > Digestive system >... | reverse complement strand
CCAGTAGACCGACTGCCCGCCGAAGAAGTAGTCGCGCCGCGTGACAAGGCTTCTGCAGACCGCCTCACGCGACAGCTTCATGTAGCGACGAAACGCTTTTCTATGTCGTGGCCTTGTCACCGATTCCCTTTCGCCCGATTATGTGTGCGGCAGAGCTTCAGGCAGTTCTCGATGTCTGTGGCACATCATGTTTTACTTAACACATGGATAATAAATATCGACAACGATATAATTAATAGCCGTAAACGCCCATAAAATAAAAATTGCAGTAAGCACAAAAAAACGAAAACCGCGCATGCGTCAAATATTCCAGTCATTATGCGATAATCAAAAATGTAGTATCCTGGAATTGCAACGACATAAAACGTAATTGCAATCATATTACAAATGTCCACCAGCGTCATCTTTTTATTCTGCATTTGTAGACTCCTCCAACCATAATTGAGAAAGCCAATTCACCCAGCCACTATATCCGAAGAACGTCCCATGTTGGGATACATGCTTTTTCCATGAGCTTATAGGAATGGTACCGTCAGGTGAAATAACATTGCCGGGGATATCAACTGAACTTAAGCATGAGTAGGCACTTACGGCTGCTAAATGATATGGCGGATGAACAGACAATGGATCTATCGCAGAACCTGATGCATTGTCTGCTACAAATCCATATTTCGACCCATGTCCAGCAAATGATATCGCATAAATTCCATCTTGGGTCCACATATCATAAAACGAATTTTCGGAACTTGCCCATTCATGCGATATAACCTTGAATCCTTTGGCTTGATACAAGGCCGCGTCTGACATGGCCTTCCGCTTTAATTGTGTGACAAATGCGATCACGCCATCACGCCACCCCGATTTAGACGTATATACGCAAAATACATTGGGGACTTCAAACAAGCACGGGTTGTTCTCGTTTCTTTTTAGCCATTTAGCCCTTTCGCTGAAGTCAAGCTTTAATTTGTCTGCTAATGACATAATTGTATCCTTGCGCGATGATTTTCTGGCTATGGCCCAGCGTTTGGATGAATTGCGTTCTATTACCCACTCCAAGCCCAATTCATCATAGCCGCATAAGGAGTTGTTCCGACAGAAGCCATACAAATTCAACCCTCCATCTTCCTCAATCGGATCCCTATTTAGCCAACGCATCAGCGTGGGCGAGTAGAACCGATAGCCATAGTAGTAGAGACCGGTTTCTGGGTCAAAGTATTTTGTTGAAAAGCGGTGGCGGAAGAAATCGACGAGAGGACCAGACTGCGCGACGATTTTGCCAAAGGCGTCGTAGGTGTACTGCGCTACGGTGTTGCCGTTGTCGTCAAGGTAGCGAGTGATGTTTCCGTTGTTGTCGTAGCAGGGGATGTAGATGCATCCATCGACCGTAAGATACAGCAGCCCGCCTACGCGCGGGCTCTTGCGACCGCTACGCGGCTCATTCGCTTTGCTCATTCGGCCAACCTGATCGTCTTCGACGACAGGCGCATTTCCCGCGCCTTGAAGCGTTCCCGACAAATCCTTGCCCCAATAGTATTGTGTCTCGATGGTGTTGGTCGTCGCGCCGTTCACCGAGAAAAGCGTCAGTTTGCTGATGTAGTCATAGGCATGGGCGACACGCACAGAGCAACGTCTGCCTCGGCCTTGCCTAATCCCTCTATTCGCTGACCTGAACATTACCTCTCACACATCGCTCTTGCGCCGGTTGCAGTCGGCGCAAAGCATCTGGCAGTTCTCCGCGACAGTCTTGCCGCCCTTCGCCCATGGCGTGATGTGGTCGGCCTGCATTTCCTCGATGGCGAACTTCTTGCCGCACTTCGGACATTTGCCCCCTTGCCTCGTATAGGCGGCAAGCCGCTCTTCGTCGTCAAATGCGCGTATGTTCAAATGCCGTTCATCGCCGTCGAGAAGGTACGGGACGATGCCGCTTTTCTTCGTCACGTCCTTGTCCTTCAGGAGCCGCTGCGTCTCCCTCTCGATCCATGCCGTGTCGAGCTTGGCCTTGCCGTAATTGGCGTACCAATACCCCCAGTCCAGCCCCTTCAGAATCTTCACGCGGTCGCTCGTGTGCTTGAACTTCGCCTCGATCCATGTAATGACGTTGCTGAAATAGCTCCACAGCTCGCTCGCGTCGGTGTCGCCGTCCTTCTTGCGCTCCGCCATGTACTCACGAATCGCCTTGTCGTCCTTCTTGCCGATGAACCACTGGATTGCCCGCTCAAGGCAGCCCTGCCGCTCGAACTCCGCCACGACGTAGTTCCGCGCAATGTTGACGGCGGGGCAGTTGCGTTTCGAGAACCATCGCTTCGCGTCCGACACCCACGGCCCGTGATAGACGGCGTTGCGCATCTCCTGTGCCGACAGTTCCTTCCCCGCAACGTTGATCCGCTCGAACCATTTGATCTTCTCCTCGTCGTCGCCGCTGCAGAAATAGACCGTCAGCTCATAGTCGAGGAACTTCTTCTGCCGCGCATCCTCCGCTCCGTCGAGCCGGCCGAAGTACCGCTCCTCGTAGGAAAAGTCGTTGTTGAAATACTGGCAGATGGAAATCGTACGCTGCTGCCCGTCCATCACCTCATAATTTCCGTCGTCGCGCACGATCCAGTACATCGCGTTCAACGGGAAGCCGTGCATGATCGAGTCGATGACAAGCAGCCTGTCCTTTTGGTCGTACACGAACTCGCGCTGATAGGGCGGACGGATGTCCAGCTTGCCACCGTAACCGTAAACGCCCTCATCGCCTTCATCGCGGTAGCCCGCGACCAAATCGCGCACCTTGATCTTATGAAGCGTGATGTCCATCTTTCCTCCTTATGACGATTCTGTCGAACATTCTCACGATCCGCGAACCTTCCTCGCGGTAGAACGTCGGGCCACCATCGCACTTTCCCCGTCGCTCCTTTACCTTTTTCATGTCGGCGAGTTGCAGACTCGTCCCGACAAGTTCAAACTGATCGGGGTTGTGGTGACAGAGGTACGTGATCGGCACACCGATTTCGCCGAAGTAGTCCATCGGGATGTCGGTGTATCTGTTACAGTCGATGGCATCGTAGTTGAAATACTTGAAATTGACGGTGGGATCGTACTTCTTGAACAGCGTCAACGGCTCGTGGCGTTTCTTCACTTCAAGATTCGTGTACCAGACGATGTTGCCGAGACTGTGCCACTTCTGACCGTGTTCGTCCACCCATGCACGATTTCCTTCAAGCCTGTAGTGGTCGGGCACCATGAAGTTCATATTGCCGTAGTTGTAGCCAAGCCATAGTTGGTTTGACATGAAGTAGGGAAATATCTCTTTTGCCTTCGCATGGAAATTGTTGCCGAGTATGAGGAACTTCTTTCCCCGGTTGATGAGAAGCGGCAGAAAGTCCAAGAAACGCGAGAACGGCGGATTCGTCACCACGATGTCCGCCTCGTCGAGGAGGCGCAGACATTCGGGGCTGTCGAAACTGCCGTCGCCCTCCAGTTCCTTGACGTCGATCTCTTCGTCATCCACCTCGCGGTTGCCGTTGGCGTCGCCGTCGTAGATTTGATAGACGGCCTTCTCACAAGACTTCTGCGTGAACAGATCTACGTCCTGACTCTTGTAGCAGGTGGCGATGACGCGCTTCAGGCCGAGGATTTCAAAGCTGCGCGTGAAGTACTTGAAGAAGTTGCTGCAGCGCGGGTCGTCGCAGTTGCAGAGGACGGTCATGTCCCTGAACTGGTCGCGGTAGTGCCGCACCTCGTTCTCGATGTCGGCGAGCTGGGTGTAGTGCTCGTCGTTCTTCTCGTTCTTCGAGCGGTTGATTGTCGTGTTCAGCGTTCGTTTCATGGCCGGTGCCTCCACTTAGATAGTATAGCAAATCTCCAACCTCATGTCTTGCTTAGCACATGAATAATAAAAATCGCCAGCACCGTTATTAACAGTCGCAAACGACCATAAAACAAAAATTGCAGCAAGCTCAGAAAAAGAAAAGCCGCGCATGAGCCAAATATTACATTCATTATGCGATAATCAAAAAAATAGTATCCAGGAATTGCAACGACGTAAAATGTAATTGCAATCGTGTTGCAAACATCTATCATCGTTATCTTTTTATTCGGCATTTGTAGATTCCTCCAGCCAAAATTGTGAAATCCAATTCACCAAGCCACTATACCCGAAGAACTCCTTCAGGAAGCTCTGCGCCTGGCTCTTATCGTCATATGCGTTCTTCCAGCATTTCGAGAACGCCGTCGCCGCCTTTCGGATTTCGTTCCAACATTTCATTTTGCGACATCCTCATTTTTGCCCACCATTGAGTTCTAATTTCACGGGATTATTATTGCCAAACACAATATCATCCCCATCGCCGTTTTCGTTGATACCGTTTGGTCCAGAAGACCACATTATAATGTTGCCGCCAGAATCATGGCCAAAACTATCTATAGCGAAATTATCAGCAACAATTACATTATAACAATGCCCCCATGGATCTTTCCAGTTCCTAAGGTTGTCGGCTACCTCTTGAGCTGTACTAAAGAGATTAGTCACCGACATAAGGCCTCTCATCTGTTGCCTACACAATCCAATTTTTCCCTTATCATTTGGCTTCGTGAAAGGGCATTCAACGGTCACATACAACAAGAACCCTAAAACAGCCAACGCAATCACAACTGCCACACGGACTATGATGGCTAGAATACGCCTAAACTTCAGGTTCATTTGCTGTCTCCTTTTGTTGTTATGATAAGTTTGGAGTTTGTTCCGTGCCGAATTATTTTATAGCTAGATGCAGTAAATCTGTTGACTCCCCCCATATATCCAATAAAATAACCTGCAACTGCAACATTTGAAGCCCAGCCTACAAACTTGGTGTTCCTAATTATCCTCATGTCATTGGCTGTATCACACCCTTGTAGCGTAAGTTTGTGAATGCCATATAATGTGATACGATCCGGGCTATAAAAAGTTTCAGTATCTTCTGTTACAATGCTCCCTTCACCTGTACCGTGACCGGTAAACGTATATTCGTAAAGTCCGTCTAAAGACAAAGCATTTGAGACGTCCGTATTGCTTATATTATTTTTCAATATAATTTGGAATCCAATTTTCTTGTCCACTTCCATGTGCCTATTGTCAATGTCGTCCCAGTTGCCAATGACATTATTAGGCCAACTTTCATAAAAGCGACGTGCTCCTTTGTGATAAATCTTTACATTCGGGATTCTATACGACTTGCCTTTGATCGGAGATGAATCATTTGTATGTGCCCATTTTTTATAATCAGAGATATCAAGACCTATTTCCCACGCCAGTTTTTTAAAAGTATCCTCACCTGTGCATGGAATTGCCTTGGCAAAAGTTTGCCCTTCTCGTATGATCTTCCACTTTAGCCCAAGTTTGTCACATTCGTTAAGAGTATTATTCCTGCAGAATGCGTAAACATTAACACCCCCTTCTTCCTCTACCGGGTCGCGGTTGAGCCAGCGCATGAGTACGGGATGGTAGAAACGGTAGCCGTAGTAGTAGAAACCGGTTTCGACATCGAGGTACTTCGTAGAAAAATGGTGGCGGAACACATTGCACATTGTGCCCGTTGCGGATATCGTGCCTCCGAAGGCGTCGTATGTGTACTGCGCCACAACGTTGCCGTTCGCATCGAGGTACCTCGTGATGTTGCCGATGTTGTCATAGTCGGGGACATAAGGCACGCCGTCGACGGTAAGATATAGCAAGCCTCCGACCCCACCCGCACCTTGCAATGTGCCAGAGAGGTCTTTACCCCAATAGTAACTAATCGTCGAAGATGTGCCATTAGTGTAGGCGACGCGTTCCTCGATGAGGTTCCAGTCATCGTAGAAGAATGTTGTCGTTGCTTCGGGCGTCACCTCCATTCGTGTTGACGAGCACAGTTCTGTTTTCCATGTTGACAAATCGATTAATTGTGGCTCTACTAGCACAACAGTTCTCGACATAGTTGGATTTATGGTTTGCAATCATATCCATGAACATTAAAGCCAAGCGCTCCAACAAGATCATATCGGAGCTCAAATTGGTCGCCATAACCATCCCTTGAACTCTGAAACTGGAACAAAGGATGTTTTAGGACAACCACCTTGGCAAGAGGCTTCATATTGCCGTCAAGCAAGGAAATATCCCCAAAGCAAACGCTCTTCTTCTCAACAATCAACATAGAGGAATCATACCGGATTAGTTTTGCAAGTTCATGAGCTGCATCTGGTGCGATGGAATTAGTAAGTGATGTCTTATCATTGATTTCGCTTACGGCATATCTAGTCTGTTCCATCAAAGAGACGATAGAGCGTTTTGTTCTTGTGGTATATAGCGAAATCATCGCTACAGGCAAACACATTATGGCTGCAATCAACAATGCCGATTTACAGAACCTAGTCATTTATCTTCCTTTCACTCTTTGAAATCTTAAAAGCTCTAGGGCCAGGATAAAACCCTCTTGATTGGATTTTGGGACGAGGCGTGAAACGTCGCCATTCGCCTTGCGTCGTGCCAATAACCCATGCAACTACACGCTGAGACATGCGGCTGAGCGCATCTCCATCTGGACCAGCCATGACACTCCCTGTGTTTGCATAAATGACGGCATCAAGCGCATCTGCCGCCGTTTTCAGATCGGAGCACTTTTTATATGTGCTTGCGGCATCGCACGACCATATTCTTATTGTAGCATTACGAGCCAACAACGGTTTCAAGTTATTATACGACTTACCAACATCAAATTCTGATTTATTTGCAAATGACACGCCCGACCCAAACGGCAATCCATGCCCAGATATATTTAGCACTGTAACCATGCTACCATGCCTGAGATTCTCTCGCCTAATCTCAGCCAACAACTGACTAGGTGAATGAATGTTAGTGCGAATAACGCTTCCCACATTACCATGTAGATACCACATTAGCACATCGGATTCAACTGTCCTATCAGAAATAAGAGTCAACTCATACAGCCCAAAGACATCGATCCCGACAATCGTATTATTCCCACAAAATCCATACAGATTCATCCCACCATCTTCTTCAATCGGATCCCTGTTTAACCAGCGCATGAGCGCGGATGAGTAGAAGCGATAGCCATAGTAGTATAAACTGGTTTCAGGATCAAAATATTTTGTCGAGAACCTTACATGGAAGAAATCAGCGAGAGGGCCAGACTGCGCGACGATATTGCCGAATGCATCGTAAGTGTACTGCGCTACGGTGTTGCCGTCAGCATCAAGGTAGCGCGTGATATTACCGTTGTTGTCATAGCAGGGAACATATAGTTGACGTTGGGAGCTGGAGTTAGAAACCGTAAGATATAGCAGTCCACCAATGCCACCTGCACCTTGCAATGTGTCTGAGATGTCTTTTCCCCTGACGTAGAGAATCGTCGAAGATGTACCATTGGTGTAGGCGACGCGTTCCTCGATGAGGTTCCAGTCATCGTAGAAGAATGTTGTCGTTGCTTCGGGCGTCACCTTCTTCACGCGTCGGGATTTTGCGTCGTAGAAGTTGGTGACGAGCAAAACTCCATTTGACGACGCCGTCTTGAGCCTGTTGGCGGCATCGTAGGTGAACGTCCAATCGCCGCATTGAGTCATGTTGCCGTCGGGATCATACGTGAATTCCGTGTATTGGTTGAGGCAGTTCGCCGTCCAATTGGTGGAGTTGCCGATCTCGTCATAGCCATAAGTAGAGGGAACACCAGAAACGTTCGCCGCCGTCACTTCACTACGCGCATTGTAGCCAAATGTGTCATCATTGCGCATTGCCGGTCTGTTGAGCAGATCGTATGTGTATGCAAGGTTTTCCAGCATCGCTCCAGCGCCACAGCTTGAAATGCCAGTCACTAGCGAACGACGGAAATCATCTCGTTCAAGGCTGCGTGTGAATGCAACGCCGTTGGAAAGCGTCAGCGAATATCCCGCGTCGAGGTGGTCGGGCGTATATGCGTAATCTACAATGGCAATCGCATTGGAGATGGATGCAAGCGAGCCATCTTCATTGTATACATAGGAAGCGCCGTCGCTTTCGACCAGTCGCCGGAAGGCATCGAACTTTCGCACAATCGTCTTGCTCTCGACGCCGACGACGGTTGTCTCGTTTGTGCAGTTGCCTTGATCGTCCCGAAGAGCCGACACTGCTGCAACTTCGTTAGATGCGGCAATCTCGTTCGAGAAAGCATCATGGACAAGCGAAACGGTCTCGCCGTCAGAATACTCCACGGCGACCACCTTTCGCCGCTCGTCGTACGCGTTCTCCATCCAGCGACCGCTCGCGAATGTAGTGCGAAGAGGGAGATTGTCTGGCGTGTAGGTGTAGGTGACGGTCGAGCCGTCGGCGTACCGCTTCGCGGTGCACCTTCCTGTCGCCGGATCGTATTCCCACGTCGTCACGTCGCGCATTATACCATCTCTCGTTGTGGAAAGCAATGTCCGCCGCCCTTCCGTGTCGTAGGCGAAGCGCACAGGGTAGTCCGCCGTCCCGGATATCTCGACGACGTTCCCGTCCGCGTCGTAGGCCTTGAAGACAGTGTTGCCAAGCGCATCGGTCGTTGCGACATTATTGCCAAGCATGTCGTAGCCATAGGCTTCGGTAACGAAGTCAGTGCCGTTGGTGTACGTGTGCGTGGCCAAGATGTCGCCACAGGGGGTGTAGTCGAATGCCTGAACCGGCAGCGGCGGCGAGTTCCCGATGGAGCGCGACGTGGCAGCGGTGCGCCCGAGGGCGTCGTAGGCGTTGAACATGGTTGTCCCGACCGTTTCCTCGGAAAGAAGGATGCCGTGGCGGTAGCGACGGACAATGGACGGGGCGACGGAGGACGTGACTGTTTCAGTTTCGATGTCCGTAGCAGGGTCGTAGGATGCATGCGTCTCGGTGCTACGGGCTGGCGTGACGCCCGTCCCTGCCAATTCTACCGTATGGCGGCGACAGGAGTCGGAAAGGCCCGTAAGTCGCGTTCGGACGATTGCAAGGGAGTTGGTGGACGGGCCGGCGACTGACGACGACACAACCTTCCACACGACGTTAGACGCATCGGTTTCGTATGTCGTCTCTTCGCGACTTGTGATGCCGTCAAGCACTGTGCCGACCTGCTCGGAGAAGTCGTCGTAAAGATAGGTGGTGGTGCGCACGACGTCGCCAGCCGTATAGGTTGTGGCGAGGATGCGGGTGGATGCGCCGTCGTATGTGTTGGCCGTGACGATGGACGAGCCGTTCGCGCTGGGAACGGCCTTGGACACAAGGCGACCGAGGAGATCGTAGGTCGCGACGGAGTTTGTGACGACGCCGTAGTCGGAGGACTCCGTAACCACGTACTCGATGCGTTTGCCGTCGGTGGCATAGTCCTCGAAGCGGCTCTCATCCGTCCACTTGTCGCCACCCCACTCGCGGCGCGTGGACGAACCACCGTCGAAGGAGGAACTGCTAGTCGTGGACATGACCTCCACGTCATTGGTGTACACCGTCTCAACCGAGGCAATGCCGCTACCAAGGATGTACGTGCGCGAAGTGGTTACCTTTCCCCGTTCGTCGATCTTGACGGAGTAGTCGGAGCCGCCATAGGGATAAAAAGAGTGCAATGAGTAGAGTGTAGAGTGTAAAGCTGAGGTGGGCGACGCGGATGCGCCGGGGGTGTGGGATGTTCCTACTACCGTGTTCGTCTCCCGTCCAAGTGCATCGTAGAAACGCTGCGTGACGCGGTACTGCCCGTTCGTCGACACGTCTGCGAGCCACACGTCCTCCATGGCGTTATAGAGATGGTCGGTGCCGGTCTCCGCCGAGCGAAGCGTCTTGCACCCCTCGCGGTCGCGACTCCAAAGAAGGCGGCAGCAGGAGTAGGCGTTCGTGAGGGAAGTGCCGTCAAGGTAGGTCGTGGAGCGCAGTCGGTTCTGGCTGTCGTAGATCGACTGCTCGTCCGCGATGACCGCATCGCCGTCGGCCAAACGGGTCGTGCGCCTGAGAACAGTGCCGTAGGAGGCATCGCGCTCGACAACCTCGTATGCGGGCAGAGGATGCGACATATACGACTTGTGTGACATCTGGATCAGGACGCCGCCAGACAGAGAGTAGGAGTTGACCGTGAGGACCCCGTCCTCGTCCAGCGTCTCGGCGGCGGCGTTCCGCATGAGAAGCGGCGTCCCGTCGCCCGTATCGGCGTATGTGATCTCGTAGGAATAGGCGATGCCGGTTGAAAAGTTCAAAGGTTGAAAAGTTGAAAAGTTGAGTGCTGCGGATTGTGCATCGGCCGCCCGCCAGGTCTCGCGCTTGACCGCCGCGTACCCGTCGCGGTCGAAGCGCGTGTAGCGCGTCCAAGTGCGCCCGATTAGCGTTGCTACGCTGTTCGTCACGACGTAGCGCGTCTCGGTGCGCGGACGCGCCGCGTCATCCTGGTGGCCCGTATCGCCGGGAAGCGGCGTGAAGTCGCGGACCGTCACGAACGCGTCCTCAAGAGTAGATGCGTTCTGCAGTTCATTCGAGACAACGCAAGGGAACTCGGACGGCAATGCGTCGCCGCCTCGCTGCTCCACGCGCAGCGTCTCGTGTCCGCAGTCGTCGTAGTCTGCATACACCCACGCTCGGGCATCGCCCCACACAAGGCGCGGCCGGCCGTGGCGGCCCGAGTGTGCAGGGTCGTTCCAATAGTCGGCCCACGAGCACTTAAAGTTCATGCCCGTGTGTTCCTCGCGGTACGTCTCGCGCAAGACGGCGTTGTCGCACTCGCCGACACGGCTCTGCTCTGTCGTGACTAGCGAAAGCACGTTCCCAGAGGCGTCAGTCAGCGTGCGCATCTCGCTCTTCACGCCGTCGCCATAGTCGGCGAAGCCGTTGCATATCGTAAGCAGGGTTCCTACGCCGGCGATATTGTCGAACCGCGTCCAGTCGCCGTCGTCATATGTATAGGTCTCGTCGGACATCACGTTGTTCAGGCGGCTGATCTTCCTGAGGCGCACCTGAGACGCGCTGCCGTTGACGTTCACAATCTCCCAGATGTGTTCCAGCGTCTGCGCGGCGGTGTCGTAGATGGTTATCCGCGCACCGTCGGCGATGTCCTCGATGCGAAGGTCGCGCCCCCTCAAATCGTGGCACACGATGCGCCTCACCCCCGATTCGGTCGTGACGGAGATGCTTGCGCAGGGGTGTTCGAGTATCTGGAAAATCGACTTGGAGATGGCGACCGGCCCATCGGTCGAGAACCATGCGAAGCCAGCGACCTGTTCCTTGACTGGCGCCCCGAGCGGAATGCGGAACTTGAGCGACCCGAGGGACGAACCCTCCAACGAATCGCAGTTCCCATCCGCGCAGTCTGAGTCGCAGCCATCGCATCCATCCCCGAGGACATCCTCGGCGTACCAGTCGATGCACGTGTCGTCGTACACATGCTCCGCCTCGCCGGACCAGACCTCGACGCCATATACGAGCACTGCGCCCCTGTTCCCGTCGACTGACGTAGTGACGCCGTCGCATTCGGGCATGCCGCTGGAGACGGCGAGCACGCAGCTGTCGTGCGTCCAGCCCCCGGACCAGTCACGATACCATTTCCTTCGTAGGCACTTCGAGTCGAGCGGATAGCGATCCTCTTCGTAGTAGCAATCGCCGTCCCAGTCGTAGCCGAGTCCGTCGCGGTCGCATCCGTGCCCCTCGCACTCCCATCTGACTGACGGGTCGATGACAATGATTCCCTCTCCGCTTGGCGCAGGGATGCCGCGCATAGGGCTCTGCGGAGTAGAGACGTCTAACACGCCGAGGGATACGTCTGGAAGCGCACACGTCCCCGGACGGCTGGCGCGTATCGTCCCTCCCGACACGTCGCCATCGAAGGCAAAGCCTCTTGCGGCCATTTCCCCAAATTCCGCCATTCCGCACGCTTCGTCCGCCAGCGGAGCCAGGCACGGGCGGCGCGAACTGTCTATCACAAGCCGTATCGAAGAGTCCGACCCTTCGGTGAAGACATGGAACCTCCGCCCCCCTGGTCCGGATATCTCCGTTCCGCCCACGACGCTGAACTCCGAGGCGTACGCTATGAAGTGCAGCGGCGCCGGCGAACGGGCGAACCCGCCGATGGTGCGGAGGCGAAGCGTAAGCGCCGACGGGAAGTCGTTAGTCGCAAGGGGAATGCGGAAGCTGTCGCCATAAGGCGATGCCTCAATAGCCCCGCATGCGCCCTCGCCTGCGTCCCATTCAAGGCGCATCCCCTCCAACCGCCACGACGCGGCACCCGTCGGCGACGCCGACACGAAGAACTGCTGCCATGCGCTTGTGCGGTTGATCCGGAACGTCCGCTCCCATATGACGTTCGTGGTCCCTTGCGGGACTTCCGCCGCGAACCCGTCGAAAAGCTTCCACGAAACAAGAGAGTTCGTCGCGACGATGTTCGCGGCGAACGCACCGTTTGTCGCTGAAGCCGCGACCCGCGCTAGGATGTCAGCGTCGGGGACGTGCCTTAGGAGGGGGTCGAGGCCAAGGGCGACGGCCGCGCCATCTGAGATTCCGTCGCCCGACGTGTCGATGAGGCCGGGGTCGGTGCGGTACGTGAAGATCTCGTCGTAAGTCGAAATCCCGTCGCCGTCGCGGTCGGCGGTCTGCGCGTCCTCGTCGGCGAGCGCCACGAACGAAATCGAGAATGGAGCGTTGAAAGCGGCAGCCGTCGCGTTGGTCGCCAGTTCCGCCAGCGACATCTCGAACGGAGCGCCGCCGAGAGAGGCCACGATCGTGACGTTGGTCAGGGATCCGACATCCAACTCTTCATTCTCAATTCTACACTTTACACTCTCAAGGTCGTAGCGGTATTCGAAGTTGCCGTTCTCGAAGAACTCGGCCTGAACGCTCACGGGCATGTTCGTCTCACGCTGGAGCAGGACGTCGCGCCACGTGACGACAAGCGAGTTCGAGGCAGTGGTCCCGAGCCAGACCATGCTCTGGGCGTTGGTCTTGGCGACGAGCCCCCAGTTCGCCTCCGGCACGACGCCGAGCGGCGCATGGAGAGGCGCGTATAGCCGCTGGGGGCTGCGGACGCTGTCCTGGACGCGCCCGTCGGAGAAGACAACAGGCGCATCGGAGACTGGCGCGAACGGGGGGCAACTCGCAATGTCGTCCGCCGCGCCACGGAGCCGCCAGGGCCCGACGACCGACATGCCCTCGCCCGGGGCGAAGCCCCATGACTCCCCGAAGCCGACGCGCGACATCACGAAGCCCGCCGCGAACTGCTCCGGCGTAAAGCCGAACACGGTCTGGGTTCCGTCGCCTACGATCCGCATCGGAGGGGAGTTGGTCTTCGACGAGCCATAGACGATCAAGTGCGCGACAAAGGCGGCGATGGCCAACTGGACAAGCTTCGGGAGTCGCCTTATGCGCGAGGCGGCGTCGAGCAGCGGATGGGCGTCCTGCATGCATATCCAAGTAATCGCAAGCGCGGGAAGCGCGAGGGCGAGGCCGAAAAGGGCAAGATAGAGAATTACAGTCTGCATATGTCACCTCAGCCTTATGGCGTATCCGGAAATGTTAAGACCGACGCGCGCGCCCTCATCCGCGGCATCGACGCCGCGGACTGTCAGCCGAACGAGGTCCCAGTCGGGAGAGTAGAGCCATTGCTCCGGCGCATCCGGAAGTTCCGTGAAGATGGCGACGCCGTTCTCCTTGACGACAAGTCGGCGAGGGCGCATGCGCCTCATGCCGAGGTCCCACTCGACGTGCTTCGCCGCGTTGGTCGTCGCGGCGGGCGCGGCAATGCACTCGCGGCCGGCGACGTTCTCGACCCTCCACTCGCCGCAGTCCCAGGCAAACGTCATGTCGGCCTCGTCCGCGGCAAGCGAGCCGTCGCCGTCGGCGTCGCGCCCGAAGGCGAGCTGGACGTTGTTGGACGGCGTCGCGGCGAACGTGAGCTCGAAGCGGAAGTCGCGAACGCCGGACCTCGCGAACGCGAAAGGCACGTTTGTCGAGGCCTCCGTGTCGATATATCCGCCGCGCGGCACTTGGCCGAAAACCGCGTCCGCGCCAGCGGCCGACGCCGCGGCTAACGCGCCTAAAAGCAACATCAATTGTCTCATTCGTTTGGTTCTCCTTAGTGCAGATTTGCACTACTTTACCAAACGAAGTTCAAATTTAGTTCAAGATTGAAAAAATTTTTTTGAAAAATTTTTCGGGCCAAGGCCCAGAAAATCGGACTTCGCCGTTTTCACCCAATAAAATCAGGGGTTCGGCGCAATGGACTCACCGGCGTGCAGCACCCGAAAAATATGCAGGCTTGCAGACAAACGGCTCGGATTTCACATGCTTTGGAGCGGAAACCAGCGGCTTGCCGTCCTAATCGCATGTCGATTTCTTTACGATATAGCTCCTTCCGCTATTAGTTCTGCCGAGCTTTGCTTGGCGTACCTGTGGCAATCGTGTCTGACCCTGCGTAGTACGGTTGCCCATACGCCATCAATGAGATACGCCCGCCTCTCACACAAAGTCTAAGGCCATTAAAACCTTGAATACGGCATAGAACCATACGGGAAACAGTGCCGCCTCTACAATGAACGAAAGCAACACTTCAAGTCGCGAGACATTTTTTGCTATGCCAATCGCACCGGAAACAAGGACAGGTGCCGAAAACAGCAGATATAAAAGGAGACCTCGCAAATAGCTAACATCATCGAATGGGTATGCGGACGGCGCAACCAATGCAGCCGCCAGATAGAAAAGCACATAGCGCTTCCATCCGCGGAAAGTTGTGCGAGCAGGAGACGCGGCCAACAGACGGTAGCACAAAAAAGTCAAGTACGAAGCCACGAGAGATCCGCATATGAATATCTCTGTATATATCTCGACAAATGACAGTTGCGTGTACATGGGACAATACTCCTCTCATTTGCCAATCGCCATCTCTCGGCGCTTTCTGGTTCGAATCCAGGATTTTGGCACAACAAGCATATCGTCGCCATCGCCATATTCGTTGATTCCATTGGGGCCAGACGACCAGATCGCAATTCCGTCTGGCGAACATTCCAAAAGAGCGTCGCGAATGTCTTTACTCGGGAACCGGGTTAGTTTGTCCACGTTAAAAGGAGAGCCCCATGGATCAATCAAAACGTCGACACCATCAACTTTCCGAATCTTAAACTTCAATCCTGTCCCTCTGGATGCGTATTCTTTGCAGTATCCGCAAATCTGCGTTGCCAGACTTTCGGATTTACAGGATTTATCCCTGTCCCTACGCCATTCACAAAATGTAATCTTATCGTTGCCCTTTTCATGGGAATACAACACCTTCCTAATTTCAATCAGCGCCACCCAGCATTGAAACCCTTGGTTAAATGGAGAAGATGTTGCAACTGTGCATAGTTGAGACAATATCCAACAGACAACCACACCGAGTATGACAACGCCTAGGAACCTCGCGCCTTCAAAAGCTTTAGCATAATTCATGTTTATACTCCTTATTACGTTATTGTCCAGCCTCATTTATCGAAACTTCCTGTTTGGACAGGTTGAACCAGTACACCTTTCCGTTGTATCCGACAAAGGTGCCTTGGGGAGACACATGATTCCGCCATGAATATCTCGGCGTCTTGCCATTAGGCAACGTTAAACCTCCTTCTATGTACATTGCACTGACGCACGAATATGCGCACACAGCAGCCAAGTGATAAGGTGGACATACCAAATCTGGAGCCACAGCTGTATCCGATGAGGTTTCAGCCTTAAAACCGTACACTGTGCCATGTCCACCGAATGATACCGCGTATATACCGTCCTCTGTCCACATGTCAATAAAAGTATCGTCCGAATCTGCCCATTTGTGTGAAACAATCATGAAGCCCTTTGATTTGTATCGTTCCGAATCAGAAACAGCCTTGCGTTTTAAGTGTGTGACAACAGCAACGTTGTTATCAAGCCAGCCTGACTTTGATGTATACACGCAAAACACATTTGGAACCTCAAATAAACACGGGTTATCCTTATTCCTTCTCAACCATTTAGCCCTTTCGCTGAAGTCAAGCTTTAATTTGTCTGCTAATGACATAATTGTATCCTTGCGCGATGATTTTCTGGCTATGGCCCAGCGTTTGGATGAATTGCGTTCTATTACCCACTCCAAGCCCAATTCATCATAGCCGCATAAGGAGTTGTTCCGACAGAAGCCATACAAATTCAACCCTCCATCTTCCTCAATCGGATCCCTATTTAGCCAACGCATCAGCGTGGGCGAGTAGAACCGATAGCCATAGTAGTAGAGACCGGTTTCTGGGTCAAAGTATTTTGTTGAAAAGCGGTGGCGGAAGAAATCGACGAGAGGACCAGACTGCGCGACGATTTTGCCAAAGGCGTCGTAGGTGTACTGCGCTACGGTGTTGCCGTTGTCGTCAAGGTAGCGAGTGATGTTTCCGTTGTTGTCGTAGCAGGGGATGTAGATGCATCCATCGACCGTAAGATACAGCAGCCCGCCTACGCGCGGGCTCTTGCGACCGCTACGCGGCTCATTCGCTTTGCTCATTCGGCCAACCTGATCGTCTTCGACGACAGGCGCATTTCCCGCGCCTTGAAGCGTTCCCGACAAATCCTTGCCCCAATAGTATTGTGTCTCGATGGTGTTGGTCGTCGCGCCGTTCACCGAGAAAAGCGTCAGTTTGCTGATGTAGTCATAGGCATGGGCGACACGCACAGAGCAACGTCTGCCTCGGCCTTGCCTAATCCCTCTATTCGCTGACCTGAACATTACCTCTCACACATCGCTCTTGCGCCGGTTGCAGTCGGCGCAAAGCATCTGGCAGTTCTCCGCGACAGTCTTGCCGCCCTTCGCCCATGGCGTGATGTGGTCGGCCTGCATTTCCTCGATGGCGAACTTCTTGCCGCACTTCGGACATTTGCCCCCTTGCCTCGTATAGGCGGCAAGCCGCTCTTCGTCGTCAAATGCGCGTATGTTCAAATGCCGTTCATCGCCGTCGAGAAGGTACGGGACGATGCCGCTTTTCTTCGTCACGTCCTTGTCCTTCAGGAGCCGCTGCGTCTCCCTCTCGATCCATGCCGTGTCGAGCTTGGCCTTGCCGTAATTGGCGTACCAATACCCCCAGTCCAGCCCCTTCAGAATCTTCACGCGGTCGCTCGTGTGCTTGAACTTCGCCTCGATCCATGTAATGACGTTGCTGAAATAGCTCCACAGCTCGCTCGCGTCGGTGTCGCCGTCCTTCTTGCGCTCCGCCATGTACTCACGAATCGCCTTGTCGTCCTTCTTGCCGATGAACCACTGGATTGCCCGCTCAAGGCAGCCCTGCCGCTCGAACTCCGCCACGACGTAGTTCCGCGCAATGTTGACGGCGGGGCAGTTGCGTTTCGAGAACCATCGCTTCGCGTCCGACACCCACGGCCCGTGATAGACGGCGTTGCGCATCTCCTGTGCCGACAGTTCCTTCCCCGCAACGTTGATCCGCTCGAACCATTTGATCTTCTCCTCGTCGTCGCCGCTGCAGAAATAGACCGTCAGCTCATAGTCGAGGAACTTCTTCTGCCGCGCATCCTCCGCTCCGTCGAGCCGGCCGAAGTACCGCTCCTCGTAGGAAAAGTCGTTGTTGAAATACTGGCAGATGGAAATCGTACGCTGCTGCCCGTCCATCACCTCATAATTTCCGTCGTCGCGCACGATCCAGTACATCGCGTTCAACGGGAAGCCGTGCATGATCGAGTCGATGACAAGCAGCCTGTCCTTTTGGTCGTACACGAACTCGCGCTGATAGGGCGGACGGATGTCCAGCTTGCCACCGTAACCGTAAACGCCCTCATCGCCTTCATCGCGGTAGCCCGCGACCAAATCGCGCACCTTGATCTTATGAAGCGTGATGTCCATCTTTCCTCCTTATGACGATTCTGTCGAACATTCTCACGATCCGCGAACCTTCCTCGCGGTAGAACGTCGGGCCACCATCGCACTTTCCCCGTCGCTCCTTTACCTTTTTCATGTCGGCGAGTTGCAGACTCGTCCCGACAAGTTCAAACTGATCGGGGTTGTGGTGACAGAGGTACGTGATCGGCACACCGATTTCGCCGAAGTAGTCCATCGGGATGTCGGTGTATCTGTTACAGTCGATGGCATCGTAGTTGAAATACTTGAAATTGACGGTGGGATCGTACTTCTTGAACAGCGTCAACGGCTCGTGGCGTTTCTTCACTTCAAGATTCGTGTACCAGACGATGTTGCCGAGACTGTGCCACTTCTGACCGTGTTCGTCCACCCATGCACGATTTCCTTCAAGCCTGTAGTGGTCGGGCACCATGAAGTTCATATTGCCGTAGTTGTAGCCAAGCCATAGTTGGTTTGACATGAAGTAGGGAAATATCTCTTTTGCCTTCGCATGGAAATTGTTGCCGAGTATGAGGAACTTCTTTCCCCGGTTGATGAGAAGCGGCAGAAAGTCCAAGAAACGCGAGAACGGCGGATTCGTCACCACGATGTCCGCCTCGTCGAGGAGGCGCAGACATTCGGGGCTGTCGAAACTGCCGTCGCCCTCCAGTTCCTTGACGTCGATCTCTTCGTCATCCACCTCGCGGTTGCCGTTGGCGTCGCCGTCGTAGATTTGATAGACGGCCTTCTCACAAGACTTCTGCGTGAACAGATCTACGTCCTGACTCTTGTAGCAGGTGGCGATGACGCGCTTCAGGCCGAGGATTTCAAAGCTGCGCGTGAAGTACTTGAAGAAGTTGCTGCAGCGCGGGTCGTCGCAGTTGCAGAGGACGGTCATGTCCCTGAACTGGTCGCGGTAGTGCCGCACCTCGTTCTCGATGTCGGCGAGCTGGGTGTAGTGCTCGTCGTTCTTCTCGTTCTTCGAGCGGTTGATTGTCGTGTTCAGCGTTCGTTTCATGGCCGGTGCCTCCACTTAGATAGTATAGCAAATCTCCAACCTCATGTCTTGCTTAGCACATGAATAATAAAAATCGCCAGCACCGTTATTAACAGTCGCAAACGACCATAAAACAAAAATTGCAGCAAGCTCAGAAAAAGAAAAGCCGCGCATGAGCCAAATATTACATTCATTATGCGATAATCAAAAAAATAGTATCCAGGAATTGCAACGACGTAAAATGTAATTGCAATCGTGTTGCAAACATCTATCATCGTTATCTTTTTATTCGGCATTTGTAGATTCCTCCAGCCAAAATTGTGAAATCCAATTCACCAAGCCACTATACCCGAAGAACTCCTTCAGGAAGCTCTGCGCCTGGCTCTTATCGTCATATGCGTTCTTCCAGCATTTCGAGAACGCCGTCGCCGCCTTTCGGATTTCGTTCCAACATTTCATTTTGCGACATCCTCATTTTTGCCCACCATTGAGTTCTAATTTCACGGGATTATTATTGCCAAACACAATATCATCCCCATCGCCGTTTTCGTTGATACCGTTTGGTCCAGAAGACCACATTATAATGTTGCCGCCAGAATCATGGCCAAAACTATCTATAGCGAAATTATCAGCAACAATTACATTATAACAATGCCCCCATGGATCTTTCCAGTTCCTAAGGTTGTCGGCTACCTCTTGAGCTGTACTAAAGAGATTAGTCACCGACATAAGGCCTCTCATCTGTTGCCTACACAATCCAATTTTTCCCTTATCATTTGGCTTCGTGAAAGGGCATTCAACGGTCACATACAACAAGAACCCTAAAACAGCCAACGCAATCACAACTGCCACACGGACTATGATGGCTAGAATACGCCTAAACTTCAGGTTCATTTGCTGTCTCCTTTTGTTGTTATGATAAGTTTGGAGTTTGTTCCGTGCCGAATTATTTTATAGCTAGATGCAGTAAATCTGTTGACTCCCCCCATATATCCAATAAAATAACCTGCAACTGCAACATTTGAAGCCCAGCCTACAAACTTGGTGTTCCTAATTATCCTCATGTCATTGGCTGTATCACACCCTTGTAGCGTAAGTTTGTGAATGCCATATAATGTGATACGATCCGGGCTATAAAAAGTTTCAGTATCTTCTGTTACAATGCTCCCTTCACCTGTACCGTGACCGGTAAACGTATATTCGTAAAGTCCGTCTAAAGACAAAGCATTTGAGACGTCCGTATTGCTTATATTATTTTTCAATATAATTTGGAATCCAATTTTCTTGTCCACTTCCATGTGCCTATTGTCAATGTCGTCCCAGTTGCCAATGACATTATTAGGCCAACTTTCATAAAAGCGACGTGCTCCTTTGTGATAAATCTTTACATTCGGGATTCTATACGACTTGCCTTTGATCGGAGATGAATCATTTGTATGTGCCCATTTTTTATAATCAGAGATATCAAGACCTATTTCCCACGCCAGTTTTTTAAAAGTATCCTCACCTGTGCATGGAATTGCCTTGGCAAAAGTTTGCCCTTCTCGTATGATCTTCCACTTTAGCCCAAGTTTGTCACATTCGTTAAGAGTATTATTCCTGCAGAATGCGTAAACATTAACACCCCCTTCTTCCTCTACCGGGTCGCGGTTGAGCCAGCGCATGAGTACGGGATGGTAGAAACGGTAGCCGTAGTAGTAGAAACCGGTTTCGACATCGAGGTACTTCGTAGAAAAATGGTGGCGGAACACATTGCACATTGTGCCCGTTGCGGATATCGTGCCTCCGAAGGCGTCGTATGTGTACTGCGCCACAACGTTGCCGTTCGCATCGAGGTACCTCGTGATGTTGCCGATGTTGTCATAGTCGGGGACATAAGGCACGCCGTCGACGGTAAGATATAGCAAGCCTCCGACCCCACCCGCACCTTGCAATGTGCCAGAGAGGTCTTTACCCCAATAGTAACTAATCGTCGAAGATGTGCCATTAGTGTAGGCGACGCGTTCCTCGATGAGGTTCCAGTCATCGTAGAAGAATGTTGTCGTTGCTTCGGGCGTCACCTCCATTCGTGTTGACGAGCACAGTTCTGTTTTCCATGTTGACAAATCGATTAATTGTGGCTCTACTAGCACAACAGTTCTCGACATAGTTGGATTTATGGTTTGCAATCATATCCATGAACATTAAAGCCAAGCGCTCCAACAAGATCATATCGGAGCTCAAATTGGTCGCCATAACCATCCCTTGAACTCTGAAACTGGAACAAAGGATGTTTTAGGACAACCACCTTGGCAAGAGGCTTCATATTGCCGTCAAGCAAGGAAATATCCCCAAAGCAAACGCTCTTCTTCTCAACAATCAACATAGAGGAATCATACCGGATTAGTTTTGCAAGTTCATGAGCTGCATCTGGTGCGATGGAATTAGTAAGTGATGTCTTATCATTGATTTCGCTTACGGCATATCTAGTCTGTTCCATCAAAGAGACGATAGAGCGTTTTGTTCTTGTGGTATATAGCGAAATCATCGCTACAGGCAAACACATTATGGCTGCAATCAACAATGCCGATTTACAGAACCTAGTCATTTATCTTCCTTTCACTCTTTGAAATCTTAAAAGCTCTAGGGCCAGGATAAAACCCTCTTGATTGGATTTTGGGACGAGGCGTGAAACGTCGCCATTCGCCTTGCGTCGTGCCAATAACCCATGCAACTACACGCTGAGACATGCGGCTGAGCGCATCTCCATCTGGACCAGCCATGACACTCCCTGTGTTTGCATAAATGACGGCATCAAGCGCATCTGCCGCCGTTTTCAGATCGGAGCACTTTTTATATGTGCTTGCGGCATCGCACGACCATATTCTTATTGTAGCATTACGAGCCAACAACGGTTTCAAGTTATTATACGACTTACCAACATCAAATTCTGATTTATTTGCAAATGACACGCCCGACCCAAACGGCAATCCATGCCCAGATATATTTAGCACTGTAACCATGCTACCATGCCTGAGATTCTCTCGCCTAATCTCAGCCAACAACTGACTAGGTGAATGAATGTTAGTGCGAATAACGCTTCCCACATTACCATGTAGATACCACATTAGCACATCGGATTCAACTGTCCTATCAGAAATAAGAGTCAACTCATACAGCCCAAAGACATCGATCCCGACAATCGTATTATTCCCACAAAATCCATACAGATTCATCCCACCATCTTCTTCAATCGGATCCCTGTTTAACCAGCGCATGAGCGCGGATGAGTAGAAGCGATAGCCATAGTAGTATAAACTGGTTTCAGGATCAAAATATTTTGTCGAGAACCTTACATGGAAGAAATCAGCGAGAGGGCCAGACTGCGCGACGATATTGCCGAATGCATCGTAAGTGTACTGCGCTACGGTGTTGCCGTCAGCATCAAGGTAGCGCGTGATATTACCGTTGTTGTCATAGCAGGGAACATATAGTTGACGTTGGGAGCTGGAGTTAGAAACCGTAAGATATAGCAGTCCACCAATGCCACCTGCACCTTGCAATGTGTCTGAGATGTCTTTTCCCCTGACGTAGAGAATCGTCGAAGATGTACCATTGGTGTAGGCGACGCGTTCCTCGATGAGGTTCCAGTCATCGTAGAAGAATGTTGTCGTTGCTTCGGGCGTCACCTTCTTCACGCGTCGGGATTTTGCGTCGTAGAAGTTGGTGACGAGCAAAACTCCATTTGACGACGCCGTCTTGAGCCTGTTGGCGGCATCGTAGGTGAACGTCCAATCGCCGCATTGAGTCATGTTGCCGTCGGGATCATACGTGAATTCCGTGTATTGGTTGAGGCAGTTCGCCGTCCAATTGGTGGAGTTGCCGATCTCGTCATAGCCATAAGTAGAGGGAACACCAGAAACGTTCGCCGCCGTCACTTCACTACGCGCATTGTAGCCAAATGTGTCATCATTGCGCATTGCCGGTCTGTTGAGCAGATCGTATGTGTATGCAAGGTTTTCCAGCATCGCTCCAGCGCCACAGCTTGAAATGCCAGTCACTAGCGAACGACGGAAATCATCTCGTTCAAGGCTGCGTGTGAATGCAACGCCGTTGGAAAGCGTCAGCGAATATCCCGCGTCGAGGTGGTCGGGCGTATATGCGTAATCTACAATGGCAATCGCATTGGAGATGGATGCAAGCGAGCCATCTTCATTGTATACATAGGAAGCGCCGTCGCTTTCGACCAGTCGCCGGAAGGCATCGAACTTTCGCACAATCGTCTTGCTCTCGACGCCGACGACGGTTGTCTCGTTTGTGCAGTTGCCTTGATCGTCCCGAAGAGCCGACACTGCTGCAACTTCGTTAGATGCGGCAATCTCGTTCGAGAAAGCATCATGGACAAGCGAAACGGTCTCGCCGTCAGAATACTCCACGGCGACCACCTTTCGCCGCTCGTCGTACGCGTTCTCCATCCAGCGACCGCTCGCGAATGTAGTGCGAAGAGGGAGATTGTCTGGCGTGTAGGTGTAGGTGACGGTCGAGCCGTCGGCGTACCGCTTCGCGGTGCACCTTCCTGTCGCCGGATCGTATTCCCACGTCGTCACGTCGCGCATTATACCATCTCTCGTTGTGGAAAGCAATGTCCGCCGCCCTTCCGTGTCGTAGGCGAAGCGCACAGGGTAGTCCGCCGTCCCGGATATCTCGACGACGTTCCCGTCCGCGTCGTAGGCCTTGAAGACAGTGTTGCCAAGCGCATCGGTCGTTGCGACATTATTGCCAAGCATGTCGTAGCCATAGGCTTCGGTAACGAAGTCAGTGCCGTTGGTGTACGTGTGCGTGGCCAAGATGTCGCCACAGGGGGTGTAGTCGAATGCCTGAACCGGCAGCGGCGGCGAGTTCCCGATGGAGCGCGACGTGGCAGCGGTGCGCCCGAGGGCGTCGTAGGCGTTGAACATGGTTGTCCCGACCGTTTCCTCGGAAAGAAGGATGCCGTGGCGGTAGCGACGGACAATGGACGGGGCGACGGAGGACGTGACTGTTTCAGTTTCGATGTCCGTAGCAGGGTCGTAGGATGCATGCGTCTCGGTGCTACGGGCTGGCGTGACGCCCGTCCCTGCCAATTCTACCGTATGGCGGCGACAGGAGTCGGAAAGGCCCGTAAGTCGCGTTCGGACGATTGCAAGGGAGTTGGTGGACGGGCCGGCGACTGACGACGACACAACCTTCCACACGACGTTAGACGCATCGGTTTCGTATGTCGTCTCTTCGCGACTTGTGATGCCGTCAAGCACTGTGCCGACCTGCTCGGAGAAGTCGTCGTAAAGATAGGTGGTGGTGCGCACGACGTCGCCAGCCGTATAGGTTGTGGCGAGGATGCGGGTGGATGCGCCGTCGTATGTGTTGGCCGTGACGATGGACGAGCCGTTCGCGCTGGGAACGGCCTTGGACACAAGGCGACCGAGGAGATCGTAGGTCGCGACGGAGTTTGTGACGACGCCGTAGTCGGAGGACTCCGTAACCACGTACTCGATGCGTTTGCCGTCGGTGGCATAGTCCTCGAAGCGGCTCTCATCCGTCCACTTGTCGCCACCCCACTCGCGGCGCGTGGACGAACCACCGTCGAAGGAGGAACTGCTAGTCGTGGACATGACCTCCACGTCATTGGTGTACACCGTCTCAACCGAGGCAATGCCGCTACCAAGGATGTACGTGCGCGAAGTGGTTACCTTTCCCCGTTCGTCGATCTTGACGGAGTAGTCGGAGCCGCCATAGGGATAAAAAGAGTGCAATGAGTAGAGTGTAGAGTGTAAAGCTGAGGTGGGCGACGCGGATGCGCCGGGGGTGTGGGATGTTCCTACTACCGTGTTCGTCTCCCGTCCAAGTGCATCGTAGAAACGCTGCGTGACGCGGTACTGCCCGTTCGTCGACACGTCTGCGAGCCACACGTCCTCCATGGCGTTATAGAGATGGTCGGTGCCGGTCTCCGCCGAGCGAAGCGTCTTGCACCCCTCGCGGTCGCGACTCCAAAGAAGGCGGCAGCAGGAGTAGGCGTTCGTGAGGGAAGTGCCGTCAAGGTAGGTCGTGGAGCGCAGTCGGTTCTGGCTGTCGTAGATCGACTGCTCGTCCGCGATGACCGCATCGCCGTCGGCCAAACGGGTCGTGCGCCTGAGAACAGTGCCGTAGGAGGCATCGCGCTCGACAACCTCGTATGCGGGCAGAGGATGCGACATATACGACTTGTGTGACATCTGGATCAGGACGCCGCCAGACAGAGAGTAGGAGTTGACCGTGAGGACCCCGTCCTCGTCCAGCGTCTCGGCGGCGGCGTTCCGCATGAGAAGCGGCGTCCCGTCGCCCGTATCGGCGTATGTGATCTCGTAGGAATAGGCGATGCCGGTTGAAAAGTTCAAAGGTTGAAAAGTTGAAAAGTTGAGTGCTGCGGATTGTGCATCGGCCGCCCGCCAGGTCTCGCGCTTGACCGCCGCGTACCCGTCGCGGTCGAAGCGCGTGTAGCGCGTCCAAGTGCGCCCGATTAGCGTTGCTACGCTGTTCGTCACGACGTAGCGCGTCTCGGTGCGCGGACGCGCCGCGTCATCCTGGTGGCCCGTATCGCCGGGAAGCGGCGTGAAGTCGCGGACCGTCACGAACGCGTCCTCAAGAGTAGATGCGTTCTGCAGTTCATTCGAGACAACGCAAGGGAACTCGGACGGCAATGCGTCGCCGCCTCGCTGCTCCACGCGCAGCGTCTCGTGTCCGCAGTCGTCGTAGTCTGCATACACCCACGCTCGGGCATCGCCCCACACAAGGCGCGGCCGGCCGTGGCGGCCCGAGTGTGCAGGGTCGTTCCAATAGTCGGCCCACGAGCACTTAAAGTTCATGCCCGTGTGTTCCTCGCGGTACGTCTCGCGCAAGACGGCGTTGTCGCACTCGCCGACACGGCTCTGCTCTGTCGTGACTAGCGAAAGCACGTTCCCAGAGGCGTCAGTCAGCGTGCGCATCTCGCTCTTCACGCCGTCGCCATAGTCGGCGAAGCCGTTGCATATCGTAAGCAGGGTTCCTACGCCGGCGATATTGTCGAACCGCGTCCAGTCGCCGTCGTCATATGTATAGGTCTCGTCGGACATCACGTTGTTCAGGCGGCTGATCTTCCTGAGGCGCACCTGAGACGCGCTGCCGTTGACGTTCACAATCTCCCAGATGTGTTCCAGCGTCTGCGCGGCGGTGTCGTAGATGGTTATCCGCGCACCGTCGGCGATGTCCTCGATGCGAAGGTCGCGCCCCCTCAAATCGTGGCACACGATGCGCCTCACCCCCGATTCGGTCGTGACGGAGATGCTTGCGCAGGGGTGTTCGAGTATCTGGAAAATCGACTTGGAGATGGCGACCGGCCCATCGGTCGAGAACCATGCGAAGCCAGCGACCTGTTCCTTGACTGGCGCCCCGAGCGGAATGCGGAACTTGAGCGACCCGAGGGACGAACCCTCCAACGAATCGCAGTTCCCATCCGCGCAGTCTGAGTCGCAGCCATCGCATCCATCCCCGAGGACATCCTCGGCGTACCAGTCGATGCACGTGTCGTCGTACACATGCTCCGCCTCGCCGGACCAGACCTCGACGCCATATACGAGCACTGCGCCCCTGTTCCCGTCGACTGACGTAGTGACGCCGTCGCATTCGGGCATGCCGCTGGAGACGGCGAGCACGCAGCTGTCGTGCGTCCAGCCCCCGGACCAGTCACGATACCATTTCCTTCGTAGGCACTTCGAGTCGAGCGGATAGCGATCCTCTTCGTAGTAGCAATCGCCGTCCCAGTCGTAGCCGAGTCCGTCGCGGTCGCATCCGTGCCCCTCGCACTCCCATCTGACTGACGGGTCGATGACAATGATTCCCTCTCCGCTTGGCGCAGGGATGCCGCGCATAGGGCTCTGCGGAGTAGAGACGTCTAACACGCCGAGGGATACGTCTGGAAGCGCACACGTCCCCGGACGGCTGGCGCGTATCGTCCCTCCCGACACGTCGCCATCGAAGGCAAAGCCTCTTGCGGCCATTTCCCCAAATTCCGCCATTCCGCACGCTTCGTCCGCCAGCGGAGCCAGGCACGGGCGGCGCGAACTGTCTATCACAAGCCGTATCGAAGAGTCCGACCCTTCGGTGAAGACATGGAACCTCCGCCCCCCTGGTCCGGATATCTCCGTTCCGCCCACGACGCTGAACTCCGAGGCGTACGCTATGAAGTGCAGCGGCGCCGGCGAACGGGCGAACCCGCCGATGGTGCGGAGGCGAAGCGTAAGCGCCGACGGGAAGTCGTTAGTCGCAAGGGGAATGCGGAAGCTGTCGCCATAAGGCGATGCCTCAATAGCCCCGCATGCGCCCTCGCCTGCGTCCCATTCAAGGCGCATCCCCTCCAACCGCCACGACGCGGCACCCGTCGGCGACGCCGACACGAAGAACTGCTGCCATGCGCTTGTGCGGTTGATCCGGAACGTCCGCTCCCATATGACGTTCGTGGTCCCTTGCGGGACTTCCGCCGCGAACCCGTCGAAAAGCTTCCACGAAACAAGAGAGTTCGTCGCGACGATGTTCGCGGCGAACGCACCGTTTGTCGCTGAAGCCGCGACCCGCGCTAGGATGTCAGCGTCGGGGACGTGCCTTAGGAGGGGGTCGAGGCCAAGGGCGACGGCCGCGCCATCTGAGATTCCGTCGCCCGACGTGTCGATGAGGCCGGGGTCGGTGCGGTACGTGAAGATCTCGTCGTAAGTCGAAATCCCGTCGCCGTCGCGGTCGGCGGTCTGCGCGTCCTCGTCGGCGAGCGCCACGAACGAAATCGAGAATGGAGCGTTGAAAGCGGCAGCCGTCGCGTTGGTCGCCAGTTCCGCCAGCGACATCTCGAACGGAGCGCCGCCGAGAGAGGCCACGATCGTGACGTTGGTCAGGGATCCGACATCCAACTCTTCATTCTCAATTCTACACTTTACACTCTCAAGGTCGTAGCGGTATTCGAAGTTGCCGTTCTCGAAGAACTCGGCCTGAACGCTCACGGGCATGTTCGTCTCACGCTGGAGCAGGACGTCGCGCCACGTGACGACAAGCGAGTTCGAGGCAGTGGTCCCGAGCCAGACCATGCTCTGGGCGTTGGTCTTGGCGACGAGCCCCCAGTTCGCCTCCGGCACGACGCCGAGCGGCGCATGGAGAGGCGCGTATAGCCGCTGGGGGCTGCGGACGCTGTCCTGGACGCGCCCGTCGGAGAAGACAACAGGCGCATCGGAGACTGGCGCGAACGGGGGGCAACTCGCAATGTCGTCCGCCGCGCCACGGAGCCGCCAGGGCCCGACGACCGACATGCCCTCGCCCGGGGCGAAGCCCCATGACTCCCCGAAGCCGACGCGCGACATCACGAAGCCCGCCGCGAACTGCTCCGGCGTAAAGCCGAACACGGTCTGGGTTCCGTCGCCTACGATCCGCATCGGAGGGGAGTTGGTCTTCGACGAGCCATAGACGATCAAGTGCGCGACAAAGGCGGCGATGGCCAACTGGACAAGCTTCGGGAGTCGCCTTATGCGCGAGGCGGCGTCGAGCAGCGGATGGGCGTCCTGCATGCATATCCAAGTAATCGCAAGCGCGGGAAGCGCGAGGGCGAGGCCGAAAAGGGCAAGATAGAGAATTACAGTCTGCATATGTCACCTCAGCCTTATGGCGTATCCGGAAATGTTAAGACCGACGCGCGCGCCCTCATCCGCGGCATCGACGCCGCGGACTGTCAGCCGAACGAGGTCCCAGTCGGGAGAGTAGAGCCATTGCTCCGGCGCATCCGGAAGTTCCGTGAAGATGGCGACGCCGTTCTCCTTGACGACAAGTCGGCGAGGGCGCATGCGCCTCATGCCGAGGTCCCACTCGACGTGCTTCGCCGCGTTGGTCGTCGCGGCGGGCGCGGCAATGCACTCGCGGCCGGCGACGTTCTCGACCCTCCACTCGCCGCAGTCCCAGGCAAACGTCATGTCGGCCTCGTCCGCGGCAAGCGAGCCGTCGCCGTCGGCGTCGCGCCCGAAGGCGAGCTGGACGTTGTTGGACGGCGTCGCGGCGAACGTGAGCTCGAAGCGGAAGTCGCGAACGCCGGACCTCGCGAACGCGAAAGGCACGTTTGTCGAGGCCTCCGTGTCGATATATCCGCCGCGCGGCACTTGGCCGAAAACCGCGTCCGCGCCAGCGGCCGACGCCGCGGCTAACGCGCCTAAAAGCAACATCAATTGTCTCATTCGTTTGGTTCTCCTTAGTGCAGATTTGCACTACTTTACCAAACGAAGTTCAAATTTAGTTCAAGATTGAAAAATTTTTTTGAAAAATTTTTCGGGCCAAGGCCCAGAAAATCGGACTTCGCCGTTTTCACCCAATAAAATCAGGGGTTCGGCGCAATGGGCTCACCGGCGTGCAGCGCCAGAAAAATCTGCAGGATTGCAGACAAACGGCTCGGATTTCACATGCTTTGGAGCGGAAACCAGCGGCTCGCCGTCCCAGTATTCAACCGAAAGGCGCCGCTTGCAATGATCCAATGGGACTTTTGCCTTAAACGAATATACCTCTGCCGCGTTCAATTTCACAATGTCACGACCTGTAGCACACCACATAACACCCAACGTCTTCCAGTTGCCGTCCTCCTGCCATTCGAGGGAACAACCAAATCCATCGTCATAGACTTTGAAGAACGAAACGACATTCGGCGTGCCGTTGCTTATCACACACGAAACGTCGGCATCTTCATTACATGTGCTCTCCCCGCCGACGATAGACAATGTTACACCCGATGCCAATATTCCACTCGCTTTGGCATATACCGCCACTGCCAACATCGCCAAAAGCAGTCCACCAACGGTAAAGCACAGCGATCTCATCGTTTTCTCCTTTCGAGGCGATAGTACCAGATGAACACAGCCATAGACAGACATTCACATATCCCCGCTCATGAAGACGAGGAACAGGACTAACACGCAAAACACAAACAGCCCGATAATAGGGCTGATTAAGACCCACCATCCGCTACATCTTCCGCGTCTGTATAACCACAAAGCACCCAATGCAGGAACGAGAGCAAACAAAAACACACTGGCAATCAGTCTCATCGCCTGCCCTTATCTATCACCGCCGAGAATCAAAATGATAACTGCCACCATGAAGAGGCATATCGGTAAGCAAAAAGCAATCATGATTGCCTTTGGAATTCCAATCCGCTTATAAAGGCAAGCGGCAGCAATTACCGAAAATAGGAGAAGAAAATTAAATAGCTGATTCATGGCCTGCTCCTTATATATTTCGTGCCCTGCGGATAATATGGAATTTTGTTGATTATACAGTAGTACGCCCATCGCACGTCATCTGCCCAGTCCTGACAATTATACTGTTGTCCGGAATTATGAAAATCAACATCTAGCAATTTGTACTTTCTCGGTTTAACTATTCTCACAGCCTTTCGCATCACGCAATCTTTCCATCCCATACTATGAGGTTTTCTGTAGGGAATATTGGCAGCATCCATTCTCACCTGATTGTCATCAAAGAAACCAAGATTTGTTGGAATTCCGCCGTCTTCAAAAAACAGCTGTTCATGCGCCACCATAGTGTTGTCAATTTCATCTTGTCGATTGCCTAACACGAACTTCTTGAACAAAAAAGAGTCAAGCGGCCTATAGGCAAAATACGCACACCCGTCCTTGTCAAAATTAAACACCGAATTATTCCCGCAATACGCGTACAGGTTCAGCCCGCCGTCTTCCTCTATCGGGTCGCGGGAGAGCCATCGGGCGAGGCGCGGGGAGTAGAAGCGGCGACCAAAGTAGTAGAGACCCGACTCGTCGTCCTGGTACTTCGTCGAAAAGCGCATCTTTAGCTCGTCGGCCTTCACGCCGCTCTTCCGTATTGTGTTCCCGAATGCGTCATACGTGTATTCTGCCACAAGCGAGCCGTGCTTGTCAACGTACTGGACCACGTTTCCCATTCCGTCGTAGAGCGGCACGTAGACGTCGCATCCGTTCTTTCTGATGTACAAGAGGCCTCCGATCCCGCCAGCACCGTCGAGGGTGCCGGAGATGTCCTTGCCCCACCAGTAGTCGATCTGCTCGAGGAAGCCGCTACTCCGCTCGATGCGCTCGACGACGAGCAGCCAACCGTCGTACACGAACGTATGCATCGCCTCCGGCGTCCGCTTTATGACGCGGCGTCCAAGGGCGTCGTACTGGTTCTCGACGACCCGCACGCCATTCGACCACACCTCAGTCAGCCGGCTCGCCGAGTCATAGACATAGTCGAACTCGCCGAAAGAGATTAGCCCTCCGTCAGGCGAATAGCCGAGGATGTCCACCGCGCCCCACGCCGCGGCGGACAAGCAAAGCAAGCCAATTCCAGCAATCAACAATCGGTTCACAGCATATCTCCTTGAAACACACTATCGTCGTATGTTATCTGCAACCGCTCGAACCCCTCCCGGAGATCGGCCCGCGTCGTACTCGGCACCGGCACCGACCCGATCTTCGCCAAGGCAACCGCATCGTGCTCTTGGTAAATCAGCACCCAATCGCCTTTCGCCATTGGGGAATCACCCAGAATCACAATCCGCTTCTCCTTGAGCAGCGAATAGAAGTCGGGCATCCCATGCCCCCAATTACATCCAAGTTTCCAGTAGTTCATTCTCAATTCTCCTTCATACGTACAAACAACTCAACTCGGATCATTCAACTGATGAAGTTGCGTCAACCAACCATTAATATCTACAATGGCTTGTGGATTCCCACTGAAATGGCTCTCAATATGCGTTGGATCCAGTGAATATAACAGGCAAAGCACATCTTTTGCCGTTTGCTTTTTTTCGGTCTCTGATACAAGCGCGAAGAAGTCACCGTCCACAGGCAAAGCCCGCGCCTGATTCTGCATGTGACTTTCACCATGAAATACTATTCGGTCCATTCGTGCCGAGAAGTAAGTAGCAAGCGATCCCAACTTACCCGCGAGAGACGTGCTTCTAAATAATTGCAGGAAATCCATTCGATATAAAAATGTAGAATAAGCCTCCAACGCCCTTCGCATTTCATTGCCAATCGTGATTGAATGAGAAGACACAGCTCCGTTTTGTGCGAAATCATAAATCTCTTGCAACAAGCAAGAATATTCATGCCAATGCTTTCGTTGAAACTCCTTCAGCGCCCCATCATCCCCAATTTCCTTCATTACAAAAGCATATTTCTCCTGTTTAAATCTACACCCCATCAAGCTCTCCAATGCGCTGCCCAATCCAAGCATCGTCTGAATATCATGCGTGAAAAGCACAATGCGACTCTTCTTGTTTCCTGCCAGAACATTTTCTATCTCGCGCATCAAAAACGAATAGACCCCTATTTTATTCTCTTGATCGTAACTCGACACAGGATCATCAATGACTATTATACGTTCATCTTTGTAAAAATCTTTAGTACTATGCCGAGCCATAATATCTACAAAGAAATAAGCCAACGCAAGAATATGGCGCTCTCCAGTTGAGACATCGGCGGGACGAACATTATGGCCTCGGCTCTTAAGTACATACGTTCCTGCACACGGTTCTATCGTAAATCTTTTGTCCGAGACGAAAATGTACTGGAGAGATTTATTAATACATCCAACAGCGATATCTGTCCCCGCTTTACGAGCCTCCAACGCTTGAACTTCTTGCCTAAGCGACTTAATCTCCGCCATCAATCCATTAGATTCATCTTGCTTTATCTTTTTAGCCGAGAGCTGCGCCTCATATGTGTTAAACAATGGCTCAAGCTGATAATGCGCCTCTTCCTTATATAAGCGAATGAGCGCACTTTGAATGGTTCGCTGTCGTGTAGCCAATGCCATAAGATCAGAACGCATTCTCTCCAACTGCGACATTTTCTCATTCGCAGATTTTATAGCGGAAACAAGATTTCTACTTGCAAACACCTCATCAGAGAAAACATTATCTTGCTTTTTATCTGCATCGGCCTTGTACTCATCGATAATTTCCCGGCATTTCTCAATTTCTCGAGCGATAGCCGTTGGCAACGTCCTATCGATTGGCTCATACAATTCCGGGTCGAAATCATAAGACGGGAATTCGACTAGCTTCAACTCGTTCTTATAATCCTCTACCGTTCGGCTAAGCACTTTTTCTATACTCGCGACAATTTCAGCCTTATCCTCTTTTTCAATATCTCTGAAACAATAAGGACAATACGTCGTCTTGTCACTACCAAAGGATTTTTTTACGTCTTCAATATGGATTTCGCGAGCATCCATTAACGCTATAATTCTTTTTTCGCGCTCATTCAACTCAGGCTTCTCAACATGCCGATTCAAAAGGTATACAAAAGCATCCTCGTCAAAAGCCGTTTTCAATAATGGTACTGCAGGCATGCCATCTACATCACCTACTCGTTCAAGTGAAGCCAAATCTTTCTTACACTTGTTAATTTCTGCCAAAATATTCTTCTTCGCCGTCCGACACTCCATCTGCGCAATAGCCAATGTCAGATCGCGAGTCACTTGACTTTTCTTGACATTGCCCTTGGCTTCACGATCTTTATCTGCCCAAGATCTCCGAAGTACATCCATCATTCTTTGGACATGATATTCGGGCGCACACGCATTCCCCGAATCTTCAAACTCTTTCACCTTTTCATCAAGCAAATTAAGAGTCGCTTCCTTCTCCTTCAATCTTCTATTCGTAGTCTCAACCTGAGCATCAATATCTCCTAGATCAGCGAACAAAACAATTGTGCCGATTCCTTGCGCATCTGCCTTCAGCCGAACCGTTTTGTCAATATATTTTTCATCAAAAACAGAAATGAAGTCCTGCCATGAAACATCCCCCTGTAGAACTGGAGCCACCGTACCATCCGTTTTTAAAATCGCTACAGATAATCTTTCGTCAAAACTCTCTGGTACTAATTGCTTGAAGGCCGCGGCCAACGTACTTTTCCCTGTGCCATTCCGCCCAAAAATCATCGCAACGCGCTCTTGATCTTTTTTAAACAATTCAAACGCTCGTTTTTCAACAAAGCCCTTTCCTTGAACTTCAATCCCTTTAAGTTGATCAATCATTGAAACACTCCTCTCAATTGTAGCACTCCATCTAACTCATTCAATCTCAGAATCCTTTTATCGACTTTTAGCAATAATGATTTCTGACTGCTTCAAATATCCGTGCTTAATTGCAACGGCAATCATCTGAGGCAATGCCGCTACAGGCACCTCGCCACCTCTGCAGGCATGTCCGCGCTTATCAAACCACGTGAACTTTACCGAGATACACTTTCGTCGCCCCTTATCCCATGACGCATATCCGGCCCGGATCTCCGCATCAGAATCTGATGCGCATGCCTCTTTGTGTAGTACTGTCATTGCTCCACCTTTCTTTGTAGTTGTAGTACCTTTGTGTTGGTTTGTCCAATACTATATCAAACGAAGTTCAAGTTTAGTTCAAATCTGAAAATTTTTTTGAGAACCCTTCTTGGTCCCAAAACTCAAGAAAGCATAACTGCTGGGAATACAGCTGCCTCACTCCGCAAGCAACCTTGCGGAATTTGCGGCGGCGAGGCGCAGGGGCTTGGGGGCGCGGCTGTCGGACGATATGGCGTCGCAAGGCGCTACACGATAAGGACGAGTGCGCCGAGGACCGCGAACATGACCCCGAGGCCGATCTTGGACGGGAACACGTTGCGCTTGGACCAGTGCGACATCTGCGCGGCGTCCGCACCTTTCGCCGCGAGCATGAACACCACGACGAGGGGCGCGATGAAGGCGAGGTTGTAGATGGCAAGAAGCGCGAATGAACGCCACGCGCCCGGCTCGCGGGATATGAGAGCCAGGACAGGCACGTATATCTGCCCGGTGCAGAGCGAATCGAGGAGCGTCACGAGGATGCCGCAGCCGACGCCCGCCACAACAACCGTCGGGCCGCTCCAGCTTGTCTCCGCGACAACGCGTATGAGCTTCTTCACTCGATCCGGAAGCTGAAGGGTGATGACGGACGGCACCTTCGCTCGGCGGTAGCGGAAGGCATCGCGGATGCTGAGGAACGATAGAATGAATAGCGAGAACGACAGCGCCCCCATGAAGACCATGCGCAGGACGGAAAATCCGTCGAGCGCGCGGATCGCCCGCATGAGGCCGAGTCCCATCGCCATGTAGGTTAGGAACGAGCCGAAGCAAAACGCCCAGCCCCCGAGCATGCGGGCGCGGCGACGGCGTCCTCCGACGGCGAGGATTCCGGCAAGGGCTATGACGATCGAAAACGCGCATGGGTTGAATCCATCGGCTACTCCCGCGAGGACTACGGCGGGCAGGGTGTAGCGCGAGGCGCCATTCGACGAAGAGGACGCAACCGCCGTGCCGACTATCGGGACTGCGACTACAGGCCCCTGCGGATCGTCGCAGTAGATGTGCACCGTCTTCGAGAACTGCCCGGGAATCGTCGGCGCAAGACGCACGGCCAATTCCGCCGTTTCGGCCGATTTAAGAATCATTTTGGAAAGTGCAGCCTCGGCACCGCAACAGGGCTTTACACGGGAAATGTGGATGTCGCGATTCCCAATGTTGCGAACCGACACAGACATCTCCGAGTTCGTCCCCGCCGCGATTTCGCCGAAGTCAACGCCCTCCGGAGGCACGGCAAGATTACCAGCCAACACCGCGGAAGCAAATGTAGAATTGAAAATGAAAAATGTAAAATTGCGGAAGATCATCTTTTTGTTTGATTGGCGGAATGACGTTCCTTGGTTCGCTGCACGGCGGCGTCGATGGCCGGTTTCAGGCGACGTCCGGCGCGAGAGCGGAACGCCTCCAGAAGCTGAACATCACCGGCGTCTCCCATTAAGCCGATTGAACCGACGACAGCCATGTCTAGGACAGCGTCGCGGCGGGTTCCGGCGAGAATGCCGCGCAGCATAGGCAGCGTTTCGCGGTAGCCGCGTTCGCCCGCAAGCTGGATGGCGGAGATTCTCGCAATGGTGTTTGCGCTCTCGCCACATGCTGCGACAGTCAAACGGCGTAGCTCGTCGCTCTCCGACTTCGACTTGTTCGGCATCTCTGCGAGCGAGTAGAGCGCCGTGCCGGAGTACGTCTCGCCGATGTCCTCTGCGGCGGCAACGAAAGTCTCGCGTATTCGCGCTTTAGTCGGGCCATCGGAAACCGAGCCGACCATCGCGCCAAGGTGCTGGATGCAGTAGTCAACGATGACAGACGCGTATTGCTTGGACGCGACCATGTCCAACAGCAAGTCGGCGAGCCCTTCGGGTTGCTGTTTCTGGTTGCGAAGCAAGTTGAGTACGTCGTTCTTCAGCGCGGCCTCGCGCTCTATGCGCATGACATAATTTGTCGAGGCGACATATTCCATCATCGCGGCAACTTCATCGGCAGACAGATCACGCCGCCGCACGATCGACCGAAGCGCGTCATTGCGAACATCGTATCTATTGGCAGTCGCGGCATCAGCACCACAGATGACGGCAAACACAACAGACTCTGCGACGACATCTCCCCGCTCCAACGGCTCTGACCTGCGCTCCACCGCCTTGACGCGCTCTTCTGCGGACGACGCCTCGACCGGCACTTCCGGCGGCGGTGTTGGCTCCTGGCGGTTAAGCGACGCAACAACAACGACAATCGCCGCCGCAATCAGCAATGCAGTCCCGCAGATAACTACTATCAACCGACTATTCATATTGCGTTTCGCCGTGCCTCATCCTATCACTTCTTCTGTAGCACACTGTCCAAATGAGTTTAAGTCTACCATTTCTCATGGTTAACCACTTATCGAAAAAGCTTGGGCTGTGCCTGTTCCTGGAAATCCACACCTGTAATTTCCATTTTGAATTCGCAAGGGACAGAGTTTGTTTCGCCTGTCAACATCTCACCCCCAAACCACCCTTCGGAGCTCGGGAAAAACCATTCCAGCTCAACATCGGGCACGGGCATTTCATTCCGCTCAAAAGCAACGACGCTACATTCAACATCGTGAACACAGCTCTCACTGGGTTTGAGGTTCCGAACTGCGTATCCGTATTCATGGTGCAGGCCAATCCTACCCATCCCCATCGTCGTAAATTCCTGAACGCTACCATCCTTGCCACGAACATATATCTCTGTTTCAGAAAACCTAGCCTCAAAAGGAAATTTCTTTAACGTGAGCGTTTCACATGTGCAATTTTTAATCTTGAGTCTAACGGTCAGGATAAATCTCCAGCGATCAAAGAATTCGATGCAATCCTTCTGCGAGACACTCAACACCAAACAGTTAAGGCTACCAGGTATCTCTACAAATTCAACCGGCAACTTAGGTGAAACACCATTACTACAGCCACAAGGCAAAAGTGTTGCCCCCGCAAGCAGCCAGCAAACTCTAAATGACAATCCCATTTTCACTTATCCTGATTTGTTCGGTTTCGCACTTCGCGACTAACACAATACCCAAATTTTGAGGTTATTGTCGTCTGAAGGCTATCCTTTCTCTTTTTAGAACACTTTCCTTGCCCCAATACGGAATTTAACGTCCCCCTTTCTATGCACTCTCGCTCTGTTTCGCCTTGAAGTCTATAAGAACCTCCTGGCATACAGGAACCATCTTCCGAATACGCCTTTAATTCACTACAGATTTTTTCATCACATGAAAATTCCTTTTTGTTCTTCTGACAGTGGTCAAACGCATGCATCAATTCATGAATATAGGTTTCCTTGTAGTCTTCAGCTGTCCTGTTCGCGCCATCTGTACATAGCGTTAGATTTGTTTTTTTAGATGATTCTGAATCAGCCACACCATATCTTCCGGGATGTTTACAGCAACCACAATTTACGGATATCGAGCAGTGATTTTTTCCATCTTTTTAATAATGTCACTGTACTGGCTACTCGATTCCGCGAGATTCTTGCCTTTGGCGCAAAGGCTATTAGGATCCGAATCAAGGCCTAACCAATCCCATGCCCCAACATGATTATTCTCAACCATGACGTACAAAACTGACATATGGTTTTTCTGTGGATCTCTGCTCAGCCACCTTCCCATCGCAGGCTCATAATGTCGGTAGTTGTAGTATATCGTCACGGTGTCGTCATCAGCATATTCGCTGGAAAAGCGCCACGGGTTGTCTATGGCGGATGCGCCATGCCTAATGGTTGCAGCACCGAAAGGAGCGTATTCGTATTGCGCGGCAACATCGCCGTTCTCAGAGATGACATCGCTCACATTTTTGTTGCCATCGTGGGTGTAGTATGAAGGTGAAAAGTTGAAAGGTTGAAAAGTTGAAAAATTCCACACGAGCGGACGGGTAGCGACCGGCTCCGTCGGATCCCAGATGAAAAGTTGTGAGCTATGAGTTGTGCGTTGTGAGTTGGTGACAGACTGTTTGAAGTTGGCGATTTGCAGATAGCCGTTGTACACGAACCGCTGGTCGTTCTTCGTCACGCGGCGGAAATGACACGACAACATCCGACGCGCGCTCCCGCGCATCGGATGTCGTTCGCCGCATCTGTACTTCCGGTTACCCATGACGGATATTTTATCAAATTTCAAAATCGAATAGACGCCCGCACTGTGACACCGCAATCACACGTCCGGCGTCACTGCCGAACATACTATCATTTTACACTATTATTGTTTTACAGTGAGGGCATTCAATCTTTTCTCCATTATTCATTTGTCGCATACGCTTATATTCAACGAATCTCATTAATACGGGCTTGCCGCAATTAGGGCATCTTGAATACCGAACAAGCAATATAAATAACACGGCACAAATTGTGCCTATTACCATAATCAACAGCCTAAGAACTCTAGCCAACAAACAAATCGTTTGGAAATCCATTTCTAATTTCAATGCCACCAAAACTCCGAAGCAGCACAATAACAGAAAGCCCAATAATAAATATATCACTTTTTTACACTTGGAAAATTTATCAAACTGCATATCGCCACCTTCAATTATTTCATATACTGACTGCAATCGCAATTATTTTTCATGGCCGAATTGCTTCCAGCCATGATCTTAGAATATATTTCACTTTTTATATATGCATCAATAAGCGTGTTCAAGAGCAAAAAAGTCCCCACATACGGATTAGCTTTATATCCCAAGATAGTAACTATTACATCTACGGCAGCGCCACCAGCCAACTGACCCACTGCATCTGCAATGTATTTATGCGTTTGTTTTTCAACTGCCATTATACATTTAGCCTTTGCTGATTCCTCATTGCATTTACAATCATAAGGCGACACAAAAGGATAATCCACAACAGATTCACCTTGTATATGTCCAAGATAATTATCTATAGCAGACTTGATCGTCCCCCAAACCGGAATATAATCCCAAAGCGACAATCCCAAATAATCAATCCTATCGCCTCCGCGATTGCTTGCAAATGCAGCCAAATTACACCCGCCATATTCCTCTATCGGATCCCGGTTCATCCACCTTCCCGTCACCGGCTCATAATGACGGTAGTTGTAGTACACTGTCGCCGTGTCGTCTTCCGCGTACTCGCTAGAGAATCGCCATGGATTGGATACGGCGGCGGCCCCATGCTGAGCCGTGACGGCGCCAAATGGAGCGTAATCATAATGAGTAATCGTTTCGCCATTCTCGGAAACGACCTCGCTCACGTTCTTGTTGCCGTCGTGGGTGTAGTATGAAGTTGAGAAGTTGAAAGGTTGAAAAGTTGAAAAATTCCACACGAGCGGACGGGTAGCGACCGGCTCCGTCGGATCCCAGATGAAAAGTTGTGAGCTATGAGTTGTGCGTTGAGAGTTGGTGACAGACTGTTTGAAGTTGGCGATTTGCAGATAGCCGTTGTACACGAACCGCTGGTCGTTCTTCATGACGCGACGTCCCATGCGGTCATAGGACATGGAGATGAGCGTGGAAGTGGTAGAGTTTATAGAAATGTTATTCCAAAGAATTGGACGATTCTCGCCATTATACTGAACCTGCCAGGTACCTGTTGCCGTTTTGATGAGAGTCTGATTCCCGTCGTCGTCGAACAGTGGCGTAAAATCACCAACGGCGGTGTACTGATTAAGCGAATTGGCCGTATATGCTGAATTCGTGCTACACTCGTCCGAAGTCTCTCGGTTACCTATCTCGTCGAAGTCGTATGCATAGCGGTAGTCTGAATCAACCGCCGCAACTGCATTCGTCAGCTCGCTCTTTTCGTTGTAACCATACGACAGCGTGTCATCATGTGCAAATGCAGCACCGGACTTCCCGCATGCGGCACGGTGACCAGCGGCATCGTATGTATAGCCGTACTGTGAGATTACGTTGGTCGGGAAAGCATTGCAGACCAGGAGAAGCTGGTTGTTAGCGTCGTATGTCCAAGAGGCAGTGAAACCATTGGGATAGGTGAGGGAGGACTTCAAGTCACTGCCAGCGAGATAGTTCCATGTAAACGGTGCGTCGTCTCCTGCAGCACACATAGAGGCAAGGCGCCCTGCTGCAGAATCATAGGCGAGCGTCGATTGGCGAGTGCCGTTGAGCGCGTAGCCCGCGTCACGGCCGAAGGCATCGTGGAAGCGCTCAATCGTGTTAGTGCCAGCAACACCAATCACGGTTTCGTTGGTGAGCGAGCCGAAGTCATCATATGCAAATGTCGTGACGCCTGCCGCATCGCGGGCTTCGATCTGACGGCCAAGGGAATCGTAGGAGAAAGATATCGTCGGCGTGTCGTCAGAGTAGACAGTGTTGGTAAGACTGCCCCAGTTGTCGTAGGCATGGTCGGTGACAATGCCACGTGCCCAGGTGCGCCGCGATAGTTTGCCGTCGGGCAAATAGGAATATGTCGGGCCTTTGCCGTCGGCATAGACTTTGTTCGTCATGCAGTTGGAAGCTTCGTCATAAAGCCATGTCGTGACGTCGCCGGAGCCTGGCCCAAGCGACTCGTCGCGGTAAGTCATCATCGTCGTCTTGTTGCCGAAGACGTCATAAGTGTAGCGCACGGGATATGTCGCGCCGCCCTCGTAAATCTTGCGCCCATGAATGTCGTATTCGTAGATTGTTGCGTGACCGAGCGGGTCGGTGGCGGACGTGAGATTGCCGTACCGGTCGTAGGCGTAAGATGTGCGATTGCCGAGGGCGTCGATGGAGGCGGAACGTAAACCTAACGGATTATACTCCGTGCGCGTAGTGTTGCCTCGACCGTCTGTATGGGCAACTGCGCGGCCAAGAGCATCGTAGGCGACAGTGTTGGTAACAGCAGATACCGAGACAGTTTGCAATTCAACGCCATAGCGCAAAGCCGTCAACGATCTATTTGTCGCGTATGGGACAATCTGGGATGATGTGACGGTTGGAACGGAAGCATGCAACTGGCTTTCAGTTATATTGCCGCGAACATCGGTTGTACGAGATCGGGACGGAATCGCGGCAGACAGGCCTGTCAATTGGCGCGAAGAGGAGGTTACAAGCGGGGCGATGTCGGAATCGGAGCACGAGACGGTATTGGTCTGGGCGAGCCAGACGACGTCATCGAGGAAAGCAAAAGAAGAGATGGTTTCGGTTTTGCGCCATTCGGTCGCAGAGGACTGCGCCCCTCCCACCGTGCGCGTAGTAGCTACGCGGTTGCCTAGAGGGTCGTAGGTGTATTCGACAACTGGTTCATAGTCTGCGACGGTGGAGACGAGGCGTCCATAGGTGTCGTAGGTGTTAACAGTCGCAAGGGCTGCACCGCGAAAGCCGCTCTTCTCGCTACGGACAATCTGACCAAGGAGGTTTTCGTAACGCTTGGTAAAGCGGGGAGATGAGGCTGTTTCGCCTTGCACTATGCGAGCCCAGCGCGTGCCGTCGGGGAGAATGCCGTAGGTGTGGAACTCAGGGGTTACGGCGGAGCCAGTAATGGAGAGGATGTCGCCAGAGGCGGAGCGGGTGGCGATGCGGGTGGAAGTGTTGGGATTAAGGACGGACAGAGTCCGTCCGTCAGGACTGTAGGTCGTCGTAGTGGTGTTGCCGAGGGTGTCGATGCGGGCGACGACACGGCCAAGGGCGTCGTAGCAGGTGCGGGCAGCGGGGAGGCCGACTTGCTCGGCGTAGTTGGTCTGCCATGTCGCCGTCTGCCGCCCTAGGTCGTCGTATTCGTAGCACGTCGTGAGCCATGTTACGTTGGTCATGTCGAGCGGGATAAGACGTGAGGATGCAACCACACGCCCTTCGTCGTCGTAGTCCCAGGTCGTTGTCGAACCGTCTGGCTGCGTCTCCGAGACCTTGTGGCAGCAGTCCCACGCCGTGGCAGTCACCTGACCGGCGAGGTTTTCTGAAGTGATTCGCTTACCCTCGGAGTTGTACGTCATGCGGTTTCTGGCAATAGTATACCAAATTCCGCCGATGAATGCCTCGGTCCGCGTTTCAACGACCTCGCCGCGGGCGTTGGTCAGCGTCACGTCGCGCGTGGTCTTTCCGCTTACAGGCGAAGGCGCCTGCTCGTGGAGGTGCGTCACCATCTTCGCCCAGACATTCGACGATAGCGCGTAGTCGTAGAGGTCAAGCCTGCCGTCTTCACGGCGGATGGACTTGACGAAGCCAGAGCGCATGTCATTTGCAACAGTCGGATAAAACGCAGTCACCGTGCGAAGCGCGTTTGTACCTCCGTAGGCCGCGCCCTGCGTTCCGACGCGCTCCACGACGTCCGTAAGCGCGGAATACACGTAGTACGTGCGCTCGCACTCGATACCGTCAAGAGTCCTCACGACCGTGCGCGGACGAGTGTCGACCGGCGGCACAATGTCGGACGGATCTACGGACTCATACGCATACGTCGTCACCTCCGGCATCATGCCGGGGCCGGAGCGAGTCATTTGAACAATGCGGTCTGCCGCGTCGTAGGCGTACTCCGTCCTCAGCCCCGACGACTTCAGCTCCGTAGCGACGCGGCCCTTCCCGCCGCCCGAACTGACGTACGTCCACGAGGTAGTGCGCGTGGCGTCTCCGAAGCCTTCGACGCGGTTCGTCGCGGCGAACCCCCACGACTTCCACACGTAGTTGTACTCGGAACGCGCAAGCAACTCGCCGTTGCGCGAATAGTCCTCCTTCACCGTACGGGCGACGGACGAGTCCTTAACGGATCGGTCACGCACCTCCTGCGCCCCAGATGGTCTCGTAAGCGACCAGTCTCCCCTCACGTAGTCGAAGAGATAAGTCTTTGGGTCGTCGTCTCCGCTTCGAAGAGTTACGACTGCCCGATTCCCACCGTTGGCGCTCCGCACGGAGAGGCGTTTCACAGACGCCACGGACGGCAGGGGATACAACCCCGTCGCCGCGTCCTTCAGCGGCTTGTCCTGCAACGGATAGACCGTGATGTCGTACCCGTCATCCACCACCTCGACGTCTGCCAGGCGCGACGGCGTGAGGAACTGGCGGACGCCGTCCGGGCCGAGCACCACGTCTATCCCCATGTCCGCCGGGGTGACGCGGCACCCCCTGGAGTCAGCGATGTACACCAACTTGCCGCGCTCGTTCGTCATGTTAGTGGCGAGGAAGCGCCGGATGGTGCCGTCCGTCTCGTAGAGGTCGTAGTACACCGGGCTGTTCGTGCACGCCCAGCCTTGCGCATCGACCATCATCAGCCGCTCGTCCATCTTCACGTGGAAGCCGGGGTCGGGGCGGCCGAGCGATTCGCCGTCGGCGAACACGAAACGGACGGACTCGCCGTCAGGGTGCGAGAACACGACCTCCTTCGGCGTCGCCTTGTCCGATAGAAGCTTGTTCCCTATCCGCTTGAAAGTGTAGCCACACACGGCGTACAGCGACTCCGGCGTGAACACCATCGGCGACTGGTCGTCGGCGAACACCTTTAGCGCACACTTCTGAGAGCCAGTCCACGGTGTCGTCACGCCCATGCCAAGGCTGACCTTGATGCAGCCCGAGCCCACCTCGCCTGTCTCGCACTGGCACTCGCTGTCGGAAGCCTTGCACTCGGACGGCGGATTCGCCTGCAGGTTCGTGCCCGCGTGAACAACGCCCATGAATATGGACAAAAGCAGCAAACAGCATGGTCTAGCGGTCATGACGCTCCTCAATTATGGTAGCTTGACTCTCCGTCCCGGTATATGTACGTGCGGTGGCAGACGGACGTCTCGCGGATTCGCGCTTTCGTCTGGCCATCGGAAACCGAGCCGACCATTGCGCCAAGGTGCAAAACAACCACGCCAACCTCCGTCGCCAAAAGCAGCGACATCCCGCAGGCTATCATTATTGCCAAGCACTTGTTGTTTGCATTAATAAAGGTCATAAACGTCATTCATACCGCTCTAATCCCACGCCTCATTATCTAACAATGCCGCACTTGATATTTCTGCCCATTAAGAATGCCCTTCCACAATTTTAGATCGTCATTAGACATTCCTTCTACGACTGCTGTTTCTATGCAACACCGAATATCAGCACGCCCTGACAGATAAACATCCTTAAGCACTCGCAAAAGGAATCTTTTGCCTTCTATGTCATACCCGGCAATGCCATTTCCACATGCCAAAAATGGGCAGAAATCCAAAGCTGCCATATAGCCATTCAGCCCTATCAGCGTACTATCATCCCCTGGATGCGAAAATGCCTCGCGCCAACATTTTCCGAGAAACGACTTTACGGCATCCCATCTTGGCAAGGTTTCCAATTGCCTCAACTGATTAATATCAGTCAATGTTTCATATGCATGCTTCTGATCTACATAATTGCCATTAATTTCGGACATGAGGCAATTGTAAAGTTCATCTCCCATATGTACTCCTATGGCGCAACTATAGACAAACACAGGCCAACAGGGCCGCCCATAGCGCCTGCAGCACAAGTGCGAACAACTTTATAGACACCATACGCAGCGGCACAAGCCGCAGCAGTCAATCCAGCAGCATGCAAAACACGCTCACATTGACCGTTTTGGCAGACATCAATTTGCTTGCATTCCTTTTTGGGGTAAGGATTTACTGTTGGAGGAAAACCAGGACAACCTTTGTTGTACCAAATCTTGCCACAGTTTGCAAAGGCGTTATATAATGATGCGATTTCGGGAGCATGCCTGCCCCCTCCTCTTCCTTCCGGGGCTAGGCAGTCCCATCCTACATGCGAATGTATCATTTTATTCAATAATGTCATCTTGGCAATTATAGTTGAACAATTATCGGCTCTTGTACATGCCACATGAACACCTTCAGGGGGGTGCCAAGGTCCACCCCCTGCCAAACCTAGTCTGTCATAGCGACTCGATGCCAAATTTGATAGGAAGATATAAGGATGATTTTCAAGACTCCCGAAAGGCTCGGTGTCTTGCCTACCAAACCCAAAAAGGAATTTTACAATCTTAATTCCACCCCTAGCAAGCAATATATCATAAGCTGGATCTCGCGACAACCACGTGCCGTCTTTTGGGTTGTAATGTCGAAAATTATAGTACACTACCGCTAGATTGTCATCTACAAACTCACTGGAAAACCTCCATTTATTTTGATTTGCACGTTCACCATTTTGTAAAACAACATTACCGAAAGGGGCGTACTCGTAGTGAGCCATAATGATGGAATTCAAATCAGTAGCTTCACTCACATTTTTTCCACCATCGTGTACATAACAAAAATAATTCCCGTCTTGACACCACAACAAAGGGCTCGTCGCCGTTTCTTCTGTTGGATCCCAAATGTATACATTGCCGTTGTTATCTGCAATCTGTAGATAGCCGTCATAAGCAAAATGCTTGGAGTTCTTCTTCACACGGCGGCCCATGCGGTCAAATGACATTAGAATGTTTGTCGCGCCATTAGACCACTGAATCGGGCGGTTCTCACCATTGTAAGTTACTGACCAAATGCCAGTTGCGGTCTTGATAAGGACCTGATTTCCATCATCGTCGTACTGTGGATGAAATTCCTCGCGCAGAAACGCAGAGTCGCAGAGGTCTGAGATTTGAGTGTATTGATTGAGATTGTTGGCGTTGTAGACGGAATTCGTGCCGCGAGCGGACGAGACCTCGCGATTTCCTATTTCGTCGAAATCGTAAGAATATCGATACGAGGAACCAACCAACGTAACGGCATTAGTCAACTCACTGCGGGCATTGTAGCCATAGACGATAGAATCATCCTGGTCGAATGCTGTGCCTGACTTTGATACGTTAATACGATGACCTGCCGCATCGTAGGTGTAGTCATACTGCGAGATTACGTTTGTCGGAGAGGCGTTACAGACCTGAAGCAATTGACCACTGGCATCATATTGCCAAGAAGCGGTTAGCCCGTTGGGGTAGGCAAGAGAAAATTTTAAGTCTGAGCCTGGAAGATACGACCAACGAAAAGCATTGGTCGCACCGTTGACCAACATCGATTCGATACGGGCTGTTACTTGGTCGTAGATTATGATTGTCTGCCGAATACCATTGAGCGCATAACCAGCCGTTCTACCGAGCACATCCCAATAACGTTCGACAGTGTTCGTTCCCGCCGCGCCAATTACTGTTTCGTTAGTGATTGAGCCAAAGGAGTCATACGCAAATGTAGTTACTCCTGCTGCATCATGCGTTTCAATTTGACGATCAAATGCATCATAGGCAAGTGAGACTGTCGGCGTATCGTCCGAGTAGACTGTATTTGTGATATTGTTCCATCCGTCGTAAGTGTAGTCGGTTGTTATGCCACGAGCCCAAATCCGGCGTGACAACTTTCCATCGAAAGTGTAACTGTATGTCGTGCCTTTACCATCGGCATAGAGCTTGTTGGTAATTGCGCCAGAAGCTTCGTCATAAAGCCAAGTCGTAACATCTCCAGAACCAGGCCCGAGAGATTCGTCGCGGTAGGTCATCATCGTTGTTTTGTTCCCGAAAGCGTCGTAGGTGTATCGGACAGGATATGTCGCGCCGCCTTCGTATGTCTTGCGACCGCGAAGGTCGTATTCGTAAATTGTTGCATGACCGAGCGGATTGGTGACAGCGGCGAGGTTACCATACTGGTCGTAGGCGTAAGATGTGCGGTTGCCTAGGGCGTCGATCGAGGCGGAACGCTGACCACGTTTGTTGTACTCGGTGTGCTTAGTGTTGCCCCGTCCGTCAGTGTTTGCGATTTGGCGGCCAAGGGTGTCGTACGCAATGGTGTTCGTTACAGCGGAAACGGAGACTTCCATTAAGGAGACACCGTAGCAGGAAAGCGACAATGGCTTGTTGGTCGCGTAGGGAAGCGTTTGACGCGAGGTGACGATGGAAGAATTGACCAGAGATTCGGTTACAGTGACGTTACCGCGAACATCGAATGTGCGCGAACGCGATGGAAGAGCAGGCGTGAGGCCTGTGAGCTGGCGGGAAGTCAATGTCACAAGTGGCGCGATGGTGGCATCGGAGCAGGAGACGATGTTGGTTTGGACGAGCCAGACGACGTCGTCGAGGAAAGCAAAAGAAGAGATGGTTTCGGTTTTGCGCCATTCCGGCGACGTAGTTTGCGGCGCGGTGGGGGCACCGCGCCCTACCGTGCGCGTAGTCGCTACGCGATTGCCTAGAGGGTCGTAGGTGTATTCGACAACTGGTTCATAGTCTGCGGCGGTAGAGACGAGGCGGCCATAGGTGTCGTGGGTGTTAACAGTTGCAAGGACTGCGCCTTTGAAGCCGGAGCGCTCTTCGCGGACTGTCTGACCGAGGAGGTTTTCGTAACGCTTGGTAAAGCGGGGAGAGTTAGCGGTTTCGCCCTGTACGGTGCGAGACCATCGCGAGCCGTCTGGGAGAATGCCGTATGTGTGGAACTCTGGCGTTACGGCGGAGCCGGTTATCGAGAGCGTGTCGCCGTCGGCGGAGCGGGTGGTTATTCGAGTCGAGGTGTTGGGGTTATGGACGGACACAGTCCGTCCATCAGGACTATAACTCGTGGTGGTAGTGTTGCCAAGTTGGTCAACGCGGGCGACGACACGGCCAAGGGCGTCGTAGCAGGTGCGGGCAGCGGGGAGGCCGACTTGCTCGGCGTAGTTGGTCTGCCATGTCGCCGTCTGCCGCCCTAGGTCGTCGTATTCGTAGCACGTCGTGAGCCATGTTACGTTGGTCATGTCGAGCGGGATAAGACGTGAGGATGCAACCACACGCCCTTCGTCGTCGTAGTCCCAGGTCGTTGTCGAACCGTCTGGCTGCGTCTCCGAGACCTTGTGGCAGCAGTCCCACGCCGTGGCAGTCACCTGACCGGCGAGGTTTTCTGAAGTGATTCGCTTACCCTCGGAGTTGTACGTCATGCGGTTTCTGGCAATAGTATACCAAATTCCGCCGATGAATGCCTCGGTCCGCGTTTCAACGACCTCGCCGCGGGCGTTGGTCAGCGTCACGTCGCGCGTGGTCTTTCCGCTTACAGGCGAAGGCGCCTGCTCGTGGAGGTGCGTCACCATCTTCGCCCAGACATTCGACGATAGCGCGTAGTCGTAGAGGTCAAGCCTGCCGTCTTCACGGCGGATGGACTTGACGAAGCCAGAGCGCATGTCATTTGCAACAGTCGGATAAAACGCAGTCACCGTGCGAAGCGCGTTTGTACCTCCGTAGGCCGCGCCCTGCGTTCCGACGCGCTCCACGACGTCCGTAAGCGCGGAATACACGTAGTACGTGCGCTCGCACTCGATACCGTCAAGAGTCCTCACGACCGTGCGCGGACGAGTGTCGACCGGCGGCACAATGTCGGACGGATCTACGGACTCATACGCATACGTCGTCACCTCCGGCATCATGCCGGGGCCGGAGCGAGTCATTTGAACAATGCGGTCTGCCGCGTCGTAGGCGTACTCCGTCCTCAGCCCCGACGACTTCAGCTCCGTAGCGACGCGGCCCTTCCCGCCGCCCGAACTGACGTACGTCCACGAGGTAGTGCGCGTGGCGTCTCCGAAGCCTTCGACGCGGTTCGTCGCGGCGAACCCCCACGACTTCCACACGTAGTTGTACTCGGAACGCGCAAGCAACTCGCCGTTGCGCGAATAGTCCTCCTTCACCGTACGGGCGACGGACGAGTCCTTAACGGATCGGTCACGCACCTCCTGCGCCCCAGATGGTCTCGTAAGCGACCAGTCTCCCCTCACGTAGTCGAAGAGATAAGTCTTTGGGTCGTCGTCTCCGCTTCGAAGAGTTACGACTGCCCGATTCCCACCGTTGGCGCTCCGCACGGAGAGGCGTTTCACAGACGCCACGGACGGCAGGGGATACAACCCCGTCGCCGCGTCCTTCAGCGGCTTGTCCTGCAACGGATAGACCGTGATGTCGTACCCGTCATCCACCACCTCGACGTCTGCCAGGCGCGACGGCGTGAGGAACTGGCGGACGCCGTCCGGGCCGAGCACCACGTCTATCCCCATGTCCGCCGGGGTGACGCGGCACCCCCTGGAGTCAGCGATGTACACCAACTTGCCGCGCTCGTTCGTCATGTTAGTGGCGAGGAAGCGCCGGATGGTGCCGTCCGTCTCGTAGAGGTCGTAGTACACCGGGCTGTTCGTGCACGCCCAGCCTTGCGCATCGACCATCATCAGCCGCTCGTCCATCTTCACGTGGAAGCCGGGGTCGGGGCGGCCGAGCGATTCGCCGTCGGCGAACACGAAACGGACGGACTCGCCGTCAGGGTGCGAGAACACGACCTCCTTCGGCGTCGCCTTGTCCGATAGAAGCTTGTTCCCTATCCGCTTGAAAGTGTAGCCACACACGGCATGGAGCGACTCGGGCGTGAACACCAGCGGTGACTGGTCGTCGGCGAACACCTTCAGCGCACACTTGCGCGAGTCCGTCCACGGCGTCGTCGCGCCCATGTCGAGGCTAACCTTGATGCAGCCGGATCCAACCTCGCCACCCGTTTTGCACGGGCATTCGGGATCCGGCGACTTGCACTCGGACGGCGGATTTGTCCGCAGGTTTGTGCCTGCGTGGGCAACGCCCGTCGAAACGGACAAAAGCAGTAAACAACACAGTCTAATGGTCATAACACTCCTCAATTATGGTATATTGACTCTCCGTCCTGGTAGATGTACGTGCGGTGGCAGACGGATGACGTGACACCGCGCGCTTTTACGAAACGAACCGTCACATGCCCGTTCTCGTCGAAGTCGTCTTCGGAAAACGTCTTCGTGCGCGTCCCGTCCTCGAACGTGACGCCGGAGACGAATATCTTAAGCTGCACGCTGGTTCCCGGCGGGACAGCACCCAGCAAAAGCGACACCTCGACGAGCTGGGAGCCGTCTGGATACGTCTGGACGACATGGTAGTACGTCCCGTTGTCCGCCCAGACCGGCGTCACCTGGATCGCGTCGCACACGGCTCCTCCGGCACAGAGCCGAGAAACCAGCCCAAGGTCACGATCAGCGCATGTCGAGAGCGTCAGGGAAACGAAGTCGGCGGCATTCGTCTCGGACGACACACGCAATGACACATCGTGCTCAAGAAGCGTCCTGCTGTCGAGGTCCGGGCAGCTCATCGAGAACTCCCTGTCGCGCATTACCGCCGGATTGCGCTTGGGGAAGCGAGACTTGACGACCTCTATATGGGCATATCCCTCAATGGCGCCAAAGGACTGATTTGTCGCGGAGACGGAAACGAGATACTGTCCTTCGTCTTCAAAACAGTAAGGCGTTGACGCAAACTGAGTCCAATTGGTGACCAAGCACCAGTCGCCGCCATGGCTTGCGACGGAAACCGAGACAGCGCTTTCTCCGCTCCCGCATCCAGCTATCTTCAGCGAGTCTCCCGCACGAATCATCAACGCGTTCGTAGAATACGAGCCGTCGAACACATCGAGGTCTTTCCAGACAACTGCGAAAGAATCTGTCGCAGCGCAGTCGACAAACACAACTTCCGTCGCTCCATTGGTCGCCAGATGAACATCGGCGTAGAACGAGTCGCCAATGGTCTTTACCGCAGCAAAGAACGCATTGGTGTCTGCGTATCTCGCCTCCACCTCCAGCACGTCGCGCCATGCTGCGTGACCCTCCACACAAAGCGGAGACACGAGGCTCTCAATCGGGGGTTCATCGAAGCCGACAATCGCGCAGTTGCGGCTGTCGCGCCAGTCCGCGACTCCGTTTCCGTCGGCATCCGGTCCATTGAAATTGACGAAGCGAAGATCCTTTACGGAGAGAAACGTGTTTACAGCCCAGTTGTGCCATACCATCCTAAAGTCATGCCCACCCGGCGACAGCGCAGGCAGAAAGAAGAACGCCGTCCCGCCGACGCCGTATGGAGCGGAGGCAAGGAGCCTTGAGACTTCCACACCGTCCACAAGAAGAGACAGGTCGAAGTCCGCAATCCGAGAGAAGAACTCGTGCTGTTCGATTCGAACGGCCAATGCGTCCGCACCCCCCTCTGGAACCGTCAACCGCCATGTCAGCGACCCCGCACGTTCTGCCGCATACATGTATCCGTCGCCATCTTCGCGCCACGTTCCAGTCATTGCCGTTGCGGCATCCGCAGGGAAAGACCCCGAGCAATCCATCGGCGTTGCCCAGAATATGTCCGCAACAAGAGGATCGCTCCTGACATTCCAGACCTCATGTCCATCGGGACAACCGTCTCCGTCGGTGTCGGCAAGGTGCGGGTTTGTGCCGTGCTGCCATTCCTCGATGTTGAGAAGCCCGTCGCCGTCGGGATCGGCACTGGCGTCCGCGACGACAGGGTTCGTGCCCATTCGCACTTCGTCCGCGTCGGGGATCCCGTCGCCGTCGGTGTCGGGCGAATTGGGGTCGGTGCCGAGCGCCTGTTCCTCGGCGTTTGAGAGGCCGTCGCCGTCAGTGTCCTCGTCCGCGGCGAAGACCGGCACCACCAGCTGCGCAAGGGCGGACTTCCCCGAGTCGTCCGACGCAAGAGCCTCGACAAGATTAGTCGTGACCGTCATGTAGGATGCGATTGCGTGGCCGCCGAACGCATGGGCTATCTCAAGCCCGTCGCGATAGACAGTAAGCTCCCTGACCTCGCCGTCCGAATCCGCCGCAAAAGCTTCGATATGAACCGTCTGCCCCGCAATGTACCACGGGCGGTCGGTTTGTATTTCGATTTCCGGGGGAATGCGCGGATCGGCGTCTGGGCGGAGAGGATCGAGGCCGAGCCGATATTCCGTTGCGTTGTCCATCCCGTCGTCGTCCGGGTCTGCTCCAGCGTCGTCCGGGTCGTTCGGATCTGTTCCGCAGCGCACCTCCCAGCGGTCAGGCAGCCCATCGCCGTCGGTGTCCGTAGAGTTGGGGTCCGTGCCCGCCTTGAACTCGTCAATGTCCCTGACGCCGTCCCTGTCCGCGTCGCCGAACCCAGAACGCTCCAGAGTCCCGAAATGCCTGAGCTCCCACTCGTCTGGCAAGGCATCGCCATCCGATGAAAGCCCCTGCGGACGTGAATGCGACAAGACTATGTCATCGATCTGGAATTCACCATCGCCAATGCACCCGATGCCCTCAAACGACTCGCCTGACGCGGGCGACATCGGAAGGCCCATTCCGGCGAGTATTCCGCCCGCATACACGTCCCACGTGCGGCTACCGTAGTCGAGCCGCATGGTCGTGCGCACCCATCCGTCCAGGCAGACTCTAATCCTGCGGTTCGTCGCAAACGTCCCTCCGGCGCATACGACGGGATGCCCGTCCCTGTCGAAGAAAAGTCCGTATACATCCATGCCGACATCAAGCGCCGAAGCTCTGGCAACGCTGTAGACATCGACCCAGACGGCGCCTTCGGCGTTGGTGACCGGATGGGAGAGCAAGACCGTTCCGTTCTCCTCGTCTGCCACGACCTTCAGAGCGGCGGCACCCGTGCGGACGACGCTCTCCTGCACGATGGCAACGTTCTGGCGGTTGACAGTCCAGCCGTTCTGCCCGTTCAGGTCGCCAAGCTCCACGGCTGGAAGCTCAAACGACTCGACGAACGCGGCTGGCGAATCGTCGCCGGCGGAAAGCGGATCCGAGCCGTCTGCAATCTCCCTCATGTCTGGAACGCCGTCGCCATCGGTGTCGGCGGAGAGCGGCGACGTGCCGTAGAAGTTCACTTCGACGGCATCCGAGAGTCCGTCGCCGTCGGTGTCCGCAACAAGCGGATTCGTGCGGTGCCGGAATTCCTCCAAGTCGGAAACGCCGTCGCCATCGGCATCGCCAGAGCCATCCCTGTCGAGCGAGCCAAAATGCCTGAATTCCCATTCGTCGGGCATTGCATCCCAGTCGGACGAAAGCCCCAACGGACGCGAATCCGAGATCACAATGTCGTCCATGAACGCCTCGCCGCTGCCGTGCGCTCCGATTCCTTCGAACCGGCCCGTCGTCGCGCCCATGCCAAGCCCCTCGCCGACGATGACCCCGTCGATATAAAGGTCCCATTCCCCGGCGGGATAGTCGAGGCGCAGCGTGCAGCGGACCCATTCCCCGAGCGCGACGGACACGCTCTCGTTGGTCCTGGGCGCGCCGTCGTCGAGCATGACCGGATGCCCGCCGTCGGAGAAGAACAGGCAGGCGCCCCTCAGGCCGCCGCCTTCGCCCGGCCTGTGGCGCGTAGCCGTCGCAATGCAATACGAATCAACCCACACGACTCCGCTCGCGTTCGTCAGGGCCCGCTCGACGAACACGGGGGCGGCGGCCTCGTCATCCACGGAAAGACGCAGCGCCGCACGTCCGGCGTGCGCCGTCCTGGTCTGGACCACGGCCGCCGCTGGGTCGTTGACGCGCCAGCCGTGCTGCCCGGAAAGCTCGCCGAGCCTGACGTCGGGCAGCTCGAACGGCTCGCGGAACCGCCACCGGCCGAGCCCTTCGTCCTCCAACGGATCCATTCCCCATGCAATCTCAAGCCCGTCTCGTATGCCGTCGCCGTCGGTGTCAGCTATGAGCGGCGAGGTTCCGTAAACAAGCCTCTCGACACCGTCTGGGATTCCGTCGCCGTCTGCGTCGCTCACTGCATCAGAGACGAGATAGAGGCAGTTGGTGGGAGCTCGTCCGGCGAATACATCGTCCAATGCAACGCTCTGCCAATCGGCGGAAAATCTAGTCAGGTGGCGCCATGAAACATTGCCATCGGCGAAAACGGCATTGTCAGACAAAAGAAGATCCGTCGGGATGCCGCCCGTCTCAATTGTCAGTTGCGCAGTGGAATTTGTCCAGTCTATTTCGATGTCGGCGAACAGAGGCGCGGCACACCGGGACAGCCCAGTCAGCGGAAAGAGTCCGGCGACATAGAAGTCGAAAGGTTGCGGGTCTGCGGGGACGAGAAGCAGCGCGTCACCATTGGACACTGGAACATGCGCCTCCTCGCTGGTAGCAGGATCCGACCAGACACCGGCAGAATAGACAAGCCCCGTCGGAGCGCAGCCAGACGCACCTACGACAAAAAGCGCGTCCGAAGCGTCTCATCCGTCCCCGACGAACGGCCCGTAGAGAAGGGAGCCGACGAACTGCCCTGGGAAGGGGCGGAACGGCAGGATCACGTCAACCACGTCATTGGTCGGCACAGACACTCGCATCCAGCCGACGGCATCGTCCGCCCGTGCGAATGCGGCGGTGAGCAAGCCAAGTAATAGCATCGATTTTTTCATTTCACCAATACTATACCAAACGAAGTTCAAATTTAGTTCAAGATTGAAAATATTTTTTCAGAGCCAAATCTACTCACTGGCACCAGAGATTGGCGATGGCTGAATTGTAGAGCGGGTTGCGAAACTCCACATCTATGCGGTCGCAAGGCTTAATCTGCCGCGTGTCGTCCTCCCCCCACATGGCGCATGGCGCGCCTGCCGCGACCGCCGCGAAGAACTCACGCGACAAGGCAAGCGAATGCAATGCCAACGAGAGGAGATTGCCGCAAGCCGAGAATCGCCACAGCCACGGATATCGTCGCCATCCCCAACAAAACGGCAACAGCGCGCAGATCACGGCAGCGGCATGATTCGGATTGGCAAAGCCAATCGCTGCTCTATCAGCCATTGACAATAGGCTCAAAACGTGTGCACCCTGTTATGGATTAACGGATCCTGCTTGAATGGCTTCGTTGATGTCATGCTGAAGAACTCTTATCTGACAACCAACACCTTCAAATTCGATGTCAAGAGCATAATTCCATTCTGCCCTTTTTGTCAACGCTATCAGAATGCCATCTGCTTGATTTGTACTTTGGTCCCTGACCGTCAACGGCAAAGTCCCCTTGCGTATTGTTGACATGCCGCCCTCAAAAATGCGGACAATATCATAGCTTAACGTCAATTCATGGCTCTCGCCCTCGCCGCGTTTGTCGTCAACCCAAAGAATGTACTTCAGGATCAGCCATTTATTTGGATCAAGTTTGTCGTGCAGATAAGTGGTATCCTTCCCCTTCTTGAGATACCGCATCAACCAGCGCACACCTGATGAAAGAAAATATTTCCCATGGCAATTCGCTATTTGACTAAGGTCCGCCTTCGTTATTTGCATCATGTTTGTCTTGTCTTGGGAAATGTCGTCGATGGAAAACATCAACCCACCCCCGCCGCAGTAAACAACAGAGGAGTCGTGGTAATTGTCCAATCGCCAGCACTTAAACTTTCTGCCAAAGCCAATCTTTCTCACCGACGTCATCCCGTTCGGCATGTCCTTGCGTGCCAAGTGAATTCCACAATCTACGTCTGCGAAATGAATCTCGCCGTTCCCTGTGGACTTGATGCAACTTCTGAAATTCGGCATCATCAAGGCAAATTCTCGATCAAGGCCCCCGTCCCCACCTTCAAATACAACGTCTATCAAGACATTTGTAATGGCATTCTGTGCATGGCGAACCCCGCCAAAAAGTTGAACATTATGTTCGAACTTCTCTAACATCTCATCCCCGACCCGAGGGGTGCGATCCGTGGTCGCTTTTCGGACGGATCCCACGCACCCTTCACGGGCGTGAAAGCCGTCCCGAAAGCAAAGAAGATTGTCCGACGCAAGAGCGAATTCAAACTTTCCGCACGAATCAAAGTAAAGCGAAACATTTTTGTCAACCCGATCATCAACAATATTAAAACTTTTTTTGAATATGTAATACCTCAGACATTCCCCTCGCGTACGCGCCTCGTCATTCATAAATCGCTTAAATCTGAATGTTGGGCAACCTGCCCTCTCAATAAACTTCTCAATATTCTCATCTTCGTTGCATGTGCCTAGTCGTTCTACGAGATTTGCCACTTGGCCTTTTGACAAAACAATTACGCCCTGTTCTCCTGCGATCCCCATGGCATCATGCAACCCTCTGAGAAGTTTGCACACTTCTGACATTCGAATTCTAACCTTGCCGTTGAATTCTTCATCATAATAACTGTTAATCCGTTCTACTCGATCAGAGATTCGTTCATGCATTGTGCGCTGGATTGCACCACCTGCGGGGAGCATGACCATAATCACACATATAAAGGAGAGCAAATTGTTAATCATAAAAATCCTCATTCAAAAATATTCTTCTGATGATCACAGTGGAATTCACATGTGAACAAATAGACCAAGTATCATTTGAAAAGGCAACGTCACACCATCTACCGCAACGGCAATGGGCACGAACATCACCCGCTTCATTGTTGTGCCCGTACCGCGCTCCTGAATCATGTATGAGCGTTTTCCATATCCTATGCACGGTTTCTCCAATATCTTAACCGTCCATAATTCCTGACCGTCACGCAAGTTCTCCTTGCGAATCGGAATAGCTATTTGATTCTCCCATCTTGACAGGTCTGATAGCAAGAATCCTCCTGGCTGACGCAATGACACGGGTTGCCGATCACCGTCTAATGTCTCAGCTAAAACATTGTCACTCGAAACTATGTCAACACCACAATCATCATTGAATCTCATCCTCGACACATCCACGATAAGTTTTCTTTCTACTCCATCTGTGCATATCTTGTCAACCATGCCTTCATGAGTCGTGGCTATCAGGCCGGGAATGAGTGGAACCGTTTTCGTACCATAAACAACTGCCGAGTATTCATCAACTATATCTGCGCTCGAGTCGCAGATCTCAATCCGGGCAATCTCAATCTCGGCTCTGCCAGTCGCTTCCCAAGTGCTTACAGTCGCGCACCCCAACGCTCCACACAATAAAATACTTATGGCAAATTTCACGGCACCATCCCTATTACAGCCCCCGTCCCTTCTTCGCCGCCTCTATCGGCGCAATCTTGACGGCGTTCTTCGGAGTCTTCAACTTCTTGGGGAAGAACTTGACTTTCTCGCCCCACGGAGCAACCCACAGGAGCCCGTCCTTGTCCCACTTCGCGGAACTCTCCAGCTGCGGGCAACTCCAGCCGTAGCCGAGCATCCCGGAACTTTCCGACGCGGAGCGGTAGACGAACTCGACGGGGAGCCTCAGCTCCGGCGCGAAGCTCGCAATGCCGATCACCCTAGTCTCGACGAAGCCGCCGTCGGTCAGCGAGGCGCGGCCCGCCAGCAGATGCCGACAGGAGAATTCCGGCCTTGCGGCGCCAGACGCCGACGCCGAGGCGCAGACCCCGGATGCAATGACGGCATTTCTCAATGTTCCAGACAGCACCGCTCGCCAATTCCTCCTTTTCGAAGCCGTCGGCAAGTGCCCCTTGCCAGACAACGAGCGAATTATACCAAATGAAGGGCGGTCGAACAAGCGACCTGCGCACTTCGCAAACATCATCATCTTTCTTTCGTTTGGTTCTCCTTAGTGCAGATTTGCACTACTTTACCAAACGAAGTTCAAATTTAGTTCAAGATTGAAAATATTTTTTTATACGCCTGCGCTACGACGGAGCCACTGGCCGGTAAAGGAGTCGGCGCAGGCGCGGACGGTCTCTACTGGGCCTTCGCAGACGAGCCTGCCGCCTGAATCGCCGCCGCCGGGGCCGAGATCCACGATCCAGTCCGCGCACCTGATGACGTCGGTGTTGTGCTCGATGACGACGATGGTGTTGCCCTGGTCGCGCAGCCCGAGGAGGATTTTCATGAGCTTCGCGACGTCGTCGAAGTGGAGGCCCGTGGTCGGCTCGTCGAGGAGGTAGAGAGTTCGCCCCGTGGCGCGGCGGGAAAGCTCGGTCGAGAGCTTTATGCGCTGCGCCTCGCCGCCGGAAAGCGTAGTCGCGCTCTGGCCGAGCTGGACGTAGCCGAGCCCGACGTCTGCGAGGGTCTTCAGCTTCCTTGCAAGGCTTGGGACCTTCGCAAAGAAGTCGCACGCCTCCGCGACGGTCATCGCAAGGACGTCCGCGATGTTCTTGCCGCCGTAGGTGACTTCAAGAGTCTCCGCGTTGAACCTCTTGCCGCCGCACTGCTCGCATGGGACATAGACGTCCGGCAGGAAGCTCATCTCAAGCTTCTGCACGCCATCGCCGCCGCACACCTCGCAGCGCCCGCCCTTCACGTTGAACGAGAACCGCCCCGCAGTGTAGCCGCGCGCCCTTGCCGCGGCGGTCTGCGCGAAAAGCTCGCGGATCTCCGAGAAGAAGCCGACGTATGTTGCGGGGTTGGACCGAGGGGTGCGGCCGATGGGAGACTGGTCGATCTCGATTACCTTGTCGATCTTCTCAAGGCCGGTGAGCCGCCTGAACTTCCCAGGCACCGCCTTCGAGCCGTGGAGGCGCTGCATCGCGGCGCGTTTGAGTGTTTCGTCAACGAGCGTCGATTTGCCGGAGCCGGAAACGCCGGTCACGCACGTGAACGCGCCAAGCGGGAAGCGCACGGTTATGTTCTTGAGGTTGTGCTCGCTCGCCCCGCTGATCGTGATGAAGCCCGCCTTCCCTACCTGCGGCCGAGCGGAACCATCCCCCTCCACCTTCCGCCGCCCCGTAAGGTAGTCGGCGGTGAGGGAGCTTGCCTTCAAAAGCCCATTGAAATCGCCTTGATAGACGACCTTCCCGCCTTCGCGGCCAGCGCCGGGGCCGAGGTCGATTATGTAGTCGGCAGCCCGCATCATCTCCTCGTCGTGCTCTACGACGACGACGGTGTTGCCCCTGTCGCGCAAGTCCTTGAGAGTGGATATGAGCCTGTCGTTGTCCCTTGGATGGAGACCGATCGTCGGCTCGTCGAGGACGTATAGAACGCCAGTAAGCCCGGAGCCTATCTGCGTGGCAAGCCTGATGCGCTGCATCTCTCCGCCGGAAAGCGTCGCCGACGCGCGGTCGAGCGTAAGGTAGTCGAGGCCAACGTCAAGGAGGAACTGCAGCCTGCGCACGATTTCCGCAAGAATGTCGCGAAGGCCCTCAAGGCGGGCAGAGCCGACGGCTCCGACTGCCGCGCCCTGACCGCATATGCCGCGGAAGAACTCAAGCGCACGGCCGACCGGCATTGCCATCACTTCAGCAATCGTCTTTCCGGCGACGGTCGCCGCGCGGGAGAATTCGTTCAGCCTCTCGCCGTGGCACGACGGGCAGACCCTGTAGCTCTGATACGCCTCGTATTTCGCGCGCGTCTCGTCGTCTTCCGCTTCCTCAAGGCGCTTCTTGAGAGTGGCGAGCACTCCCTCGAAGGGCCTGTCAACGGAACGCCACGGCAGCACGAGGTCGTCCTTGAAGCCGTGCATCAGGTCGTGGCGGAACTTCGCCGGAAGCTTTTCGTAGGGCGTGGAAAGCCTGACCTTGTATTGGCTTGCGATCTGCTCAAGGAGCGCGTTGTAGTACATGATCGCGTTGTGACCCGCCCGCCGCCACGGATGTATGCACTCCCTGAGGGGCAGGGTCTTGTCGGGGACGACGAGGCTCTCGTCGAAGTAGTAGAGCTGCCCGAGGCCGGCGCAGTCGGGGCAGGCGCCGAACGGTGAGTTGAAGGAAAAGGAACGCGGCTTAAGCTCGCTGAAGCTAAGCCCGCAATCAACGCACGCGTTAAGCTCGCTGTAGGTGACCTCCCCTCCGTCGCCGTCCATGCGCTGCACCGAGAGCATCCCGCCGCCTGTCTTGAGCGCAAGCTCCACGGAGTCCGTAAGCCGGGTGCGGTCCGTCGGCAGGACGAGCCTGTCGATTACCGCGTCGATGTCGTGCTTGCGCTTTCCGTCAAGCTCCGGCGTTTCGTCGGCGAGGAATATCTTTCCGTCGATCCTGACGCGCGAAAAGCCGTTGCGCCGCAAGGTTGCCAGAGTGTCCTCATGCCGTCCCTTCTTGCCCCTCGCGACCGGCGCGAAGACAATCGCCTTCATCGCCCCGCAGGCGAGGATGGAATCGACTATCTGCTCGGCGGACTGCCGCGTGACGGGCTTGCCGCATTTCGGGCAGTGCGGCACGGCGACCGCGCCGTAGAGGATTCGCAGGTAGTCGTGTATCTCCGTCACGGTCGCGACGATGGAGCGGGGGTTCCCGCTCGTGGTGTGCTGCTCGATGGAAATCGCCGGGGACAGACCCTCTATCTTCTCGACGTCCGGCTTCTCCATCCTGTCGAGGAACTGCCGCGCATATGCAGAAAGCGATTCGACATAGCGGCGCTGGCCTTCCGCATAGAGCGTGTCGAAGGCCAACGACGACTTTCCTGAGCCGGAGAGCCCCGTTACGACTGTAAGCGAATTTCGCGGTATCGTGACGTCTATCCCGCGCAGGTTGTGCACTTTTGCGTTTTTTATCTTTATATCCATGGCATCGCTTCCTAAGTAGGGAATTATACCATAAAATCAGCATCAAAAAGTGAAGCCATCAAGGAGGCGGACAATTTGTCTCGATTTGCGCCACAATGTCGCGCGCGAGGAGCGGTTAAAGCCGTTTTCTCGCGTGGCATGACATTTGCAGTATGTCGGCAGTGGCAACAAAGAAAGGAGCCAAGACATGAATACGATAATGAACATTGATCCGTGGGGCTTTCTGGACGATCTGCTTGATACATCAAGCCGTGCGTTCAGGACGATGAGAGCGCGCGCCGCCGGACGATTCCCGCCCGTGAACGTGTTCTTGGACGATGACGCAGTAATCATCGACCTTGAACTTCCGGGCAAGACCGCCAAGGACGTTGAGCTTTCGCTTGAACCTGAGGCCGTCGTAATCGCCGACAAGCCGGCCGAGACGACGGACGCCGCAACCGGAAAGGCGGTAAAGGAGCGTCCTGCCTGGAGCCGCAGGCTCGACCTCCCCTTCCGCGTCAACGCCGACAAGGCAAATGCGAAATTCACGAACGGAATCCTCCGCATAGAGCTGCCCAAGGCCGAAGCGGCCGGGGTGAAGCGCATCGCGATCGAGGGTTGAAAACGGGAAAACAAGAAAGGAGACAAAGCCATGGAAAACGAGAAATTCACCGTTCCCGAGGCGACTTTCACAGAAAAGCCCGAGGGATATGAACTGAAGGTAATGCTACCCGGGGTCGGCAAGGAAGACGCGACCTTGAACATCGACGGCAGAACCGTGACGCTCAAGACGCACACCAAATACCAGAACCCCGCCGGATTCAGGCAAGTGGTGGAGGAGTTCGAGAGGCAGAACTACGCGATGAGCCTCGACCTGCCCGAGATGGCGGATACATCGACGCTCGCCGCGAAGCTCGAAAACGGAGTCCTGTGCGTAAACGTGGGCAAGCGCCCCGAGACTAAGGCGAAGAAGATCGAGATCCTCTAAGCGCCCACAGGCGCCGATTCGCCGGCCGTGAACGCCCGAACGACTTCCCTATCGTCGAACGGGTGCTTCACGCCGGCGATTTCCTGTGTCGTAGCTTAATCCTCGTGCCGCACATCCCCGCCATTTGGCGCTACGGCGAAAACCTCTGTCAGCGGCAACTTCTTGAATGACTTCTCGCAAGCAACCGTCATCTTAGCACCCGCAAAATATTCACCGTGTATCAGTCTATCTACAAAGCCAGGACTGGCTTTCGCAAGATTGGAAACTGCAAGCACGTCTTTGGCGTGTTCGCTGACAACGAACCCCTTGGCCTCGGACATCTTCTTAAGAAGGGTAATCGCATCCGCCTTGGACACCCCATAGCTCGCCTGTAACGAATAGTACGCCTCCGAAAGCGTCAAGTCGGATATCTCGAATACATGCCCGTCCTGCACACGCCCGTACGCCTCCACTATCACTTTTGTCGCAAGGGGCCTCGGATGGTTCGTCAGTATCCGCATCAAAAATGACGTGTCGCATCCGTATGTCATACAAGCCCCGCCCTTCTCGCCACTACGATCTCGTCGCGCATTTTCTCTCCGTCAAGCGGATTGTCTGGATACTTTGTTATAAACGGCTCGGCGATTCCAGCCCATTCAGGCAACTTCGGCTTTGCGCTTCGCCGCCGCGCACTCGGCCGCGCCGCCGCAGTGGCATCGCGCCTCCATTCGCCGGCGTTGTATGCGACAATAAACGAAATCACGGCGTTGCGCATCTTCTCGCCGTTGGTCGCCGTCCGCACCTTGAACTCGCGGTAAAGCGCATCTGGTATGTCCAATGTCGTCTTCATGGCGAACATTATATATTGTTTTATTGCTTTATGTCAAGAGGGTCTCGGGCTTTTCCGCTATTTCCGTCACAGCCCCAGCTCGATGCCTTGCAAGTTGCTGGAGACAACCAGGCCGCCGTCCCCGCCGAGATGTCTTTCGGCATCATTATTCTCCATGCTTTTAGTCCGTCAATGCGTCGGTAACGGCTTTTATCCCCGAACCGTCCTCGCGTAGCAAACGAATTGCTTCTTCGCCTGTCATGGCACGACCGTGCGGAACAGCAGTTGCTTTGGATGAAGAATTTGCCTTCCCGGCATCACGAGATGCTTCGGACACTTTCTCTTGCACATTTTTGATCAGCTCCATCTTCTGCTTGTTTGTAGCCTCATGAGCCAAACCCATTGACTTTACCTGCTCACTAAGGCTGTCAAATTGCGACTTCAACTCATTCACTCTTTCAAAAACTCTCCCGGCGATGTTTTTCTTCTCGTTATCAGAAACATTCAACGCGTCAATCCGCTTGGCAACATTCACCGTTTCTGCAAACATTTCCTTGACCCTCTGGTTATGCGCGTCAATTTGACTTTTCGTAGCGCGTTCCCCCTTTGCAATCAGGTCCTTTAAAAATATAATACCTTCCTTAAACAATGCTTCAAGTTTCGAGGTGTCGATACACTTGGCCTCGTCGCAACATACGTCAAGGTGGTCATCCTTTTCACCAGGTTGAATATACTTTTTAACAGTTACAACAGCCGGCAATCCTTCCAGATTTCCGACAAACATATCTCCTCCTGCTTGGCAATTGACTATTGGGAAAGACATTTTAGCATTACTGTCCGAATGAACTCCATAATCATGTCGCCTTGTTTCATAGATATCATTGGCGGCCATCGCACCGCCTACGACTCCTGCAACAGCACCTGCAGCCGAGGCGATTGGCCCTAACGGCGCTACGGCTTTCGCCCCCGCCTCCACACCTGCTTTTGCCATATCCTTAAGACCGACACCGCTATATGGCTCATAAATCGCACCCTCCTCGATTTGTTTTATTGTTCGTCCCTTTACAGCGTAATAATCGTCACTAGGCATCTCGTACATCCCACATGGCTCGGAATCATACTTATCGAGGTCCTTCTCACTAAATATACTAGCCTTTCCTCCGCCGCCAAAATCTCCAGTCACACCAAAATTGTCAATGACCCTACCCGTTGACTTGTCAATGGCTACGACCTGTACATGTGCAGCCGTACCTCCTGTAGCCTTCCGTGCAACGCCACCTACCGAATCCTTTAATAAATCCATATCTAACGGTCGCTGCATAAGCTTCACCACAACTGTTTTGCAAGATTGTGACTCTTGCTTAATTCTTTGCAATACAGGCGCACTTGGATCTTGTGTCGCAGCTTCGGCGGATCTTATAGCAGGCGAATCGCCGACCTGAATCACCGAAGCTGAATATCGCGGCACAGCAGACACTATGGCAACGAATGCGACAATGGCTATCGCAAGCAATCCAACCTTTCTCATTGCTTTCTCTCCTTCGTCACAAACTCCACTTCACAACGATCTGATTCGTTGATTGAAATTGTATCTATTTCAAGTCTGGTGGCGACGGGAATTTTTGCCGCGTCTTTTTTCTGAGATTGCTTGCGAACGATGTTGTCTATATTCTTGCGGATGTACTTGGTTGCCTTCTTGAAGGAGCCACGTAGAATCTCAAGCGTCAGGATCCCGTTACACGTTGTACCATCATACTCAAGCGAGACAACCCGCACTTGCACTTCTTCCGCCACTGGCACGGGACGCTCTACAACGTTGGTAACTGCGTCGTGGATTACGACAGGCTGAACTGGCGATACAGGAGATACCGGAGGAACAGGCGTGACTTCCGTTATCGTCGTGCGCCCGTCCTGTCTCGTACGGCGCGTGCGCTCCGTCTCTCGCTCCGTGCGCGCATGGCCTTCGCCGCTACGGGCAGTTCGCCTCCTGTAGGCGCGCCCGCGTATGCGCTGCGTTGCCTCACCCTCAATCTCGGCAATCGACACGTTACGGTCTATTTCTATGCCCTCGGCAACCGCACCTGCAACCACCATGATTTCGTCCGGCGTTCCCATCGTGACGCGCTGGCGCATCCCACCCTTCACACTTCCATTACCAACCTGCGCGGCAAAGTCTGCCGCCCGAAACTCCTTGCGATGGTCGGAGGCATTAAGTATCCTTGCGAAAAACGAAAGGCCGCCGTCACAGGTAATGTCGGAATACAGTTCGTCATCTATTTCTCCATACCGAAAATCGTTTTCAGTTCGCACCTTCGATTTCTCGCCCATCTCCGTCAGTGTGCTGATGTGTGACTCTATGCGCCGAACACCGCCAGTTCCTGTCAGTTCTGATGCGTCGTACGAAAGGCCGCCAACCGAAATGCGGTTTCCACCGGAAGAGCCGCCGCGCTTCTTGTTCTTGCGGGCATTGCGTTTCTTCTCCTTTTCATGATATTTGAGAAAAGCACCACGTCGTCCGGCGCACTCATCTAATACCTCCAATTGCGAATCTGACAGGTTGTTCGCAAGCGGATCGTCCGTGCCAGCCGTCCTGATTGCCCACACCAAATGCTGCGGATTGTTCTTCAGCACCTTCGGATCGCCCTTCGTCTGACGGCTGATAAGATTGTCGTACATGTCGCGAAGTCTTGCCGGTATCAAATTACCTGTGTCGACAAACTGCATTGGCTCGCCAGACGCGGGGGCCGGCAGATGAGGGTCCATGCACCTGCCCGCCATCTTGAAACACACCATCGCGCCAGGAGGTATGGAAATGGCGCCATCTTCGGTAAAATACGCATTGTCATCGCCTGTGTTCTGCGCATCGTCCCTGGCAACCTTTCTTGCAGTTAGGTTACCAGGGACGGCGGCGAAGTACGCCTTGGCGACTGGCGATGGCATCTTCTCCGTAACATAATCGTCGGCAAGCACTCCCCAGCTTGCGGCAATAACCAGCGCAATGGCTATCCATGTCTTGGCGAACGGACTGGTCATGCCGCGACTGACGGAGAACATAAAACAAATCTCCTTACCGGCTAATACGTTTCATCAAGAGCTTTTGCAGCCCCTCTCCGATTTCTTTTGGATTTGGCGGAACTGCGAGATCCGCCGCATCTGTCGAGGGGGTGGCAAATTCGATGTTGTCGGCAGCACCTTCCGTGATGGCAATGCGTCCAAAGCTGTTCTTCCAATAGATGGAGGTTCCGTCCGCAATGGTCTTTCGCACATAGTCGTCAGCTTCACCTGACATCGTATACCGCTCCAACATGGCATCTGCCAGCTCAAGCTGCTTCTTGAAGAGTTCGCACCGCTCGCCTTGTTCCGCCTCGATGGATTTCTTTTCCCGCTCGAGAGCCAACTTCCTCTTCTCGTACTCGACGGCGTTGTCGTTCTTCATCTTCTCCAGCTCAAGTTGCGCTTTCTTGAGTTCAACAAGCTTTGTTTCGTATTCAAGACTGCGATTGCGCTGCTCCTCGCCGCTTGGAGTAAGTTGCAGTACGACCTTGAATGTTTGCCCTTCCTGATTGAATATCGCACGGCGCTTGAAATCGTAGTAGTACGGCGGGTAAGAGATAAGAAGCGAATGCGAGCCCGGCGTTAGGGCGATTTGCGCTGGGCATGTGCCGTAGGACTGCCCATCGACCTGAATGTCCGCACCGAGAACATTGCAGCCGAAGAACACGTTAAGCAGTTTCACGGTTCCTGGGTTCCACTCAATCGTAGCGACCTTTGCCAGAAGCTTCTCTGCCGCTTTTGCCGCCGCGCCGTGCATGAGTCCTTCGTAGAGTGTCGCAGTGTCAGACTTCACCTTCTCCGCCGTATAGTTCTTGCTGAACTCCACGCCGTCAATGCCACAAACAACATCGCCAGTAGCGGCATCCATCAAATTGAGGGCTATCCGCACCTTTAGAGAATGAGCTATAGCCGGAACGCCGATATCCTCGCCTGTGAACTCCTGAATAGACGCAGTGACCACACCATCCGCGTTAAGCATCCGTCCAATCTCTTGAGCGGACGCCTCCGGCATCGCTTCGCCTTGCGCCGTCCGGTTCTGGTCGACGCCTATGACGTTGTGCGGATTGACGACACGGAACGTCTTGCCAGAAAGGCGCGATATCAGCGTGTCGGCGAACGCCGTCATTGGCAGTGTCGGCGCATCAGATGTGTGGTTCTGCACGACTAGCGCGACACGACGCGACTCTGCGACTGCCACAAACGCGGAAAACAGTGCAATAGACAGCATGGCATTCCTCATTTCGACACCTCCTTCTTCAAATTGAAAGTCTCTATCCCTTCCCACACAATCTTGCCGGTGAGAAGGCTGTGGATGGCGATACGAAGTTTATAGTAACCCATCCCATCAAGGTCGGTTAGGTGCTTCAGGTCTCCTGCAACAAAGAAATCAGGCGAACCATGTTGTTTTAGGACACTCATAATCTCGCCATCCTCCAACGGACTGTTCTCGCTTGCGACAATCCGCTTCGCAAGGGCGACAAGAACACCATCATCCTTGACCTCGAACAGCTTTGAATTGAAAAGTTTCACCCGGAAACGCTCCCCCGCAGCTTCTATCAAACTGTTTAGCCCGACATTGCCAGACTTGTTCTCTATGCCGCCGATAACCGCAACTGGCAGATGTCCGCCCTGTCTCTCCTTGCTTTCTTCGTAGTTTTTCACAAACTGCGAATTTACCAACATCTCCCGCACAAGCAAATCGACCTTATGGTCAAGGCTTGTGCCAAGAGGCAGTGGCATCGGCTTCTTCGGAGGTGGTGGAGGCGGGGTAGGATTCCAACTATTTACCGCCGGATTCTTTTCCAACCGTACCGCGCATTCTTCCGCAGCTGCGTAAAGAAGGTCGCCAAGATACTCCTGCCTGTTTGCATTGACCTGATTGTTCGTATATTTGGGGCTTTTTACCTTTATCGTTTCGCCGCATACCGCCGCCCCAGTCTGAGCATCGGCAAGATTGAGCGAAATACGAATAGAGTACTGGTGAAGAATTGGCGGAGAGCCGATTGTCGAATCAAGGAATTCCAGGACAGATGCCGTAACGGCTCCGTCTGCCTTGAGCCTACGCGCTATTTCCATTGCAGACACTTCCGGCATCTTCTCGCCTACAGCAGTGCGATTAAGGTTGACACCAATCTCATTGTAGGGATTCACAACCTGAAACCCTCGACCTGATAACTTCGCCGTCAGGGCGTCCGTAAGTGCCATGAATGGGATGACTGCGCCTTGCGCGGTATGGTTTTGAACCACAAGCGCAACAGTGCGCTTTTCTTGCGCTGTCGCAGGGGTTGGCGGTGTTTCACTTTCCACTGTAACCGTGACCTTCTGCGTCTGAGCCAAGACATTCAGTCCCGCAACCACTGCTATTGTTGATACTATGAGTATTTTCATCTTGTTGTCCTTTCGTTGCAAATTTACCAAGTTAAAGTCTTCCTCCAGTATTACCACCCTACGACTGGCCGTGTACTAACCTTGCGGATTTCCTTATCGCCGCTCCAGTCAATACGCTTGGTGTGCTTGTTGTACAGTTTTACAGTCATCTTATAATAAGTGTCGTGAATGCGACCATCTCCTTCTCTGAATTCCTCAAGCTCTCCCGCAAGAATGTAATCAACTCCCTCGACATCCTTCAGCCCCGCAGCTCCACCATCCTTTACAATCACACCGTTCATTTCATGAATGGTATCACCGACAATCAGTTGTTCTGCCCTACGATCAACGAACTCGAACCTTCCCGAATCCAACAATCTGGACTCGATTGTCTTAAACATGGACTTTTTCAATTTGTCGGTAGCACTCAACTGAAACGTCAGGTTCTCAAGCCGTATCGCTACAACTGGTATCTTGTCTCCGAACTGACGCCGTATGCGTCCATCAAGGTTACGACTTCCAAGAAGTGCGTCTATCAAGGCGGTAGCACACTGCTGCACATCATATGTCGTAAAATCAGTTGTGCGACCACGCATCTCACCAGGATCCCTGTAAGGGGATTCTGGCGACACCGCACAGCCTGATAATACAGCCACGGTGACGATTCGCAAGATTGTCGCAATTGTTGCATTGTGCATATATGCTTCCCCTTTACTTACATAGACCGTCTTACACGTACTGCAAACCGCGCCACAGACTTGTCTGGTGCCGTAGCAGACAGCGACACCGACTCTCCACCATGGATTATGGTCTGTTGCCATGCTCTTGCGCCAAGCTGAAGTTCCATGTCATCCTTGTCGAAAAACCTAAACTTGTATTGCACAGAAATATCATCGCGCCACACGTTCCGAATTCTTATTCGCGCGATGGAGTATCCAGACGGCTCTTGCCTTACATAAGCATTCTCCAAAGAAAAGGCCTGTGAAAAAGCACGATTGTCAACATTCATGATTTTTGCACTTTCACCTTCGCGAATCGATACGTCAAAACCATCTGTTCGTGGGCTCACGCACCCCAAAGCGACAATGGCGAACGTCACAATTATCATTTTTTGACTCATACTTTCCTTTCATTGATGCATTATTCCGTCTAGAGAAGCAGTGAAGCACCGCATCTTGCCAGAACTCGACGTGCAGTAAATGACCGTCCTGCCTCCAGCGGAGACATCGAAAGACACATTTTCGGACTTGTTGGAGGATCGCAGCAGGAAGTCATGTCGACCTGCCTTGACCGAGAAACGAGACGCCTGTATCTGTCTTGGCAACGTGCACCAACTACGCAAATCTGGCTGCTCACTTGCCGCAAACATGAGGTCTGCCCCAACCGCCGTAAAGAATCCTCCACACAATACGACAGCCTCGACAATCCAATTGCTATGGATCGCCCCATTAAATAACGTGTTTATATGAATCATCCCAGAGGTCATACTGGACATAAGCGCCTTTCTCATGATTATTCCCTTCAAGCGCTCTTCATGCGCCTTTACTGCAAGAGGGGCAATGTCGCAGAGAATCTTTGTGTGCGACACATACTTGCCGCCCTCGAACAAGACAAGTTCCCCGCCGTCCTCATACGGCAGGCAGTCTGCAGTGGCATAATTCGGCAGTGTCATGTATAACGTTGCAAACAAGTTCCCGCTTCCAAAGACTGTGTGCTTGACACGTTTTGCCGGAACGAAGCCTTCTTCAAAAATCACTATGACATCACCACACTCCTCGTCGGCATGTCCGTTTTTGCATCTTTCTATGCTCCTCGCAACAGCCAGATTGCCCGGCCATATTTTCTCCGCCTCCGAATAATGTGCAATGGCTTCGCGCATGTCTCCACGCATTTCACGATACAGCCCCATCAAAAACAACGCATACACATTGTCCGTAGAATGCTTCAATCCTGGAGCCAGTGACGCAACTTCTCGCATAAACGATGCATAACTCTTGCTTTCCGTCGGCAGATCTTCAGTGCTTTGAGCATACTTTTTCTCCAACACCTCCATATCTCGCCTAAGTCGCGTCCTAATCATGCCACGACATCGCTCAAGGTTTCGCATATCGACACCAAAGCCATCCATATCACCTATGGCGAGTCTGTTGAGACCATCAAGGACATGAAGCATCATACGTTCAAACCCAACTACGGGGTAGTCAAGCGCGAGATCGTTGCCGTATGCAACCGCCAACGTGCTGTCAAGAGTGTCACCAATGCTTACGAGTGCCTTGTCCTCCAGAGCATCGCTAAACTTTATTGCCTCTGCATACGCATCGGCACTCTCTCGGACCTTGCCCTGAAGCTGCCTCATTCGACCACGTTCTTGCAACGCTAGAAGCCTGTTGCCCCCATTGTCGGAAGGATATATATCGTATTCAATTGAGGCATCATCTGGTGCTTTCTGCAGCCTGTCTTTTAATGCCCCGATCCGTTCAGGATAGGACGCGCATCCTGCGGCAAAGCCAGCAATGTACAGCGCAAGAACAACAACGCGAGGAATTCGCCAGCTCATTTCTCACCCCCGTTCTTGACCATTGAAGAAATCTCCTCAGATCGGCGATGACGGTTAATAGCCCGCATTATGGCTGCAGCGAGAACATCTCCGTCAACTTTGGGGTCAAAAACCAGGTTGCGTATGCAGGATTTGCTTTTTAGCGTCTTAGACGGATTTTCAACGGGAGAATCCATGCCAAGCCTAAGGAAACAGAAAGTCCGAGGCCAATCGGATTTGCCGGAAATCGGAACAAAGCCAATTGGCAGCAACCAAGTCTCCCACGTTTCGCTAAATCGTGCGGCCGAGCTCTTTTCACTCCAATTCAGATTACGCCCATCAGCTGTTATGCGAACATAATACACGGTTTCCTGCTCGACTACTTTTGGCACAACCATATATGTCACAATTGACTGCACTATTGGCCAACCTTGATATGAAGTGCTCCAATCGACATTCACCTTCAACGGAATGGCGTCAGAAGTTGCAGAAAATATTCCAGGATAATTCATGAACAACGAAGTTCTTACCGCCTCAAGCATGGCCTTGGTGTCTTCCGCATGATATTCCGAAGCAGTAGAATTGTCTTCATCTGATGACAAGGACGGCTTTCTCAACGTCAGCTCACTGATCCAATATTTTTCTGTCACCCCAGCATCCGGGAGAACCTTGTCTGGGCGCACTGCTGAAACGTGGCGCGAGCATGCATAACATCCAGACAAGACGACTATGCTCCCACAAACTAACAGTCTAACCATTTAGTATACCCTCCTGCTTTTCCCCGCATTTTCCGTAGCGCCTCATCTTGAATGGATGCCGTTAAAGCGCTACACGGCACAAGGCGCGAACACACTTTCGCCCTATGCCGTGTGCGCACAATATCTTATTTGTTCGTCTTTACAGGCGTACCGGTCAACGTATACCACTGGAGCATGACAAGACCGAGATTGAGTTGCTTCGTGTCTGTCGTGTACTCAACGAGGGCATCGGCACCATGCGCGTCCGCAAGAGCATTCTTGTACATGCGCCTCCCTGCGGAACCACGCAGGTCGCTCAGAGGGAAACCAAGCAGAATCAACTGGAATTCAGATGCAGAGACTTCATCTCCGACAACTGTATATCCGCCTTGTTCAATCGGCTTTGACTTGTCCTGAATTGTTCCAGGATACATATAGCACCCTGTCATAGCCATTGCAGCCGCGGCGATTACCGCGCCGACGAGAATTTTCATGTTCATTATCGCTATTTCCTTTCTGTTTGCAATCCGCGCCACCATGACGCGAAAATCAATAATGACGAACCTTGAACTGATATGTCAGCAAATTGAACGTCTTGTCCGACTCTACATTTACGAACTCGACCCTTGCACGGCCCCTCTCCAACTCAGACTTGACAAGTTTCTGCAACCTATTTTTCGCCGCCTCAAACTCCATCCCCATCAATTCCAAGTCCCCGGTAATAAATCCACTTTCGTTGATATCCAGATACTGATACACATACGGCACCCTGGCAAAAGCATGAAAACGCAAGGTGAGTCGATTCGCATTGCGGTCATAGTCATCCACGTCATGAACGATACGGAGACGCGAGAGTTCTAATCCACCTAGCTTATCACGACAACTTGTCGCGATGCATGCTTTTGCCCAGGTCTTTGCCCTGACATAGTCATAATCGTTGCAGGCAACGACACACTCACCGGCGACAAGATTGTCTTTACCTAGATCATTCCAGCAAATCCCGTTCTCCATCTCCGGTGCCTTAACGCCATCACGGCTACATTTGTGCCTCCACGAATCAAGTTTCAGGTGAGCAATGCCAGCTACGCTCCAACGGCGCACGAACTCCTTTGCAAACGCCTCCGAGGCTTCATAGAATGCATACGGAACCATGCCTGCATCCAGTTCTACAGCCGTGCCATCACGTTCAACGTTGATATCATCGCTATAGCAAACTTCACCTATGTTCTCAAAATTCCGAATTTCCACAAGTCCTCTAATTGCAACGCTAACGGAATCAGTGGACTTCCGCCTGACGACGACTCGCGACAATGCAATTCTAACCACTAGCAATGGCGACTCGCCAGGCACCGGACGCCTAAAATTGGAAGTCACGGCTTTTAACATCTGGCTCCAGATGATGCCCCTGCCATTGAACTTTGCTTCTGTGCGTGCATCGCCCATGAAATCCTGCCCTGTTACATAAACGGGCAATGAAGCATCAGTCCGATCCAAGGCTGCGGCAACAGACAACGTATTATCGACAATCGAAGAGGCGTAATCCACAAGAGGGCGAGATGCCCCACTCTCTCGCAATTCCATCACTGTGCCATTCACGGCATTAACGGCAACGCAACCGACCAGTAGAAGCAGGCCAAGAGCAGAAAGCGCATTATCCAGCAGATTCATCATTTCCTGATCTCAACATTTCCTGTTAAAACAAGATTCTTGCGACTATTGAATATTTGCATGTTCAAGAACCATGTTCTCCCTTCGCAAATGATCTGCGAATCGGCAAGAAAATCCTTCCCGGTGTATTCACCTATGGCGTCCGTCCCTCCAGGTTCTATGCCAATATCCGGCTCATTGTAATCATCTTTGAGATTTATTGCCGTATAGTCAACGATTGCAAACTTCATCGTTCGTCCAAAGGCGGTCTGCAATTGGCGGAACATCTGTCCCGTCGGAATGCTGTCATCTCTTGTCTTGGGTCGCCTTACGAGGAGTGCAGGCAACTTATGGCCGCGTTTCATAGCTTCAACAGAGGCTTCTTTGTAAGACATCTCCAATCGAGGATCAGTCAACACCTGTTCGACCATCTCTACTGCCGCACGACGCAGGGAGTCGGAACTCGGCAATTCCGGGTCGCTGCGTTGTGGCAACGCACACCCCCAAAGCCACATTGCAAGAACGCATAAGGAAAACAGTTTCTTGTTCATCGCTTGATTCCTTTTCTGTCTGAAATTAGTCCGCCCTTCGAATCTTCAAGCGGAAGTCTGCCGTCCCCGGAAGTGGGGAAGTAGCATCTATCTCATCCGTTGTGCGCCCATGGAGGACAAATGGACGCCACGGCGTAGTCGCATGCGTCTGCATCATGCCGTTCTCCCCTCGCCACTCGAAACGGTACTGACAGTGAAAGTCATCGCGGTTCGTGTTCTTCAACGTCACCTGAGCGTGCAAAAAACCTTCGCTCGTCGTCTCGCACGCATCCTGAACAAGTTCTATGTTCGCGGCAAACGCTGGGTCTTCTATGAAAAGCCTGCCCTTCTCGACCATAACGCCGGAAGTTCTAGGCTCCATGCAACCCGAAATAGCAGCACAGGCGAACACGGAGAAAAGCACAATAAGCTTCTTCATGTCGGCATCTCCTTTCAGAATGCAACGTTCAAGACAGGCAAGAACGCAATGGGAGAACTGCGGTTAAAGTTGAGAAGGCCTATCTGAACGCCTTCCAGACGTTCTGCATAGTTGAAGGCACCGATTTGAACGCCTACCAGTCTTCCTGCGTAATTTCCGGTGCCAATCTGAAGTCCGCAAATAGTACCCTCCGTTATTGAATATATTCCAGAAATCTGACAACCACCAAAGTCAAATGCGGCAAAGTTGAATATCCCTGCGACGTGAATCGCACCGTCCGACTCGCCAACCGAATTAAACAATCCTGCAACGCCAATTCCGTCCATTTTGTAATCTGCAAAATTGCCAAGGCCGCCAATGTCTAACGCGTAAACAGCCCTATGACTGCCAACAAGAATATTCAACCGAAACACGGCTACATCCCACGATTCGCCAGGCGCCTCAAACTTTGGTGCGAAGGAAATGGCGAACGGAGATGTGGCGACATATGGCGATGGAGGAAATCCAGATATGTCTCGATGCTTCGTCTCGCCAGGCTGGACTGACTCAGATTTATCGTATTCGCGAACAGCAACATCCGCCCCATACAACGCACAAGAAAAACCAAGGCATACGATAGCACAGACAATTCTACTTTGCCTAGTGCACTTTGTTTCGTTGATTTTCACCATTTATCCTCCCACCTCTTGTTTTTACGGAGAGCGCGAGGCCAAAGAGGCAAAAGAAAAGCGGCGCACTCTCGAAATCCTGTCTTCTGGAGGCGCCGCTAAGAGCCCGACGAAAAACCTGAATAGAAAGTACGCCGCGTGGATTGACCACGTAGCGCACAGTCGTATTTCGCTTTTCGTCTTGGAGAGTTAGCGGCTTTCCAGAAAGCGTCATACGCTGTTGCGTACGTATTGCGGGCGTCGGATGCGTTTCCGCAACTCTCCGGAACAGAAATTTGTCGCCATATGCAACGACAACCCCATTGCCACCGGAGTTATGCCCTTTGCGTCATATGCAACGCATCGGACCGAAGGTTCGGCAAGCCTTACAGAAACAATTAAGCTCTGTTCGTCAAGCCGAGCCGATGTCAAAGAGCAAACTTTTCCACGAAGCGCGGCGACCACGCACCACAGCAACACCAGAAAGTACCAGTATTATAGCAAAACGTCCGAAACGGTTCAATCATCTTGAACGCCGGCCGTGAACGCCCGAACGACTTCCCTATCGTCGAACGGGTGCTTCACGCCGGCGATTTCCTGTGTCGTCTCGTGCCCTTTTCCGGCGATGACGACGACATCCCCCTCCGAAGCGCGCGAGAGAGCCAGGGCAATCGCCTTGGCGCGGTCTGGCTCCACGGCGACCTCACTTCCGGAAGGAGCGATTGCAGAGTCAATGCCCGCAAGGATCTGCCTTATTATATCCATCGGGTCTTCGCTGCGCGGATTGTCGGAGGTGACGACGAGCCTGTCGGCTATGCGGGCGCATGCAGCGCCCATGAGCGGCCTCTTTAGCTTGTCGCGGTCGCCGCCTGCGCCGAAGACAACCCACAGGAGCCCGCTTGATCTGCCGCGGTCCATTTCGCCCCTGACTGCGGAAAGCACCTTTTCAAGTCCGTCGGGCGTGTGCGCGAAATCAACATAGACCTTTGCGCGGACATGCGGCGTCTCCACGAGTTCAAGGCGCCCCCACCGAGGCCTGAGATTCGGAATCGCCGCCTGTATCGCCTCGCAAGGAACGCCCGCAGCCTCGGCGAGCGCGGCGGCGACGAGGACGTTCGACTTGTTGTAGTCGCCAATCAGCTTGAGTTCAGAAAGATCGTAGCACGACGAACGGCGGGTGACCGGCATCACGTTGAGGGGGAGCCGCCCGCAAGAAGCGAGCATCTCGTCGCCATACCCGCCGTCGAGGCAGACGACATACACGGGGAAGTCGCGCCGCCCTGCCGACGCTGGGGCGCCAGCCTCCCAGCCGTGCGCGCGCAGCCCGCCCTCCGCGATCCGCTCGGCGAACGAGAGCTTCACGCGAAAATACTCCTCCATCGTCTTGTGGTAGTCGAGGTGGTCTTCGGAGAGGTTTGTAAATGCGCCTCCCGCGAACGTCGTAGTCTCGCCGAAGCCGACGCGGTTCTGGTGGATGGCGTGGCTCGAGACTTCCATTACGCAGTCGGTGCAGCCGTTCGCCTCCATCGCGGCGTATATCTCCCTGAGCCTGGCAAGGGGCGGCGTGGTGTAGCCCGTGTAGAACCGGTCCTTCCCGTCAAAGACCTCGACGGTCGTTATGTAGCCGCACTTCCGCCCAGGCATGGCGTTGATAAACTCGGCGGCAATCCACGTCGTTGTGGTCTTGCCGTTGGTGCCTGTTATGCCCCAGAACTTCATTGCGGAAGAAAAGCCACTAACGCACGCCCTGCCAGTCGTCGAACCTCTTCGCGGCAAGTCGCTTGTACTTCGCGCCAGTCCCTCCGTTGACGAAAGGATCGATGGAGATTCCGCCGCGCGGGGCGAACTTGCCGAAGACTTCGAGATAGCGGGGCTTGAGGAGACGGGAGAGGTCGTTGTATATGATGTTCACGACATCCTCGTGGAAGTCTCCGTGGTTCCTGAAGCCAAAGAGATAGAGCTTGAGCGACTTAGACTCTACAAGCCGCTTCTCAGGAATGTAGCGAATCGTCAGCGTCGCAAAATCCGGCTGGCCCGTCTTCGGGCAGAGCGTCGTAAACTCCGGCGCGGTGAAAGTCACCCAGTAGTCGCGCCCGGGGTGGCGGTTGGAGAACGCCTCCAGCACTGACGGGTCGTAGGTCTGCGGAGCCGACGTGCGGCTTCCGAGGGTCTTGAGTTTGTCCAGATCGTCTCTCATGTGGCTATTATACCATAAATCATAGCGTCGGCGCGGCAGCTCTTCGCCATACGCAAAGCCTCGTCTTGCCGTAGGTGCGGTCACGAAGGAGTTCCCAGCCCGGCGCCTCCGCCGGTCCCTGCACCGCCGTCATCTCGGCGACGAAAACGCCTCCAGGCCTGACGACGCCGCGCGCGGCCAGCGTGGAGAGGACGTGCGCATAGCCTCTGTCCTCCCCAAGAGCGTATGGAGGATCCGCGAAAGCAACGGAAAAGCCGGGGCCCGCGTAAGACGCAATCCATGCGTATGCGTCGGCGGTAACGCTCCGCCATTCGCAGCCGCCCGCTACCGACTCGACGTTCGCCTTGAGGACGGCGAGATGCCTGCGGTCGCGCTCCACGAACGTCGCGGACCTTGCGCCGCGGGAAAGCGCCTCTATGCCGACGGCTCCCGTTCCCGCGAAAAGGTCGAGGAAGTCGCAACCGGGGATGTCGCCGCAGAGGATGTTGAAAAGCGCCTCGCGGACGCGATCCTGCGTCGGGCGCAGGTTGCCCGTCTTCGGGACCTTGAGCGGAACACCGCCGAACCTGCCGCCTACGACCCTCACGCTCACATCTCCGATACGGTTACGCTCGCCGTCTTCGGGAGCAGGACGTCAAGCTCGGCGCGGTCCTCCGGCTTGAGCTCGAGGTTTGCGCTCTCGCGCCATGTGCGAGCCCCTATCGGAGCCTTCGGCTCGGTGGCGAGGTCATAGCGCTTGAAGAACTTCCCGTTTAGCTGCAAATCCGCCGTCCTCGAACGGCGGTGGACGACGAGGTTGAAGCGCGGGTGGTTCATGACGTGCAGCTTCTGGCCGATCTTGACGCGGTTGAGGTCCGCCTTTTCGTTGAGCTTGCGCATGGAGGCGAGCGTCGAGCCGTGCTCGGAGGCGATGCGCGAGGCGGAGTCGCCCCGCTTCACTACGACCTCGGAGACCCACTGTTTGTTCTTCTGCACAAAGAGCCTTATCACATTGAGCTCGCCAAGCCGCCGCGCAAGCTCGTCGTCCTTGTCGGCCGCAGGGGAGCCGGGTAGAGCGCGTATCTCCTCTATCGTCGCGACCTCCATCGCGATGTCGCGGCTCTTCTGCGCAACCTCAAGCTTCATCAGAAGGTTGCGCAACTTCGGCGGCCTGCTCACAATGTCGCTTTGCGAAGACCGCTGAATAGGCGGCGCAGGGGGAACGGCAACTACCGCCGCGTCGCCTGAGTCGCCGCCGGTCCCCGAAGTCGACTCCGCGGCGGAAGGCGCGGCTTCCACCGCCGCCACCTGCTCCGGCGGAGCGGGATCCCTTGACCTCAGGCGCGAGACGAGAGTCCAGGAAAGCGACACGAGCGCAACGGCTATTACGGCGACGACTACCCAGCCAAGGCCGCTCGAATCGTCGTCGAGCGGCTTTGGATTGTACTCCACGCCGTACTTGCCGCGCGCGAGCATCTCAGGTTACTTTGCCGCAGGCTCCTGCTGCGGGACCACGCCGCTGACACAGGCACGGTCGATCTCGATTGTCGTGCCGGGGGAGATCTCGACCTTGAACGTCTTCTCCGTCGCCTCCTGGATCGTGCCCATGAGGCCGCCTGCGAAGACTATCTTCGCGCCGGCGCGGAGCTCGTCGATCATCTTGCGGCGCTCCTTCTCCTTGCGCTGCTGAGGGCGTATCATCATGAAGTAGAATATGCCCAGTATGAGCAGCATCGGGATGAACATCCCCATGCCTCCGGAAGGTTGCGCGGCAGGCGCCGCGTCACACAGCATTGCAATCGAATTCATTTTTCGATGTTTCCTTTCTTGTCTGTTCTTTCCATTCTGTGAAAACGCCGTTTGAAATCGCCAAGCGCATTTCCGCCATGAAACGGTTGAGCGCAAAGACGTTGTGTATCGTAAGGAGCCTCAGGCCAAGTATCTCGCCGCAGTTGAGGAGATGCCTCACGTAAGAACGCGAGAAGTTCCTGCAGCAGTAGCACTCGCACCCCTCCTCGACCGGCCCCTGGTCGAACGCCCACTTAGCCGCCTTGATCGCGACGTTGCTGCTGCGAGTGATCGCCGTGCCGTGCCGCGCGATGCGCGTCGGGATCACGCAATCGAACATATCGACGCCGCGCGCTACGCACTCCGCCATCTGGTGCATGACGCCAAGCCCCATCACGTAGCGAGGCCTGTCCTTCGGCAAGAACGGCACGGAGGCCTCCACCGCCCGATACATCTCCTCCTCCGGCTCCCCGACGGAGACGCCGCCTACGGCGTAGCCGTCGAACCCGATGGAGACAAGCGCCTCAGCGCAGTGGCGCCTCAGCTCGTCGTAAACTCCGCCCTGCACGATGCCGAAGACCTGCTGCCCCGGGGCGTGCGGAGCGTCCTTCGAGCGCTGCGCCCACCTGATGGTCTGCTCGACGGACTTCTCGGCGCGGTCGCGGTCGCACGGATACGGCAGGCACTCGTCGAACACCATCGCTATGTCGGAGCCGAGAACGCGCTGCATCTCCATCGACTCGGCGGGGCCGAGGAAGAACTCGTGGCCGTCTATGTGCGAGTTGAAACGGCAGCCGTCCTCAGTAAGCTTGCGCATCTTGGCGAGCGAGAAGACCTGGAAGCCGCCGGAGTCGGTGAGGATCGGGCCGTCCCAGCCCATGAAGCGGTGCAGCCCTCCGGCGGCGGCGATCACCTCCGCGCCGGGCCTCAGCATAAGGTGGTATGTGTTGCCAAGGACTACCTGCGTCCCGAGCTCGTGGAGATCGCGCGGCTCAAGCGCCTTCACTGTGGCGAGAGTCCCGACGTCCATGAACGCCGGCGTGTCGAAGCTGCCGTGCGCCGTGGTCAGGCGCCCGGTTCTCGCGCAGGTCCGCGCATCTTCACTTGTGATCTCAAATCCCATTGACTGTATATTGTATCAAATTCCAGCCAACTGTGCCGTACAGATTGGCCAAAATCATCGCGGGCCGCAGGCCTATTAGGGCTCGCTTAAGCCGGACGCTCGCTTTTGTTAGTGGTGCGATGGCATTTCAAACTCGGCGCGGTCGCGGTCGGTCATGAGACGATCCACGATGCCGGACTTGACGTTTGCCCAGGCTGCTGCTGCGTCGAATTCGACGCCGGGGCGCAAAAGTCCGTCCATGCCGTTTCTATATCCGGGATCGGCCATCTTGCTTTCAACATTGGCTACGTATTCTCTCCAACTTGGGAGCTCTTCGCCGAGCTCGGACTTGTAACGCCGCCAGCAAGCAAGCACCTTTTCGATGTCGGGTTTTGCGTGCTTAAGGACATAGTCCATGTCAAATAGGTCTCGCGTCTTCTTCCTTCCGTAGATCGCGTTGAACTTTGTCCCGAGCATTTCGTCGAAGCGATATGCCGTCACTTCGCACGAGCCTGAGAACCACTCGCTTTCCATCGAGAATGGAACCTTGTCGAAGCCTAGTTCGGAGAAATGTTCGTTGCAGTTGATCTCGACCTTGATTCGCATTGCTATTGGCGTCTCGTTCTCGGACATGTATCGAAGCTTCATGACATGGTTGTAGCGCTTGCCCTTGGCTTGTTGGTCTGGCACGAACGACAGAACTTTCCTGAGCCTGTCGAGTATCGGTCCCATCGGCTCTGGATTGATAAGGACAAGGTCAATGTCCTCGCTGTATCTTGGCTGCGGCGTGACGTACAGCTTGTAAAGCGCCGTCCCGCCCCGCCACGCAAGGCGCGACGCAAGGAACGGATCGGAATAGATTGCAATGATGCATCTGGAAATAAGCAAATCCTGCTCGACGAATTCATCGTGGCTCCATGGAAATGACTTCGCCCATTCCAGCAAATAGTTTCTCTTTATCACAAGTCATCCACCTCCAGTTTCTCGTTTACGTAAATGTGCCAACGTCGATTGTGCGAGATGACGGCGTTGTTCGACACGACGCAGAGGCTTATGTTAGCCATGCTGCAATTTGCCTTCCATTGCTTGTAAAGCGCGTCTGACACATCTTTCGCCCCTATGACTTCGTCAAGGATGTATCCTAGTCGTTGAATGGCGGTGCCTTTGCAATATTCGAAGAACGTCGTCGGGAGCTTGTCGAAATCGAGCGCCTCCGACAGTTCTGCGAGCACTGTGGCCACATTTGCAAGCCCTCCGCAATGTTGTTCATACTGTACAAGTTCGACGGCAGTTAGTTCTGGCGACGAATACAGTACGGGACCATTGGCATCCTTTCGTTCGACAAGAAAATCTGTAGGCATCTTGTATCGATAACACCAGTGTATGCCAGCATTCATTTTCTTGGAGGAATTCAGCGCTGGATATAGCGTTGTCACAAAATCTACTAATGGCATCTGGTGTGAAGCACCCCATGCTTTCGCCGCCGTAAGAAGTCCAAAGTAATAAGGGCGGCCAAGAAACTGCATCAACTCAGAAAGATAATATGCCGGAGGAATAATTCCCCTTGACTTGTATCTTACCGGCATAATGACATAAAATCGCCTATAGACAGAAACAATCCTCTTCTCATGCTTAAGCCGCATAAGGCTATTCTGCAGAACTTGTTTTTCAAGATAAGGAAATGCGGACACGACATTTTCAAGGGAGAATGTCGTGTGCCCCGTCATCTCAAGTTCATCGATCCATGCTCTAACAGTCACCGTTTTACATCTTTCAATAATCGTTAAATGATTAACATCAGTTGTAAAGCGGCGATATTATACCAAAAAATTCTGTCCTTGTGGCGGAAATTAGGAGCTATAGATCAAGGTCACCGCAGGTCTTCGCTTCGGTCGGCCGGGATCAGGTTGCGCTTCATGACTCGCGCCGTCGCCTCGCGCATCTCCTTGGCATCGACAACGAGCTTCGCATCCCACTCGTCGCCCCTGTCAAGGTTAAAACGGACAAAACCGTCATGGCACTTGTCAACGAGCTCGGTCAAGTGCCGGAGGTTGCGCACTTTTACGCCGTTGACGCTACGCACGAGCGATTTATCCATGCCAAGATAGCCTTCGATCCCCGTGTCGGCAAAGCAGAATGAAATCACAACCGGCTCGTCGTCGGCAAACTCCTTGTTCTTGATGATGTCGTCATGGAAGTCCGCCTTGGACCGGACAAGGTAATCGTAAGAGATCGTAGTGAAGACAAAACCTCCATACACGAAGTAATCCGGCCTTGAGTTGTACATCCACCGGCGGACACGGCGATTTACATTGGAGGAGACAATGAACGTTTCGACGACAACGCCTTCGCGAAGAACCTTCACCGGGACTCTTTCGCCAATCTGGCGGGTGTAAATCGGATAGAACAGTGAACGCGCAATGCCTCCTTCTAGACGGATTCGTCCGTTGTTGGAAACCTTGTAGCCGTCCACCTCGAGGATTATGTCGTCTGTGCGAATCGAGTCGGAGCCGAGGACGGGATCCACATGATCTACAATTACACCCGTCTGCCCGGAATCCATTTTGCAATAACGCCGCTTTGACGGGCTCTCCATCTGATCCCACTCAAACGGAAGGTCGGGAAATCCTTCGACCTTGCCGTCCTTGATGTCGGCGAGGAAATGGCGAATGATGTCTGGCGGAATAATGTACCCAAGGGCTTCGCTCTTTTCCTCGTCCTTGCCTTGAAAGGCGATGCCGGCGATCTTCCCGCTTTTCAAGTCAAGAACGGGCCCGCCGCTATTGCCAGGATTGATGGCGGCATCGACCTGGACGCCGAGAAGCACAGTCCAGCCATGCGCATACCTTATGTCCTCTATGCGGGAGATTATGCCACGGGTGAAAGAGATGTCCTCCCCGCCAATCGGATAGCCAACCGCCAGCACGTCATCCTGCACATGCGGCGTCTCGCCTATCTCCATGGGCGTAATGTCCGCCATGAACTTTGGATCCTCAACGCTGACAAGCGCAAGATCGGCGTCGTTGTCCGTGAAAAGGACCGACGCATGATAAAGGGCGTCTTCATTCTGCTTGCGGACGCGGATATATGTCGAGTCGGCAACGCAATGGGCGCAAGTGAGGATTCGCCCGTTGCCGATTACGACGCCGGATCCAGTTCCGCCGTCCGTGTGATTGGACCATGGACAGAGAATGTCCGACTTGGCCGTCGTGACTTCAAGCTTTACGACGGCGTTGATGGGGTCGTTGCCTTGCTCCGCCGCCGGGTTGGCGTCTTCTTGCGCCCATGCAGGAAAGGCCGCGGCGAGAGAGGCCGCTATCGTCAGCACAGAGAGTCGTAGTTGTTTCATTCCAGCATCAACTATTTTACATTTGGCGGAGGGAGAGGGATTCGAACCCCCGATGCCTTGCGGCACGCCGGTTTTCAAGACCGGTGCGATCAACCACTCCGCCATCCCTCCAGCACAGGCGAAACGCCTTTTTGCGCGTGCTGGGCGTATTATACCAAAATCCACGCGATGTGAGAAGTCTCTGCACACGGGAAACGATATTTGCTATAATACTGTAAACCACCAACGAAAGGCACTGACGCAAGATGTCGAACAGAAACTATTCTAAAGAGGAACTGACCGCGGCCTTGGCCGGATTCGGAATCGTAAACGCGACAGACATTTCCCGCTACGGCTCCGGCCACATCAACGACACGTTCAAGGTGGAGACGACCTCGGGCGTGAGATACATCCTGCAGCGCGTGACCGACGCGTTCGACAAGGAAGTCCTCAAGGAGAACATCCTGCGCGTAACAGGCCATCTAAAGGCCAAGGGCGTGAAGACCCTCGACGTCATAGGCTACGAAAACCCCTGGCGCGTCTATGCGTTCCTTGAGGGATATTCATCGGTTGACGTAATCTCGGAGCCATCCCAGGCCGAGCTTGCCGCCGGAGCTTTCGCCGCGTTCCAGAACGCCCTCGCGGACCTTCCGGAGCCGAAGCTCCGTCCCGTCATCCCCCGTTTCCACGACACCGTTGACCGCATACGCCTCCTCGATGAGGCGGCGGCGGCAGACGTAAAGGGCCGCAAGGCCGGAGTCGCGGCAGAGCTCGCGTTCGTCGATGCACGCCGCGAAGAGGCCGCGAAGATCGTGACGATGATGGCAAAGGGGGAGATTCCCGAGCGCATCACACACAACGACACGAAGATCAACAACGTCATGATGGCGCCGGACGGATCGAACGTCGTGATCGACCTCGACACGACGATGCCGGGTTCCGCGCTCTACGACTTCGGCGACATGGTGCGCACGTCCTCGGCCGCAGCAGCGGAGGACGAGAGGGACCTTTCCAAGGTCTATTCGAAGAAGGAGTATTTCGAGGCCCTCGTAAAGGGCTATCTCGCGCAGGCGAAGTTCCTCACGGAGGCGGAAAAGGCCAACCTCGCGTTCTCCGGGCGGCTCATCACGCTCACTATCGGCATACGGTTCCTCACGGACTACCTGGCCGGCGACACATACTTCCACACCACATGCGAAGACCACAACCTCGTAAGGTGCCGCACGCAGTTCAAGATGGTGGAGTCGATGGAGGCGCAGGCGGCGGAATACGAGGGAATCGTGGCGAAATATTCTCGCCAATGAGCCTCACTGCGATTCTAATCGCCGCGGCGGCCGTCGCCGCCGCGGAAACCCCAACGACGAACGCCAACACCTCGGCCGCCTGCGAAAGGCCGCCGGAGGCGAGGATAACATCTGATTCCACTTACTACGACCGCAAGGAAGGACTGGTTGTATTCAAGGGCCGCGTCCACGTCGACGACGCCGAATACCAGATGCATTCCGAGCGGGGATACCTCTTCCTTTCCGAGACCAATTCGCTTAGGCGCATCGTCGCGGTAGGCGGCGTCTCGCTGACGAACGGCCTGAGGCGCGCATACGCCGACAAGGTGATATACCGCCGCGACAACGGGCTTGTGATCCTGCACGGGAAGGAGGGAGCGCCGGCGACGGTAGTCGAAGACACCGTCGCAGGGGAGCGTTCCGTACGCGGCAGGAAGATCCGCTTCTGGGTGAACCAGGAGCAGGTGGAGGTGATAGAGGCCGACATATCGGCTCCGAAGGCGTCCGGCGGACCGGGGGCCCTCAAAGACCTTGTGCGTTGAAGAGCTAAACCATAGCAGACCATGAAGATATCAAAGACAGCATTGGCATTGTGCGCAGCCATCTGCGCGACGTGCGCTTTCGCGGCCCACGAGGGCGCGACGCCGTCATATCCCAACTTCGGCCTCCCCCGCGTGGAGGAGATGATGTTCCTCGTACTGCAGCTTGGCGTCATCATATTTGCCGCGCGTCTCGGCGGGGCGATAGCCTCGATGATGAAGCTCCCGTCGATTCTCGGGGAGCTCGCGGCGGGCGTCGTCATAGGCCCGTGGGCGCTCGGCGGCATCGGATTCGGCGACGGGCTTTTCTCGGGCGGGCTTTTCCACGGCGCGTCCCTCAAGGCCATGAACGCGGCCGCTGGCGGGCAGAGCGTCGAGATGTTTGGCACGATTGCGGGAAACGGCGCGATGTTCGACGCGACGTCGCCCGCGCTCTACGGCATCGCGACACTCGCCTCGGTGATACTCCTTTTCCTCTCCGGCCTCGAGACAGACCTCAAGATGTTCCTGCGCTATTCCTTCGTCGGCCTCATGGTGGGCCTCGGGGGCGTCGTCGTCTCGTTCGTGGCAGGCGACCTCTGCGCTGTCTATCTGCTGCCTGAGTTCTTTGAGCACTTCGCATACCTTAGGGACCTGCCGCTCGCCGAGGCGATGACCAAGGAGGCTCCCCTCTACATGGGCATCATGTCTACGGCAACGTCCGTCGGCATAACGGCACGCATCCTCTCCGAGAAGAAGAAGATGGACTCCGAGGAAGGCGTGACCATCATGGCCGGCGCCGTGATCGACGACGTCCTCGGCCTCATCGTCCTCGCAGTCGGCAACGGCATAATCGCCGCGAACCACGTGGCCGCGAAAGTCGGCGCGGCTGGCGGCGCGATGGACTGGGGCGCAATCGGGATCGTCGCCGCGAAGGCGTTCGGCGTGTGGCTCGGCGCAACGGCAATCGGCCTCGTCGCCGCGCGCTGGATCGCGAAGGCCCTCAAGTCCCTTTTCCGCAGCCCCGTGGTCATAGCGACCATGGCCTTTGGCCTTGCACTCATCCTCGCAGGGTTCTTCGAGTTCATGGGCCTTGCGATGATAATCGGCGCATACGTGATGGGCCTTTCGCTCTCGCGCACCGACCTCAAGCATCCCATACAGGAGATGCTAACTCCCGTATATACGTTCCTCGTGCCGATTTTCTTCTGCGCGATGGGCATGATGGTCGATATAAGCGCTCTTTGCTCAAAGCCGGTCCTCATCTTCGGCGGCATCTACACTTTGCTCGCCGTTGCGGCCAAGGTCCTGGGCTGCATGGTGCCTTCAATGTGCTGCGGCTTCAACATGCTCGGCGGCCTCAGGATCGGCGCCGGAATGGTTCCGCGCGGCGAAGTCGCGCTCATAATCGCGGGCCTCGGCCTTTCGAGCGGATACCTGACGCAGGAGATCTTCGGCATAGGCATCCTCATGACCCTCGTCACTACGGTCATCGCCCCGCCGGCTCTCGTGGGCCTCTTCACCCCGCGCGCCAAGGGCATCAGGAAGCCGCGCCCGCAGAACGACAACTCGCGCGAGATATGCTTCGAGCTCGCAGGCAGCGACATCGCGGAGTTCATGCTCGACAGGCTTGTCGCGGAATTCCGCGAAGAGGGCTTCTTCACCTCGCTTCTCTCTAAGGAGGACCACATCTGGGAAGTCGCGATGGACGACATGGAGCTCGCCATCCGCCGCAACCGTCGCAACATCTACATCTCCTGCACGCCTGCGGAGGAGTCGATCGTAATGACCGCGTGGATGGAAGTCGCCTCGCAGATGAACGACCTTGCGCGCTCTATCTCGAAGCCCATCCGCCGCGAAGACGTCAACAAGGTCTTCAAGGATTCCGCCGCCGCAGGTCCTGGACGCACCGGCATCGGCCGCTATCTGCAGGGCTTCGTCATGCTGCCGGGCTTCCGCGCGGGATCGAAGCGCGAGGCCATCGAGAAGATGGTCGCGGCGGTGGCGGAGGCGTGCCCCCACCACGTCAAGGACGTCGCGGCTGCGACGGAAGCCGTGCTGAAGCGCGAGGAGTCGATGCCGACTGGCCTCGACCACGGCATAGCCGTTCCGCATGGCCGCACTCCAGACGTGACGGGCATTGCAGGGGCCGTGGCCATACTCGACAACGAGGGGACTGCGAACGGATGCCTCGCCGACTACGAGACGATTGACAACTCGCCAGTGTCGATTGTGGTGCTCACGCTCGCAAACTCCGAGACGCAGACGCCCTACCTGCAGCTCATGAGCTTCATCTCCAAGGCCCTCAGGAGCAACAACGGATACGATAGGCTCCTTGCCTGCAAGACTGCGGATGAAATGAGAAAGTTCTTCCGCTCCGTGAAGTGAGCGCCGACACCATAGCCGCCGTAGCGACCGCCCCCGGGCCTGCCGGAGTGGCGGTCGTGCGCATTTCAGGGCCGGATGCGTTCGAGGTCGCCGCCAAGCTCGCCGGTCGCCCGCCAATGCCAGGAGCGGTTTCTACGGCGAAGATCAAGAATTCCAAAAGCGGCGCAACGATCGACCACTGCGTCGTTCTCGCCTTCAAGTCGCCGCGCTCCTACACGGGCGAGGACGTCGTGGAAATCCAGTGCCACGGCGGAATTGCAACTCCCCGCCGTGTGCTTGAGTCGGCGCTCGCGGCCGGGGCAAGACTCGCCCGTCGCGGCGAATTCACCGAGCGGGCGCTTCTCAACGGAAAGCTCGACTACGACCAGGCGGAGAGCGTGCTCGACCTCATAAACGCGAAGACCGACCGCGCGGCGGACTCCGCGCTCGAGGGGCTGTCCGGAAAGAGGAAGCGCGAGTGCCGCGACCTCTATGACGACGCCATCGCGCTCTCCGCGAAGCTCGAATATGCGCTGGATGTGTCGGAGGAGGACCTTGGCGACAGCTTCTTCGCGGCAGTTGAAAGCGATTTCGGCGCACTGCAGGCGAAGATAAGGAAGGCGGCCGCGAGAATCCGCGAAGGCAGGCTTCTTCGCGAAGGCGCGCTCGTGGTCCTGGCGGGGCCTGCAAACGTCGGAAAGTCAAGCCTGCTGAACGCCCTTCTCGACGACGAGCGCGCTATCGTCTCCGACATCCCAGGCACAACGCGCGACTCCATTGAAGCCTGGCTCGATATCGGCGGCTGGCCTGTGCGCCTCGTCGACACAGCAGGTCTCCGCGATACAGACGACAAGGTCGAGGCCGAAGGTGTCAGGCGAACAAAAGACCTTATTGCCAAGGCCGACCTTGTGCTCCGCCTCCAAGAGGCGTCGGGCCTTCAAAATGCCGCGACGACGGAAGAACTCGCAGTCTTCACGAAATGCGATCTTTGCCAAGAGGCGCGAGAGAAGGCGAAGGGAGTTTTCACGAGCGCAAAAACTCGCGAGGGACTTGACGAGCTCAAATGCGAAATCGCCAAAAGGCTTGAGGCGCTTGCGGAAAAAAGTGGCGAGGGGGAGCTCTCTTCCGACGAGTACGCACTTGACGCGCTTCAAAAGGCAGACGCCGCTCTCAACCTCAAGAAGCCTTGCGAATTAGTCATCATGGCAAATGCCGCCAGAAGCGCCGCCGACACGCTTGGCCGTTTCCTTGGAATGACATATTCTTCCGACCTTCTTGAAAAGCTGTTCTCGCGCTTCTGCGTCGGGAAATAGCCCTATTCCTCGGCGGTTTATGGTATAATACGCCTCTATGGAAAATGAGGGAAAAATGGTAAATCTCACTATCGACGGCGTACAGGTTAGCGTTCCGGACGGCGCAACCATACTTGATGCGGCCAAGACCGCCAACATCGAAATACCCAATCTCTGCTTTATGCAGGAGCTCAAGCCCTACGGCGCGTGCGGCGTATGCGTGGTGGAAGTCGAGAAATGCCCTAAGCTCCTTAGGGCTTGCGCGACGAAAGCCAGCGAGGGCATGGTCGTCAACACGAAGGGCGAACGTGCCCTTCGCGCGAGGAAGCTGGCCCTTGAGCTCTTGATGGGCGACCACGACGGCGACTGCCTAGGGCCGTGCAAGCTGAACTGCCCCGCCCATACCGACTGCCAGAAATACGTGAAGGAAATCGCCGAGGGCCGCTTCGCGGACGCAGTGGCGACGATCATGGAGACATTCCCGATTCCGTCGTCCATCGGCAGGGTCTGCCCGCACCCGTGCGAAAAGGCGTGCCGCAGGCGTTTCGTGGAAGCCCCGATATCCATAGCGCACCTCAAGTATTTCGCGGCCGACCGCGTGAGGAAGGACGGCAACGCCCATCCCGTGAAAATCGCCGCGCCAACGGGGAAGAAGGTCTTCATAGTCGGCGGAGGCCCTGCCGGGCTTACCGCCGCGTTCAAGCTCGTGCAGCGCGGCCACTCCGTGACTGTTTACGACCAGATGCCAGAGATGGGCGGGATGCTTCGCTACGGAATTCCAGAATACCGCCTGCCGAAGGCAGTGCTGAAGGCGGAGACCGACGCGATTGCCGCGCTGGGAGTAAAGTTCGTGAACGGCTTCAAGGTCGGCAGCGACGGAACGCTCGAGTCGCTGCGCGGACAGTGCGATGCCCTTCTCGTAGCCAACGGCGCATGGAAGTCCTCAGGCATGAGGGTAAAGGGCGAAGAACTTAACGGCGTCTGGGGCGGGATAGATTTCCTCAGGGCAGTCGCAACTGGGAAGAAGGCAGATATCGGCGAACGAGTCGCCGTCGTCGGAGGCGGCAACACCGCCATGGACGCGTGCCGGACTGCGGTGCGCGTCGGCGCAAAGGAAGTCTTCGTCATATACAGGCGCACGCGGGCGGAGATGCCCGCAGAGGAAATCGAGATCGCGGAAGCGGAGGAAGAGGGAGTCGAATACAGGTTCCTTCGCGCACCCGACGAGATTCTCGGCAAGGATGGCAAGGTGTGCGGCATGCGCCTACAGGTAATGGAGCTTGGCGAGCCAGACGAGCGCGGGCGCCGCAAGCCGGTGCCTGTTCCCGGCAAGTTCGAGGAGATCCAGCTTGACAGCGTGATCGCGGCAATCGGACAGCGGAACGACCCCGAGGGATTCGAGTCCCTTCCGCAGACGCAGAAGGGAACCATCGTCGCAGACGAGGCGACTTTTGCAACTTCCATTCCTGGCGTGTTCGCATGCGGCGACGCAGTGAACAAGGGAGCGGGCATTGCAATCGGCGCAATCGCGCAGGCAAACGAAGCCGCGCTCGCCGTGGATGCGTATCTATGCGGGCGCGAATACGCGCCCGTCAAGCCCGTGATCTCGGAGCGCGAGGTTTCCGAGCGCGACTTCGCCGACCGCGAGAAGATTGCGCGCGTGGCCATGCCGCAGCGGCCCGCCGACGAGCGCAGGCGCGACTTTGGCGAAGTGAACCTCGGGCTTTCGGAAGAGGCGGCCATGGCCGAGGCGAAGCGCTGCCTTGAGTGCGGCTGCCACGACTTCGCCGACTGCAAGCTCATCAAGTACGCGAACGAGCTTAAGACCGACACGAAGCGGCTGCGCGGCGAATTCCACCCTGGCTTCGTCGAGAGGAAGCTCGTCTGCATAGAGCGCAACCAGCGCAAGTGCATCACATGCAACCTGTGCGTCCGCGTCTGCGAGACGAAGGCGGGCAAGGGACTTCTCGGCCTTGTGGGCCGCGGCTTCAAGACAGTCATCAAGCCTGAGTTCGAAAGCCCTGCCGCCATAGCCGGATGCCGCGAATGCCGCATGTGCGTCGAGGCATGCCCCACGGGCGCACTTCGGTTCGTCGAAAAATGACTTGGCGCCACAAGGTCGAGCCGTGGCTCAGGTTCTTCCGGTTAGTCAACCTGCCGACAGTTCCGGGTGACGTGCTTGTCGGCGCGGCCGCGGTGGCGGCGTTAGGAGGCGGCACCGTCGCCGGATGGGCGATGGTCGCCGCCTGCGCGGCATCATGCATGTTCTATCTCTTCGGCCTTGCGGACAACGACATTGTCGGAGCATCTACGGACTTAGGGAGGCCAATTCCCGATGGAGAGATATCAATGCGAGGAGCAAAGGCGGCGAGGGCGGCTTGCCTTTTGCTCGGTATCGTCGCGCTTGCCGCCAGTGGCGCGACGGTGCATTCACCTAACTCCGGCTACGGGACTTGGCTTTCATTGGCTTTCCCATCTGCGCTCTGCCTCGTCTCGGCTATCTACATCTACAACCGCACCAAGCATTACGTAATGATGGGACTCTGCCGCGGATTCAACGTCATGCTTGGCGCGACTACGGCCCTGTGCGCGACTGGAGGGACGAATGCATCTGTGACTGCCGCCGCGGCAGCAGCACTCGTCTGGACAGTCTACATCTCTGCAGTGACGCGGTATTCGGAAGGCGAAGAGACAAATCCCGTTCGCAAGCGCCGCACTGGGATTCTCATTGGCGGCATCGTCTATTTGCAACTTGCAGCGCTCCTCGCGTTTTCAATCTTTGGACGGCCCGTCAACAATCTTCTTGTCGCGGGGGCGGCGCTTCTTATCGCAAGGCGAATTCTCATAGTCGCATTGCCGAAGGTAAGCTCGTCGTAAAATTTCAAAGAAGAAAGGGAATATCATGGGACTCATCGAGAGAATAAGGGACAAGGCGCGCTCTTGCAAAAAGCGCATAGTCCTGCCAGAGGGTGACGAACCTCGCACAGTCGAGGCGGCGAAGATAATCGCAAACGAAGGCCTCGCAGAGCCGATACTCATCGGAAGCGGATTCGTCCGCTCAAAGGCCGGCGAATACGCCGAAGCCCTTTTCGAATTGCGCAAGGCAAAAGGCCTCACGCCAGAGAAGGCGGCAGAGCTCGTCACCGATCCCATGTACTACGGAATGATGATGGTGAAGTCCGGCGACGCAGACGGGCTCGTCTCAGGAGCAGTGCACTCGACGGGCGACATGCTGAGGCCTGCCTTGCAGATCATAAAGACGCGCCCCGGCATGAAGCTCGTCTCGTCGAGTTTCCTGATGGAATGCAAGAGCGATGCCTTTGGCGACAACGGCCTTCTCGTCTATGCGGACTGCGTAGTAAATCCCTGCCCTTCTGCGGAGGAACTGGCCCACATCGCAGTCGCCGCCGCCGATACCGCGCGCACGCTTTGCGGAATCGCGGAGCCGCGCGTCGCGATGCTGTCGTTCTCCACGAAAGGGAGCGCCGAGCACGACCTCGTGAAGAAGGTGCGCGAAGCTACCGCCATTGCGCATGGCCTCGCGCCAAATCTCGTGCTTGACGGCGAGCTCCAGTTCGACGCGGCGACAGTGCCGGAGGTAGGGGCCGTCAAGGCGAAGGGAAGCCCGGTCGCGGGCCGCGCAAACGTGCTAATATTCCCCGACCTCCAGGCGGGGAACATCTGCTACAAGATAACGCAGCGCATCGGCGGAGCCGACTGCTTTGCCGTCCTGCAGGGGCTTGCAAAGCCGTGCAACGACCTATCCCGCGGCTGCTCCGTCGAAGACATCGTGAACACCGTCGCGATTACGGCGGTGCAGGCGCAGGGACAGGCCTGACGGCGGCGGACGCCTACCTCTTCTTGATGACGGGTATCTGCGCGGCGGCGACAGACTGGCCGAGGCGGCGGAAGTGCTCGTCCGGAACGACAAGCTCGATCTTCTCCGCCCACTCCGGGTAGATGTCCTTCAGCATCGCCTGCGCAGTCTCGAGAATGACGTCTCCGCCAAGGCCCGAGGTGACGCGCCCGAGGAGCATCATGCTGGAGTAGTCGTAGAACTCGTTGTACCACGGAATCGCGTGCGCGAGGAAGCGACCGATCTGGACATAGACCTTGAGAGCGCGCTGGTCGCCCTTCTCCATCGCGGCCTGGACTACCTTGAGGCGCTCGGGGAGCTTCATCGACTTCGGGAACTTGAAGCCGAACTTCTCGGCGAGCCAGTTGACGGCCTGCTGCGAGAACGCCATCGCGCCGACGCCGTAGTCGCCGGACCATTCGCAACGCGGCGCGTTCGGGTTGAAGTCAACCGGGGCGAACGCAAGCTCGGTGATGCGGCCCGTGAGCGCGCCGGACTGGTCGATGTAGCCAACGGCCTCGCTGGAGCCCATCGCAACGCCGAGGATGCCCTTCTTGCCCATCGTGATCATGCCCGCGAGCGCCGAGACGTCGCCGTCGTTGTATATCTCGAACGGCACGCCCCAGTCCCTCTCGACGCGGAAGAACATGTCCTGCGCAATCGGGTACTTCTTGGGGTTCTTCTCCTTGATGGCGCGGAAGAGGCTCGCAACGCCCATCTTCTTTCCGACGAGCGTGCCCGCCGTCGAGCCGCCGATCGCGTCGACGCGCGGAAGCGTAGCGGCCGCCTCCTTGAGGCCGGCGGTGAGCTTCGAGTAGTGGTACTCTGGGTCGGGGTTGTTGCGCGGATCCCAGGGGAACTCCTTGGAGAATACGACCTTGCCCTTGTTGAGCGCGGAGATCTTGAAGTCGCTCGCGCCGAGGTCGAAGCCGATGCGGCAGCCGTCGGCGACGGTCTTGACCTTCGTAAGGGTCTCGTTCATCTCCGGCATCTTCTTCGCAGTCACGACAGTCGTCTCGACGGGACGCCCATACAGGTCGGAGAAGAATTCGTAGTCGAACTTGCGGGAGCCGTTCTTCGTATAGGCCTTGGCGACGGGCTTCACCACCGCGTCAGGGCCGGAAAGGTAGAGCTTCCATCCGCCGGCGGACCAGACGATGAACTTGGCAATGCGATCAACGACATGCGAGACGATCTTCGCGGCGACTGGGTCGAGGCGCTTCGGCACGGGCAGGTCGTAGCGGAAGACCTTCCCCTCCTCGCGTTCCCATGCGACCGAGACGATGTCCGCGCTCGTCTTCGAGCCAATTCCATCGTAAACCTGCCAGAGCGCGCTCATCGGCGCGATGAACTCAGAACATCCGCTTTCGCGGCACTTCTTTCCGCATGAACATGCCATTGTCGTGACTCCTATTTTGTTGTGGTTCGGTTTGTAGGCGTAATTTTATCAAAAAGCGTCGAAAGCCGCAAGGACTGAAGGCGTCACATCTGCAAGAGAGGCGACGCGTTCCCTTATGAAAGACTCCCCAGGGCCGAAGGCTATGAACGGCACGCTGTTACGCGTATGCCCGCCCGTCGCCGACGACTCGATGTTCCCGTGGTCGGAAGTGATCACAAGAGTCGTTCGCGCGGCCTCCGCATACCTGACGAGCGCCGTGAGGAACCTGTCGAACGTCCGCAGCACGGCGCACGACCGCGCATAATCCATAAGATGCCCGGAGACGTCGGTCTGGTAGAACTCGTAGAGCGTGAAATCGTTGCGCTGCGAAACGGAGAAAAGATGCTCTGCCGCGCGCTGCGGCGGTATGACTGGAATGTCTGGATATCGATCCTGTATCGTCTCGCGTGTCAAATCCTGCATGACGGCGCTGTCGGACATGAGGTCTTCAACGGTTGAGACAGATTCCGGAACGGTCAGGGCCATTACGGTCGTAACCGATTTAAACCTCCTGAGCCTTAGATCATCGACGCTGTCAACAAGATAGGCATCCGCAAACTTGACTTTCCGCCCCCTGCCCTTGAGCCGGAGGAAAATATTGTCGGTTTCAACTATTTTTCTCAGATTGGGGCCTGGGAATCCTTCGCAATGCCTTCCCATTGCCTTTGCGCAATTGACTCCCGTAAAGATAGTCCCCTGCCCCGTAGCCGATTGCGGAATGCCATCAACGCCCAAACACGCATCTATAGGTTTTGCATGCCGCTGTATCAAGCGACAGAAAGTAGGGCAAACCTCCGGATTTACGGGGTTGTCCACCGCAGGCCTGCAAAGCCCGACACCATCAACAAATATGAAGATTACTTTCAAATCACATTTAGTATAACATTTTCACCCCTATTTATGCAACATTGTCTTTCACCGCTCATTTTTGTTGATAACTCTTTGATAACTGTTGACACGATTTAATAACTTTTCTATTGACAAGACTTTGGTTTTGTACTAATTGCCCTATTTTATTGGAGAATTTCATCTTTTCACTTACTACATTGTCGCATAATATACGTTTTATTTTTGTTCACAATTCGGTTGATAAATATGGTATAATCTCCCTTGCGATGAATAATTCATTAGATTGCGACGTGATTGTGATAGGCGGCGGACATGCAGGAGTTGAGGCAGCTCTTGCGGCTGCCCGCATGGGCGTTCAAACGATTTTGATCACTGCAAAAAGGTCATCGATTGCTGTTATGCCATGCAATCCAGCGATCGGCGGTCTTGCAAAAAGCCATCTGGTATATGAGCTTGATGCGCTCGGCGGTGAAATGGGGATCAACGCCGACCTCACCGCCCTTCAAGGAAAAATTTTAAATAGAAGTCGTGGGCCTGCTGTTTGGGCAACGCGGACACAATGTGCTAAGAAAGAGTATTCGTTAAGAATGCAAAGTGTTGTTGCTGCACAGGATAACCTTTCTGTTGTAGAAGATGATGCTATTGAAATTATCACCGAAAACAATGTCTGCGTAGCTGTCAAAACAGCCCTTAATGGTCAGTTACGTTCTAAGGCAACTGTTGTAACAGCTGGCACATCGCTCAATGGAAAAGTTTGGATTGGCAAGGAATCAGAAGACAGCGGAGGTGACAATCGGCCTGCCTCTCTCAGGCTCTCACGATCTCTTTCTTCGCTTGGTTTTAATCTAATCCGTCTCAAAACTGGTACTCCGCCACGAATTGTCGCATCAAGCTGCGATTTTTCCAAGTGTACACGCCAAAGTGGCGAAAGCCCTCGTCCATTGTTCCACGTGGAACAATTAGAAAGTAATGTTCCACGTGGAACACTGCCGGAGTTACCATGTTGGCAAACGTATACGAATGAGACTACTCATAGAATAATAAGAGAGAATTTAAGACTCTCTTCGCTGTATGGAGGACAAATATTAGGTGTTGGGGTTAGATATTGTCCAAGTATAGAGGATAAAATAGTCAGATTTTCGACAGCAACTAAGCATCACGTAATGCTTGAACCAGAGGATTCAGAAGGAAATATAATATATCCGAATGGTTTAAGTTGCAGTCTTCCCCAAGAAGTACAGCGTGAAATGGTTCATTCGATACTTGGGTTGGAAAATGCTGAATTTCTAAAATATGCTTACGCAATTGAATATGACGGAATAGATTCGCGCTCCCTTAAACACTCATTGGAGTCAAAACAAATTTCCGGCCTATTCTTTGCGGGGCAAATCAACGGGACAACAGGATATGAGGAAGCTGCAGCTCAGGGAATCATTGCTGGAATCAATGCAGCAATGTTTGCAAGGCGTGAAAATCCAATCATCATCAGTCGCCAGGATGCGTATATTGGTGTGATGATAGACGATTTAGTAACGAAGGGAACTGACGAGCCTTACAGAATGTTTACAAGTCGAGCAGAAAGGCGCCTTATACTGAGACAAGACAATGCAAGATATCGCATGGTGGACTTTGCTGATAAAGTAGGAATTGTAAGTAAGAAATTAATTAAAAGGAGGCGAGAAGAAATTAATATTCTCTCAGAATCGCTTAGGAAAAAGAGAAATTCATTGATGGTGCCAGAGGAAGTACGCGCGGAATATAATATTATGCGTCAATATGAAGGATATATAGAACAAGAGCGAAAGGCCGCCGAGAAAGCGAAAGTGGACGAGAACATCAAGATTCCACATTGGATGGATTACGACAAATGCTCGTCAATACGATTTGAAAGCCGTGAAAAACTAAAACGTCATATGCCTGAAACATTGGCCCAGGCTGCGCGTATTCCAGGAGTCAACCCAGCGGATGTTTCTATTCTCGCAATAATCATAAAAAGAGGTCATTTTTAAAAGTATGAAAAAGTCAATATCTACTTATCAACATTTGTTGTAGATAAGTAGTATATACAAGTAGATTTTTTCTGTTAGCAACAGTGCCCTTTTTTTGGTATATTTTACGGCATGAGCGATGAAACCATAGACACAGAATCAAAGAAATTGTGGGAGAGTGCAAAGTCTTTTCTCATAATGTCGTTGACCACTCAAGAAGAGAAAAGCCAAGCCGAAAGGTATCTTGGAATGATAACCTCTGTCAGCGCAGAGGGATCAAAGTTCAAGATACTTACAACGAACGAATTTACAGCGGATCTTCTAAAGGCCGATTACATAAACAAGCTGAGGGGCAGTTTGCTCGTTGCCGGAGCTACGCCCGATCTTGAAATAGAAATATCATGTGACCACAATGCACGGTCAACAATGATAATTCCCACTGAAAAACCGGAAGGGAAGTTTCTAAGTTCTGAGTCAAGGTCAAGTGGGTTTGTTTCTACTCTTCCACTCAACGAGGAATACACGTTCGATACATTTGTCAGGGGCCCGTCAAACAGCTATGCAATTTCAGCTGCGGAAGGGGTAGTCAGGAATCCTGCCAACCCAATATACAATCCTCTATTCATACATGGAGGAACAGGGCTTGGAAAAACTCACCTCATGCAGGCAATAGGCAATGAGCTAAGAAAGAAAAACCCCTCGATGATGATATGCTATCTTACATCAGAAACGTTCCTAAATGAATACGTGACCGCTCTTCAGAATGGGCAAATAGCCTCGTTTAGACATAAGTATCGCTCTCTTGATCTTCTTCTTATAGACGACATACAGTTTTTCGCAAGGGGAAAGGACGTTCAGGAGGAGTTCTTCAACACCTTCAACGCCCTTAAAGACAGTCGCAAGCAAATAGTGATGACAAGCGATGTCGCTCCAAAGAACCTTCCTTCAATAGAATCTCGCCTAATATCAAGATTTGAAGGAGGGATGGTACAGGAGATAGAGAACCCAAGTTATGAAACCAGGCTCGCCATTCTCAAGAAGAAAACAGAAATTTCTGAAGTAAGAATACCGGATTCAGTTCTTGAATACATAGCAGACAACATAAAAAGCCACGTAAGGGCAATGGAAGGGGCCCTTACAAAAGTTACACATGCCATTATAGCGGAGCCGTCGTTGCTTCTAACAAGTGAAACTCTCTCTCACATACTGAAAGACTTCATTGAAAAAGAGCAGTCTATGAGAAAGCTCACTATTAAGGAGATACAGCAGACTTGCGCTAACAAGTATGGTGTTTCGATGTCTGACATTCTTTCTCATGAAAGAACCCAGTCATTGGTCACTCCGAGGCAACTTGCAATGTACATCTCTAAAAAGTACACCTCTAAGGGTCTTCAGGAAATAGCCACTGCATTTGGAAAAAAACATGCCACGGTCATAAATGGCGTCAAGACAATCACTGGAAGGCTTTCAAACGAGCCAGAACTTAAAAGCGATCTTGAAGAAATTCTTTCTTCTTTAGGTTATCGACTTTCCGATTCGATGGATTGAATACAACCTCTATGCAAGTGATGGCAACTTATAAGATGAATACATCAATCAACAAAATGAAAACAACTTGCAAAAGCGAAAAACACCTTAAAAATCAAGTAAAACCGGGGTCAAACAGGTATAGTGAACTTATGAACACCAAATACTGATATTATAAATCCTCTTCATTTATTCATCAGTATTTGATACAATCTACAAAACTGAAAGGAAGATAGGTAAAATGAAATTCAAGATAATGAGGACAGCTTTGCTGGAAGGGCTAAAGGCAGTGCAGAACATTGTTGGAGGAAAGGGGTCTTCTCCTATCATCCAAAATGTCCTTCTCGAGGCAGAAGGTGACAGGCTTACCATGATCACTACGGATCTCGACATTTCCATAAGGATGGTAAGCGAATGCGTTGTAGAAGAACCTGGAAAGACAACTCTTCCCGTCAAGCTTCTTTTCAATTCCATAACGAAGGCCTCGGAGGGAGAGGTAGAAGTTCAAATAGACGACCACGAAAGGGCGACAATCAAAGCCGGCAGTGCGAAGTTCAAGATTGCAGGAAGGCCTGCGTCTGAATTTCCACGTCTTCCGGAACAAAAGGATGCCTATTCGTATACGATTCCCCAGGCAGTTTTGAGGGAGATGATAAGGAAAGTCTTCTACGCAGCAAGCCAGGACGACACAAGGAGGACCTTGAAGGGAGTCTTAATGAGCTTGAGGGACAAGAAGATAACAATGGTTGCAACTGACGGACGGCGCCTGGCAATGGTTGAGAATGAACTTGAGTTCAGTGAGTCGGAAGAAAGGGACATTGTAATACCGCCTAAGACAGTGCAGGAAATTCAAAGGGCTCTCGTAGGAGAAGATGACATATCGCTTAGTGTCCAGAACTCTCAGGTATGCCTCAAGATCGACGGAATGCTTATATATTCCAAGTTGATAGACGAAAAGTACCCTAACTACAAGCAGGTAATACCGAGGGAAACGGCTATTCACGTGGAAGTCGACAGGCAGTTGCTTCTCGATGCGCTTGAAAGGGTAAGCGTAATGACCATGGATGAGGCTCATTCCACGAAGCTTACGTTTTCGCCAGGGAAGCTCACAGTATCGTCGGCAGCAAACGACATAGGAGAGGCGAAGGACGAAGTTCCAATTAAATACGAGGGAGAGACGCTTGAAATAACTTTCAATCCTTCCTATGTAATGGATTCACTTAAGGCGATAGACGACGATGAAGTAACAGTGAATCTCAATAACGGGCATTCACCGGCTGTCATAAAGTGCTCCATTCCCTATTTGTACGTCCTGATGCCCCTTAGAATAAACTGATGAGAATATGGACTGACAAAAACTATCCTATCATAATTTCTTGCGCGAAGAATCTTTCGCGCTGGACTGAGAGGGAAGTAAGAAAACTCGGCTACGAACCTATCGAAGTCACGGAAAATACCGTAGTCGTCAGGGGAGCGATGAGGGACGTTATGAGGCTGAATCTCATGATTCGCACGGCCCATAGAGTTCTTGTCCCTCTTTTGAGGACTACTTGCAGAAACATAAAGGATCTTTACGAAGCCGTTTACTCGATAGACTGGGAAGAGCTCCTTGAAAGCGACGGGTACTTTTCTGTATCGTCTGTAGTGCACAATTACACTGTAAGGGATACGAGAATACCTTCCCTCTACGCCAAAGACGCGATAGCGGACAGGATGAGGGATAAATGCCAGCGCAGGCCTGACTCTGGAGGGGAGAACATAGGCGCTGCGGTATTCATATATTGGGAAAGAAACGAGGCAATAATATATCTTGATACATCTGGAGAGCCCCTTTCAAAAAGGGGATACAGAAAAATTCCAGGATCTGCGCCAATGCAGGAAACACTTGCCGCTGCTTGCATAATGGCAATGGAATGGAAAGGCACTGAGCCTTTTCTGTCCCCGATGTGCGGCTCGGGTACGCCGGCGATAGAAGCAGCGATGATAGCGATGAACAAGGCTCCAGGTTCTCTCAAGGGGCATTTTGCATTCCAATCCATAAAGGGCTATGGAAGAATTATCCCGGGAGAATCGGCTCCTACAGTTGCACCTCGCCAGAGAAACGGGGCTACGCCAGAACAGATATGGAAAGAAATGGTTCTGACGGCAAAGAACCTCGAAAGGACAGAAGGACTTCCCCGCATAATAGCAACTGACATTTCGCCAGAGGCGGTTGAAAACGCGCATTCGAACGCGATAGCGGCCGGAGTAGCCCAGTTCATAGAGTTCAAGGCTTGCGATTTCGCCGATACGCCAGTGCCAGAGGAGAAAGGATGTGTGTTTTTCAATCCAGAGTATGGAATACGGCTTGGCGATCCCCAAGAACTTGCTCCGATATATGAACGCATGGGGATTTTCATGAATGAAAAATGCCGCGGATACACAGGATCCGTCATAACTGGAAATCCAGACTTGGCTTCTAAGGTAAATCTTGAATTCAAAAAGCGCATCCCGTTTTTCAACGGGCCAATAGACTGCCGTCTGTTTATTTACGAAGGATGCGAGATGAAAGGGCTGAACGAAAATGGAAATAAATGAGTTTTTAGATAATCCTGAAACGGAAGAAGAAAGTACGATAGAAAGTGTCGAACTTGACGTTCAGAAGGCCGTCGTAGAGTCTCTTGCAGCCGACAAGGCAATGCAAGATGAGCAGATAGAATCTTTGCGAAATGAGAACGCCAAACTTAAGATGGAAATTGAATCCTTGAAGGAGGCGTTGGAAACTAAAGACAAGGCTCTTGAAGCAGCAAATGCCTGCATAGCTAAGAACTCGGAGTCGCCGCTTTCAAACAAGGTTACGCTTCTCGATCGCAATATCGAATTGCCTGATGCATTTGAAGGCGAGACATATGATCATGTTTTGGAAGTCATACGCGAGGCTCGAGATGCTGCAGAAGCAGACGGTCGCCAAAGAAGGGCTCAGATTCTTGAATCGGTTCTTGTAGCTAACGAGCCGAATGGCAATCTGTCTAAAAGAAGAACTTCCCTCGAAAAACTTTTTTCTGACAACCAAAATATACTTTCCGGCCCAGTTATCAACGAACTTGATAATCTTGGCATACAGTATAAAAATGGAGAAACATACCTTCTTCCTGCGGAAATTCTTAAAAAAGCGTTTTAATTAAGAGTTTGGGGTAAAAGGAAATAAACAAAATATCAACACAGTAGGGTAAATATAAACTTAATTATCAACATTGTACATAAATATGTTTATAATTTTCCCTTGCAGTTGATAAAAATAAAGTCCATAATATTCTCCCGTGACAAAATTAAATCCAGAGATTTGCTTTAAGCTTAAAGAAGTTCGCCGTAGGGCAAAGGTGGGACAGAGTGAACTTGCAGCGGAAGTAGGCTGCAAGCAGTCTGCAATCTCCATGTTTGAGAGAGGCGATCCGACAAAACTTGGGCGGGAGTATGTCGAGAAGATAGCGGCCAAATTCAATGTTTCAATAGAGGAAAGGCCAAGTGGAGAATCTGCGTCAGCGTCTGGTTTTTGCCCTAATCCGGAATGCCCTACAAACATTGCCTACGAAATAGGAGGCAAAAGTTTTTTTGTTCCAGACCGTGCTAAGGCAGATCCTGTAGGGGGAAGGTTCTGCGCCATGTGCGGAGAGGTATTGGAAAAAAAGTGCCCAAACTGCGGAGCAGCCTTGCATCCCGGCGCCGTATGCTCAATATGCGGAGATCCGTACGTATCTGCCTGAGATCTGAGGCAGCAAAATTTAGATTCTCGCCCAGGGAGGCTCTTGTGTTCGTATTTCCGTCGGCACTCCGGAAGAAGGGTGCCTAAATGCAGCCGAGAGAGCATGTAGGCAGTGGCCTACCTGGTTCTCGACGGCAAATGCGCCGTAAAGACGGTCGTTTACGATATGCATCCCGGCATTTGCGAGCTGAGCCCGTATCTGATGTGTCACGCCGGTAAATATCGTGACTTCAAGCAGGGTTCTTTCCTCGCAGCCTGCAGTTGTATGGGCAATTGGAGAGTATTTCGTAACGGCATGCATTGCCCTGCGCCTGCATGCCCGGCCGCCAGCTTCGACAGATAAGGCCCTCCTGTCGCTGGCGTCGATCATTCGGCAGTATGGAACCGTGGGGTCGTGCACAAGGTAGTTTTCAAGGGTTCCACCCACTGCGACAGGACCCTCTACAAGGGCGAGATATGTCTTGCGGACCGTCTGCTCCGAGAACTGCCGCCGCATTTCCGAAAAAGCATCTGTGCTTCTTGCCACAATCACAAGCCCCGAGGTTCCAGCATCAATTCGATGTAGCGCTCCGGCCATAAGCGGCTCGTCTCCCACCGAGGCGCATTCCGGGAATCTTGCGCACACGAGATTCATGAGCGTCCCCGACTCTCTGCATGAGAGCGGCTGTACAGGCATTCCTGCAGGCTTGTCAAAGGCAAGTAGGGAATCGTCTTGAAAGCATACAGGAACGGGGAAGGGGGCGTTTGCGGGAAGCTTCTCCGCCAATACGAGGTTATCGCTCTTTTCGAGGAGTTCCCGAACTCTGATTCTTGAACCAGCGCGGAGTTTTGATCCCTTTGCCGTCACCGGCGTATCCAAGCCGCTCCGCTCGTTTGCAAAGGAAACGTATCCTCGCTCAATGGCATCGCGCACAAAGGCGCGTGTGGTGTCGGGGAAAGCCCTTAGAAGCGCCAGATCGAGCCTTACGCCATCTTCTGCCACTTCGATGTCTGCATTACGAATCAAAGTTAGTCGTAGCGGTCTGTCACAGAGGGAGAAACAGGGGCAATGCCCTCCCACTTTTTGTTTGACGCCCACGGAAGATCTGTGTCCTCGGCGGTGTCGGCGATACAGCCGGAAAAAATCGAGGCGCCGCCGCAGATAATTGCGGCGGCGATTGCGGCAGAAAGGCCTTTTACAGCCCTGCCGGACCATTTACTGGCATTAGTCAGCAAAGATTATGTCCCCAGGCTGCAGCTTGTCCTGTTCCCAGGCACCAAGGATATCGCAGATAACGTAGTTCTTGCCCTTGATTTCCTGGCGGAGACGCACCCTGCCTACGAATTCACCAGCTTCCCCGTTGAATCCAGCGCGGCGGACTCCAAAGTCAAGCGATGGCAACGGCCTTGAAAGATCTTCGCCCTTGAGCTCTTTCATCGCCTCGTCGGTGAATTGGACAACGGCGAACATGTCTTCGTTGTCAACAGTCGCAATCTTGCCCTTGTCGCCGGCGGGGAGCGAAGTCACCGCGGCTCCGGTCGCGGACCTGTTGCCCTGTGTCTGGATAGATTCCTTGAGAAGCTGCTTTAGGTCGTTGATCAGCTTTTTGTCCTTGGCGATTTCCTCCTTGGCGGCTTCGGTTTCGTCCTTTGCCGTCGTCACTTCGTCCTTGAGGGAGGTGATCTCGGAATTGAGCTCTTCGACAGACGACTTGAGCTTCGTGATCTGGCCCTCAAGCTCGGTCTTCTCACCCTCTACCTTGGCGATCTTCTCCTTCTGCTCCTCAATCGTAACCTTGTCCTGGCGGGCAACTGGCTTAAGCTTGTTGAGCTCGGAAATCGCAGATTCCAGCCTGCCGCGCATGTCGGTAAGTGCCGCGCGGGTCGAGTTGAGGTTTGCCTGCTGCGACTTAGCGCTCGTGAAGAGGCGCTCAAGAAGCTCCTGCTCCGTGCCGGGGCCGTTCTGCAACGGGACGTTGCCGTCCATCACGGGCTTGCCCTCTGCGTCGAGCACATACACCGTGCGCATCTGCTGGCGGGTTCCCGGATTGTCCCAGTTGTACGTCTCCAGATTGGTCTGCTCGAGCTTGGCGGGATATTCATCAAGCACGTTTTCCATATCCGGAGAATCGACTAGCCTCGCCTCGACGGGAGAGACGTCTTTCTTCACTTCGAAGGCGGCACTCTTGTCCGGCTCGGCCTTTTCTATGACCTTTGCAATTCGGACAAGATAGTCCTCCTGCAACCTGTTTCGGTCGCGCAATTCGGTGCGTTTCCCATTCAGGTCTATTTCAAAAAACAGAGCGGCACCCGCAAGCGCGAGAAACACGTAAACGAGAACGTGCAGTACTTTGTTCATTTCTGGATTACCTCTATTAGCTGACTATGTGGAATGATACACAATTTTTTTGATTTTGGCAAGGGAAATTTGAGTTAATTCTTTATTTGCATCCAGACAATGCACGAGGCGGGACGGCCGCCCCGTACTATCGCGTCGACTGTCCGTGGTCGAAGCGTATCGGGGTGGTGACGGAGTTGCCGTCCACGTCGATGGTCGTCGTCCAGCTGAACTTGACAGGCAGGCCCTTCGGCTCGGAATACCTGATCGTGACGGCGCCGGTCTCGTTGTTGCGCGAGAGGGTGAAGGTGACGGGAATGTGCTCGTCGGATTTGATTCCGTATTTCTCGAGGCCGCCCTTGGTGTTGCCGCCTATCGAGCTCTGGGAAAGCGCATAATAGACGTTCGAGAGTTGCTTCGGGTGAACCCTGCCGCAAAGTTCCTCGAGCTTGTCGGCGATGGCGTTGTTCGCGTCCTTCACCTTCTGCGAGCCCGCGGCGCCGACCTCCGCCGCAAGCGTCATGCCGTCGGGGAAGTTGAACACGAACTTTGAGTCCTCGTCCGCGATGGCGGGCTCGTTGCTCTCGAGCAGCTTCGGCATCGCGGGGCGATGGATGTCGCCGAGCATTGTATTGCGCCCGCCCGTCGCGGTGCCGTCCAGCTCCTGGAGGTTTCCGGAGAAGTGCAGAATCTCCGGCAGGTTGTCGAGCTGCTTGCCGTTGACGATCGCGTCCACGGCGTCGTCTATCGAGGCGCCGGTATGCACGGCGGTCGCATGCACCTGCACGATGATTTTGGGATTCTCCATCATCTTTTTGTCATACGCTTCGTTGATGTCGAAGTTGCTGGCGGTGGGGGCGAGGCCGAAATCGGGGTAGAGGAGCGGCACGAGGTTGGCGCGGTCGAGCTTGCCTGCGGACTGCAGCGCCACCACTGCGTCGAAATTCTTGATCACGCGAGCCGCGAGCAGTGCGCTCTGGCGGATTTCAGTGCGATTGGCGCGCTGCCCGGCAGAGAGGGATATCTTGTCCAAGGCGTCGACCACGGCGTAAAGGACCGACCGACGATTAGGCGACATCTGCGCGAGCGAATTGGAGAACGACGTCGTATATTCGCGCCCCACGAAGCGCATCGCCGGGTTGTTCGCCATGCCGAAGACTTCCTCGGGATCCTCCGCGTCGAGCGAGAGGTTGGGGTTGATTGCGATTTCGTCGAAGACGAACTTGAGCGTCGCCTTTTCGGCTCCACGGAGGCAGTAGGACGCCGCGAAATTGAGCTTGGTCGGCGTATCCAACTTGCCTGCCGCATGGTCGTCATGGAGATTCGTGAACCATGCCGGGAACTTCTCCATGAGGGCGAGCCCCTTCTTGAAGTTGTCCGCATTGAGCGTAAAGCGCCCGCCGCAGTCGAAGAGCACGCGCGCTTTTGAGTTGGTGTCGAGCGCGGCCTCCTCCGCCTCCTCGTTTGTGCAGCCCGTCGCCTGCTGGTAGATGTTTGCGACGCGCGCAAGCTTGGGCAGTTCGGCAGGGGCGTAGCCCATCGACTTCGCCCTCTCGACGCTCGCGCCGCCGGTGAACATGCCGCCGCCGAGCGTGTCGATGGCGACTTTCACGAGATTGATGCGGCGCGCGGTGAGCGGCCTGCCCTTGCCGAAGTCCTCAAGCTTCATGTTGTCGCGCACGATTTCCGGGATGAACTTCTCGCCGCCGAACATGTCCGCGACCGTCTTGAGGAAGAGGTCGCGCACCCGGTCGTTCGCCGTCTTCATGTCCGACGTGCGCCAGAACGACGCGAACGCGCCCTTGTAGTCGCCTCTCGGCATTCCCTCGAAACGCGCAACCGTGTTCTCGCCCTTCGTCGCGTAGGCCTTGGTTGCGAAATCCACGAACTTCTGGAAGTTCTCGCTATAGTTCGAATTTACCTGTCCTGGCATTGCCCCCCCCCCCTTTTAACTTTTAACTTTTAACTTTCAACTTTAAACTTTCCACCCTGTATACACGCGAGCGGCGGAAAGGTTACACGTGAAAATATCCGTTTGAAAGCATGTCGTGGTGCGAGTCGCCCGCTTCCTCGTGCTTCGTCCGCTTGGCTTCGGCTACGCGCGGTCCCGCAAGCGCCTTGCGCCAGCTCTCCGTATGGCTGGCGAGCGATTCGAGGCCGGCGGCGAGCGTCTCGACATCCATCGACGCCATCGGGAACGAACGCAAAAGGGCGTAGGCATGGGTCTCTGGATTTTTGCAGAGCGTCGCGCCTTCCGTAGCGCGCAGTAGGGAGTTGGCCTCAAGCATCATCGCGCCAAACGCGCCGTCGGCATCGGGCGGCGGGTGCCCGATCTCGGCGTAGGCAATAAGGCTATGCGTCCGAGAATCGTTCAGTAGCTCTACGCGGACGCCTTCGACGTAGAGCTCTGCAACGTCGTCGGCGCCGTCGAGACCTTCGACTCCGTATTTTGCGGCAAATGCTTTAAGCAAATCCTTGAATTCCATGTCAGATGTCTCTTGTTGTTATTACACAGCCTTCAGCACTTCCGCGACGGGCTTGCGGGGATTCTTGAAGTAGGGTTGGGCGGACTTACCGACGGCAATCACGGACATCAGCACCTCTTTCGCGGGGATGCCAAGGATCGCCTTCACCTTCGCCGTGTCGCGGATGCCCATGATGAGGGTGTCCCAGCCATGGTTCTTCGCCGCAAGAATGAAATATGCAGAGGCGAGTCCGCAGTCATACGCGCCCCACATTTCGCCAAGCTCGTCTGCGGGTGTATCGCCCATGTATCCGCTTTCGCCGGGGACGAAAGTCACTGCGACCAGCGCGGCGGCGTTTGCCGAACTTGCCGCGTTGAACCCCGGAAGCGCGCCATTCCATATCTTCGCCTTGGCGTCTTCGCCAATTGCCGCGTAGTACCGCGTAGTCTCGGTGTTTTTCCAGCTCGGGGCGTTAAGCGCCTCTTCGACGATCTTGGCCATTTCGTCTTTGGAGATCTCCGCCTTGGCGTACTTGCGCACGCTGCGGCGGGCCTCGATTAGTTCGCTGAACTTCATGTCCATGGTTGGCTCCTTGTGGTTTTTGTCGTCAAAGCATCCGGCGGCGCCGGATATCGCTGCGATTCCCGCCGCGAATGACGCTTCCTTCACAAATGTTCGACGCGTGAGCATAGATGTCTTCCTTATGTGGCAACGGAGAGTAATTTACCAAACCGCGCCATGAAAGTCAATGCGATACAAGGGAGGAGGGTGTGGGTTAGCCACAAAGGACAGGAGATACAGGAGGGGTAGGTGGGTGGGGGTTAGCCGAGTCCGCGGCATCTCGTCATATTGTGCAGAATATGCTATAATATGCCCATCTCTTGCGAATGGTGTATTAGGTATTATGGACATGTCAAAATACATTGGCGCGGCGACCGCCTACGACAAGAAGCTGATGCTTGAGCAAAAAGAACCGTTGAGTTGGCTCAAGAGCGTCAATGTGTTCGCAACTACTTCTGGCCTAACCACCAAAGAAATCTCCGTGCTCTACCATCAAGGGACATTATGAATTACTTGGCACCACTTTTTTGCATTCCATTGATAAGTGGTGGATTGTTTGCCGCATCTTTGATACCATGCCCAGATTGCGATAAGATGGTGTCACGACGTGCCTTTATGTGTCCGAATTGCGGGCTAAAGGGCGAAGCAATAGCTGAAGAAGCGGCGAAACTCGCGAAGGCCGAGGAACTGCCGCCGCCAGATGACATGATCATTGCCGATTTCGGAGATCACAAGGACGAGGCGACGCCTGTCATGTTTGGCGAGCGGCCATATGCCGTGATGTCGATAGAGAAACTCGTTGGACTAAAGACGCTGACATTTTCGTTTGCCTCGACAAATGCGCCGATCAACTACGCATCCATTGAGATTGCCGATTCAATGCCGCTTGTCAGATTCGGCATAGCCGAAACTAACCTTATGTTCAAGGCCGGAGTCGATGTCGCGCCAACCCAAACGTGGACGCGCATCTCTCCAATGAGACTGAAAAGGGATGTCGCCAAGATTCTTGAAGAAAGGAAGCAGAAGAAATGAAATCCTACTTAAGCGTGATTGCCGTGATTATCGCGTTCGCTGCCTATGCGAACACGCCGCCCGCGATTACAAATGTCCGCGCCAGCCAGCGCGAGGGAACGAAGCTCGTTGACATCTACTATGACGCAGCGGATGCGGACAACGATCTCTTGAAAGTGCGCATTGAGATTTCCGACAACGATGGCGCGAAGTATTCTGTACCTGCATTTTCGCTCACGGGCGACATAGGCGAAGGTGTCTCGCCCGGCACGAACAAGCACGTCGTGTGGGATGCGGGCACTGATTGGGATGGAGAGTATTCCGACCAGATGCGCGTGAAGGTGTTCGCCATTGATGCGCAAGGATTTCCCGGCATGGAATGGGGAAACGAAGTCCCGCCTGGCGGCTTCCTTATGGGACAGGATGGTGGCGCGGAAGGCAGCGGCCCATCGCGCCATGTCAACATCCCATGGAGCTACTGGCTTGGCAAATACGAAGTCACCGCGCAACAGTATTGCGACTTCTTGAATGCGGCGCTTAATCTGGGATATGTCAAAAGGGAAAATACAACGAATGTACTTGCAACAGCAGCAATGCCATTTGACTATGCATGCAAGGAGGGGGCGTTGTTATGCAGTACAGGCGATAGTAAACCTATAAGGTGGAACGTCAATAAGTTTGAATGCACAACAGAAGCGTCAAAGAACCATTCCGCGAATGTTACATGGAACGGCGCTATTGCGTTTGCACGGTTTTACGGCTATGATCTGCCAACTGATGCGGAATGGGAAAAGGCCGCGCGCGGACCTGAAAATGGTAGTGCGGGAACACATCTTAAATATCCGTGGGGTAATGAAATATCTTCTTCCTACGCAAATATCACGCCGGGGACAGCTATTATGCCAGTCGGTTTTTACGATGGGAATCAGACTCCTGTTGGACCAGATACCATAAATGGCTATGGTCTTTATGATGTAATTGGCAATGCGCCTGAGTGGACTTTGACTGAAGAGAGCGATATTGAGAAATATCCGTTGGAGGAATCGTTGGCAAATGCCATTAACAATCCTTTTGCCGGGGTAGGGTTACCAGAGATTTCAAATTCTTATGATAGCCTAATGATTTATGAAAGCGCAGCGAGAATAATTAGAGGACTTTGCGAAAATCCAATATGTTTGCGCCAACCTGCCAGGGCGGTATCAGAAACGCCGTTGATCATGATAGGTTATTCGTATATAGGCAATTCTTATGCGACTTACAAAGCGCCATACTATTCATCAAGCCCAGGTAACGTGCCCATAGGTTTTCGTGTTGTTAGAAGGCATGAAGCGCGATCTATTGCGACTGAAGTGCGGTTGGAAGGCTTTGATGATTGGCCGATTGTATCGTCGTATTATGGCGGCGTATCGGTCACAAACTTAACAGATATGGGAGAATGGGTGTTGACAGGAAATGCAGGGATTGCAGAGTCGGGAATAGACAACAGCAAATGTATATCGCTGGGCAATTCATCTGAGGCCAGACTTTACCTCCCTAAGACAGCTAAGAAATTAGTAGCAGTTCGATTTAAGGCAAAGATAAATGAGCAAAGCACAGGGTACTCTTTTTTACGCGTGGATTTGCGTGCGCACCTCATTGACGGCTCGGCAGCGTATAGTTCAACACGCATACAGTGGACTGGCAACTCCGCTGTTCATTGTGTGACACTTTGTGTTCCACAAGGAGATGCAGAGTCGTATTTTATTAATGCAAATTGTTTAGCCTTCATTGACGACGTGGAATTGATAACTCTTTCAGAATAACCGGGATAAAATCTATAACTCGACCTATGCTGACGCAGAATGACATCAAGCGGATGATCGGCGACAGGGAGACCGAAGTCGTTGAGATCAAACGAGCGAAGGGCGAGGTTTCTGCTTCACTCTGGGAATTTTATAGCGTATTTGCTACCCAAGAAAATGGAACGACAACCCAAGAACTCGCGAGGACTACTCAAGAAGACGTGCATAGTGTTGCGGATGAGATATTGGCGTTGATCAAAGAAAAAGCCGGAATCGCATCGGGAGAAATCGCAGAGAAGTTAGGCACTTCTCGTGATGGAGTCAAATATTATATCGAAAAGCTAAAGAAGTCTGTTGGACTAGTTCATGAGGGCGCAACTGAAAAAGTCCAATGGATTGTAGTTAACACATGAGAGCAGCCTTGCTATTGCTGTATTTAATATGCGGCGTCGTTGCTCTTGCCGATGATGCCGTATCGCCTGCGTTTACTTTTGACGCGCGATATCAGCCAAGCGGCGTGACGCCAGATGCATGGGTTGCTTATAAGGCGGAAGGGCTTTCGCCGCGTTTTTCGGCGGCAACAGTCGAACGTGCTGCGGACGAAAATGGCAACGGGATTCCCGATTCGTGGGAGGTGACGTACAGGCTTGTCGGCACGAATGCCGCGGCATATGCCGATCCTGATGGCGACGGACGAACGAATCTTGAAGAGTACAATGCCGGGACGAGTCCAATTGTTGCCGACGACTATCTCGCCTCGACCGCCGAGAGCGCGCGACATGTCGTTGACACTTGGATTGAATCTACGGCTGATGGCGTGTTGGATATAGTCGAGGTGTGGGGGCTTTCATCGCTCTTCCTGACGGACACTGCTGGACGAGCGCCTGACACAGACAAGGACGGGCTGCCCGATTGGTGGGAGCATCTTTATGACATGAATCCAAATGTCGCCGATGCGCATCTTGATCTTGACGGCGACGGACGAACGAATCTTGAAGAGTACAATGCTGGAACAAATCCAGTAATTGCAGATGATTGGAACAAGTCAATCGCGGAATTGGACAGGTCTTTCGTCTGTGACACGCATGTGGAATATGCCGGAGGCAATCCGTCGTTTGGCGAGACATTCGCAGTCATAAGGGTTTCCAATGGATTTGTCTGCGACACGGGCGGCCTATACTATGACTGGGACGGTGACGGTATCCCAAACTGGTGGGAGGCCAGGTATTCTCGAGACGGAGGAAAGACGGGGCTTGTTGCTGCGGAAGACGATGACCTTGATGGAATGAGCAACTATGCCGAATTCATTGCATACACAGACCCGACGAACAATGCTTCCCGATTCACGATAGGGCTTGCGCAAATTGCGGTTGTGCCAACGAAAAATAAGGCAAGTATCTTGAATACGAGATTGCTGTCGGCTAAATCAGAGGCAACAAGCAACATGGCGTTCGCGCTTCAGTGGCAATCGGCGAAGGGGCGTACATATTCCGTATTCTCCACGGATAATCTTGCTACTGGCTGGCGTGACGAGCCGGACGCCGAAATCTCAGGAACTGGCGATGTTGTGGAATACATTCCATCCGAAAATGGAGCCGCCATGTTCTTCAAGGTCAAGGTGCGCCTGTCGGACGACTATTAATGTGACAGTTGCTCGGACTTCACCATCAATCGTATGCGTCATCGAGCTCGCCGAAAAAGGCGCGCAACTGTCTTCGTAGACTCAGGTCGCATTGTGTCAGAAGAGTGATCCTCAAGCGTTGAATCGACCATATCACCACTCTCCTGTCACTCCTGCTCTTTGTGGCTTAAAACATCTCCGCCCCTGCACTCCTGTCACTCCTGTCCTTTGTGGCTAAAACCTATCCGTCCTTCCACTCCTGTATCTCCTGCTCTTTGTGGCTTAAATCACCCACCCATCAATCTTCCAGCCTCCATCCAAAGCCGTCGTGGTAGATCATGTGTCGCCAATTTTCGTCTATTTGCAAACATGTTTGGGTTGCGCCATCTTTACGGGGCGGATCAGGTTGTAGGCCATCATCACGGCGAGGAACGCGGCGCAAGTCCAGTGCACTGCCGTGAGCCCGTGCGAAGCGCACCTTGTCGTCTCTACCGCGCCAGAAGCGTCCGTGAAAAAGTTGACGGCGCAGCCGCACAGTATCGCGCCGGCGATGATAACTGCGACATACGCGGCGGCGGCCTTGCGTCCGATGAGAGATGCGACGGTCGTGACGGACATCGCGTTCATGGCAGGGCCGACCATGAGGAACACGAACGCCGCGCCGGGCGAAACGCCTTTCAGAATGAGCGACGCTGCAATCGGAATGGACGCCGTCGAGCAGACGTACATAGGAAAGCCGATGATCGCCATCGCCGGCATTGCGAGCCAGTCCCTGCCGCCGAACGCCTCGGCGAAAAAGCCGTCCGGCACAAGCACGGTCACGAGCGCGGACACCGCGAGTCCGATGGCAAGCGGTTTTGCGACTGATCCTAGAAGGCGTCTATATGCCTGCCATAGTATCGCCTTCAATCCGCGCGCCGCGGGAGGCGCGTCATCCGCCGAGGAAACCGAGGCGTCGTCGCCGCCGACAGCCGAAACGACGGCTCCGCCGACGAGGCCGGTAATCGCCGCGGCAAGCGGGCGTGCGATTGCGAAGACGGGCCCCATCAGCGCGTATGTCGCAAGGATAGAGTCGATGCCAGTCTGGGGCGTGGAGATAAGGAACGCGGCAGTTGCGCCTTTCCCCGCGCCGTTGCGGCGAAGCCCCGTTGCAATCGGCAAAACGCCGCACGAGCAGAGCGGGAGCGGCACTCCCACCAGCACTGCGCGCAGGATACCGGAGAAGCCGGAGCTACCGCCCATGACGCGGTTCACCCACGCCCTTGGAATCCACACGGCGATAATGCCGGCGGCAAGAAAGCCGACGACGAGCCACGGCGACATCGCGGCGAAAACCTCGGCAAACGAAATTAGCAAATCATATATCGTGTTCATGAAATCAGGCCTCCCTACGCCATCTTTGAGAAGTTCTCAAGCGCTTCCGCAAACGCCTCTATAGTCTCGTCGGCATTGCCTTTTTCGATGCCGTTGCGGACGCAATGTCGCAGATGCCCGTCTAGGATCATGAACGAAATCCTGTGCAAAGCCCCGTTCACCGCGTTGAGCTGCGTGAGGACATCCTCGCATGGCACGTCCTCGGCAAGCATCTTCTGTATGCCGTTTAGCTGTCCTATGATCTTCTTCAGACGCAGCTGTAGCGATGTTACATCTTCAATACACTTTTTCATGTTACGTTGGGTTTCTTCTAGTCCTGTCAAAACGTTGTGTATTATACCATACCCCCGTAGGGTATTCAAGTGGCATGGATTGCTGTGCCTAACCGCTTCGCTGAACTGAGTTCCTTGATGAATTTTGCCGGGACTCCAGCGACAACCGTGTGCGGCGGCACGTCCTTCGTTACAACCGCGCCCGCGCCAACAATCGCTCCTTCACCGATTGTCACACCTGGGCAGATTGTCACTCGTGCGCCAAGCCACACCTTATTCCCGATTTTGACCGGCTTCGGGATCATGCCACCACGCGTTTCGGGGTTTGGGTCGTGGTTGAGCGTTGCAATTATGGTCTGCGGGCCAATCAGCACATCATCTCCGATTTCTATTCCGCCCTGGTCCTGGAACTGACAGCCGGCGTTGATGAATACACGCTTCCCGATCTTGATGTTCTTGCCGCAGTCCGTGTAGAAAGGCGGGAACATCCCGAACGATTCGTCAATCTCGCTCGCCGTCAACTGCGACATGAGCGCACGCACTTCCTCAGGCGTATGGTACGCAGTGTTCAGCTCCGCAGTGATCTTCAGAGCCTCTTGCGAAAATGCGTGAAACGCCTGATGAAGCGCACTCCCAGCGGGAATGTACTCCGTCTCGTCCATCGTCTTTCTGAATTCATCAATCGTCATCGCCAAGTTCCCGATTCTAAGCCTAAGCTCCGCTATTGAATTTTATTGCCGCAAAGATCACAAAGGTCGCAAAGTGTGCTGCAATAGAGGAAGTGCCGCAAATTATCCAAATTCATCTTCGATTTCCTTCTTTGTGCTCTTTGCGTTCTTTGCGGCTAATGCAAACATTCATTTCAGATTCTTTCTGTAGAATGCCTCAATGCGGTCGAAGGGAATGGCGTCCTTTCCGCCACCATCGTAGAGGTCGCAATGGTTCGCACCGGGAACAATGACGAGTTCCTTGTTGTCGCCCTTGAGTTTTCGATAGGCGGTCTCGCCGA
>Ga0310786_10000156_pt1 | contig 113746 bp, 84 predicted proteins | sample AusTroGonzalo_MG_FD_203881 | JGI IMG/M metagenome (GOLD analysis project Ga0310786, IMG submission 203881) | Bovine rumen microbial communities from tropical cattle in Woodstock, Queensland, Australia - Gonzalo_03 (v2) (version 2) | ecosystem: Host-associated > Mammals > Digestive system >... | reverse complement strand
TGGGCGCCTTTGTCTTTTGCGAGGCACGCGTCGAGGATTGCATCGGAGATTTGGTCTGCCACTTTGTCGGGATGTCCTTCCGAAACGGACTCAGACGTAAAAACGTGGCGATGATTCTTCTTGGTCATTTTCATTCCCTGTAGACTTTCTTTCTGTCACACGCCGAGCACCATGCCCGGACGTCACAGACTGAAATGAGTGTGCATATTATACCATAACGGAGGCTGGTAGTGGCCGAAGGCTTCTCCTCGCGGAACCTCGGCGAATACGCCGTATCCGCTCGCTCGAAACTTCGCTCCACCGCCAGCCTCTCGGTCGGCGATGGCCGAAAGCTCCTCCTCGCGGACCCTCGGCGAATACGCCGTATCCGCTCGCTCGGACTTTCGCTCCACCGCCTTCACTCGCATCATCGTTCAAAGACATATTTGATATAATATCCGAAAAATGAACGAGCGGAGGACAGTGCATTTCATTGGCATAGGCGGGGTCGGGATGGCCGCGCTTGCTGTGCTTCTCAAGAACAGGGGATGCGCGGTGTCGGGTTGCGACCTCTCGCGAAGCGCGCGCACTGATTGGCTTGAGTCGCTTGGCGTTCCCGTTGCATTGGGGCATGACCCTGCCCATGTGGAAGGTGTTGACGAAGTCGTTGCAACTCCTGCCGTCGCTCGAGACAACCCAGAGCTTGTCGCATCGGCGGGGCGTGTGCGGATGCGCGGCAAAGTGCTCGCCGAAGTTGTAAATGCCGCGCCCGATTCGATCGCCGTCTGCGGCAGTCACGGCAAGACGACGACGGCGACTTTTGTTGCGAAGCTTCTTCTTGCGCTTGGCGAAGACGTTGAATGGGCGATTGGCGGCGAGACTGGCGATTTTCCCGTCGCAGGCGGGAAGGGCGTGCTTGTCGTTGAAGCGGACGAATCTGACGGAACGCTCGCGCTCTATCGCGCCAAGACCCTCGTCGTCACGAACTGCGACTACGACCACCCCGACCATTTCAAGACGAGAGCCGACTACGACGCCTGCTTCAACACGGCGCGGCGGCAGTCTGGCAATGTCGTAGAGGGCGAAGGACTCGCGCCGCTTGCGTTTCTCGACGCGGTAGACGCTTTTGCCGCCCTTGCGCCGCACAACAGGAAAAATGCCCGAGCCGCAGTTGAAGTCGCTCTTCGCCGCGGCCACTCTCAAGAAGCAATCGCCGCAGCGTTACCCGAAGCGGTAGCGTCGCTTCCCGACAGGCGGTTTCAGAAACTAATAGACGGCGTATACACTGACTACGCTCACCACCCTGCGGAGATGGCATGCGCCGTTGCGATGGCGCGGCAAATCTGCCGCGGAGTCTTGCGTGTTCTTTTCCAGCCGCACCGCTATTCGCGCACGAAAGCGCTTCTCGCGGATTTCCCCGCGTCCTTCGCGCTTGCGGACGAAGTCGTGCTTTGTCCAGTCTACGCGGCGTTCGAGCCGCCGATTGAAGGCGGCGACATTGCCGATCTCTACAAGGCGACGCGAGAGGCAGGAGTGCGCGTAATGCTCGCGCGAAGCTGCGAAGAAGCGTGGGAACATGCGCGAAATTCAATGGGGATTGACGACGTGACGCTTCTTCTTGGCGCTGGCGATATCATTGCGCTCGCTCCGATTGTCAGGCGCGGTGCGGATACGGTGCTTAAGAAAATCCTTATTGGCCACGGCTCAAACACCTGGAAGAGCGATTTGAACCTCTCGGTCGAATATGTCAAGGCAAACGGCCCCGCAGGGGAGAGCGGTGCGTCGCTTCTTGCCGCGTATCCGTCTCTATGTCCGTGGATGGCTGGAATTCCCGGGACGATCGGTGGCTGGGTGAAGATGAACGCCGGTGCGTTTGGCCATTCAATTTCCGAAGTCATCTCGGCAGTCAAGGTCGACGGCAAATGGATTCCCGCCGAGGAGTGCGGCTTTGGCTACCGCACAAGCGCAATCAACGGCGAAATCCAGGATGTGAAGTGGCGTAATTCCGTCTGCGAAGAGGGAACGCCCGCGGACTTTCTCGCAAGACGCAAGAATTTTCCGCCTGGAACGAAGGGAAGCGTCTTCAAGAACCCACCTGGCGACTTTGCGGGGCGGCTTCTCGAAGAGGCGGGCGCGAAGGGGCTTAGAGTCGGCGGTGCATACGTCTGGGAGGAGCATGCGAATGTCATTGTCTCTGGTCCTGGCGCAACGCCGAGCGACTTCCTCGCGCTTTCGCGGCTTATGCGAAACAAGGTCCTTTTCAAGTTCGGTATCCGCCTTGAGCCAGAAGTCACAGGGCTGAACATGAGGTAAAAGTCATGAAGACTACAGCAAAGAAGATTGGTATGTTGTTTTGCATCGTGGCTGGCTTGGTGGGCGTTGTCAATGCCGATGTCAATCCAGGCACCGTCGTGTCGCCGCCGCAAGGGGAAGGCAAAACAAAGGTCGTGTTCTTCTTCGACACTGAGGATTTCATCCAGCCACGGAGCGCCGATGCAATACGCGACATAGCGAACATACTTTCGGAGGAGGGAGTCCGTGGGCATTTCGCAATGATTGGCTATCTGGGCAAGAAGCTTGTGGACTGGCGGCGGATGGACGTGTTGGACGCCCTCAAGCCCCATTTCGTGGGAACGCAGACCCTTTACCATTCCCTTCATCCGAATATTACCGAAGCGACCGACATAGAGGATTTCGATGCCGCCTATTTGTACGCTATGGACGAGGAGTCGCGTGGCATTGGCATGCTTCAGGCGGCTACAGGGAAGGAAAAGATGTGGTGCAGCGTCCTTCCCGGGAACGGCAATACCATAGTCGCGATGTACTTGTATGCCGATCTTGGCATACCGTTCTTTGGCGGCGGAACGGGCATGTACGAGGACGTGTCAAATTGCGGCGATATCTGGTATTGCAACCAGCGCCATCTCACTTATGCCTACAGTCTGCAGCTTGAAAAGCTTATCCCGAACTACCCAGAGTCGTGCGACGTTGACAAGGAACTGGACCAGCTCTCGAAGCAGAAGGTCGTCACGTTATACATGCATCCGCATATGGTGGTATGCACAAAGCACTGGGACTGGGTGTTCTATGGCGGCAACAAATACGAGTTCGGGAAGTGGCCGTACGCTCCTGCGCGAGATCCTGCGGACACAGAGGTCTTCTACTCTCGCCTTCGCGCTTTTGTGAGAAGACTGAAGTCCGATTCGCGCTTCGAGATTACCGACTGTCCGGCGCTTTATGCGGCGCAACGGCCTCGACGCGCCATTGAACTTGCGGACATTCCGGCGATTCGAAGGTTGCTTCTCAAGGATTTCGGCCCCGTGCGTGCGCCTGCGGAATGGTGCATTGCCGATTGCTTTCTTGCGACGGTGCGCTTGTTGAAAGGTGAACCACAGCATGTGCCGGGGAAGGTCTATGGATTCCTCTATGTGCCAGAGGGCGTTAAGACGCCTGTGCGAGTGACGGCGGCGGGCTTGCGTAAGGCGGCGGCCAAGATGGACGTCTCGCGTTTCCTCCCGACGTCGATCGAGGTTGACGGCATAAAGATCGGCCCCGCTGACTTTCTTTTTGCTGCGCTTGAGGTGCTTGAGACCGGCGTGGACGCTGTGGTTGTCGAGCCGCGTGACCAGCTTGGCAACATTTCGCACTATTTGCCGAAGATGGCGACAGTTAATTTTCGAGGGACGTGGATATATTGCGATGACTATAAGGACGAGTGGACGTCAAATCGCCTGCGCTGGCAGTTTTGGACGTTCCGCTACGAATGAAAGTCCGGCAAGGACATCTGGCTTTGCGTTGCAGTCCTTAACCGAGTTCATGCCGAATATGGTATAATACTGGACATACGGGGTGCTGGCGGCATGGTGTGCGTCGGCTGAGATGAGACCCGCAGAACCTGATCCGGGTAATGCCGGCGGAGGAAGAAGATGAAAATTAAGTATCAAGGTGAGGTCGTCGATACGACGGCGAAGACGGTTGCCGAGTTTCTCTCGGCACGAGGCGTAGACCCGGCGAAGGCGATTGTCGAATACGCTGGCGAAGTGTATGCACCAGGAGCCGACCTTTCGGCGCTTGCGCTTGTTGACGGCGCTTCGCTCGATGTGTTCAAGATGACGGCTGGGGGCTGAGATGTCTGCAAATACCTATCTCACTCCCGAGGAACGCGCCGTGCTTGAATCGGCGCGTGTCGGGATTGCTGGCGCAGGCGGGCTTGGCTCCAATTGCGCGATGCATCTCGTCCGTGCGGGAGTCCAGCATCTCACCGTCGTGGATTTCGATGTCGTGAACGAGTCGAATCTCAACAGGCAGTTTTTCTTCCGCGACCAGCTTGGGCAAAAGAAAGTCGAGGCGCTAAAGGAGAACCTTCTCAGGATCGACCCTGACGCTGACATTCGCGCCGTGGACGCGAAGATCGACGCGGCGTCCGTGAAAGAGATATTTGCAGACTGCGACATTGTCGTCGAGGCGTTCGATGTAGTCGATGCGAAGGTTATGCTTGTCTCGTCTTTCGCTTCTTCTGGCAAGAATCTCGTAACGGCGAGCGGTCTTGCAGGCTGGGGGCGGTCGAATGAGATGAGAGTCAGGAAGATGGGCAACATAGTCGCAGTCGGCGACGGAGAGACGGCGGTCGGCGCAAATGCCGCGCCTGCCTCGCCCCGCGTCGGAATCGCCGCGGCAATGCAGGCCAACAGCGTTGTGGCAATGTTGCTCCGAAAAGAGGTCTGAGCCGTGTAGAACGTGTAGATCGTGTAGAATTTTGAAAGGGTAAAAGAAAATGAAAGATCTAATAATTGGTGGCAAGAAGTTTACGAGCCGCTTTTTCCTCGGGACGGGCAAGTTCGCGTCGGGCGAGCTTCTTAAAGCCGCAATCGAAGCGAGCGGAACTGAGCTCGTGACTACTGCGCTCACACGCGTTCACGAAGACGATGCGGCGCATGACGATATCTTGGGCGTAATCGATCGCTCGAAGGTCGAGGTGATGCTCAATACCTCCGGTGCGCGCAATGCAGCCGAGGCGGTCAGGATCGCGAAGCTCGGAAAGGCGGCCGGCTACAACTGGATCAAGATCGAGGTCCATCCCGACGCGCGGTATCTCTTGCCTGATCCGGTGGAGACTCTTGAGGCCGTCAAGGAATGCGCGAAGCTCGGCATGGTCGTTCTTCCCTACATCAACGCGGATCCGGTCCTTGCGCGCCACTGCGAGGACGCTGGTGCTGCGGCCGTCATGCCCCTTGGAAGCCCCATCGGTTCCAATCGCGGAATCCGCACGCGCGACATGATCGAGATCATCGTCGAGCAGAGCCACGTGCCAGTCGTCGTCGACGCAGGTATCGGGCTTCCTTCCCATGCGGCAGAAGCGATTGAGCTTGGTGCTGATGCAGTTCTCGCGAACACTGCGGTCGCTGCGGCAGACGATCCCGTCGAGATGGCGCGCGCTTTCGGCATGGCAGTCCGTGCCGCCGAGATCGCGCTCAAGGCGGGTCCGCCGTCCTCTCGCACGACAGCAAGCGCAACGAGCCCGATGGACATTTTCAAGTGAATGGCCAAGGAGGTGTCCGATGAATAATGTGCGATATGGATTCCAGGCGGTTTGCCTTCCGGCGGTTCTCGCGCTTTCTATCGGCTTTGGACCAACTCCTAAGCCACGTGCTGCCATGTCCGAGCGAATCGCCGCTGGCGACTGCGAGGTGTACGGCATAGTGCACTGGGGGCTTAACACCTACACTGACCGCGAGTGGGGCTACGGTGACGAGGATCCTGAAATGTTGAATCCCGCGAAATTCGACGCCGACCAGATTGTGGGTGCGTGCAAGGCGGGCGGCCTTGGAGGGCTCGTCATCGTCGCAAAGCACCACGACGGCTTCTGCCTTTGGCCGACGAAGACTACGGAGCACAACATCACCAAAACTCCGTTTTGGAGGAGTCAGGGGTCAGGGGTCAGGGGTCAGGGGTCAGGGGTCAGGGGTCAGGAGTCAGGGGTCGTAACCGCCCCTTGCGGGTGGGCGCGACCCATGGGGAAGCGACCGAGCCGAGCGGAGCGAGTGCCGAGGGGTCAGGGGAGAGATTATGTGAAGGAGATGGAGCGGGCGTGTCGCAAGGCGGGGCTCAGGTTCGGTGTCTACGTCTCGCCGTGGGACCGTCACGATCCCGACTATGCGACGCCAAGGTACGTCGAGAAGTACCATGCGCAGATCAAGGAGCTTCTCTCGGGCGACTACGGTGAGATATTCGAGATGTGGTTCGACGGCGCGAACGGCGGCGACGGCTGGTACGGCGGCGCGAAGGAACGTCGCAAGATCGCAGGCGACTACTACCGTTTTCCGGAAGTGTTCAAGTTCGTGCGCGAACTACAGCCGAAAGTCTGCATCTTCGCTGGCGAGTCGGACGATTCCGACTTCCGCTGGCCCGGCAACGAAAGGGGCGTGCTTGACCCAAATTCCGGAGCGACGATCTGCACCGTCGGCGGATATGCTGACGGAAAATACGGAAATCCCGAATACAAGAAGCGCATTAACATCGGGATGCGGAATTGCGAGGGCGTAGAATACAAGATGTTCTTCCGCGTGTGCGAATGCGATTTCCCGATGCGCCCGGGATGGTTTTATCACGCGAAGGAGAAGGGTAAGACGAAGACCGGTCTTTACCTATTGCAGCGCTATTTGAACACGGTCGGCAACGGTGGCACGATGAACATCGGCATTGCGCCAAACAAGGACGGCCTTCTTGACGACGAGGACGTAAAGGCGCTCGCGGACTTTGGCAAGCTCAAGTCTGCGTTCTTCTCCAAGCCTGTCACGAATGGTCTATGCAACGTTGTCGTCATGAGCGAGGATGTCGTCGAAAATGGCGAGACGTGCGACGAGTGGCTGCTATACGAGAGCGACAAGAAGATGGTCTATGGATGGAAGATTGACGCGGACAAGAAGCTTGCCTCTGGAAAAAACATCGGCATCAAGCGCATTCGCACGCTGGACACGCCGCGTCCGGCAGAGAAATTGTGGCTTAACGTTTACGGCGAGGCAGCGGAAGCGTTGCCGATGAAGTTCTACTATGTCGAGCCCGACTTCCTCAAGGCAGTCCTTTCGGCGACGACCGAGTCTGGCGAGACAGACACGGCGAAGTGGATGACCTCTTCTGGACAATGACGTAAACCACGGCAATGATATTTCAATGGTGATTGAAAAATGTTTCCACTCTTAAAATACACGGCAGAGCAAGTCGACGAATACTTCTCGAAGGTGACGCCTGAGATGGTGAAGGCGTCGCTTGCGAAAGAGCGCCACGACTGGTTCGACCTACTGAATCTCATTTCGCCTGCGGCGTATCCGTTTATGGACGAGATGCGCGTCAAGGCGCGTCTTGCGCGAATCAAGTACTACGGCAAGACGGTGAGCGTCTATGCGCCTCTCTATATCGGCAACACATGCGTCAACCACTGCAAGTACTGCGACTTTCGCCGAGAACACACTGGAACGGTGAGGCGCAACCTGACGCTTGCAGAAATCAAAGTCGAGGCAGAGGCGATACGCGCGAGCGGAATCGACAATCTCCTCATCGTCGCTGGCGAAGACCCGAAGGTGAATTCGGTCGAGCATTTTTGCGACGTCGCGCGTCTCTTGAAGCCGATGTTTTCGAACCTCTCCTTGGAAGTCGCGCCACAGACCGAGGAAGGGTACAGGGCGATGTTCGAGGCGGGCTTTGAGTCGCTCACATGCTTTCAGGAGACATACGACCAGGAACGCTACAAGTTCTTCCATCCGGCAGGACCTAAGTCCGACTACGAATGGCGTCTCTGGACACAGCTTCGTGCGGGTCGCGCGGGCTTTCGCATCCTCGGGTGTGCGTTTCTTCTTGGCCTCACGCCTTGGCGCAGGGAAGCAGCGAGTCTTGCCGCGCACGCGCTTTACTTGATGAAGGAGTGCTACGAGTCGAAGATTCAGTTCGCCTTCCCGCGCTTCTGCCGCGTGGATGGCGGGTTTGTACCACCGTGCGAAGTCGACGAGCGCGATGTCGATTTGATGATGCTCGCGTTCAGGATCTGCTTCCCGCAGTGTTGCATGACGGTCTCGACGCGTGAGGCGCCGAAGTTCCGCGACTATATCGTGCAGGTTGCGGCGGACAACATGAGCGCTGGCTCGCGCGTGACGCCTGGCGGATACGCTGTGCTCGAGAAGGAGCATGCGGCGGATGTCGCGCAGTTCACGCTTACTGACAGGCGCGCACCGAAGGAAGTCTACGACGCTATCAAGGCGAACGGCCAGGAAGTCGTGTTCAAGAATTGGGATAACAGGATATAGGGGACAGGGGTCAGGAGTTAGGGGTCAGGAGTCAGTAGTCAGGAGTCAGTAAAAATTTTTAATAATAAGGAGACATTAAGATGACACAACTTGAGGCGGCGAGGAAGGGCATTGTGACCGACGCTATGAAGAAGGTCGCAAAGGACGAAGGGCTTGACGCGGAGGCAGTTCGCGCGGCGGTCGCGTCGGGCGAGGCGGTGATTCCGCTCAACATCCACCACAAGAACGCCGTCCCTGTCGGCGTGGGGCGTATGTTCACGACGAAGATCAACGCGAACCTCGGTCGCAGCGTGACACACTCGGGGAAGGGCGACGAACTTGAAAAGCTGAAAGTCGCCCTCGACGCCGGTGCCGATTTTGTGATGGATCTTTCCGTCGCGTCGTCGGAGGACGAGATCGCGGGCATCCGCCAGGGAATGCTCGACGCCTCTCCGAAGCCGCTTGGCACCGTGCCGATCTACGAGACGATCTCGCTTCTCGGCGACATTCCGAAGATGGACCCCAAGTTCCTCATCGGCGTCATTCGCCGCCAGGCAGAGCAGGGCGTCGACTTCATGACGCTTCACGCAGGGCTTCTTCTTAAGCACATCCCGAACGCGATGAAGCGCAAGATGGGCATCGTATCCCGCGGTGGCGCGATCATGGCGGAATGGATGATGGAGAACAAGGCCGAGAATCCGCTCTACACGCACTGGGACGAAGTAATGGACATCCTCGCAGAGCACGACGTCACCGTGTCGCTCGGCGATGGCTTGAGGCCAGGATGCCTTGCAGACGCCTCGGATGCCGCGCAGTTCGGCGAGCTTGACGTCCTCGGCGAGCTCGTCGACCGCTGCCGCGGACGCGGCGTCCAGGTGATGGTGGAAGGGCCTGGGCATGTTCCCTTCAACCAGATACAGATGAATATGGAACGCCAGCAGGAAGTCTGCAAGAAGGCGCCGTTTTATGTGCTTGGGCCAGTCGTTACCGACATCGCGCCTGGCTACGACCACATCGTTTCCGCAATTGGCGCTACCGCGGCCGCTACATACGGCGCGTCGCTTCTCTGCTACGTGACGCCTGCCGAGCACCTCGGGCTTCCCGATGCCGAGGAGGTGCACCAGGGCTGCATCGCCTACAAGATCGCCGCTCATGCGGGCGACGTGGCGCGCGGACTCCCCGGCGCGCGCGACCGCGATGATGCGATGTCCGATGCGCGCGCGGCGTTTGACTGGGACCGTCAGTTCGAGATATGCCTTGACCCGAAGCGGGCGAAGGAGAGGTGGCTCAAGACGCGCGCTTTCACCGACGAGGCGCATGGCGACGACCACTGCTCGATGTGCGGCAAGCAATTCTGCGCCGTTCGCACCTCGCGCCGCATCAAGAAGCTCGCCGCGGAGCTTTGAGATGCTACCATGACCGACGGGAATTTGGTATAATAATGTCCCGTTCAAGGACAGCAATCTTTACGAAAGTCGAACGGCGATGTGGAATTACTCTGAGAAGATGATGGACCACTTCCGGAACCCCCGGAACGTGGGCAAGATCGACAACCCTGATGGAACGGCGACGGTAGGTTCTCTTGCATGCGGAGATGCCCTCCAGTTCCAGTTCAAGCTCGGGCCCGACGGCAAGATTGCGGAGGCGAAATTCCAGACCTTTGGGTGCGCGAGCGCGATTGCAAGCTCGTCGGCCCTGACCGAGATGGTGATCGGAAAGACGCTCGACGAGGCAAAGAAGATCACGAACCAGCAGATAGCCGACTACCTCGGCGGGCTTCCGCCGCAGAAGATGCACTGTTCCGTAATGGGCCGCGAGGCGATGGAGGCGGCAATCAAGAACTTCGAGACCGGCAAGAACACCGACCGCAACCTCGAGGACACGGTTCTTTGCACTTGCTACAACGTATCCGAGAACGAAGTCCGCCGCGTGATAACCGAGAACCAGCTCACGACGGTAGAGGAAGTCACGAACTACACGAAGGCAGGCGGCGGCTGCGGACGCTGCAAGGGCAAGATCCAGGCGATTCTCGATGAAATCCACGGAGGCGCAAAGTGAAAATCGGCTTTGACAACGACAAGTACCTGAAAGAGCAGTCTGAGGAGATCCGTCGCCGCGCCGGGAAGTACGGGCGGCTCTACCTCGAGTTCGGCGGGAAACTCATGAACGACTTTCATGCCGCAAGGTGCCTCCCCGGCTATCACCCCAACGTGAAGCTCCGGCTTCTCCAGTCGCTCAAGGACCAGGCGGAGGTCATTCTCTGCATCTACGCCGGCGACATCGAGCGGAAGAAGATGCGAGCCGACTTCGGCATCTCCTACGCCGACGATGCGCTTAAGCTCATAGACGACCTGTCGTCCCTTGGTCTTACGGTGCGCGGCGTCGTGGTGACTCGCTACGAAGGGCAGATCGCGGCCCAGCAGTTTGGCCAGAAGCTCGAGTCGCGCGGCGTAAAGTGCTATTTCCACGGCAAGACTCTCGGCTATCCAGCCGACGTAGACACTGTCGTCTCGGACCAGGGCTACGGCAAGAACCCGTTCATTCCCGTCGAGCGTCCGATCGTCGTCGTCACGGCGCCTGGCCCCGGCTCGGGAAAGTTCGCGACTTGCCTCAACCAGATCTACCACGAATACCGCCAGGGACGGCTCGCCGGATACTCGAAGTTCGAGAGCTTCCCGGTGTGGAACCTTCCGCTTCACCATCCGCTCAACATCGCGTACGAGGCGGCGACGATCGACCTCAAGGACAAGAACATGATCGATCCGTACCATCTTGCCGCGTACGGAAAGACTGCCGTCAACTACAACCGCGACGTCGACGCGTATCCGCTTCTCAAGACGATATGGGAGAAGATGACTAACGGCGAATGCCCTTACAAGTCGCCGACCGACATGGGCGTGAACCGCATCGGCTTTGGCATAGTCGACGATGCCGTTGTGCAAGAGGCGTCAAAGCAGGAGGTCATCCGCCGCTACATGCGCTACCAGTGCCTGTACATCGAAGGCGCGACGGACGTCGAGTCGCTCGAACGTGCGAAGATGCTGATGGACTCGCTTGGGCTCAAGACAGAGAACCGTCTCGTCGCCCTCGCGGCGCGCGGCGCGGCTGAGACCGCCCGCCAGCAGGGGAAGGGCAAGGCCGGCGGGCAGATCGTCTCTGCGGCTGCGCTCCAGCTCCACAACGACGAAATCGTGACAGGCCGCAACTCCGACGAGCTGCACGCCTGCTCCGCGGTAATCCTCAACGCCGTGAAGAAGCTCGCGGGAATTCCCGACAGGCTCCCCTTGATCGCGCCGACGATCCTCCAGTCGATCGCGCACATGAAGCACGACATACTGAAGGGCGGCTATACCTCGCTTAACCTCGACGAGGCGCTGATCGCGCTTGCCATATCCGCGACGACTAACCCGGCCGCCCAGCTTGCGGTGGAGAAGCTCGGTGAGCTTGCGACATGCGAAGTCCATATGACCCATATGGTGACTCCCGGCGACGAGGCTGGGCTTAGGCGTCTTGCTTGCCGCTACACGTCCGATCCCTACTACGCGTCGACGCAGCTCTTCAACGGCGGCTGATGCGGCCGATTTAACTGGCTACCAGTCGACCGGCTTGTTGATCTTGAAGCCGGAGTTGACTTTCTGCTTCTGCTTTCGCAGGATCTTCTTGCCGCTCTCGTGATCGATCGTGATCTGCGGCTCGCGTTTCTTCTTGCCGCCGAGAAAAAGTTGCGTGACGCGTTTCTTGGGCTCCGGAACCTGCATTTGCTCGACGGGCTCGTCGCCTTCGGCGTCTGGCGGGATTTCCGACATCGTAAGGACTAGCGACGACGGCGGACCTTTCCGCGGCTTGAAGGCGACTCCCTGTTCGACGGCAAGGCACATTTCGCAGACGTCCTTCCACGACGGAAGGCGGTAGTCTCGGTTTTTGACGAGCATCGCCTCGAGAAGCTGGCAGAAGCCCTCCGAAAGCTCGGGGCGGTAGGTGCGTGGATCCTTCGCCTGCGCCTTTTCGTCGCAATGCGAACGCATCATGTCTTCGTATCCAAGCCCGGGGAAGAGCATGCGCCCCGTGGAAAGGTGGTATAGGGACGCCGCAAGCGAGTAGATGTCGGTGCGGCAGTCGGGCTCGATGTCGCCGTAGACCTGTTCCGGCGATATGTATGCGGGCGTTCCCATCACGTGGTCTGGGATGTCCTTCATGCCGTCCTTCAGGTACTGGAACGTGTGGCACAGCCCGAGGTCGGTGAGTTTTATGATACCGTCGGTGTTGATCATTATGTTGTCGGGCTTGATGTCGCAGTGGACAACGCCGAATTCATTCCAGGCGTAGTCGAGCGCGACGGCTATCGATTCGCAGATGAGGAGGCAGTCTGCTTCACTCAGGTGCTGCTTCCTCATGAGGAGCGCATTGAAGTTGTAGCCGTCCACGTACTCCATCGTGTAGTACCAGATTCCCTCGTAGCAGTTGATGTCGTAGCAGCGCACGATCCCGACGTGGCTGATCTCGCTCATCGTCTTTGCCTCGGCCTTGAAAAGTGCGATGTCCTCCGCGCTCGCGGTGAGATCCCTGTTAAGTATCTTGACGGCTATGGTTTCGCCGCGCAGAAGGTCGATTGCCTTCCACACGGTGGACATGCCACCCTCGCCGAGCTTCCCCAAAAGCTCAAGATTTGGCAGAGGTGGAAGTGTCTCGTTCACAGTGATCCTTTCGTCTTTGTGCCGAGTCCCCCGCACTTCGAGCAGGGATGCGCACGGCGGCCTCCGCAATCGGGGCAGACAAGTTGCTTTGCCCCACCGCATACAGGACACGGAGACACGTTGATTTTCGTTTCCTTTCGGACGGTGCTGCGCGAGCCGCTGCGTGAACGCATTCCGTTGTTCGAGCGGATTCCGTTCGACGAGCTGCCTGTTTTCCTGACCGACGACTCGGTTGTCGTCTTCACTACGGCCCAACCGCCCTTGCAGTCGCTGTTTGAGCACTTTACGAGCCCGTTCCCGCTGCATTTCTTGCAGGGCTCGAGTCCCGTCCAGTTGCATTTCTTGCAAGGGTGTCCGAACGCGTTTTCCACGAGCTTCAGGCGGTCTTTGTCAAGCTCGGCGTGCTTCGCGTTGGGGACAAACGCCTCGCCGACGGCAATTTCGCCGCGCCCCTGATGCTCCGCGGCAAATGCGGCGCGGTCGGCAGACACCTGCAGGGCGAGTTCCGATGGGTTCATGAAGGCCTGTATCTTGCATTTTCCGTTGCAGAGAGGACATTGCTTTCTCGTCTTCTTTGCTGGCCCTATGCGGCCCTTTGCCTGGCCGTAGTCGGGCTCTTCAAGGACGAGTTCGCCTTTGCCGTCGCACCCCGGGCATGTTTCTGTAACGATAAGGTTCGGAAGGACGGGCTTCACGGTCTTCCCCTCGGGCGGCGGGTCGAAGACGAAGTTCGCCACCTGGTTGCGCGCCTCGAAAAACGGCAGAAACGACACTGCGAGGATTGCGATCGCCAAGTTCATTCTGACCTCCATTCGTTCAGCTTGCGGTGCAGCGTGCGCCGCGATATGCCGAGCTTTATTGCCGCCTGGGACTTGTTGTTGCCGCATTCCGCGAGGACGCGGAGTATCGTGTCCTTCTCCGTTTCCGCGAGCGTCGCAGGCGCGTCGTCGGCATCGCTTTCCGAGGTCGCCGAGGCGGCTTTGCCAAAGGAGAGTATTTCGACGGGAACGTCGTCGATGGAGAGCTTGCCGCCCGGGGAGAGGACGCACATCTTCTCCACGACGTTTCGCAGCTGGCGCACGTTGCCCGGCCACGGATAGTCCTCGAGTGCCTTTATCGCCTTCGCGTCTATGCCGGTGACGTTGTTTCCGTTTGCGGCGGAGAACTCCCTTATGAAGCGCGAGACGAGAAGGGCGATGTCGCCAGGCCTCTCCTTGAGCGCGGGTAGGTGGATGTCGATGACGTTGAGCCGATAGTAGAGGTCTTCGCGGAACTTGCCTTCGCGCACGAACGCGGCAAGGTCGCGGTTCGTCGCCGCGACGAGGCGGAAGTCGACATGGATGTCTTCGTTGCCGCCAACGCGCTGTATGGTGCGCGACTCGAGGACCCTCAGCAGTTTCACCTGCGTGGCGAGGTCGATCTCCGTTATCTCGTCGAGGAAGAGTGTCCCGCCGTTGGCCGCTTCGAACTTTCCGACCTTCATCCTGTCGGCGCCGGTGAAAGCGCCTTTCTCGTGGCCGAAGAGCTCGGACTCGATGAGCGTCGGCGAAAGCGCCGCGCATTCGACGGCGACGAAGGGGCCTGACGCGCGCGGGGAGAGGTCGTGGAGCGCCTTCGCGACAAGTTCCTTGCCTGTTCCCGAAGGCCCCTCCACGAGGACGTTTGCGTTCGACTTCGCCGCCTGCCTGATGAGTCGGTAGACGTTCTCCATCGCGGGCGACTTGCCCGTGAAAGTCTCTATGCCGCTCTGCTCGTCGACCTTCTGCTGGAGCTCCGCGACCTTCCGCGCGAGGGCGTGCTTCTCGAGCGCCTTTTTGACGCGCAACTCCATCTGGGCGATGTCAGTTATCGGCTTCGTGAGAAAATCGTCGGCGCCTTCCTTCATCGCCTCAACCGCGAGCTCTATTTCGCCGAACGCCGTGACGAGGATGCACGCAAGCGATGGGTTCACGGCTTTAGCGCGCTTTATGAGGGAGACTCCGTTTTCGCCGGGCATCTTGTAGTCGGTGATGAGAAGTGCAAGGTCCGGGTTCTCCTCGACCACTTTCATCGCAAGCTCAGCGTCGGGCGCCGTCAGGCACTCGCACGTAGGCGAGAGTATCCGCGCCATAACGTCGCGTGTCGGCTTCTCGTCGTCGGTTATGAGTATCTTCGGCTTGGCCATTTCATCCTTTCAGGGAGCGGATCCTGCGCTCGATGCGCGGAATGCGTATGGTGAACGACGTTCCCTTTTCCAGTTCCGATTCGACGGATATCGTGCCCCCGTGGTCGCGGACTATTCTCGCCGATATCATTAGTCCGAGCCCCGTGCCATGCTCCTTCGACGTCCTGTATGGCTCGAAGAGGTGCGCCACCTGCTCGGGCGACATGCCGTGGCCGTCGTCGCGTATGGCCGTGATGACGTCGTTGTCGTCGGACGAGAGCTCGATGCCGATCGAGCCTCCGTCCTTGACGGCCTCGAGGGCGTTCTTGATGAGGTTGAAGAACACCTGCTCCATCTGCGCTGGATCGAGCGCGACCGACGGAAGGGCGCTCGGAAGGTTAAGCGTCACTGAGACGCTTCGCTCCTCGAGCTGCGGCTTCATCGCCTTAAGGCATCCCTTTATCGGATCAGCCATCGTGCCGCGCACGAGATTTGGCTTCGAGGGCCTTAGCGCCTGAAGGAAGCCGTGGATGATGCCGGAAAGCCGCTCGACCTGCCTAATGCATTCGTCGACTTCGACGGCATCTGCGCATGAGCGCTTGAGTAGCTGGAGGTTGAGCGAAAGGGCGTTGAGGGGATTGCCTATTTCGTGCGCGACGCCTGCGGCGAGATCCCTCACCGCGCGCGTCGCGCCGATTCTCAGTTCTTCCTCCGTGCGCTCGCGCTCGGCCGTGACGTCCCTCAGGCATACAAGCGTTCCGTCGCCCATCGGCATAGTCTGGATCTCGAGATTCCTGGCCTCGGGATACGTTATGTCGATTTCTCGCTTGGATGACTTGCCGTGAGGTATCGCCAGCATTTGAAGGGCGTCCTCCGGGTCCATGCCGAGTAGGTCCCGCGCGGCGGGGTTGCTCTTTGCGACCTCGCCGTGTTCGTCGAGGACGATTATGCCCTGCGCTATCGTGCTGAAGAGGGTGTCGAGGGAGGACACTTCGTCGGAGAGACGCCGGTACTGTTCGCGGAGATGCTCCGCGTCCATGTTGCCTATGTGGCGCCTCACTCCGTCGAAGAAGCTCTTCATCCCTCGAGCGCGGCCTCTGCCTTTGCGTTGTCGTCGAACTTGAATACGAGAATCGCCTTTTCCCCGCTTCCAAGGGCGTAGGCGTAGGAGTACTCGATGTCTACGCCTGCGCGGTCGAGTTTTTCCATGATCTCGGCCATGCCGCCCGGCCTGTCGGGAACGGTCGCCATCACGACGTCAGTCTGGACGACGGCAAAGCCCGCCTTGGCGAGCACGTCGCAGCCCTTGACATGGTCGTCGACGATCATCCTGACGATGCCGAAGTCCGCGGAGTCCGCGAGCGAGAGCGTCGCTATGTTGATGTTGTCCTTCGCAAGCGCACGGCAGATGCCGGAGAGCTGCCCGGGCTTGTTCTCGAGAAAGATGCTGATCTGCTTGACGGTCATGTCATTTCCTCCTGTTGTCGATTACGCGCTTGATCTTGCCTTCGCTTCTCGGGAGCGACCCGGGGGCGACGAGCATGATTTTCGGGCTAAGTCCCACGATTTCCTTGATGGACGCGGCGACGCGCTTCCTGACGGCCTCCATCTTCGACATGGAGTCGGACATGGAATCGGCCGTGACCTCGACCTTGATCTCGAAGCGGTCCATCGTGTCGGTCGAGGAGAGCTCGATCATGTAGTGCGGCGCGACTTCGGGGACCTTCATGAGGCACGCCTCGATCTGGCTCGGGAAGACGTTGACGCCGTGGATGATTAGCATGTCGTCCGAACGCGCGTGGACGCGGTCCATGACGCGCATCGTGCGGCCGCACTTGCATTCGCCGACCTGGAGGCGCGAGAGGTCGCGCGTCCTGTAGCGCACCATCGGCGTGCCGACGCGGTCGAGAGTCGTGAAGACGAGTTCGCCTTCCTCGCCGTCGGGAAGGACCTCGAGCGTGTCGGGGTCGATGATCTCTGGGTAGAAGTGGTCTTCCCAGACGTGTAGCCCGTGGCAGTAGGGGCAGTTGCCCGCGACGCCAGGCCCCGCGATCTCGGTGAGCCCGTATATGTCGTGCGCCGTTATGCCGGACATCTGCTCGATGCGCTCGCGGATTTCGTCGGTCCACGGTTCCGCGCCGAAGACGCCGTGCTTGAGCTTCGTGTCGCGGCGGAAGTCGACGCCGATCTTCTCGGCGACCGTCGCGAGGTGCAGGAAGTAGCTCGGCGTGCAGCAGATGACGGTCGTGCCGAGGTCCTTCATGAGCATGATCTGCTTCTCGGTGTTGCCTGCGCCTGTCGGGAGGACCGCGCAGCCGAGCTTCTCGGCGCCGTAGTGCGCGCCGAGGCCCCCGGTGAAGAGGCCGTAGCCGTAGGAGACCTGCACGATGTCGTCGCGCGTTATGCCGTACATGGCCATGCAGCGCGCGACGCCCTCGGTCCAGATTGCGACATCTTCGGCCGTCTGCGGTATGCAGATGGGCTTTCCGGTCGTGCCGGACGAGCAGTGGAAGCGGTTGATCTCCGACATCGGCGCGGCGGTGAGCCCGTAGGGATATTCGTCGCGAAGGTCGGTCTTCTTCATGAAGGGGAACTTCGCGAGGTCTGCGAGCGTCACGAGGTCTCGCGGCTTGACGCCTTTTTCGTCGCAGCGGCGGCGGAAGAGCGGCACGCGCTCGTATTCATAGGGAATGAGTTTCTGCAGTTTCTCGAGCTGCATCTTTCGCAGCTCGGGAATCGGCATGTAGTCTGGTTTTGAAATTGGGTTCATTTTCTTGGGGGTTGTTTTCGTGTTTTCGGTTTGCTTGTTTTCCTTGTCTTTCCTTCCCCCCTAAATCGGTCGTCAAGGGCGTCGAGCAGCGTTTCCATCTGCCCGTCGGTCCCGATCGTGATGCGCAGCCGGTCGCCGGTGAGCGGCCCCGGGAAGTAGCGCACGTAGATTTCTCGGCTCTTGAGATACGCGAAGACGTCTTTTGCCGCGGCGCCCGCCGGCGGCTTAGCGAATACGAAGTTGGACTCGCTCTTGATGACGTCCCACCCGCGCTTCGCGAGGGCCTTTTCGAACGCCGTGCGAGTCTTGATGACTTTTGCGACTGTCTTTCTGTGATACGCGCCGTCCTTGAACGCCGCGAGCGCGACCGCCTGCGCAACGGCGTCGACGTTGTACGAGGGCTTCGCCTTGTATAGCGCGTCGATAAGGTACTTCGGACCGATGCAGTAGCCTACGCGAAGACCGGCTAGCGAATAACTCTTAGAGAACGTCCGCATGACGATGACATTCCTGTTGCGCGGAGACGTGGCGAGCGACATGCAGTTGCTTCGCGCGAAGTCGGCGTATGCCTCGTCGACGATAACCACGCCCTTGAACTTCTTCGCAAACGCGGCGATGGTCTTTGGTTCGGTTAACTCGCCTGTAGGCGCATTGGGGTTTGTCCAGAGGAAAAGCGAAATGTTGGACTTGCGGCATTCGGCGAGGGCTGCGCTTGCGCGTCGCGCATCGTCTGCCGCGCGTCCGACACCAACCCACTTTACGTCGCGTATCGCTGCGAGTGTCTTGTAGAGCGTGTAGCTCGGATCGAGCGAGCCGATCGATTCGTCGTCTTCTACAAAAACGCACGCTGAGAGAGCGAGTATCTCGTCTGAACCATTGCCGACGAATACGCGGTCAGACGTCGTGCCGTTCTCGTCGGCGATCGCCTTCGCGAGCGCCGTGAAGTTGGGGTCGGGATAGCGCCGTAGATCGTCGAGGTCGAACGACGAAAGCACGGCTGTGCACTTGGGAGACGGCGGATACGGGTTCTCGTTCGTGTTTAGCTTGACGACGTTTTTGGACCTAGGCTGTTCGCCTGGAACGTAGCCGGCGAGTTTCTTTATGTGACGTGCGATGATCATATCAGAATTCGATTGGGAGGATCGGCGATATGCATTCCGCCTTTGTGTCCTCCATGTCTTCTTTCATCAGCAGCTGCGCGCTCGTGTGGTACGCATGCCTCTTGAGGAGTATAAGCAGGACGTGCTCGTCGACTGTGAAGCTGTTTATGTCGCGGACAGCCACTGCGCCTTCGTCGCGAATCACCTTGTCGAGCATCTTCACGTTGTTTTCGAGCGTCACCGTCTTGCTGAAGATCCGCGTGGTGCAGGAGTTCGGACGCGCCGGGTTGCCAGAGGCGAGCGGGATGAAGTTGAGAAGGTACCAACCGGAGTTTTCGATGTTCACCATCGTCGCCCCGTCGCGGCTCACCGTCACTGTCGCGCATCCGCTGAGAAGGGCGCATGCCAGGGTTAGTGCAGCCCACTTCATTTCATCACCCCCGAAAGCTGGATTTCCTTGTAGGTGAGTAGGTACGGAAGGGGAATCGGGAAGTCGGTGCCTGGTATCTCGAAGAGCACGGACTCCTGGGTGTAGTAGCTCATATCGCGCGGCTTCTTGCCGTAGAAATTCGCATAGTCCATGAACCGGTGCTGTATCTTGTCCATCGTCACGTCGTTCCTGAAGAACACCCAGGGCATCAGCGGGTCTTCTGACGCATTGCCGCAGGCGAGCGGGATGAAGTGGAAAAGGTACCAACCGCTGTTTCCGACGCAAATGTGCTCGTCACCAGTCGTGTGGATGTCCGCTGTGTCCAAAGTGAAGCACCCAGTGAGACATATCGTCGCACTCAGCGCTGTCGCAATGGCCAAAATTGTCTTTCTGCAGTTCATTATTTTATGACGGCAATACTACACGTTGACTGATATTATAGTATAACACGTGTGCGCGCGCAAGCGGGATTTGGTATAATTGTGACATGAAACAGGGTAATGTCTTAAAATTCGCTCCGAATTTCCATCCGGCGCTATGGGGAAGTGAAAGCTGGGAGATCTCGGTTCACCCAGCTGGACAGAGCGTTGTGTCTGGCCTTTGTGAGTATGCAGGGAAGCCGCTTTCCGATGTTCTGCCGGACTTCCCGCTGCTTGTCAAGGTCATTGACGCGAAAACGCGTCTTTCCGTGCAGGTGCATCCGAACGAGAGGACGTGCAAGATGACGGGTGGCGACCCTAAGACCGAGATGTGGGCTATGCTCGAGGATGGCATGATTTATGCGGGTCTCAAGCCGGGCGTCGGGCCGAAGGACGTAGAGGAGGCGGTAAAGTCGGGGCGCTTCGAGGAACTGCTCGTCCGCCACGAGGCGAAAAAGGGCGAGGCGTTCTTCATCCCTGGAGGTCTCGTCCACGCGATCGGCGACGGCACGCTCATCTACGAGGTGCAGCAGAGTTCGGACACGACGTTTCGGCTCTACGACTGGAACCGCGTCGGAGCCGACGGGAAGCCGCGCGAACTCCATGTCGAGAAGTCGCTTCAGGCAATCGACTATTCGCTTCCCGCGCCGACGCCCGCTGTCGACGTCAAGTGCGCCTTTTTTGACTTTAGGCAGATAGCGCTTGACGGCGAGCTTGACGTTTCCGCTTCGGCTGGCGGCACTGTTCTTTTTGCGGCGGAAGGGTCTTTCTCTGTGAATGGAGTTGACGTGCCGCGGCGCACGAGCGTTCTCGTGCCGCCTGGCGAAGATATTTCGCTTAAGGGTGCTGCGCATGTCTTTCTGACGACGTATAAATAAAACAACAACATAAAGAGAGGTCTTCGCATGGACATTTCATTCTTCGACAAGGCGGCGGCTTATTTCCCGGACAACTGTTTCGACAGGGCGGTTGATCTCGGAATCTTGCTTGGTTCCGGCTGGGGCGAGGCGCTGGAGATGGACGAGGTGATATTCCGCGCGTCGTACTCCGACATCCCTGGGCTTGGCGCGTCCACAGTCGCAGGGCATGTGGGCGAGTTCGTCCTTTATCGCCGCGGCGAAAAGAGGATCGCGGCGTGGTGCGGACGCAGGCACTACTACGAAGGCGTCGGCTGGGAACCAGTCGTTCTCCCTATAGAGATGATGCGGCGCATGGGCTGCGGAACGGTTCTCCTGACGAACGCCTCGGGCGGGATAAACCCAGCGCTAAGGCCAGGCGACTTCGTCATCATCCGAGACCACATCAACCTCATCAACGCGAATCCTCTCGTCGGCCCGCATCGTCCAGAGTGGGGCGAGAGGTTCCCCGACATGACGGAGATATATACGCGCCGTCTCGCAGAGCTTCTCCATGCCGGTGCGAACCTACTGGGTCTCCGCGTAATGGACGGCACCTATGCCTATAACGTCGGGCCTGCGTATGAGACGCCCGCCGAGATTCGCGCCTACAAGGCGCAGGGCGCAGACGTCGTCGGCATGTCTACCGTGCCAGAGGCCGTCTTTGCAAAGGCGTGCGGAATGAAGGTTGCGGGGCTTTCTCTCGTTTCCAATCTCGCCGCCGGCATCGCCCTGCGTTCGCTTGGCCATGAGGAAGTCATCGCCGCAGGAGAAGCCGCGAAGCCGGCGATGCGCGCCTTGGTGGAGGACTTCATTGCCAGACTCTGACATCGAGGCCTTTATCGGGTCGCTCCGCTTCGAGCGGTCGATGGCCGAGAATACCTGCGCGGCATACGCGAGGGATCTGCGGCTCTTTTCTAAATACCTGAAAAAGCGCGGCATATCCGCCGCGGCCGACGTCAAGCGCGAGGATATAGCGGGTTTTCTTGGAGAGGAGCGGGCGAGCGGGCGCAAGTCCTCTACGCGGGCGCGGCGCACTGCGGCGATTCGGATGTTCTTCAAGTTCCTCGAGGAGCGGCGCTACATAAAAAGAAACCCTGCCGCGCTTCTCGACCCGCCTAAGAAGGGGAAGGTGCTTCCCAGGGTCCTTTCCGAGGAAGAGACTTTCAGGATGATAGACAAGGTCGATGGAACTGATCCCCGCGACCTGCGCGACCGCGCTATGCTCGAGATAATGTACGGCTGCGGGCTTCGCGTTAGCGAGGTGTGCGGCATGAAGATGGAGGACGTTATCGCCGACGGCGAACTTCTTCGCATACTCGGCAAGGGCTCGAAGGAGCGCGTCGTCCCGATAGGCAAGGCCGCGGGGAGGGCGCTCACGGCGTATCTCGCCTCTGCCCGCGACGTGTTCACGAAAGGCGACCTTTCTGTGTCGCACGTCTTTGTCACTCGGCTCAAGAAGCCGTTTACTCGCCAGGCGGTCTTCAAGATGATCCGCGAGAGGGCTGTCGCTGCCGACATCGCGCCAGAGCGCATATCCCCCCACGTCCTTAGGCACTGCTTCGCCTCGCACATGCTCCAGCACGGCGCTGACATTCGCGCGATTCAGGAACTTCTCGGCCACGCGGACATTGGCACCACCCAGGTCTACACGCACGTTGACGCGGCGCGCTTCGGGGACATCCACCACCGATTCCACCCACGAGGATAGCATTGGCCGAATGCTCCGCCGATATGAAGACTAATGGCTGCTGTGCAATTACCATATTACTCCTCTTTTGGTATACTATAGGCGCAAGACTAACCAAGGGATGATCTATGAATATGAGACACACCGTTAGGTCAATGTTCATGTATTGTTCGGCGTGTGCCGTCTACGGCATTGCCGCATTTGCCCCTACTGTGGCAGACGCAGCGCTGAGGTACGAGCCGTCGAACTACGCCGCGCGCGATGCGCTTCTGCTGCAGCTTGACGGCATCCGAAACGTCGGGCTTTTGAAGGCGCACGACAACAATGCGGACACGTGGTTCAATCTCGTTGATCCGCGCACCAGTGCGATGCTCAGCCAGTACAAGACCAACACCGGCAACAGCTTTACATACACAGAAGACATGGGCATGGTGCGGATCGTGTGGAGCACGCGTCAAGGCGGATTGACGTTGCTGCTCCGATAGTTTATGGCTATGGTGAAAGACGGGCTACAATGAACGCAAAAGCATGGAGACTATATGCAGCCGGTGACGCCCGGCTTGAGGACGTTGAGCTAGAAGGCGCGGGCGAAGACGGCGTCGTCGTGGAGATTGTGACGAACACGATCTGCCTCAGCGACTACAAGGCGCTGTCGCTTGGAACGGGACACAAGAGGGTGCCGAAGGACATCGCGACGAATCCGATCATGTTCGGACATGAAGTCTCGGGCATCGTCCGCGAGGTAGGAACCAAATGGGTGGGGCGGTTCCACGCCGGGCAGCGTGTGTGCATTCAACCCGCATTCAACATCCCCGGACACGAACTTGAGACGATGGGCTATGCGTGGCATTCCATCGGCGGAGAGACGACCGCTGTTTATCTGCCGTCGATTGTCATGGAGATGGGCTGTCTGCTGCCTTACGACGGCGACGCGTATTTCAAGTGCTCGCTCGCCGAACCGATCAGCTGCATCGTCTCTGCGTTCCGCACGAACTACCACCATCCGTTTGGATCCCACGTCCATGAGACGGGCATCGTCGATGGCGGCACGATGCTGCTTATGGCCGGCTGCGGAGCGATGGGACTCGGCTGCATCGACATCGCCTGCCACTCGCCGGAGAAGCGACCGCGCCGCCTCGTCGTCACCGACATTGACGACGCACGGCTTGCACGGGCTGCGCGGATGTTTGGGGTGACGGGGAACGGGGAACGTATCCCCCGAGCGAAGCGAGTCGCCGAAGGCGATGCCCTAGCAGGGGAGGGAACGGGGAACGGTTATGTTGTCGCTCGGGGAATGGTCAACGGTGTCGAAGTCGTTTTCGTCAACACGAAAGGATTGTCCGACTCCGTTTCGTATCTCAAGGCGCTCAACGGCGACGAATCGGCGGACGCGGCGAACCCGACGTCGACGGGCGGCGGCTATGACGACATCTTCCTCTTTGCCGCCGTGCCCGCGCTCATCACGCAATGTTCCGATCTTCTCGCCTTCGGTGGATGCCTCAACTTCTTCGCGGGTCCGACGGACCAGAAGCTCTCCGCGCCGTTCAACTTCTACAACATCCACTACATGAACCACCACATCGTCGCAAACTCTGGCGGCGACGTGAAGGACATGTCCGATTCAGTCGACTGGATCGGCAAGGGGCTTTTGCATCCCGAAGTGATGATCACCCATGTCGGCGGACTCGACTCCGCCTTCCAGTCTACGCTCGATCTCACGAAAGTCCCCGGCGGCAAGCGTCTCGTGTACACACACGTCAACCTGCCAATGACCGCGATTGAAGATTTCGCCGCGAAGGGCGAGACCGATCCGTTCTATGCCGAGCTCGACCGCATCTGCTCCGCGAACAGCGGGCTCTGGTGCAAGGAGGCGGAGGACTACCTGCTTGCAAATGCTCCGAAGGTTGCAGTCGGCGTGCCGAAGGAGAAAATCGTCGAAAGGAGGATTGTGCTTTGACTCTCTTCAGAACCAAGGAGTGCCGCATTTTCGCGGAGAAATTGACTGTTGTAGCGGGGCTGGTTTTTGCCGCGGCGGAGGTCAGCTCGGCGAGTGCGGCTTGTCAGGTCAACGATGGGGTAGTATCTGTCGCCGACTTTATGCCTACGGACGGGAAAGTTGACGTTTCCGATGCGATCCAGCGCGTCATCGACGAACATCCAAACAGGACAATCTGGTTCCCGGACGGAACGTATCTCATCTCCAAACCAATCTGTACGCCAGCCGACCCTAAGCGTAGCGTAGACCTGCGCCTCTCCAACTACGCTGTCCTGAAGGCCGCGTCCGGATGGACGAACTCGGAGGCAATGGTGCGGTTGGGCGGAATCCATCCGGCGAACAACATCCGCCTTGTCGGGAGCTGCTATTCGTTCACAGGCGGCGTCATCGACGGCAGCGGCGTCGCGAAGGGCATCTCCATTGACTCGGGCCGCGAGACGAAGGTGCGCGACGTTTCCATGAAGTTCGTGAGCATTGGACTCCACATCAAAAGGGGTGCGAACAACAACTCGTCTGACTGCGACATATCGGACGTGAACATCGTCGGGAACAAAAAGCCCGGTTCAATTGGCGTCCTGATCGACGCGTGCGACAACACCCTCGCGAACATGCGCATCGCCGACATGCAGATCGGCGTCAAGTTGACGCGTTCGGCCTCGGCAAACCTCATGCGCAACCTGCATCCGCTCTACACCAGCCCCATGGACCAGTATGACGACAGCGCCGGTTTTGTGGACGATTCGCGCAACAACAGCTACGACCGTTGCTACAGCGACCATTTCTCGACCGGCTTCCTGTTCGGCCGCACGGCAGGCAATACCGTGATGGATGCGTGCATCGTGTTCTGGTATGCGCCCACAAAGGGACGTCGTCATACGGCGGTGAAATGCGAGGGGAGATTTCTCGCGCAGGTCGAGAACATGCAGATCGGCTTCAAGGATACCGAAGCCGTAAATACCGTGCTGGACATCGGCGAGAAGGGCGGATGCGGCTATCTGCGCGATCCGCGCATCAACATGGGCCTTGTCCGCAAGGACGATACGGTCTACAAGGAGTATCTACAGGGAGTTGTTCACGCGCCATGAAATTCTTCTGCCTTTGCATGAGCCCTGCAATCGACGCGACGGTGAGGCTGCCGTCTGCGCCGAAGGGCGAGGGCGAGATATTCAAGGACGTCGCCGAGGAGGTGAACGTCGGCGGCAAGGCGGTCAACGTCGCGCGCTGGCTGGCGATCAGGGGCGCGGAAGTCGCCTGCGGAGGACTTCTCGGCGAAGACAACGACCGGCCTTTCGTCAAGGAACTTGCGAGATACGCCATTGAAGACAGATTCGTGCGTGTTCAGGGTTCGACGCGGCGGAACGAGATGATTGTCTGGCCAGACGGCTCCATGAAACTGAACCGCGCGGCGTTTCCAGCGCTTGGGAGCGGGACAATCGGGACGGCTGGGACTGATGTGACAGCAGGGGCAACGGGGACGTTGATCGACAATGTTTTGTCTCGGTTGTCCTGTTCATCCCAGATGTCCCGTGACGCCGGTGTCGCCATCCTCTCTGGCTCGCTGCCGTCGGTGGTGCCCAAGGACTTCTACGCGAAGGCCGTATCGTATTTCAAGTCGCTGGGCTGCAAAGTCGTCCTCGACGCGAGCGGCGAGTCGATGAAGCTTGCGCTTGAGGCGGGGCCAGACCTCGTCAAGCCCAATGCCGAGGAGTGCGAGCCGCTTGTCGGTTTCATCCCGACGACGCCCGGTGAGTTCGCGAAGGCGACGGACATTCTGCGCGAAAAGGCGGCGCATGTGGTAATCTCCGATGGCGGAGCGGGGGCATGGTTTGACGGCGAGTTCGTCGCCGCGCCGAAGGTAGATGTCGTCGACACGACCGCCGCAGGCGATACGCTTCTTGCGGAATACTGCTGGCGGGAGTTTGGGGAATCCGCCTTCGCCAGGGCTACGGCGGACGAGCGGGATGCCGCGAAGTGGGCTGTTGCGGCGGGAAGCGCGGCGTGTACGATGCCTGGCGGCGCTCCGCCGCCCCGTGAATTGGTGGGACGACTCAAGAAAGAAACGCGCGAATGAGGCTTTTCGACGATCCCGCGACAGACCGGAAGTTTGGCCGCATGCAGTGGCGGATGCTTTTCGCCACGATGGTGGGCTATACTCTTTTTTACTTCATGCGGAAGAATTTCTCCTTCGCAATGCCAGGACTCCAACAGGACTGCGGCATCTCCAAGTCGATGCTTGGAAACTTCCTGTTTTGGGGCGGAATTGTCTACGGCATTTCCAAGTTCGTCAACGGCATAGTCGGCGACCGAGTGAACCCGAAGAGGATGCTGTGTCTCGGTCTCCTTGCCTGTGCGCTCGTCAATGTCGCGTTTGGATTTGCCCCGCAGATTGCGGCGATGATGGGGAACGGGGAGCCGGGAACTGGGAATGGAGCGGCTCTTGTGTGGACGTTCGGACTCCTTCTTGTCCTCAATCAGTTCTTCCAGGGGACGGGCTTTCCGCCGTGCGCAAAGCTGATTGCGTTCTGGATTCCGCCGAAGGAACTTGCTACGAAGATGAGCGTCTGGAATACTTCGCACTCCGTTGGCGGCGGGCTTGTCGCCAAAATATGTGGCGTCATCATGGGGCTTGGCGCAATCGGCGCGGCAAACCAGGGCGTCGGGATGTGGCGCTGGTGCTTCTGGGCGATGGCGATTCTTGGCTTTCTTGGCCTTGTCCTGATGCTCTTTTGGCTGCCCGGGACTCCAAAAGAGGAGGGCCTGCCGGATTTGCCGGGAACGGAGCTGAGAGTTGAAAGTGATGAGCTTGGAGTTGAGAGTGGAGGGAACTCCACGATGAAGATGGTCTTCTTGAATCCAGTGATCTGGATGCTCGGCTTCATCAACTTCACGATCAATGCCGTTCGGGCGCTCGTCGCCGATTGGGGCCCCACGATGCTTCAGGAGGCAAAGGGACTTGATCCGAGCGAGACTGGGACGGTCATCATGCTTTTCGAGTTCGCCGGAATAGCGGGCATGCTGTTCGCCGGCTGGGCGACGGACCGATTTTTTGGAGGAAGGGCGCCTCGGCTCTGCGTCTTCCTCATGGTGCTTACCGCTGTGCTCCTGGCCGGATTCTGGGTTCTCCCTGCTGGACTCGCCGGAGCTGCGGCTCTGTGCATCAGTGGCTTTTGCCTATATGGACCTCAGGCACTCACCGGTGTTACGGCGACGAACTTTGCCACAAAGCGGTTTGCCGGCACTGCCATCGGATTTGTGTCGCTTTTTTCCTACGTTGGAGTGTCGGTGGCGGGCAAGGTCTGTGGTAATCTTGCACAGTCGTCGGGTGGCTGGCGTCTGCCGGTCATGGTGATGATTGCCGTTGCTGCGGTAGGAGCGGTGCTTTTTGCCTGTCTCTGGCCAGCACGCGCCAACGTCTACGGTGAGAACTAGGTAAATCCAAGGGAGAAGCCTTCGGCCACCGCCTCACGAACGGCATCTAGTCTTTTCGCGTGTCCGATTGGTTGGCGACAAAACTTCAGCCCTATCCCCGGGGGCGTAGGATTTGGTATAATATTTGAAACTCTTAAAGGACTTTTTTATGGCAAGACTTACGGACATCGGTTGGAACGAGTTTCATGCGCTTCCGCTCGAGGCGAAGCGTCCATATCTTGAAAGGGTCGAAGGCGAGGGAATGCCCTACCACACGCTCTTCGCCCAGCAGTTCGATAGACCCATTCTCGAACGGCTCTGCGCCCTCGCGAACCGAATCAGGTTCATCAACAAGTCGAAGGAAGGCGCTCTCTACCTAAAGAACGTCCTTGCGCACAAGCGCGCGATGCTCTACTTCTCCCAGCCGAGCTCGCGTACGTTCCTCTCTCATCTCGCGGCGTGCCAGATCCTCGGCGTAACGACTGGCTCGGTGCGTGACGCGGCGACTTCGTCCGAGTTCAAGGGCGAGAGCCACGAAGACTCGGTCCGCACGTTCTCGTCCTACTTCGACATGATAATCATGCGCTCGCCTGAGCAAGGGCTTGCCGAGAAGATGGCGTGGGAACTCTCAAACTCGTCGCGCCCGATTCCGATCCTCAACGCCGGTTCCGGCAAGGACCAGCACCCGACGCAGGCGCTTCTCGACATCTACACGCTCTTCCGGTCCTTTGAGAACAAGGGCAGCATAGACGGCAAGACTGTTGTATTCTGCGGCGACTTGATGCGCGGGCGCACGGTTCGCTCGCTCTCCTATCTTCTCACCAACTTCAAGAATGTCCGCCAGGTGTTCGTCGCGCCGCAGGAGCTCCAGGTTCCCGACGACGTCATTGCGGTTCTCAAGGAGAAGGGCGTCGAATTCAAGGTGTCGGACGATCTTCAGGCGGCTGTTCGCACGGCCGACGCCGTCTACATGACGCGCATCCAGGACGAGTGGGACGAGTCGAAGGGCGCTTCTGCGAAGATCGACACGTCGCGCTTCAAGTTCGGCGCCGAGGAGCTGAAGCTTCTCCCGAAGGACGGCATAATCATGCACCCGCTTCCGCGCCGCGACGAGATCGCGACTTGCTGCGACCACGATCCGCGCGCAATGTACTGGCGCCAGATGAGAAACGGCATGTGGATACGCGCCGCGCTCATCGCCTCCACGTTCGGCTTCGAGAAGTCGATCATGGAATGCGGATACTGACACCTCTGTGTCTTTGTGTCTCTGTGCCTCTGTGTTAAAAAGGCTAGATTTTTCAGGATAGATCAATGATGCAAGATCGCAAATACAGACTGCTTGTCATAAATCCCGGCTCTACTTCGACCAAGGTGAGTCTTTTTGAAAACGAGACATGCCTTTTCGAGAAGAGTCTTTTCCACGATTCGTCGGTGCTTCTCGCGTTTCCCCACGTGAACGACCAAGTGCCGTTTCGCAAGGGAGTGATCCTCGACATGCTCTCCGCAGAGGGCGTAAGCCCGCGCTCTATCGACGCATTTGTCGGGCGCGGCGGCAGCGCCTGCACGCAGCCCGGCGGCATAACGGCAATTGACCAGAAGCTTTACGACGACACGGTCGCGGCTGTCGGCGGCTCCGAGCATCCCGCGAAACTTGGCGTCATGCTCGCCTGGGTTTTTGCGCAGGAATACTCGAAGCCGGCGTTCACCCTCAATCCCACGAACGTCGACGAATACTGCGACTTGGCGCGGCTTACCGGCATCAGGGGTGTCTACCGCGTCTCGCACTCGCACGTCCTCAACCAGAAGGCAGTAGCTGAGTTCCACGCCGTGAAAATGGGTCGCAAGTACGAGGAATGCAACTTCATTGTCGCGCACATAGACGGCGGCATCACGGTGTCGGCGCACGAGCGAGGAAAGATGGTCGACGGCAATATGGGCGCAGACGGCGAGGGCGCGTTTACGCCGACGCGCATCGGTTCGGTGCCAGTCCTCCAGCTGCTCGACTACATCGAGGCGCACTCCGTCGCTGACGTTCGTCTCAGGTGCTCGCGGGCGGGCGGTTTCGTCGATCTTTTCGGCACTTCCAATTCCGACACGATACACGCGCTCGTCGACAAGGGCGACAAAAAGGCGACGCTCGTCTGGAACACGATGATCTACCAGATATGCAAGATGATCGGCGAGATGTCGGCTGTCTTGTGCGGCAAGGTCGACGGCATTTTGCTCACGGGCGGGCTCGTCCGGTTCCAGGACATCGTCGACGGCATCAAGACGCGTTGCGGTTTTATCGCGCCTATCGAGGTCTATCCCGGCGAGATGGAACAGGAGGCGCTTGCACTTCCCGCGCTCAAGGTCCTCCGCGGCGAACTTGCCGCGCAGACCTACTCAGGCCGCAACGTCTGGCCTGGTTTTGGCGACATCGGGCTTTGATGGGCTGGACTGAATGGACGCTCGCGAGCGCGGTCTTTCTCGCGCTTTACGACCTTGCCAAGAAGGCAAGCGTGCAGCGCAACGCCGTCCTTCCGACGCTGCTCTGCTCCACGTGTTTCGGGTGCGTGGCGTATGTCGGCGCGCTTGCGCTCTGCGGCCGCCTTTCCGTGGCGTCGGGGCTTTCGACTGAGATCCTCGCGCTTTCGGCCGTCAAGTGCGTGATCGTAGGCACTTCGTGGGTCTTCACTTTCTGTGCGCTAAGGACGCTTCCGATATCAATAGCGACGCCGATACGCGCTTCCGCACCGGCGATAGTCTTCGTAGTCGCGTTTATAGTGTACGGCGAGAGGCCGTCGTCGATCCAGCTCGTCGGCATGGCGGCGGTGTTCGCCGGTTATTTTGCGTTCTCTTGGGCTGGCAAGCACGAGGGCATAGACTTCTTCAGAAACCGCGCCGTATGGTGCGCTATCGCCGGGGCGTTTTTCTCGGCCTTGTCGTCTCTTTGGGACAAGTACATATTCCAGGTGCGCGCTCTTCCCGTCGAGACGGTGCAGTTTGTCTTCCAGATCGGCCTTGTCGTATTCTACGGCATTGTGCTTGCAGTCGTCAGCGTTGCGTCGGGGCGAAGGGAACGCGGCGCCTTCGAGTGGCGGTGGACGATTCCGCTTGTCGGCATTCTCCTCGCTGTTGCGGACTGGATGTACTTCACCGGGCTTTCTTTCCAGGGCGCCCCGATTTCGGCGGCCTCGCTCCTTAGGCGATTCTCCGTCGTCATCACGTTCTTCCTCGGCGCGAAATTCTTCCATGAGACGAATCTCGTCCGCAAGGCCGTGGCTCTTGCGGCCATAGTCGCAGGCGTCGTCCTGATATGCCTCGGCAGGTAGTTTTTGGTATAATACCTGCATAAACCATGACCACGTCGCTGAAGATCAAGGATTTACCGCCCGAGGCGCGCCCCCGTGAGGCTTTTATGCGTTCCGCTGCGCCGGAGCACGAGATTCCGGACGCGAGCCTCTTGGCGATTCTTATCCGCACGGGTCGCAAGGGGTCGACTGCAATAGACCTAGCCCATCGTCTTATCAACCACTTTGGGAGTGCGGCAAAACTCGTCGAGGCGACGTGGCAGCAGATAGTTGCGGCGAAGGTGCCGGGCGTTGGGAAGGTTGCCGCTGTACAGCTCGCGGCTGCGTTCACGCTTGTCAGGCGCAATGTCAAGACGTCGCATCGATCTTTTGCCCGTTCCGTAGAGACTTCAGACGATGTGGTGCGTCAGGTTCGTTCTGTTGGTATCGAAGAGAGGCAAGAATGTGCTTATGCTCTCTATCTCGATGCAAAGCGGCATCTTCTCTGCGAGCCGATGATTGTCTCTCGTGGAACCGCAGATAAGACGTTTCTCCACCCACGTGAGATATTCCGTCACGCCATCCGTCTCGGTGCTGTTTCGATTATCGTCGCGCATAATCATCCGAGCGGTGATCCCACGCCCTCAGAAGAAGACATAGCCGAGACTAAGCGACTCCGCGAGACTGGCGAACTTGTCGGCATCCCGCTCGATGACCATGTTGTTATCGGCCGCGGCGGCAAGCATGTGTCAATCATACAACTCATGAAGGGGAATTTGGTATAATACAGAGCATGGCTATGAAAAGCTTTACAGTAGATGAACTAATATCGGAATTGCAGAATCTCGCAAAGTCTGCGTCACGCGGCGGCGCAACTAAGGTCTGCATAGACGACATCGAAGGAAATCTAGGCGCATACGGACCTTTGGAGACTCTTGAAGTCGTATACGATTGTGAAACGGATCACATAACGATTTTTTGTAATCAATTTGAACATTGAGCAGAAGGGGCGTTGTGAATATTAGCGTAAAGAAGTTGGTTGACAAGTATGATGCTGACAGGGATTTCTATTTGTCGGGTTGTTACAATGAGTCGCAATTACGCAGAGACTTCCTTGACCCTTTGTTTGAGTTGATGGGATGGGACATTAAGAATGACTCTGCACTTCCTACAAGCGAGAGGGAAGTGGTCGTGGAAGAGTCATTGAAGTCAGAAACGGAAGGATATGCCAAGAAGCCTGATTACACATTCCGTCTTCACGGCGAGCGTAAATTTTTTCTTGAAGCAAAAAAGCCCTGTGTTCATATCGAGCGAGAAGCATCCCCGGCGCTTCAGATTCGCCGCTATGGATATACGGCAAATTTGAAGATTTCTGTTCTTTCCAATTTTGAATATCTGCTGATATACGATGTCACCGTAAAAGTTGACGAGAAGGATGCTTGTCATAAGGCACTCGTAAAAAAGTATCACTATACTGAATACGCCGAGAAGTTTGATGAAATCTGTAAATCTATCGGGCGAGAGGCTGTATTCAGCGGTCGGTTCGATGATCATTGGAAAAATATAGAAATCAGGATTAAGCGGTGGTACGTAGACAGCCAATTTTTGAAGCAAATCAACGAATGGCGATTGGCACTAGGTGAAGAGATCATTGCCTTAGTGCCCGACATTAGCCTGCAACTACTTGGTGATGAAGTGCAGAATTACATCAACAAGATACTTTTTTTGAGGATATGCGAAGACAGAAACATCGAGGCATATAAGGCGTTGCTTGACATTGCTGAAAGCGGTCGTTTTGAGGGTTTGCTGGATAAATTCAAAAAGGCGGATGCGCGATACAATTCTGGATTATTCGCTATGACTTCGTCTGCAAAGGTTATTTGCAATGCCAGTTCGGTGTTTTGGTCTATAATACGGCAATTGTATTATCCGGAAAGCCCATATTCGTTCAGTGTGTTATCTTCGGATTTTTTGGGTCACGTTTACGAATTGTTTATTGCTGAAAGGCTCTTATTCGGCAAAGGGAAGCTCCGCATAGAGAAAAAACCAGAGTATGCGGATCGTGATGTTGTCACAACCCCTACATACATAATTCGTGCAATTCTCAGGCAAACAGTATTGCCGCTTTGTTGTGGAAAGTCTGCCGCTCAGATATTCAAGTTGAGGATAGCGGATATATCCTGCGGTTCAGGCGCATTTCTTCTGGAAGCGTATCAGCTGCTTGTCGATGCCTTGATAGATTACTATATTGGACATGACAAATCTAAACTCGTCAAGACGGGTAGCAATTCCTTTAGATTGAAGTTTAGTGAGAAAAAGAAGCTGATAGTCAATTGCATTTTTGGCATAGACAAGGATTTTAATGCCGTAGAAGCTTGTAAGTTCGGATTGCTTCTTAAACTTCTTGAGGGTGAAGATTTCGCCAGTCTGAAAGGCGAGCACCCAGTATTGCCGGATTTAAGTCGCAATATCCAGTTTGGGAACAGCCTTTTGTCAAGTGCGGACGTAAGTTCCAAGGACGCGACAATTGTAAATCCTTTTGATTTCAATGGTTGTAGGTTTGATGCAATTGTCGGCAATCCTCCGTATCTATCAACGGAAGGAATGAAACTGACTACTCCAAGAGAACTTCCTGTTTACAAAGCCAAGTATGCAAGTGCTTATAAGCAGTTTGACAAATACTTTCTCTTTATTGAGCGTGCGGCGGGTCTCTTGAAGCAAAATGGATTGATGGGTTACATTGTTCCGCTTAAGTTCATGAAGGTTGGTGCCGGACGTGAATTACGGAAAATGATATCTGAAAGGGGACTGCTTTGCTCGCTTACCTCATTCGGTGCTTGTCAAGTGTTTGATGACAAGTCCAATTATACATGCTTGCTGGTTCTCAAGAATGCACGGCAGAATGCGTTTGAATACAGTGAAATCCGGGATTTGGATAAGTGGAGGCTTATGGGCGGGAGGACTGTTGCTGCTGATGAGAAGCCGATAACGGAAGTTACCTCTGCGACATGGCCGTTGTTTCCGGAATCTTTGCGCCCGGTTTATGACACACTTATGTCGCATAGTATAAGGCTGTCGGATATAACTGGCGCAAAGAATATTTTCAACGGTATTCAAACAAGCGCTAACGATATCTATGTGTTCACCCCAACTTCTTGTGCTGATGGCATCTATACTTTTGTAAACAAGGGCAAAGAATGGAAGGTAGAGTCGTGCGTAACAAGGCCTTACTATAAAACCACACGAGAAGATGGAGGTTTGAATACATACCGAACGTTCAAACCCAATGCATATGTAATCTTCCCATACAGAAAGAACGCCGAAGGTGCGCTGAATCTAATTTCGCTTCGCGAAATCAAGAATAATTATCCATGCCTTTATAAATATCTGATTGCACATAAAGCAATCTTGGCATCCCCAAAGAGGGACATAAGTCCGCCGCCTACAACTGCTGACGAGTGGTATCGCTTTGGCAGGCACCAAAGCCTCGATGCTTGTAATCTTCCACAGAAGATAATCGTAGGCGTCCTTTCTACAGGCGACAAGTATGCGGTTGATAATTGTCGTACGTTTGTATCATCTGGTGGCACCGCCGGCTATTGCATGATTTCATTGCCGGAGGATTCGCGCTATTCCATATATTACATTCAGGCCGTGCTGAACAGCAAGTACCTTGAATGGATTAGTTCTCTTTACGGTGAAGTCTTTCGCGGCGGTTTTATCGCAAGGGGGACGAAGGTTCTAAAACAGCTTCCAATCAGGGCGATTGACTTCGCTGACAAAAGCGAACGGGCACTGCACGATAGTATATCCAAAATGCAAAAGGATCTGATACTCTTGGGTGACGCGATTTCCGCTTGTCGGGGGAACAGGCGTGAGCGGGTGATGCTGTCACGTCGGTTTGAATTGGCGAAGAAGAAATTGGCTGCGGCAATTGTGCATTTGTACGGGATGGAGGAACTGGATTCTGCGGTTCCTGTGGTAAAGGACGTTTATGCTGCTGATTGAGAAGGCGTCCGCGCGCAAACTGCGGGGGGCGTATTACACGCCTCCGGCGATTGCGTCGTTTTTGCTTCGGTGGGGGCTGTCTGACTCGAAGGATGCAGACATCCTTGAGCCAAGCTGTGGTGATGGCGTGTTTCTGCGTCAAATTGCAAGTGAAAGAATGCCATTCCACCATCTGACTGCGGTTGAACTCGAGAAATGCGAGGCTGGCAAGGCAAGGGCAATAGGACTGCGCAACTCTGAAGTGGTCAATACGGATTTTCATCGCTTTTGCCTTGAAACCAAACGGAGATTTGACCTTGTCGTTGGTAATCCTCCTTTCATCCGTTACCAATACTATGCTCCAGAGCAGCAAACGCTTGCTTCTGACATTTTCACGTTGTCTGGGCTGAAACGTTCAAAGTTGACCAATGCGTGGGTGACATTTGTCGTGGGATGTAGTTTCTTGTTGCGTGATAAAGGGAAAATGGGTTTCGTTGTTCCCTCGGAATTGCTTCAGGTTTCATATGCTAGCCAGTTACGACGGCATCTTGCGAGATGTTTTAACAAGATCAACATTATCTCGTTTGAGAATCTTGTATTCAGGGATATCCAGCAGGAAGTAGTATTGCTGCTTTGCGAGAAAACGGGGACGGCTCAGCACAACATCGAGCACATTGAAGTAAGAGATGCGGAAGCATTACGCGCGCTTGATCCGCATAAGCTGGGCTTGCCTCAGAAGCAGATTGATTTCCATGCCGACAAGTGGAATTATTATTTTTTAGATAAGAAGGAGATAGACTTCCTCCGCCGTGTGCGTGACGATGGTATGCCAAGAATTGGGGATTATGCAAATGTAGAAGTGGGAATTACGACAGGGTCGAACGGGTATTTTACAGTGCCCAAGAGCGTGGTCGATCTTTATCAGCTGCATGATTATGCCCGTCCGATGGTAGGCAGAAGCGTTCAGGTGAACAGCATATGTTTTACAATCGATGATTGGCGGCGAAATCGTGATTTAGACTTAAAGGCAAATCTGCTAGTTTTTACGCCGAAGGCGGCGATGGAAGGGGGAGAGGGCGTCAGATCCTATATCCAAAGCGGCGAACAGCAAGGGGTCAACAAAGGGTACAAGACGGGTATTAGGGATGATTGGTATGTCATTCCATCGATCAAGCTTTCCGACGCACTGTTTCTTCGGAGGAACAACGTCTATCCTAAGTTTGTGCTGAATGAGGCTTGTGCGTACACTACAGATACAATGCATCGAGTTTTTATCAATGAAGGAATAAACCGCGAAGCATTAATTGCAAGCTATTACAATTCACTTTCGTTTGCATTTGCCGAGATTGCCGGGCGGAATTTCGGTGGCGGAGTCTTAGAGTTGATGCCAAGTGAAGTAGAGAGTGTCTATTTACCATACAGGAAAGAGAACGGAGCGTTGTTCGCACAAGTGGATCGCATGGTGCGTGAGAAGAAGAACGTAGATGAAATCCTTGATTTCGCTGACGATTTGATTCTGCGCCAAGGCATGGGATTTTCGGCGAAAGAAACGAGGATGGCACGGTCAATCTGGCATAAGCTGATGGCTCGAAGGCTTGGTCGTAAAAGATGTTTGAGAGAACCAAATGAGCATGCCGATTCCGTCAATGTGGCGACAAGAGCCCACGATACAGATGTAATGCCCACGGTGTTACATTTAGCCCATCGCGGCAAGCCAGAACAACTCCGCCTTGCAATCGAGAAGCGGAAGAGGTACAAGGGCGCAGTAAAGAAGGTCGTAGTAAAGTCAAAGACTAAGCGCAATGCGAAGACAGAGCGCCTGAAATCTGTAAAGGCGCGGTACGTGAAGCATAACGCTGACAAAAGAAGGCAGAAATGACATCAAAGATAGGCGTGGCAACGGCTGTGGGGATGCTCGTTTGCAGCAATCTCTTCATGACCTTTGCGTGGTACTGGCATCTCAAGATGCAGAAGCCGGGAGAGGCGAGCTGGCCGGTCTATGCGATAATCCTCGTGAGCTGGCTTATTGCCTTGATCGAGTACATGATCGCGATACCCGCCAATCGGCTTGGCGCGGCGAGCGGGCTCAACGTGGCGCAGCTCAAGATCATACAGGAAGTGATAACCGTCTGCGTGTTCGTTCCGTTCATGCTCCTCTTTATGGGCGAGAAATGGCGCTGGGACTATCTCTGGGCCTTTCTCTGCATGGTCGGCGCCGTGTATTTCGTAAACCGTGCGAGACTATGAATTTGCAAGGACAGGCATGACAGAGAAGAATTCCAGCGAGGGGGTCAATTTCGCGGGTTGGAGAGTTGGCGTGGGGCGAGTCAGGATCACGCCGGAGAAGCCGACGTGGCAGGGCGGCTATGCCTCGCGCACCCATGTCATGGAGGGCGTATTGCAGGACATATGGGCGAAGGCCCTTGCGCTTGAGGATCGTGACGGCCGTGTCGGAGTCATCGTGACGATGGATGTCTGCCATTTGCCGCGGAGCGTCGCCTTGGAACTTAAGGGCCGGCTTGCGCGCGAGTGCGGCCTGTCGCGCGAGCAGGTGATTCTCAATGTCTCGCACAGCCACAGCGGTCCCATTGTGGGCTATTCGCCATGGAGCATCCATCCGCTCTCCGCCGCTGAATGGGAGGATGTGTACGCCTACACGCGGCAGTTGGTGGACAAGGTGGTGGCGGTTGTCGTCGAGGCGCTGGCGAGGCGAGCCCCCGCCACGATCTCGACTGGCGGAGGAACAGTGTGCTTTGCGGTGAACCGCCGTCGCAACGTAGAGAAGGATCTTACTCCGATGGTCACGCCTGTCGGGCCTGTCGACCATGCAGTTCCCGTGATGAAGGTCGAAGGCGTGAAAGGGGAGACGATAGCCGTCCTTTTCGGCTATGCCTGCCACAACACCGTGCTCGACGGATATTTTGTTTGCGGAGACTACGCGGGGTATGCCCAGGAGGAGGTCGAACGCCTCCATCCGGGTGCGACGGCGCTCTTCTTTCAGGGCGCAGGCGCAGACCAGAATCCGCTCCCCCGCCGCAAAGTCTCTTATGCAGTCCAATATGGGCGGGAGCTTGCTGCGGCGGTGGAACAGACGCTTGCCGACGGGATGACGCCGTGCAATGGCGTTCTCGAGATGCGCTACGCCGAGATTCCGCTCGGGCTGGAAGAGCCAATGTCCGTCGAGCGCCTGTCTGAAATCGCCCGAGATGACGGATACCGCGGCTGGTGTGCGCGCGCACTGCTCGAAGAGCGCGCCAGGGGCGTGGAGCCCCTGCGCGAATATCCGTATCCCGTCCAGTTCTGGCGTGTCGGCGGACAGAAGGTCTTCGCTCTGGGAGGCGAGATCGTTTGCGGCTACTCGCATGCGATAAAGAATCGCCACGGCGCTGACGTGTTCGTGATGGGATACAGCAACGACGTTATGAGCTACATGCCGATGCCGGAGATGTGGTCCGAGGGCGGATACGAGATCGAGGACGCCAATTTGTGCTACGGGCTTCCCGCGCCCTGGAAGCGGGATGTCACGGCGCGTATACTCGATGCGGTCGATCGCTTGGCGGCGGGCCACGGTGCAGACAACTAGACGGAGAAAGGTAGGTAGGACGACATGGGAAAACTGGCTATAACCGGCGGAACGCCGGTGCTGAAGGCGCAGGACGAGGGGCTTTTCCACTGGCCAATCGTCAACGACGCCATGCGCGCCGCGCAGGCGCAGGTGCTCGAAACCGGCAACATGTCCGGCACTGACATTGCCCGCCGCTTCGAGGCGTCGTTCGCGTCATGGCAGGAAAGAAAGTATGCGCTTTCACATAACAACGGCACGAACGCCCTCAATGCGGCGATGTTCGCCGTAGGTCTCGGCCCTGGCGACGAAATCATCTGCACGTCCGTCACGTACTGGGCGAGCTGCACGGGTGCGCTCGCCTTGGGGGCGGCGGTTGTCTTCTGCGACATAGACCCTGACACGCTGCAGATGGACCCCGCGAGCCTCGAGGCGCACATCACGCCGCGCACGAAGGCGATTATGGTCGTCCACTACATGGCGCATCCCGCGCCGATGGACGAGATCATGGCGATTGCGCGGAAGCACGGGCTCAAGATAATCGAAGACGTCTCCCACGCGCAAGGCGGCCATTACCAGGGGCGGAAGCTCGGCACGTTCGGCGACGTCGCGGCGATGTCGCTGATGAGCTGCAAGTCGTTTGCGATCGGTGAAGGCGGCATGCTTGTCACCGACGACGCCGAGATTTTCAAACGCGCCGTCGTCTTCGGCCACTACGACCGAATCATCGACGTCTGCACGGATGAAGAAATGGAAGGCCCGAAGAACATCCCCTGGGGCGGACTCAAGAACAGGATGCACCAGACGTCCGCGGCGATAGGCCTTGAGCAGCTCAAGAAGCACGACGCCGAGATTGCAGAAATCGACCGCGCGATGAAGTATTTCTGGAAGGGGATATCCGACATCCCCGGCATTTCGATGATCTATCCCAAGGAGGAGGGGAGCGACAAGGCCGGTTGGTATGCGTCGCGCTTTCTCTACGACGCAGCGGTGTTTGGCGGAATCTCGAACGTCACGTTCTGCGAAGCGCTCAATGCCGAGGCCTGTGGCGGTTTTTCGTTTGGTTGCAACATGCCGCTGCATTTTTCGAGCGTGTTCTTCGATATCGACATCTACGGACACGGCAGGCCGACTGCCAGCGCGTTTCTTCCGGATGGCGCCGATCTTCGCGCGGAGACTGGCGCCTTGCCGAATGCCGAGAAGGTCAACATGCGCGTTCTTGGCGAGCCCTGGTTCAAGCATGACGACCATGCGAAGATCGACCCCTACATCGAGGCCGTCCGCAAAGTCGCCGCGAACGTCGGCGAGCTGCAGGCCATCAACGACACGACGCCGATTCTCGGCGGAATAGCTCTCTCAAAGAGGAAGAAATAGGCGGAGAAAGACATGGACAAACGTGGTGTCGTGATAATCGGATCGGGCTTGATTGCGCGCTTTCATGCGCAGGCGGTCAATGCGTCGGACAAGCTTGAGCTCAAGGGCTTCTGCGATCTTTTTTCGCTTGAAAGCGCAAAGAAGGCGGCGGCGGAGTTCGGCGGAGCGGCATGGGGCGACTACAAGGGTGCGTTTTCCGCAGAAGGCGTGAACATGGCGACGGTCGCCACGGCTTCCTGCGCGCACGACGAGGCCGTCTTTGCAGCGGCGGAGCACGGCGTCCCGGTCCTGGTCGAAAAGCCGCTTGCAATAACGACGGCCCGCATCGACGCGATGATTGCGGCCTGCCGCAAGGCCGGCGTGCCGCTTGGTTGCATTTTCCAGACACGCTGGGACGAGGCGTTCGTGGACGCAAAGCGGCGCATTGACGCGGGCGAACTCGGGCGCATCACCTATGCGGGGATCCGCGTGCCGTGGTGGCGCGAGGACGACTACTACACGAAGTCGTCGTGGCACGGTACGTGGGCCGGCGACGGCGGCGGGTCGCTGATCAACCAGGCGATCCATCTGGTGGACTGGCTCGTTGCGCTGATGCCGCCAGTCAGTGAAGTCAAGGCGTTTGCGGCCGCGCTGGCACATCCTGTCGAGACGGAGGACACGGTCTCCGCCGCTCTTCGCTTCGAGGGAGGCGCGCTCGGCGGCGTGTACGCCACGACCGCGGCCTTCCCGGGGAGCGGGAAGACGATGGATATCGCCGGCACGAAGGGGACGATCGCGTTTTCGGACGGGACTACGGGGACTTCGCGCCCAGACCAGCTGCCGTTCACTGGGCACCAGAAGTGCTTCGAGGCCTTCGCCGATTCGCTCGCCGGCGGAGCACCCTATCCGATTCCAGGCGAGGAGGCGCGCAAATCGGTCGCGCTAATCGAGGAAATCTACAAGTCGGCAGGGCTCGGCAGAAGTGAGAATTTTTGATATAATTTTTACGTAGGGAGGAATGTCATGAATGCAAGTCTCGCGATGCTCGCGGCTGTGGTTTCGGTGAACTTCAACTCCGAAATCGGGAAACTGCGTCCCGAACTCCATAGCTCAGGATTTGGCCCGCTGGTCTGCTCGTGTCCGGCCGAGCGTGTGCAAGAGATAAAGTCCATGGGCTTCAATGCGGCGCGGACGCACGACTGGGCGTTGATCAACGGAAATGAACGCGTCTGCGACTACTTCCACATCTTCCCGCTTATGCACCTCGACGCGAAGGATCCGAAGAACTACAACTTCGGACCGACGGACTACCTCCTGAAGCGGACGCGCGAGGAGGCAGGCCTCGACGTTTTCTTCCGGCTGGGCACGTCGATCGAGCATTCTGGGCCGAAAGTCCATTTCAACACGCTCATTCCTGAGGACTTCGACAAGGTGGCCGAAATCTTCGCCGCCACCGTCCGGCACTACAACCACGGCTGGGCGGATGGCTTCAACTGGGGAATCAAGTACTGGGAGATCTGGAACGAGCCAGACGGACTCAACAACATGTGGTGCCTCCCCGATGGCGACGACGGTGTCGGCGAGACGGACGAGGCGCGCGCGGCCGACCGCAAGGCGCGTGACGCGAAGCGTCGCGAGCTGTTCGCCACGTTCTTCGTGAAGTGCCTCAAGCGGCTCAAAGACGAGTTCCCAGAGATCAAGGTCGGCGGACCGGCGCTCTGCACATGGAACAAGGAATATTTCGGTACGCTCTTCGAGGCGTGTAAGAAAGCCGGGGTCGCGCCCGACTTCATTTCGTGGCACCACTACGACAAAAACCCCGACTGGGTAATCCATTCGATTGACGAGATGAGGCGGTTCTGCGATGCGCAGGGCTTCAAGGACTGCGAGCTGATCGTTGACGAATGGCATTTCTTCGGCGAATACAACTGGGGCGAGCTCCGGTCTCCCGATCCGGCGGTCCGCCGCCGCGTGTGGGAGGGCCCCGCCGGGCACAACGGAATCGACTCGTCGTGTTTCAACCTGTCGCTCCTCTCGCGTCTGCAGACGTCGAAGCTTGACCAGGCGTACTACTATGGCTGCCGCCACATGGGGGCGTGGGGCTACATGGACGAGAGCCAGAACAAATACAAGGTGTACTACGGGCTTAAGGCGTTTGGCGACTTCCTGAAACGTCATCAGATTCTCTGCGAGTCAAAGGCGGAGGGCGGTCTTGCCGTAATCGCCGCCAAGAGCGAAAGCGACGCCTTCAAGAAGGGTTTCATCGTAACCGACTATCGCACGGGCGCGACGGAAATCACGGTCGAGGTGGAAGGTGTCGATTCGTGGCATGGCCCAGTCGTCTGGGTGCATGACAATACGCGGGACTTCGCGCGCGTGCCGGCGCGGCTCATCGACGGTAAGATTGTCCTTAAGAAAGCGGACGCGAACAGCGCGGCCTTCATCGTATGGTTCTGACCATGAATACACGTCATATTATCCTGGCCCTTGTCGCGCCAATCGCCATTTCGTTTAGCGCGGCGGCCGTCGAGTGGCCTGCGGCCGGCGGAACGTACACGGTCCCTGCCAACACAACCAATGATGTCTCTGCCGCGGACTTCCAGCAGGTCAACGCGCTCTCCAAGGTAATCTTCTCTAACGCTGGTTCCGCACTTCGGTTCACGACTTCGACCTATCCGTCCAATGTTTCCTTCGAGGGCGCGGGCTCGGTCATCATGGCGAATGAGGTCGACTTGGGGAACTCGATCACTCTTCAGCGAAGCATGGACGACGCCGCGAGCGGGAACTTCGTCACGTTCGACTTTGTCGGCGGCATCAAGTCGAACGAAACTTCCGGGGCGATTAACTTCTCGCCGTCGCTCTTCTCGAACGCGACCGTCCGCTTTCATCGCGAGCTTCCATTTAACCAGTTCAGCTCGACTCGGTGGTGCGGACGGTTCGATTTCGCGGAGGACTTCGGGACGGTCGTCAAGGATATCAGTCTTGCGACGGAAACCGGACAGTTCGGCGTTGTTCGTCAGCGCGGCGGCAACGTCACTTTGGGGAACTCCGACAACGAGCTGGGCAAGGGCAAGGGTACGGTCGCCGCCTGGCTTCTCGAAGGTGGGTCGCTCGCGATTCGAAACAAAAACACAAGATGGTATGTGCATGGCCAGTATGTCCACTTCCGGCAGACGGGGGGAGCGTTCTATGTGCGCATGTGGCAACGCGATGATAAATACAACGATGCCGATTCTCTGCCGACTGATTTTATCTATGGCGGTTCCGCCGTGGCAACCAATTCGTACCACTCTTCGGATTCTGGGCATTTTCAAGGCGCCATGACGTTGGCAGTAACAGACGATGCGCAAGTCAAAGTGGAAAGGATCGATGCCACGGACGACAACACTAACCACACGCATGTCGTTGCCCTGAATGGCGGTGTCTTGACGGAAGGGACGACTACAGGCAGTAAGTCCGTTTATTTCGCCTTTAATGGCGGCACGCTTCGGAATGAATCCAGCGGGCCGTACGTATACGGAATATCATCGACCCAGAGCCCGAGCGAAAGGTGGGTTCGCGTCTATGAAAGGGGCGGAAGCGTCGAAAACAACAACACCCTCACCAGCGACAACCGCGTTTTGTATCATCCGCCGATTCTTGAGCCGGTCGGAAACGTCGTCTGGTCGATCCCAGTTTCCGCCGAGCTTGCGCAGAAGGTCTTTCAGACGCCGCCGGCTGTGGTAATCACTGACAGTTCGTTCGCGGGGTCCAACGCCGTCGCCGTCGTGGACTATGATTTCGATTCGGGGAAAGTGACGAACATCACCGTCATTTGCCGTGGCGAGAACTACAGTGGCGTGGCGGGTGATGTCACGGCGAACGTGTTCTTCAAGAGGGGCGAGCCGCTTCTCGAAATGCCGCTCCTCTGTTCGGTCGCGCCGTGCCAAGGTGGCGACTTCCGGTTTGCCGGTCGTCGGGAGGTCCGCGTCTACGACAATGTGACGAACACCTACCATGGTGCCACGATTGTCGACTTGGACGTCCGGCACGAGGCCGACCATCCGGAGGTGGGCATCGATTTCTGGCTCCATGCGCTGCGCATTGGAAAAGACTCGAGCGACAAAGCCTCCTTCCCCAACAGTACGAGCATTGTCGTCCGGAGCGGCTGTTTGTGGCTGGGCGGTGGTGGCAATATTTCCAGGGCTTTTCCCGCTGCGACGCGGCTTGAACTCTACGGCGGACATGTTGCAAATGGGACTTATTCGTTCGCCGACGTCGTTGTCGGCGGGGAGACGTGGCTGGTGAGCCATACGCGGGGATATAGTGCTACGCTCGCCCTTCAGGAGGGTGGCACGCTGTGGGTCGATGTGGCGGACGCGACGACGAATACGCCGAAGCTCTGCTACGGCACGTTAAAATTCGGCGCTGGCGTAAAGCTGACGATCAAGAATCCGGAGCTGCTGAAAACGCGCGCGTTCAAAGGCGAGTGGACGCTCCTCGATCTTTCCGGCGTCACGACGCTCACTGGCATTGAAAACCTTGTCTTGGACGCAGACCTCGTTCAGGATTTGTTGCGCTATGGGCGCCTCAAGTGGGACGCCGGCACACGCAAGCTTACATGGCGTTCGAACGATGGTTTTTGTGTAAGGTTCAGGTAGCCTGATAGGAGTGTCATAATGGCAAGTACCAGGATGTTGACATTGGCATGCGCCGTGGCCGCGGCGCTTTGCGCAGCGACGACGGACGCGAAAACCGTGGCGATTGCGGATGTCGGTGCGCGTTCCGAGAAGAACCTCGACATCTTCGAGGAGGTGGTGAAGGCCGCTGGGCACGAAGTCCGCCGGATTACGGGGCCATCCCGGACGCTGGAAAACGAAAGCGCGTACGAGGGGGCCGATGTCGTCATCTTGACTGGCGGGTGGAATGACTCGCGCTTCCCGTCTGTTGCGGCGTGTCGCCAGCTCGTACGCTTCGCCGCGCGCGGCGGAGGCGTCTTGCTGGGCGGCTTTCGCGGGGGTGCCGTAAGAACAGGCGGCTTTGCCGCGTTTCCCGACGTGGCGCAAGTCGTCAACCGTTGCAACTCCCCATGGCTCCGCCGGGTAGGGACGAGTCCGCTCGCCGCCGCCCTGGGCGAGTCAACGGTCTTGTTCGGCGGATACGATCACATGGTCATCCGTCCTGGCCGGAGCGGAACCGTGTTCGCGCGCTGCGGAGACGATTCGGTGGGCGCGTTCGGTCCGTGCGGCCTCGGGCGCGTTGTCGTGTTCGGCGTGTTTCTCTCGGTGCCGCAGGACAATCCCGGCGTCGACCGTAACAAGGCCGTCTATCGGGCGGTCATAGACTATCTGACAGGTGCGCCGACGGCTGACGCGGCTGCGCGCGAAGAGGCCGCGCGTGCGGCGCTCGACGCGTTCGACCGCCGGATGTTCGTCCACGAGTGGACGCACGACGAGCGCGGCGAAGGCATGGGACGCGGCACTATCATCGGCATCCGCGACGACCTGGTTATTGCCCGCGAGGGGCGGGCCATGCTGCTTGAGTTCTTCGCAAAGAACCTCGTCGACAAGCCGCTTGCGGCGAAATGCGGCGAGTTGGCGCCGAAGTTCCGCGCCGCCGCGTCTGCCGTCCGCAGTCTGGCGGACGAGAAGATCGCCGCCGTCAAGGAATATGCCGCGGGACCTCGGTTTGGACAGGGCGAATCGCCGTTTGACGCTGCCGCACTTACTAATGCGTTTGCCGCCGTCGGGGGCGACGTGTCGTTCGACGCCGCCGATGCGCTTGTCCGGGATTGCCGCACGGCGATGCGCGCCCAGCGCAAGGCGGCGCTTGCCGCGGAGCACGCGGAGGACCTCAAGTCGCTTCCCTCGCTCGTCGCGCAACTTGCGTCTCCCGACGAAGAAGTCCGGCTTGCCGCCGCGACCGAACTTGGACGCATCGGCGAGGCGACTGCGGACGTCGTCTCGGCGCTTGTGAAGGCGCTTGACGATTCGGCCGACAAGGTGCGCGTGCAGGCGGCGATCTCGCTTGGATGGATGCAGGCGAAGGACGCCGTTCCCGCGCTGATCGCCAAGGCGCGGCAAAACGACGATGGACCGCTCAAGCGCCGCGCCGTCCAGGCGCTTGGGCAGATCGGCGACGACCGTGCTGTTCCTGCCGTCCTGGAGGCGCTCGATTCAGTCGACCGGTACACGTTCGAAAACGCTATCCTTTCCCTGGGCTACCTGAAGGCGAAGGAGGCGGTGCCCCGTCTCATCGCAATCGCGTCCGACGAATCCGAACCTCTCTTTCTGGCCGACAAGAAATCTCTGAGGGACGTTGACCAGAATATGCCCGTTGTCAACCGCCGTGCGTCGGCGGTCCTGGCTCTGGGCTACATCGGCGATGCGGCGGCCGTGCCGGCGCTTGAGGAGATTGTTCGCAAAAACCGGTCTTTCTGGAGTGACACGAAGGCCATCACCGCCTATCTCGGCGCGAGCCTCAACCTCATTGCGTCCGACGCACTTGCGCAGATTGCGGCTGGGGGTCGTGTGGAGAAGGGCGTCCGGCAGCCGGAGGCGCTCGCGTCCAAGGCGGCGTTCTACTCGATTCGTCGGCGCAACCACGCGCTCGTGGGGCGCATCGACGGCGCGCTCAAGTGCATACCGGGCTTCCAGGATGGCAACGAGCCGCTGCTCCTGCCCTATCTCGCCGATGCGGGGTTCACCGGCATACAGGGTGCCTGGGGCGAATTCGACTTCAAGACGGACGAGGTGCTCGAAGAGGCGATTCGCGACATGGAAGATCTCGGTCTTGTTTTCGTTGGCATCCTCCCCGGGCGGCGCTTCGGCGACATGGGGGACCTCGCCCGGGCCTCGCAGGAGCGCGCGTTCGCGCGCATTGGCGACAGTGCGGCGTACGTCGGCGTCTGGAGCGAGGAGAACTTGCCGGTCTGCCCCTCCATGAACCGGTGGAAGGATCCCGAGGCGACAGCCGACGTGAGGAAGCGCGAGAGCCCTGACCCGATGGTCTGCAGGATTGACACCGTCGCGCGCGCGACGCGCGTGGCCTGTCTCGAGGAGGCCGGCGCCGAGCTCGAGGCGCGCTGGCGCGAGACGCAGGACTGGCTTCACGCACGGCGCAAGGGCTTCGCGTTCACGTTCTCGCAGTCCGCCGGGGAGCTTGTGAATCCGATCGACGGACAGTCGGCCCTCGCGCGCCTCGACTGCACCGGACCGGAAAGCTACGAATCGTTCGGGCGCTTCATCGCATATGCCTGCGAGCGCTTCCGCAATGGCGAGGCGAAGAGCATGATGGCTGAATTCTACAACATGTATGCGGCGTCGAACGAGAATGTCCTGCGCGGCTGCTGGCTGAGCGCCGTTCACTCGAAGTGCTACTTCCCGTTCGCAATCAACCAGTTCGCCCCGTTTTTCAGTTCCTACAATTCCTGGTCATGGGACAAGGGGCGCTGGCCGCTGTATGCCGAGGTGTTCCGGCATGTGCGCGCGCACGAGGACGTCTATGCCGTTTCTCCGTCCGCCACGGAGGTCGCGGTGCTTCTCTCCGAGCGGTCGTTCGCGAGCTTCAAGCACAAGCAGAGGTATGCAATGTCGCAGGTCCCGGAAAACATTGACCAGACCGGTCTTTCCATCTGGACGGCGCTCGGGCAGTCGCACGTTTACACGGACGTCGTCTTTATCGACAACGCGACGGAGCGGAAGCTTGCGAAGTACAAGGTCCTCTTCCTCGGCGCGGCGAAGGTCCTTACGGAACGCGAGCAGTCTCTCCTGCGCAAGTGGGTCGCGGATGGCGGCACGCTCGTCTGCGAGGGAACCGTCTCGCTCTTCGACGCGAAGAACCTCGCGCGGCGCGGCAACTATGCGATTGCCGACGTTCTGGGCGTCAGGTACCTGCGGACGGATTTCACGCCGACGAAGGAAGTGTTCTCCCAGCGCGCCGGTGGCCTCAACGGGAAGTGGCTCATTCCCGTCGGACAGGGCCTCGACAACTTCTACCGCTTCGAGGAGTACGTCTGGCGCGAGGAAAAGCCGACGGACTGCGTCGTTGCGGCGAAGGATGCCTCGCTCGGGCCCGTCGAGTACGATGCCTCGCTTGGCGTTGACAGAGTGGAGCTCGTCGGGGCGAAGGCGATCCAGACATTTCCCGACGGCTCGCCCGCGCTGACGGAGAACGCCTACGGCAAGGGGCGGGCCTTCCTGTTCACGCCGGTCTGCCCGTCCTACGGGCATCTGGAGTACCGCTGGGAGATGGATCCGTGCATGTTCGACTTCTGGCCCGGCGTTCGCGAGACATACGAGAAGCTCGCGCGCGAGGGGCTTGCGCGCGCCGGCTCCGAACCGGCGGTCGATCTCCTTGGTGCATCGAAGGACGTAGAGATCACCGTCTATTCGCAGGACGACGGCCGGCGGCTTGTTGTGCATTTGCTCGACTACGACGTCAACAACCGCGAGGTCGCTGGCGCGTCGCTGCGCGTGAACGGCACGCGTCCGATCAAGTCGGTCGGCCACCCGGATGGCGCGGCTCTTGCGCGCGATGGCCGCATGGTGCGGCTCGACACCTTCCATGCTTATGACGTCGTCGTCGTGGACTTCGAGTAGAAAGGACAGGAGGGGGATGAAAAAAGCCGCTTTTTTCCTCGCCTTCGTCGCGTGCGCGATTGCGCGCGCGGAAACGGTTGAGGAAATCCGCGCCGAGATCAAGTCCAACAGCGTAAGTCGTGGGACCTGGTGTGCGTACTACAAGGCGTGGTACGCTGATTTGTGCACGGAAGCGGAGCGATCCGCCATCCTCGAACGCAACATCGCCGCGCATCGCCGCTGGATCGCCCTTGCGCCCGAAAGCCCGGCGCCGCACGCGGGGCTGGGTGGCGTCTACGCCGCCGTCGACCGCTGGGACGAGGCGAAGAAGGAACTCGCCATCGCGCTGGCCGCTCCGGAAAAACTGGATCCGAAACAGCTCGTTTCCGCGCGGTGGAACATGGCGAACTGCCTGTGGCAGGAAGGAGACAAGGCGGGCGCCCGGCGACTCCTCGATGAAATTGTCGCGGCACGGAAAGGGCGTCACGACTTCTGGTCGATCGAGTCGAAGGCCTCGTATCTCGCGATGGAACTCGCCGACCGCGATGCCGACCTCGATACCTTCCGCCTGCCCCACGCCGAGGACGGGCGGCCGTTCCCCGTCCCGCAGGAAGCCGAGTATGGTGAAGCGCGTGTTCCGCTCGCCAAAGTCGCACTCAACGTCTCGGGGCTCGCGGCCGACGACCCAATACTGGCGCTTCTGCGCGTGAAGCTGGGGCGGTTCGGCTCCGTGTTCGCGCCGGACGGCACGCCGGTGGAAGTGGCCCTCACGCCGGACGCGCCTGTCGACAAGCCGCAGGGCTATTCCCTAGATATCGCCGATGGCCGCGTGGCGATTCGCGCGCGGACGCGGCAAGGCGTCGTTTGGGGGCTTGTCTCGTTCGTCCAGTGTGTCGACCGCAAGGACCTTTCGGTGCGCACCTGCAAGATACGCGACTGGCCCAAGTGCCTGCGGCGCGGCGTGATCAACTACTGGCAGCACGACGTCCTCGAGTTCGTGCTTTTCGCCAAGATGTCGTCGATCACGATGCGCATGGACAGCGAATACAGTCTCTCGCCGCTTGACCGCGAGCGGTATCGCATCTGGAGCGAGCGCTGCCGTGCATTTGGAATCGAAGTCTATCACGGATCGAACCGCCTCGCGATGACGCCGATTCTCCCGCTTGCGCATCCGCGCACGCGCGAGCTCCACGTCTCGTGGGTGCGCTTCCTTGCGTCGATCGGCATGGGCTTTTCCCTGCATCTCGACGACAACCGCTTCCCCCTGCATCCTTTCGACCTGGACACGGCGGGAGCCGGCGCGAACTTAGACGCGAGATACATCACGGATGTCTATCGCGAGGCGAAGAAGGTCTCTCCCGATTTCATCATGCAGTTCTGCCCGCCGTTCTACTGGGGACCCGACGGTCCGGCGAACTATCCGGAGAAGCGCGAGCCCTACCTCAAGTCGCTTGGCGAGTTCCTCGATCCGGAAATAGACGTGTACTGGACGGGACCGCGCGTGAAGTCGTACAGCATGAGCACCAACAAGGTCGCGTGGTACGCGAATCTCATCGGGCGCAAGCCGGGTGTCTTCCACAACGGCAACTGCCTCGGCACGCACAACCACCTGTGCTTTGGCGCAGATCCGACGGGCTTCAAGAAGTCTCATCCAAAGGATCTCTTCGATCATATCTCGTTCTTTCAGCAGAACATGAGCCACTACCGGGAAGCGTCGATGGCGTTTTCCGCGATGGACTGGTGTTGGAACCCCGAGGGGCACGATGCAAAGGTCGCGGTGCGGCGTGCGGACGAACTCCTTGAAGGACCGGGGGTCTTCGAGCCCCTCGCCGAAGCCATGCCGGAGGTTTCCTATTTCGACAAGTACGGCGGAACGCCGAGAAGCGAACTCTTCGCGGAGGATCCCGACGAACTGGACCGGCGTGTCGCCGTGGCGAACGACGCATGGACGCGCGCGATGGCCGTCGCGAAAAACGGGGGGATATTCGTTGATGGCTTCAGGCTGTTCGGGCTTGTCTATGCGCGACGCCTTGCCTCGTTCAGGCGCAAGCCGCCCAAGTGGCTCTTGGAGAAGAAGGAGGCGGAAATGGCCAATACGTCCTTCGCGAAGGACGAGGTTGGCTATGACGAGGCGAAGGGCGACGTCTTCATTCCCGCCGAATTGCTGATGGGCGGCATGTACGTCAGGGGCGTGGACGACCGCACGAAGCGCAAGTCCTGCAACGTCAAGTATATCGGCATCGGAGAGGAGGCGGGGGGAAGATTCTCGTGCGAACCATTCCCGCCGGAGCGTCCGTTCACGTTCATCGTCGTCGGCAAGCCCTGGAAGAAGAACCAGCCGGAGATGGAGCTCGAGGTGAACGGACGCGTCGTCTGGCGCGGCGGGCCGTTCGCGTCGAGGGGCTTCAAGCCGCGCGAAATCGAGATTCCCGTTGACGCGCTCGCTCGATCCAACAAGTTTGTCCTCCGCAACGTCTCGCCTGCCGACGACTCCGACAGGAAGGCGGTTGTGCATTATGTCGTGATCCGAAGGAAGTGACGGCGTCGCCAGGCATCTGCAGGACGAAGCCGGAGGATGCGATATTGTGCAACCCGCGCGGGGAGATTTTGGTATAATATTAGGCATGAAACTTTCAGGAACTATCACGGCCCTCGTCACTCCGTTTGCGAAGGACGGGGCCGTAGACTATGGTGCGCTCCGTTCGCTCGTTGAAAGCCAGACGCAAGCCGGCATCGAGGGAATATGCTCGGTCGGGACGAGCGGAGAGTCCCCGACCCTCTCGCACGATGAACACCACAAGGTCATCGAGAAGACGATCGAATTCGCCGAGGGGAAGTGCAAGATCATCGCCGGTACGGGCGCCAATTCCACGTCTGAGGCGGTCTCGTTGACGAAAGCCGCTATAGCCGCAGGCGGCGCGGATGCATGTCTTCAGGTGACGCCATACTACAACAAGCCGAACCCGGAAGGTCTCTACCGCCACTTCATGACGGTCGCCGACCTCGGTCTTCCCGTCGTCCTCTACAATGTGCCCGGGCGGACAGGGCGCGAGATTCCGCTTGATGTCGTCGTGCGCCTCTCGAAGCACCCAAACATCGTCGCGATCAAGGAAGCCGCAGGTTCCGTCGACAGGGTGAGCGCAATCAAGAGCCGCATTCCTGATTTCACGGTGCTTTCTGGCGACGACGGGCTTGCACTCCCGATGGCGTCCGTCGGCGCAGAGGGCGTGATTTCCGTCGCGTCGAACGTCATACCGCAGGAGATGGGCGACATGATGCGTCTTGCGCTTGCCGGCGACTTCGTCGGTGCGCGCGCGATTCACGCGAAGTACTATCCGCTCTTCCACGACCTCTTCATCGACGTCAACCCCGTCATGGTCAAGGAGGCGCTTTGGCTCATGGGCAGGATCGAACGCGCGTTTCGCCTGCCGCTCTGCGAGACCGACGAAGCGAAGCTCGCGCAGCTCAAGTCGACGCTATCAGCATTGAAGCTAATTGGATAACACTGAGATAGCCGCCAAGATGGCGGCTCTCCCAGTCACTGACCCCTGACTACTGACCCCTGACCCCTAACCCCTAATGCGCATAGGCCTTGGATATGATTCACATCTCTTTGAGAGCGGGAAGCCCCTTGTTCTCGGCGGTGTTGTCATTCCTGAGTGCGACGGGCTGAAGGCCCATTCCGACGGCGACGTCCTTATCCACGCCGTGATAGATGCGCTTCTCGGTGCGGCGGCGCTTGGCGACATCGGCTCGCATTTCCCCGACACCGACGACCGCTGGAAGGGCGCCGACTCAGGCGAACTTCTCCGGAGCGTCGTCTACGAGCTTCGCGGCGCCGGCTACTCGATAGAGAATATCGACGTCACCGTCATCTGCGAGCGTCCGAAGCTTCGGCCGTTCGTCGATCTTATCCGCTCATCGCTTGCCGAGTTGATGAGCATCGGCATTGGCAGGATTTCCGTAAAGGGGAAGACGAACGAGGGCATGGATGCTGTCGGCGCAGGAAAGGGAATCGCCGTCCACGCCGTTGCGCTTCTAAGGTAGACGCGCCTCCCTCGCTGTCACGATTTCCGCAGGGAACGTTATGCGATGCATCACATTTGTCTGTCTCATTGCCGCGCTCTCGGCGAGCGCGGCGTTTGCCGAAATATCCTCGGAGAGGGTTGCAGTTCCGGCGCATCCGATGTCCGAGGCACGGCTTTTCTACGATGCGCCGGCGCAAGTATGGACTGAAGCGCTTCCGCTGGGCAATGGACGCCTTGGCGCAATGGTCTATGGCGGCATCACGAAGGAGCTTCTCCCGATAAACGAGGACACGATCTGGTCTGGCGGACCTGGGGCGAATATCACAGGCGGCCTTTCGCCGGAGACGTTTGCGAAGGCGCGAGAGCAGATTTTCGCGGGTGACTACGCGGCCGTGAAGAACACGCTGCCAAAGGGCTACCGCGGGGCGGCCGCATACGAATATTTTGGCAAGCTCGAGATCGACTTCGGCGGAGACGGCGAGGCGGAAGCCTACACGCGAACACTCTCGCTCGACGACGCAGTCGCGCGCGTCCAGTACGTGCGCGGAGGCGTCACGTATGTGCGCGAGGCGTTTGCAAGCTTCACGGACGACGTTGTGGCCTTGCGCGTGACTGCGTCCCGTCCCGGCGCGGTCTCGTTTGACGCGCGCATTCTGCCGCCGTGGGACGGCCGTGCCGTCGTGTCGGAGGGTGATCGCATAGTCTACAGGGACAAGACGGAGGGAGCTGGGAAGCTCCACTTCGAGGGCATAGTTGCCGCGCAGACCACGGGCGGCGAGCTTGTCTCGAAGGACGGCGTGCTCTCGGTGAAGGGAGCAGACGCGGCGACGCTCTACGTGTCCGTTGCGACAAATTTCAAGAACTTCCGCGATGTCTCGGGCGACGAACACGCCAGGGCTGTGGAAAAGCTCGAAGCGGCGATAAAGGTTCCGTACGAGACGGCGAAGGCCGCGCATTCGGCGTTTTACCGTGAGCAGGCCGATCGCTGCACGCTCTACCTCGGTCGCGACCCACAGCCGGGCGCGACGACGTTCCGCCGGCTCGAGACCTTTCCCGAGACGAACGATCCCTCTCTTGTCGCGCTTTTCTTCCGCTTTGGGCGATACCTGATGATTTCCGGTTCGCAGCCGGGCACGCAGCCGATGAACCTGCAGGGCATCTGGAACGACAGCCGCTGGCCGCCGTGGTCGGGAAACTACACGCTGAACATCAACGCCGAGATGAACTACTGGCCTGCGGAACCGACGGGATTAGGCGAACTTGCGGAACCGCTTTGGCGGATGTGCGACGAGTTGGCGGTCACCGGATCGGAAACCGCGCGCAACATCTACGGTGCGCGCGGGTGGACTGCCCACCACAATACCGACCTCTGGCGCATTTCGAATCCCGCTGGACCACAGGGCTGCGGCACCTGGCCGTCCGGCGGCGCTTGGCTCGCAATGCACGTCTGGTACCACTATCTCTACACGCTCGACAGGGAGTTTCTCGCGCAGCGCTACGAGACGCTGAAAGGCGCTGCGGAGTTTTTCCTCTCCTACATGGTCCGCGACCCCGAGACCGGCAAGTTCACGCTCGCGCCGTCGAACAGTCCCGAGAACATCATCCCCGGTCTTGGCGTCGCCATCGGCCCTGGCAACACGATGGACCACGCAATTGCGCGCGACATCGTGACGGCCGTTGCGAAGGCGACGGATATCTTGGGCAAGGATCCGGCCTACTCTACTCGTCTGCGGGCGTTCGCGGAGGAAATCGAGCCGTATCACATCGGCAAGTGGGGCCAGCTTCAGGAATGGAGCCGCGACTGGGACAATCCGAAGGACACGCACCGCCACACCTCGCACCTCTACGGCCTATACCCCTCCGACCAGATTACCTCCACGGGGACGCCAGAGCTTTTCAAGGCCGCCCGCGTCTCGCTCGAGCACCGCGGCGATCGGTCGACGGGCTGGGCGATGGGCTGGCGCATCTGCCTTTGGGCGCGGCTTCTCGACGGCAACCGTGCCTACCGACTTCTCCGCAACCAGCTCACGCTCGTTGGCGAGAAGGGGACGAACTACGGCACGCCGCGTTCCGGCGGAACCTACCCGAACCTCTTTGACGCGCATCCTCCGTTTCAGATCGACGGCAATTTCGGCTGCACGGCCGGCATCGTTGAAATGCTTCTCCAGAGCCACGAGCGCACGGCGGACGGCAAGGTCCTCCTGCGCATTCTGCCTGCGCTGCCTGACGCCTGGCCGGAAGGGTGTGTAAAGGGCCTGCGCGCGCAGGGCAGCTATACGGTCGATATCGAGTGGAGCAAGGATGGCGGTGTGGATTTCAAAGTCTCTGGCGGCGCGCCAGACGGCTACAAGGCAATCAACATGTGCAAGGGAAAGGAAAAATGACTGACCTGAAGCGAATCCTTGTGTCTTGTGGCGCGTTCACCGCTGGTGAGTGCGCCTTTGTACAGTTTCGGAGTTAGTGGGAGAGGCGGCTGTCAGAAGGGCCGGAATTATGCTATAATGCCAGCGCCATGGGACGACTGTTTCTTTTTCTCCCAGCTCTCTTCGCCGCGTTCGCCGTCGGCGCCACTTCCCTTTCCCTTTCCCCCTCGGACCCCCTCTCCCTCCAGTCCGCAGTCGATTCCGGCGCTGACACCATCCTCCTCGCGCCCGGCATCTACGACGTCACCGAAACCGTGGTCGTCTCCTCCGCCGTCACCATCGTCGGCACTGCGCCGGGTGCCGCGGCGATCGTCCGCTTCGCCAAAAAGGCGAACGGCTATTCGTCGAGTCGCGTCTTTCGGCTCAAGCACGAGGGCGCAGTTTTGCGCAACCTAGCGATCACGACGCCGCAGCCGGCCGAGAGCTATGCGATGGGCGTCAAGATTTCCGCCGGGCTCGTCGATTCGTGCGTCATCACGAACTGCAACGCCCAAAACGGCAGTTACGACGGCGGTGGCGGCGTGTGGCTGTCTGGCGGCGTCGTCACGAACTGCCTCATCCACGCGAACAACCTCTGGGGCGCCGGCGGACTGAAGACCTACGGCGCGAACGTCTACATGAAAGGCGGGCTCGTCGTTGACTGCGTCATCACGAAGGGTGCGACGCACAACCGCACCAACGTCTACGGCGGCGGCGTCTGCATGGCCGGCGGGACGCTGCGCAACTGCCTCGTCGCGGAGAACGTGGCCGCCGAAGGCGAGGGCTGTGGCGTCCGCGTCGAAAGCGGATCGAACACGATCGAGAACTGCACGATAGTTGCGAACGCCGCGCCGAGTTCGAGTACCGGCAGCGGACTTTACATAAAGTCGGACGCCAACAACTTAGTGGCGGTGCGGAACACGATTGTCTGGGACAACACCTGCGCGGGCGGGACGATGAACTGGACGCGTTCTGGCACGAAGGGATTTGCGTCCGAGGGCGTAGTGACGGTTCCGCTGCTTGACGGGACGAACAACACGACGGCGGACCCGCTGTTCGCGGATGCGCTTCACGGCGACTGGCGCGCGACGCTCGGTGGCGCGTACAACGCGGGCGTCGTGCTGGACTGGATGGCCGGCGCGCACGACCTTGACGGCCATGCGCGCGTCCTCGACGGCGCGCCGGACGCGGGTTGCTACGAGTTCGACCCCGGTACGCTCGCCTGCGCGTTCGACGTCGCCGCCGGCGGCGCGCGCGACCTGGACCACGTCGTGCTCACCGCGCATGTGGCCGGGAGCGACACCGCTGGGCTCGTCTACGTGTGGCGGGTCGTCGACGGCCTTGGCCACGCGACGACGCGCGCGGGCGCGGAGTACGCGACGCTCGACCTCGACCTCGCTGCAGGCGTCTACGACGTCACGCTCGACGTGACGAACGCCAACCAAGTCGCGGCATCCTTCGCGCGCCCCGCCGTGGTCACGGTCTTCCCGAACGACATCTACGTCAGTCTCTCCGGCTCGAACCTCTATCCGTACGGCTCCTACGCGACGGGGGCCACGAACCTGATCGACGCCGTCGCGGCGGCGACGGACGGGACGACGATACACGTGGCCGAGGGTTTCCACCGCATCGCGACGAGCATCCATCTCAACGACGCGATCCGCCTTGTCTCTGAGAACGGCCCTGAACGGACGTTCATCTTCGGGACGAACACGGTGAGCGGGCAGCGGATGGTGAATATCGCCAACGCCGGCGCGATGCTGAGCGGCTTCACGGTCACCGGCATCGACTCCAGTCAGACGACTTTGCACTACGATGTCTATGACTTTGCTACGCGGAAGAGCATAACCAAAGCGGGCGTCGGCTACCGGCCGACCGTGGGCGGGGTGAAGATTTCGCGCGCGGGCGGGGTCGTCACGAACTGCTGGATCGTCAATCACCGCGGCGGCGCAGGCGCCGGGCTCGCGATGTACGGCGGGACGGCGGTGGACTGCCTCTTCACGAACAACTGGGCGTATTGCACGGGCGGGTCGGGCTCGCGCGGCGCCGGACTTCTGCTCGACGACAGCTCCGCCGTCGCCGACCGCTGCGTCTTCATGTCCAACTGCGTCTACTACGGCAGCACTTCGTACGGCGGCGGCGCGTGCGTCAACAACGGGACGCTGCGCAACTGCCTTTTCGTGGGCAACCACTGCACGGACGGCTACGGCGGGAACTTCGCCGCTATGTCGTCCAGTGCCCACGTCTACCACTGCACGGCCGTGGACGGCATGGGTTCGAAGGGCTATGGCGGCATTTATGTCTCGGGGGGAGGGGACGTGCGGGAGTGCCTGTCGTACAACAACGTCGGGAACGGGACGCGCGAGGACACGGATGATCCGGGCTTTGCGGACTACGCGGGCGGCGACTTCCACCTGTCCGTCGCGTCGCCGGCGGTGGACGCAGCCGCGCCGGGCCTTGGCGGGGACCTCGACCTCGACCACCGGCCGCGCACGCGAGGCAGCGCCGCCGACAAGGGGTGCTACGAACTCGACGCGAGCGGGTTCTCGATTGGCGTTTCCTATTCGGCCGACGATCCGTTCTCCGACACGCCCGTCGTCCTTTCCGCCGTCGTGACGCCGGCGGGGACGACGCTCGACGCCGCGTGGTGGACGTTCGACGGCTCGGAGCCCTCGGCGTCGCGCCACGACGCGACGGGGCCGTCCGTTGTGCGGACGTTCGCACCAGGCGTTTGGACGGTGCGCTTCAAGGCCACCTACAACGGCACGACTTACGCGCTCGACCGGCCGAATTGGTTCACGCGTTACGGGCGCACGGTCTACCTCGTCGCGGAAAACGCCGACGCGGCGTTCCCGTATGGCACGCGGGCGACGGCCGCGACGAACCTGAACGAGGCGCTGGCGTGCGCGCTGGACGGCGCCACGCTGCTTGTGGACGACGGCGTCTACGCCTCGTCGGCGCAGGAGATCAACTACGCGCTGACGGTGCGCTCGGTGCACGGTCCGGACTACACGACATTCGACGGAAACAACAAGGGATCCTCCTTCGTCGTCAACCACGCCGACGTCGTGTTCGACGGGATCCGGTTCTGGCGCGGGAAAGGCTACCTCGACAGCGGGGCCGTCCGGCTGAACGCGACGGCGACGGCGGCGATGGTCACGAACTGCGTCTTCGACAGTTGCCGCGTGGAGAGCTACGGCGGCGGCGGCGCGGTGCTCTACGCGGGGACGCTCGTGGACTGCGTCTTCACGAATTGCTCCCTCTTTGCCCGGGATCAGTCCGGTGCCGCGCTGGTCGCCAAGGGAAACGCCTTTGTCGACCGCTGCCAGTTCCTGGACTCGGGCTACACCGGCGACATCAAGGCGGACGGTGCGGTCTGTCTGGAAGGAAATGCCGTGATGCGCAACAGCGTCGTAGCACGGTCGTCGCTGAGCGGCACGGGCGGCATCGTGGCAAAGAGCCACGCGCAGGTTCTGAACTGCACGGTCACGTGGAACCGGACGTTGGGCGAGGGGATGACGGGCGGCGTCGCCGTCTCGAACAGCTCGGTCGTCGTGCGCAACACGATCGCCTGGGGCAACCGGAACGACGCGACGGACGAGGTCTCCGAGCTGTTCGGGCCGGAGGGCTGCTTCGACCATGTCTGCACGGAGGATCCGCGGTTCCGCCGGGGTAAGCGTCCGTTTGACATCAGCACGGACTCGCCGTGCCGCCACGCCGGCGTCACGGAGGAATGGATGGCCGGGGCGAAGGACGTCTACGGCCGTGCGCGGCTATTTTCGTCAAACAAGCCGGTTGACATCGGCGCGGCCGCGTGTTCGGTGCGCGCTGGTGTCATCGTGAGAATGAAGTAGTTCGCTGCCCTGGTCCTCCTGTCCGCGCTCGCCACACCGTTTCTCGCCGCCGTCAGCGCGCCACTGGAGATTCTTGTCCGATAGACTTTTATCGCATTGCGGAGTTGGCCCGCATGTGGTACAATAACGGCAGAATCTGGAGACTTTAATGGAGATGCTGATGAACGTGAAGCATTGCCTTGCATTTGCCTGCCTCTTCGCCGTGCTCGCGGCGCGGGCGGCAACCTACTATGTAGCGACGGGCGGCAACGACGGCAATGACGGCCTTTCGTGGGAAACGGCCTTCGCAACGCCGAAACGGGCGCTTGCGGTCGCGGCAGATGGTGACAAGGTGGTTGTCGGCGGCGGCACGTGGACGAACGTGGGATACTGCGACATGGTCGTCACGAACGCCATCGAGTTCACGAGTCTCAATGGTCCAGGCGCGACAATCTTTGACGGTGGCGCGGCAAGTTCAGTCGGCGCGAACTACATCTACAACGGCGGCGGTTCGACTGCTTCGACCTATCGCTGGGTCATCGAGGTGCGCAACGTGGATGCCGTGGTCCACGGATTCACGATTCAGGGCGGGTTTCGCTACAATCCGAGCAGCGAGACCTCTGCCTCTGGCATTCAGCTTTACAACGGCACCGTCTCGAACTGCGTCGTCCGCCTCTGCCGCGGCGGGAACGACGGAACAACCTGGAGCGGTGCAGGCGTCTATGTTGCGAACGGTCTTTTGAAGAACTGCGAAATCCATGGAAACGTCGGGCGCTACAACAACAATACGACTTGCTACGGTGGCGGCTTGTTCCAAGCCGGTGGCACGGTCGATTCTTGCGTCATTACGAACAACTCGGCAGGGCGACAGGGCAGTGGTGTCTTCATTCGCGGCGGGACACTCCGTAACTCGCTGATTGCGGACAACCATGGCCATTATACGTCCTCAAGCGCAAGTTCGCTCATCACGACAAGTAGCTACGGCGGCGGACTTGCCATGCAGGAAGGCGGGAGTCTTGTCGAGAATTGCGTTATCAGCGACAATGTGCGTGGGCTCAAGTCGGCGGCCGGTGTCTATGTGAACCACAACAACGCGATCCTGCGTAACTGCCTCGTCTTTGGCAACACGGCGCAGAGCGAAATCGGCGGAGTCCTGTTGGCAAAAGGTCGCATCGAGAACTGCACGATTTCTGGCAATAGCGCCGTCATCAATGGCGCGACCGGCACGGGGCTCCGCCAGACTGGCGGCACCGCCGTCAACAACATCGTCTGGGGCAATCCAACATCGGGCGGCGCGTCAGATGTCGTGAAGACATCGGGAACTTTCCAGAACAATCTCGTCTCTACGGCGCTCGACTTCTTCGCGTCCGGCGACGGCAACATTTCCGGGAACCCAGTTTTCGCCGATGCCGCGAACAACGACTTCTCTCTTCTCTTCGGTTCCCCAGCCATCGACGCGGGGCAGGCCATAGCCGCCGTGACGAAGGACATTGCCGGAACGGCACGCCCACAGGGTTCCGCCTACGACATCGGCTGCTACGAATATGTCGACGACGGCTCGCTCGCGGTCGCTTTTCCGACTACGCCCTACACCTTCCTTGACGATGGCACTGTGACGCTTGCGGCGTCCGTCAGCGGCACGCCGGGCGGCGAGACATACGAATGGTTTGTCGACGGGGTTCAGTTGGCGGGCGAGACGCTTTCTTCCGTGACGCTCTCCGGCCTCGGCTACGGCCGCCATGCCGTCAAGGTCGTCGTCCATCGCGGCGGGGATGAGGCCGCATTCGAGATGTCCGACCTCATCACGGTCGTGCCAGATACGGTCTATGTTTCGCAAAGCGGCTCCGCAACATTCCCATATGACACGCCGATCAAGGCGACGGCCAGCATCAAAGACGCCGTTGACGCTGTCTATGCGACGGACGAGCATCAGGGCCGTGTCGTCGTTGCGCCGAGCGATGCGACTGGCTATCTTGTGAACGCTTTCGTCATCCCCATCGTGAAGAACGTTCGCATCGAAAGCACGGATGGGCCAGAGGCGACGCGGATCAAGTGTACGAACCCTGCGAGCAATGACGGCCGCCGCGCGTTTGAACTCCGCCATGCCAGCGCGGTTGTGAGCGGCTTCACGATTTACAACGGCAACTGGAGTTCGGGGGCGTTGGGTGACTCTGGCTCAGGTGCGATTCAGCTCTACAACGGCACTGTTTCGAATTGCGTCTTTCATTCCATCGCTCGTGGCGACCGGCTTGGCGGCGCCATCCGGATGTGGGACGGACTCGTCACGCACTGCGTCATCACCAACTGCTATTCGCGCTACAACAACGACAGCACTGCCCAGGGCGGCGGCATTTACATGGAGGGTGGCGCCGTCGCCCACTGTCTGATTCGCGACTGCCGCTCTGGTGGAGACGCCAACGAGGTTGGCGGCGGCATCTACATCAAGGGTGGCACTGTCCGCGATTCCGACATTACCGGTTGCTACACACTTACCGCCGGCACGGGCAAGATGGGCGGCGGCATCTACATGTCCGGTGGGCTTGTCGAGCGCTGCGCCATCACAAACAACTGCCCCAACGACAAGCTTGTCGGCCTTGGCGGCGGCGTCTATATGACAGGCGGAACGCTCCGAAACTGCCTCGTCGCCGGCAACAGGGCGTCGGTTTCCGGTGCCGGCGTCTACCAAACGGGCGGCACGAACGAGTTTTGCACCATTACCGCCAATACAGGAACCGGCGGAACAGCGAGCGGGCTTTTCCTCAATGGCGCAAAGGCCGTGTGTCGCTACAACATTCTCGACGGCAATGGTGCGGGCGTCGCCTCGGAGTCCAACTGCAACATCGACTATACGGCGGCGGCTTCCTTTGCGACGAATCTTGTCGTGACGGACGGCACGACATACGGCGCGGACAACATCTATGCGGCTGCGGGATTTACGGATGCCGCGAATCGCGACTGGACGCTTGGCGCTGGTTCGCCGGCCATTGACGCGGCGGTCGGTGTTGACGGCGTGACGGACGACCTGAACGGCGACGCACGACCGACTGACGGCAATGGTGACGGTGCGGCTTGTCCGGACCTTGGCTGCTATGAGGCGCCGGACGCCTCGGCGGGGCCGCTTCGCTGCTCGTTCTCGCCGGATGCGGTCACGGGCCTTGGTTCTGCGACTGCCGTCTTCACGGCCTCTGCGAGCGGCAGCGGCGCGGACGGCGAATTGACCTACACCTGGGATTTCGGCGCGGGTGCGACGGCGACGAGCGTGGGCGGTAATCCTGCCATCCAGTCTGTCACTTTCTCCGGCTATGGCTCGCGGACGGTGACGCTCACTGTCGAGACGCCGAGTGGCGCGACCGCCACGGCGACGGTGGTTGATTGCGTCAAGGTCGGCTCCGCCGCTATCTTCGTCGACGCGACGAACGAAAACCCCGTCTGGCCCTACGCGACGTGGGCGACCGCAGCGACAAATGTGCAGGATGTCTTCGACTCGCTGATTACTGACGGCACGACGTCTCTTTCCGTCACCGTCGCAAACGGGAGCTACACGATCACTGAGCCGTACATCGTGATCTCTTACCCCATTCGCATTGAAAGTCTCGAAGGGCCAGATGTCACGACGATTCGCGCCGCATCGTCCAGTACCGACGCCCGCGGGCACTTTAGAATCAACCATGCGGACGTACTCGTGTCCGGCTTCACCTTCTCAGACGCTCAAATCGACACTTGGAATACCGGCGACTACGGCGCAAGCAGCCTGCGCATCACGGCGGGCGTAGTCTCAAATTGCGTCGTGTCGAGCGCCGTCACTGCGCGCTCCAATGGCGCCGTCGGTGTCAGCGGTACCGGCCTTCTGACGCACTCCGTTTTGCGCAACTGCTACACGCATCGATCCACCAGCTCCGGCTCGGTTGTTTATGGCGGTGGCGTAACGGTCGGCGGCGGAGGCGTTGTCCAGTTCTGCTCCATTACCGGATGCCACACCCACGGCGCGAATGGCTCCGGCGGCGGCGGCGCGTACGTGACGGAAGGGGGCGTTTTGCGCGACTGCGAGATTCTCGATTGCTACGGCTATGGTACACTCAACGGCACCGTCATCGGCCATGGTGGATCGGTTCGCCAGGCTGGCGGGCTCGTCGAACGTTGCATTATTGGCGACACTGTGACCGAACAGCGCGGTGGCGAGGCTGTGCGCATCACCGGTGGGACGATGCGCAGTTGCCTTGTGCGCGGTGCGGTGGCAGGTTCGGAAGCCCAGGCGCTTTATGTTGACGGCGGCACGGTTGAGAACTGCACGGTCGTAACGAATGGCTACGGCACGGCGTTGGCCTCGAGCGTTGCGGCTGTAATCGCAGGCGGAGGCGTGACTAACGCCGTATTCTTCGCCAACAACGGCGGCGACGTGACGCTTTCCGGCGGCACCATTGCTTTTTCGCGCTTTGCCGAGGCCGCCGGATTGGACGGCAACATCTCTGCCGACCCGGTTCTCGTGATGACGGGCGGCAGCTCGAAGCCAATCTATTCCCTTGCGAACGACTCGCCGTGTCGCAATGCTGGTTTCCGGATGCCGTGGAGTGACGACGCGACTGATCTCGCCGGCAATCCACGCCGCGTCGGCCGCACCGTTGACATGGGCTGCTACGAAAACCCGTTGGCAATCGGACTTCAGTTGTTCGTTCGTTAGTGGACTGTCCGCTGACAACGCGCCACTGGAGATTCTTGCCCGATAGACTTTTATCTCGTTGCGATGTTGGTCCGCATGTGATACAATAACGGCAAGATTTGGAGACTTTGATGGAGATGCTGATGAAATTGAAGAACTATCTTGCATTTGTTTGCCTTTTCGCAGTGCTCGCGGCGCGGGCAATGACGCTGACCTACACTGGTGCGAACGCCGGAGACTGGGACACGCCGTCAAACTGGGATGGCGGCGCAGTGCCCACGATAGACGACGATGTGGTAATCAACGCCAAATGGGTGAAGGCCGCTGGTTCCGTTTCTGCCAATTCCATCACCATAACCGGGACGGCTTCGACGCTCAACGCCGGGCTCGTCATCGGTGGCACGACGGCCACCGAGGCCGGCATAATCGCGCAGACACCCATAGATGCCACCTCGACAGCACCAATCGCATTGAATATTGCGGGCAATCTTGCTCTCAACAAGGCCGGTCTCTCGCTCGGCGGCCGCGATGCGGCTGGCCATGTCTCCGCCTCGATCGGCGGCGACTTCGTCGTGACGAACGGTGCAATTGCCGCGTTCTACGCAGGCGTGGTTTCGGGCATTGCCTATACCGACGTGGCGGGAATGTCTGCCGCGCTCTATGCCGGCGCCGACATCGTGGCGGTTGGCGGCGAAATGCGGATCGGCGCCGGCTCGACGGTCTATCCCGAGAACAACAAGGTTTCCGGAACGCCGGTTATTTTCAAGCCGACCGACTTCACGCTCGAAGCGGGTGGCGTTTTGAGTGCGACGGGGCGTGGTTTTGGATGGTTTGCGATCGCCGACGCGGCGTCGCTCCCAGTCGGCGCGCATCGCGACAGGGAAAATACCCTTTGCGGCACATACTGTCCTGGGTCTGGGTTCAGCTACACAGCAGGCGGCGGCTATGGCGGGGACGGACGTAGCGCACAGACGGCCAACGACAAGAACGGCAATTCCGTCAACTGCGGCAAGGCCTACGGCTTCGACTTCGCCCCGCTCCTTCCTGGCGCGGTGAAGGGCGGCTACAGAAATGATGATCTCACGACGAGCCGCAGCGGCGGTACGGTTTGCGTATTCGCCTCTGGTAGGGCCACAATATCCGGCAAGGTCGAGTCCCAGTGCAAGAACGCCAACAACTATGGCTCGGGGAGTGGCGGCGGAATCTGGATTTGCGCGGCTTCGCTTGGCGTCGAGCCTTCAGCGTCCTTTGATACGGAGGGCGGCGTCACCTCCTACAATGCCCAAGGGAGCGGCGGACGCATCGCGCTGGGCGTCGGCTTGTCGGCGTCGGAAATTGAAGCGATGGCAGGCGGGACGCTTCCCGCAAACCTCTCCTCGTTCGACCTCTATGGCGTCGATTTCAATATCTTGGGCGGGGCGTATGCCACGGGACGCGCCGGCACCGGAACGGCGAAGATCGTCTATCCCACGGCAGACGCCGTTGCACTGCAGGTGACGGCAAGCGGCGGAGAGGAGTTTGGCTCGCCGACGCCCGGCTACGGATTGAACCTCATGCCCAAGGCCGCCATCCCACAGTCTTTCGCTTTGCCGTCCGTCACGGCCGACGCCTGGCGCGGTTTCCGGCGCTACACGCAGGACGGATATGCCGTCGAGACGACGGCCGGAGCCGCCGTTGCCGACATCGCCTCCGCCGCCGACCCCCTCGTGCTGACATGGAATTGGTCCACGGTTGAAGACCTTGTGCGCATCCGCCCAGTCGGAGGCGGGACAATCACGGTGAACGGCACGGACTATGCGGCGGATGCCGACATTTGGGTTGCCTCCGGCACGGCGCTATCCGTTTCCGCAACGGACGGAACGGGGGCTTTCACCGCGTGGTATGGCGATTTTGCCGGCGGCAAATCGACTGCCTCCACGCTTTCGCTTACGGCGACGCCGGGGATGACAATCTACGGCGTATTCTCCGACGCGACGGGAGCAACGAAGTCATACGTCGGCGCGAACGACGGCTTCTGGGACGTTGACGCAAACTGGTCGCCGGCGGGCGTCCCGTCACCGCTCGACGACGTGACGATTGCCTCTAAGCAGGTGAAGAGCTACGGTGTCGCCGTCGCGAAGTCGCTGACCCTCTCCGCGGGCAAGCTCGCCGTCGGCGGCGCCTCCGCAACGACGACGACGGCGCAAACCGCGCCAACAGATTTTCTCTTTGCAGGTAGCGGACTTTCAATCACCGGCAATCTTTTTGCGACAGGTGCGAGCGCCATCTCCGTCGGGGCTGGCCGCCAGACGGTGCCGCTTCTCTGCGCGACGGTCGGCGGCAATCTTTCGCTCGCGGGGACGTCGACGCTGACGGTCTATGCGCCGGAATATGACGGCGTGCTCGGCGATGGCGGCAAGGTTCCGCTCACGAACCTCTATTTCTCGGCCTTTTCCTTTGCCGTTGGCGGCGACATGGTTCTTGATGGCTCGGCTGTCGTCTATCCGGATTCCGACATCGTCTCGGGAAACCCAGTCCGCTTTGATGTCGCGGGTGATGTCACGGTCGGCGCCTCCGCTTCTTTCAATGCCACGACGCGTGGCTGGGGGTGGACCAGGTACACTGACGGCGTTGGCGATTCGCGCGCCACCAAGAAGGATGCGAGTGGTTCGTCCTACTACTACACACTGGCTACGGGTTTTGGCTTCAGCTACACGCATGGCGGCGTCTATGGCGCGGACGGTCTTGGGCCGCAGAGCGGATACCCGCGCTTGGCGTATGGCTTCGCCTACGCGCCGTACCTGAACGGCGGACCGGACGGATGCTATTCGCCCTGCCGCGGTGGCGGCACGGTTTGGGTGAAGGCGGGCGGAACCTTCACGCTGAACGGAAAAATCTACGCGAAGGGCGGCAGCGGCAGCGGAACAAGTTCAAAGTCGGCCGGCGGGGGCGTCTGGATTTGCGCTAGTGATTTCGCGGCGGGCGAAAACGGCGCGATCAATGCGAATGGCGCAGATGGCGGAAACGCCGACTACGCGCCCGGCACCGGTGGTCGCGTCTCCATCGCACTTGGCGTCGCGGATGCCGACCTCGACGCGCTTGCGCGCGGCGAGACGCCCTCGGGTCTTTCGTATTCCGGCACAATCACCCTCGTGACAGCTACCGTGACGGGTGGATTTCGCAACAATAATGGGAATATAACCTACAACCCCAACGGAACGCTCACCACCGTCATGGGCAAACTGAGCTCCTATCCGTTGACCGTCTCGTCTTCGCCTGTCGCGGTGACGGCAGAAGGGCTCGATTATTCGGTCGTCAACGTCACGGTCGGTGTGCCGTACACCGTTACGGCGCCGGCGTACGCCTTCGATCCCGCGTATTCGAACACGGTGCGCTACGCCTGCGCGGGGTGGGTTGTCTCGAACGCGACGGCGGAGGTCGCTTCCGGCGCCGGCACGACGGCGTCCTTCACGCCGGAGACCGGGCCGTTCTTCCTGACCTGGCTCTGGAGCGGACGCGAGACGGCGGCGGAAGCCGTCGCCAACGATTCGACACTTGGTGCTGTCGCGGCGAATGGCGGCGCGGCAGGCGCGACGGCCGCGGCATGGGTTGCTGAATCCGGAACGGCGACCGTGACGGCGACGCCGGCATCCGGGGCTGAGTTTCTCTACTGGGTCGGCGAAGTCCCGTTCGGGAAGGCACGGGACAATCCGCTTTCCTTCGCGACCCAAGAACCGCGCAACGTCATGGCCGTCTTCCGCGTCGCGGAAGTGCCGATGACGCGTACGTGGAAACTCAACGGCGGACGACAGGGCGGCGACTGGCTGATCCCGACCAACTGGATTCCCGAGAACATCCCGGGACTTAATGACGACGTCGTCATCGCCAGGGCAGACGGCGACACGAATGTGATCTGGGCCTGCTACGTCTCCGCCACAAACTACGTCGAGGTGAAGTCGCTCTCCATTGGCGGCGGCGCCATTCTGCGCATCGCCTCCAAGGCGAATGGCTCATACGAGTACCGCCGCGATTGCATATTCACTGAAGACTACAACTCGGCGATCTCCGGCAAGATGGCTGGCGAGGCCGCACTTGTCGTATCGGGCAATGTCACAGTCACTAACACGGCGGCCATCCGCATCGGCGGTCGCAAACAGGCCTTTTCCACGACGGTGGCGGTCGGCGGCGACCTGGTAATGGACGGCGGCGCCATGGCAGTCTTCGGACGTCCAATCGACCACGCCTCCGGCTTCGACTTCACGAACGGGACGGGCCGCGTGACGGTAGGTGGCACGCTTGGCCTCTACGGAGCGAGCGTGTTCTATCCCTGCTGCGAGCCGTACACCGGCGGCGGAATCGTCTTCCATGCGGGCAACCTCGAAATCGGCGAGCCTGCCGCCATTAACGCCTCGTCAAGGGGCTGGTGCCGCGACAACGACCGCTCGCCGATCTCCTCGGCGCCGGGACTGGGATATGCACACACCATTGGCGGCGGCTATGGCGGTTACGGCGGAAATCACGACGCGACCTACGGCCTCACATACGGCAGCGAGTACGCGCCGATTCTTCCAGGGTCGAGCGGCGGCTCATACGGCTATGTGCAGCCGGCTGGCGGGCTTATCCGCATCCATGCCCACAAGGCGACGATTACCGGGACTCTCAACGCCAACGGAGGTCGCTACTCTTCCGGTGGCGGCATCTGGCTCACGACGGCGAAGGGACTTGAAATCGCCTCGACGGCTCTTTTCACTGCGAGAGGCGGCTTCGGCCATGATGACAATAATCCTGCGAACCGTGGTGCTGCCGGCGGCGGCGGGCGCATCGCGCTTTGGTCGGGAATTTCAGATGCGCAGATCGACGAACTTGCGCGCACTGGAACACTCTCTGCGTGGAGCGCGTCCAAGTTCGCCTCTGCAGACATCTCTGAGGCCTTTCTTGCGGCGTATCCGTCGAGCGTGGCTGTCGGCCCTAAAGTCACGGACGATCCCGCCTACACCGACGGCGACGGCACCTTCCGCTATTTGGCCATCCCTCCGTCAGGTTTTGTGATTTACGTCAGGTAATGTCGGTCGAAAGGTGAGAACATGAAAACTACTGAAATCAGCACTATGAAAGAAATTCCAATTCTTGTCGCCTTTGCGGCCTTGTCCGCATTTGCGGCGCCTGTCGTCCCGGGGGAGTTCACCGACCCCACCAATCTCCGTAAGGCAACCGAATCCCTTGCGGGTGATTGGTATGTCGCGCCGGAGCACCTCAAGTTCCCATACATCTCGACATACCATGTTACGCCGACTCTTACGACGAAGGACCGCGTGGAAATTCCGTTCTATGTGACGGACTGGGACCATTCCAAGGTGCGCTTCCTCGACGATTCGTTCCGGTTCGACGTGCATTTCAAGTGCATCTGCCCGGACGGGAAAGTGCGCGAGAAGACGCTTGAGGGTCTTCCCTCCGGCGACCATGCGTTCCGGTTCAAGTCGTTCCCGGAAGGGGAGTATAGGTTCTGCGTGTGGGCGTCGGACGCGAAGGGGCGCGAATCGCACCGCGTCTGGCATCGCTTTCGCGTCGTTCCTCCGGACTATGTCAAGATTGCCGACGAGCGGACCTACAGGATGACCGCGGCCGACCTAGCCGCCTATGGCATCCGAAACGACGGCGATCTCGGGCGGAAGGTTCTCGTCGACTTCCCCAAGCCGCCAAAGGAGACGAAGGGGGACGAGGTCCTCCGACTGGCGCAGGAGGCGCTTGAAAAATATGCGGCGGAGAATCCACCTGCCGCGCGGGAAGGCACGCCGGGTTACACGATATATATTGCCGCGCGCGACGGCAAGCCGGTCGTTGGGTCTTGGCGGATGTCGAAGATCGTCTATGACACTGGCTACGACACGAACGCCGTGGAGCAGGCGGCGATTGCGACGGCGGAAGGTCTTAAGAAACTGCTGGACGACAAGGCGGCGGCGGGCTTCCGCAAGGTTGTCCTGCTTCCGGGGACCTATCGTGTCAGCGCATTTCGGAAAGTCGTGCTGCCTGACGCCCTGACGCTTGACCTGAACGGTGCTACGCTGAAGGAGAACGCGTTCACTGGCTGCCATTCGGTCATCGTGGCCCTTGAGAACGTAAATGACGCGCACCTCGTAAACGGCACGCTGGAGGGTGACTACTATGAGCACGACTACAAGAATTCGGAAAAAAACTCCGAGTGGCCGATGGGCTTTCACATCGACGGGGATACGTCGTACTGCTCGGTGGAGAACGTGACGGTTCGGGATATCACGGGCTATGGCGCCGGAAACGGCATGGGACGGGTGAACAACAGCCTGCATTGGTTCTACGACGGCATTCCGTGGAGCAAGAATCCGACGGTTGGCGGACTTAATCCAAAAGACGGCACGGTGGACGTGTCGGAAAAGGGGCGCTACACGAGCGACTACCTCAAGGTCGAGAAGGCGCGCGAGGCGGGGTGGCTGCAGATCTCGGCCTACCTCGGCTATCAGGGCATTCGCACACGTATGTGGCAGCTGACGGGATGTTGGTATGACGCGTCGAAGAAGTTCCTTTGCTCTGAGACGATTTTCCAGTATCGCCCCATACCGATTCCCGAGGGTGCGGCGTTTCTGCGTCTGTCGGTCGTGGCCGAGTCGGGTGAGGAGGCGAAGAAGTCAGGTCTGACGGCGACGCTTTTCCACATTCCGTACAACTGCGATGTGAAAAACTGCACGTTCGACCGCTGCCGGTGCGTCGGGTACGCGGCGAGCGCGATGAAGAACTTCCTTTTCGAGGGCAATCTCTTCATGCATTCGGGAGAGTCGTCGGCAAAGTGCGCGTTCGACGCCGAGGACGGCTGGGACATGATGCAGGACGTGACTTTCCGCGGCAACCGATGCATGGAAAACCCCGTCAACAACCGCCTCCTCACATGCGCGGGCCACAACTTCACCTTCGAGAAGAACAGCTGCGGCATCTACCTGTGGCCGCGCACGTATTCGCCATGCGTGAGGGACAATGCAATCGACGTCGGGGTGTTCAAGTGCGACACGCGAAACCGGTCCGGCTACGGGCGCTTCGATCGAAACACCTACTCGGTCGCGCTCGAGGTGTCGGGATTCAAGGACTATGCCGGCTGGGAGTATGCCTTCTCAGACCTCGCGGACTCGAACGCGGAGGGCGCCGAGCCGTTTTCGATCCGGTTCGGGCCGACTGCGCGAATCGTCGGCGGAGGATTCAAGGGGCGGAAGATTTCGCTTCCGAACGTATTCGGCAACGCGTTCGAGGACTGCAGCGTCGAATGGCTCGGAAGCGGGCGGTGGCTCGGCGTGACGATGACGGGCGGCAGGTTCTACGTCCTGAAGCAGACGAACGCCTTCGAGCGGTGCGTGTTCAAGGGCGTCGAGTTCCACACGATGAGCGGCGGAGAGCAGACGTTCAGGGGCTGCACATTCGAGAACTGCAACTTTCACGGCACGAGTTATGCGTCGCTCAGGTTCGAGGACTGCACATTCACCGGCGGCGAGCTTTCGTCCGGCTACTGGTCGATGCCTGGCGATTTCGTCTATGCAAAGTGCACCTTTGACGTGACTGAAAAATGCTATTTCAAGACGGGCGCCTATGCAATCGGGTCGATTCTCCTTGATAGGTGCCGTCTTTCGAGTTCCAACGGTACCTGCGAGCAGTTCATCGACATCTTCGATTATCGTTCGTCCGGCGGCGACGCGACGCCGGGCCGGATTGAAGTGAGGAACTGCACGGTCGGCAAGGGAGTCTCCGCCGTCGTCGGGTGCAGCACAATCCGCGTGCGCGGCTATCTCAAGCCGAATGCCGGCCCGACGAAGAAGCTTTCATTCGCGTTTGCGCATAACAAACTCGCCCCCGGCGCGGTCGAACGCGGAGAAATTCCGGCGGCCCCGAATTTGTGATTCTCGTCAAATGAAATAGCGCGGCTATTTTTCGACGGACTTCGGCTTGACGTCGAGGTATCCGGCGACGCCAGTCGTGTTGGACGGGAAGAGGACTTCGACGCCCTTGCTCTCGATGAGCATCCTGATGTTCGTCTGCGCGATCTTCATCGAGTCATATTTCATCGTCAGCGTCTTCTTGCCAAAGTCGAACTTGAACGAGTCGGTGAAAATGCCCTCGTAGACGCGTGGAGGGCGGCCTGGGCTGCGAATGGTGAAAGCGTCGACGACTTTCGACTTGTCGGCCTCGGTCAGCGACGGCATCTCCACTGTGAATTCGCGGATGTCCTCGCGGCGGCATCCTGCAAAAAGCGCAACAATCGCGACAGCCATCATTAGCATCTTCAGTTTCACGTCAACATCCTCCATAGATTTTATGCCATCAACTATTCAACTTTTCAACTTTTCAACTTTTAAACTCTCACTTAAATGTACTAACGTCTTTGTCGGGGCCGAACGGCGAGAGCTCGCGAAGGCCCTTGATGATGGGAGGAAGCTTCTCGAGGACATAGTCGACTTCGGCATCGGTCGAGTAGCGGCTGAGCGAGAAGCGCACCGAGCCGTGAATCGCGGTGAAGGGGACTCCCATCGCCCGGATGACGTGGCTCGGGTCGAGCGAGCCAGACGCGCACGCTGAGCCCGTAGAGATGCAGATCCCGATGTCGCTGAGCCGGTATGCGATTGCCTCGCCCTCGATGTACTCGAAAGAGACGTTAAGCGTGTTCGGGAGGCGGTGCTCCTTGTCGCCGTTGACGCGGACGTCCGGACAGGAAGCGAGAATCCCCGCCTCGAGCCGGTCGCGAAGAGCCGTCAGTTTCTTCGCCTCGTCGGACATTCCGAGCCGCGCGAGTTCGCACGCTTTCGCAAGCCCGATTATGTAGGGAACATTCTCCGTTCCCGCGCGGCGACCGCCTTCCTGGTGCCCGCCGAGCATGAAGGGCTTGACCTTCGTTCCCTTGCGGACGTAGAAGATGCCGATTCCCTTTGGAGCGTGGAACTTGTGGCCCGACATCGCAAGCATGTCGACTGGGACTTTCTTCACGTCCACAGGAATCTTGCCAGCGACCTGCACCGCATCGGTGTGGAAGATTGCGCCGCGCGCCTTGCAGATTTCGGCGATTCTCTCGATAGGGAAGACGGTTCCCGTCTCGTTGTTCGCCCACATCGTCGAGACGAGAACGGGACGGTTCGCGGCTTTCGCGGAATCGATTTCCGCGGCAAGTTGGTCGACATCGATCTGCCCGACGCCGTTTACCGGAAGTTCCACTGTCTCGAAGCCGAGCGCCTTGAGGCGGCGGACTGGCTGGAGGACCGCGGGATGCTCGACGGCCGTAGTTATTACCTTGAGATCTTTGCCGAACCAGTCGGCCGTGCCGCGTATCGCGGAGTTGTCGGACTCAGTCGCGCACGAAGTGAAAATGACCTCTTCCGGCGAGCAGTTGAGAAATGCTGCGACTTCCTCTCTCGCCCTGTCCACAAATTTCGCCACCTGTCCGCCGAACGCGTGCATCGAGCTCGGGTTGCCGTAGAGCTCGCCGAGAAACGGAAGCATGACGTCCCTCACTTCCGGCGCGACTGGCGACGTGGCGTTGTTGTCAAAATATACTATCTCTCGCATTGGCGAGATATTATACCACAATTATCGGCGAAATATGGTAAAATGTCCGCATGGACAGTAATTCTGCAAATTGGGGATATTGGGGGGCGGGATGTCTTCTTGATATTGTTGTGTTTCTTGTCGCCGTTGCTTTGCTTGATACCAACGCCGGCGCAAGCTTCCTCATGTACATGCTTATACTGGCCATACCAATGGCAATACTCCGCTTTTTCCTGTTCACCGACACGACTCCGCGCTGGCTGCGAGTGTGCCTTGGGCCTGTCGGTGCAATTGCCTGCCTTGTTCTCGCGGCGACCGTTCCGCTTGACCTCTCGTCCGAAGAGCAGGCCGATCAAGAGCCGAGCAAGCAGGCAGAGGCGCCTAAGGGCAACAGCGGCGAATCTGCCGCGCCGAAGGAGTCGGTCGAGGATGTGCTTGCAGAACTTGATTCGCTCGTCGGCCTCGAAGGCGTGAAGGCGGAAGTGAAGCGCATAGTGAATCTCGCCAAGGTCAACGAGGCGCGTCGCGCCCAGGGTCTTAAGGTTCCGCCGATGACCTACCACATGGTCTTCACCGGCAACCCCGGCACCGGCAAGACGACTGTCGCGCGCATTGTTGCACGCGCGTTCCGCGCACTCGGCATCGCAAAGGGCGGGCAGCTCGTCGAGACCGACCGCTCTGGTCTTGTCGGGCGCTATGCGGGCGAGACGGCCGTAAAGACGAACGCGAAGGTCGACGAGGCGATTGGCGGCATCCTTTTCGTCGACGAGGCGTACCAGCTTGCGAGTAGCGACAGCGACGACTACGGCAAGGAGGCGATTGCGACGCTCCTCAAGCGAATGGAAGACGATCGCGACAAGCTTATCGTGATCGCCGCAGGTTACACCGACGAGATGCGCGATTTCCTCGACGCGAATTCCGGCCTTAGGAGCCGCTTCTCCAAGACGATAGAGTTTTCCGACTACACGGCGAAGGAGCTTGCGGCGATCTTCCGTTCGATGGCGAAGAAGAACGAGTTCGTCCTCGCGGCAGATCTCGAAGAAGGGCTCGACGCCGCGATGGTGAAGCTCACGGCAAAACGTGACCGCACTTTCGGAAACGCGCGCTTTGTACGCCAACTCTTCGAGGATGCGACGGGCCGCCAGGCGAACCGGCTCGCGGAGTCGGGGAATCTCGACGCCGACGCACTCAAGACGCTTGCACTTGCAGATCTTGGACTCGGCGAGCGCAAGACCGACGTCCGCGCACCAACGATCGACGAAGTTCTTGCAGAGCTTGACTCGCTTGTGGGGCTCAAGCCCGTGAAGGACGAACTTCGCCGCCTTATCGCGACAGTCCGCGCAAACAAGATGCGTGAGGAGAAGGGGCTCGAAAACAATGTTACGATGAGCTACAACTTTGTCTTCACTGGGAACCCCGGCACGGGCAAGACGACTGTCGCGCGGATTCTCGGCAAGGCGTTCCGCGCGCTCGGGGTCCTTGACCGCGCGAACTTCGTCGAGACCGACCGCTCTGGGCTTGTCGCTAAATACGAGGGGCAGACAGCCGCCAAGACGAACAAGCTCATCGACTCCGCGATGGGCGGCATCCTCTTCATCGACGAGGCCTACCAGCTCAACCAGGGCGAGAACGACCAGTATGGTTCCGAGGCGGTGGCGACGCTCTTGAAGCGCATGGAGGACGCGCGAGGTTCGATGGTCGTGATCATCGCCGGCTACAGCAACGAGATGAAGAAGTTCATGGAGATCAACTCCGGGCTCGAGAGCCGCTTCAACAGGACGATTGAATTCCCAGACTACTCTGCGAAGGAGCTTGCCGAAATCTATCGCTCCATGGCAAAGAAGGCGAAGTACCGCCTTTCTGACGACGTCGAGCACTGGCTTGTGCCATACATCTCGATGCTGACCGAAAAGCGCGACAAGGACTTCGGCAACGCCCGCTGGGCGAGGAACCTTTTTGAGAAATCGGTCGAGCGCCAGGCGCTGCGCGTCACCGACCTCAAGGATCCCTCTGCCGAGGAACTCCAGACGCTTCGCCTCAAGGATCTTGGCGTAAAGCTCAAGGATCCCGATGCGTCAGACGAAGACTGACGGCATTTCGCCCCCATTTTTGGTATAATATCCGTCACTTGACCGCTATCGGAGGGGATGCACGAACTCGTGCACCTGAAGACAGAGCCGATTGGGTCGACGTATCTAAGGAAAACACGATGAACATTGCGATTGGTTCCGACCACGGCGGCGTAGAACTGAAGGCCGCTCTCGTCAACGCCCTTGCGGGCGCGGCGAAGGTCGTCGACATGGGCCCTGCCGACAAGGCAAGCTGCGACTATCCGGACTATGCGGCGAAAGTCGCCAAGGCCGTTGCCTCTGGCGAGGCCGACTTCGGCATACTTGTCTGCCGCACAGGCATAGGCATGTCGATGGCTGCGAACCGGTTCCAGAATGTCCGTGCCGCCGTCTGCGCGACAACCGACGCCGCCACCATTACGCGTCAGCATAACGGTGCGAACGTTCTCTGCCTCGGTGCGGATGTCGTCTCGCCGTCTTACGCGATCGAGATAGCGAAGACCTTCATCGCGACGCCCGTCGATGCGAGCGAGCGCCACGCGCGCCGTCGCTGGAAGCTTGAGCGCGCCGAGCGTCTTTCCGACTGCTCGGGGCTTATGCACGATGATCCCGAGGTCTACGCCACGATCGAGGCGCAGACCAGGCAGGAGGACGCCGAGATCAACTTGATCGCTTCCGAGAACACCTCTTCCCGCGCTTGCCGCGAGGCGGCGGGGTCCGTCCTCATGAACAAGTACGCCGAGGGCTATCCGGGGAAGCGCTGGTACTCTGGGTGCCTCCCCGTCGATGCGGCGGAGGAACTTGCGAGGAAGCGCGCGTGCGAGCTTTTCGGCGCGGAGCACGCGAACGTCCAGCCCCACTGCGGTTCGGCCGCGAACATGGCGGTTTACTTCGCGACGATCAAGCCCGGCGACACGATCATGTCGATGTCGCTCGACCAGGGCGGCCATCTGTCGCACGGCTCGCCCGTCAACTTCTCGGGCAAGATCTACAACATCGTTCCCTACACCGTCGATCCGAAGACGGAGATGCTAGATTACGATGCGATGGAGAAACAGGCGCTTGAAATCAAGCCCAAGATTCTCCTCACCGGCGCTTCGGCCTATCCTCGCACGATCGATTTCAAGCGCATCCGCGAAATCTGCGACAAGGTCGGCTGCATCATGATGGTCGACATGGCGCACATCGCCGGTCTCGTCGCCGGAGGCGCGCATCCGTCGCCTGTCCCCTACGCCGACTTTGTCACGACGACGACGCACAAGACGCTCGGCGGCCCGCGCGGCGGCATGGTGCTCTGCAAGGAGAAGTGGGCGAAGGCGCTCGACTCCGCGGTGTTTCCCGGCATGCAGGGCGGCCCACTCGAGAACATCATCGCCGCGAAGGCAGTCGTCTTCCGCGAGTGGATGAGCGAGGCGAAGAAGGGTTATGCCCAGCAGGTCGTCAAGAACTGCCAGGTGATGTGCAAGACTGTCCAGGACCGCGGCTATCGCATCGTTTCCGGCGGCACGGACAACCACCTCTTCCTCGTCGACGTCAAGAAGTCGAAGGGCATCACCGGTAAGGAAGCCGCTGCCGCTCTCGACGCCGCCGGCATCATCGTCAACAAGAACACGATCCCCTACGACACCGAGTCTCCGTTCAAGACCTCCGGCATCCGCGTCGGCACTGCGTCCGCGACGACGCGCGGCATGAAGGAAGCCGAGATGATCAAGATCGGCACGTGGATCGCCGACGTTCTCGACAACATCGCAGACACCACCGTCCAGGAGAGAGTCAAGCGCGAAGCCGCGGCGCTAGTCGCGAACTTCCCAGTCCCGTAATGGCAAAGGTCGCGACAGTTGCAGTCGTGGGGCGCACGAACGCGGGAAAGTCCACGCTCGTAAACGCGCTCGTAGGGGAGAAAGTCTCGATCGTCTCTCCAGTCGAGCAGACGACGCGCAACACGATTCGCGGCATAGTCGCAGACCCGCGCGGACAGCTTGTCCTACTCGATACGCCCGGCCTTCACAAGGCGGTCGGCACCCTCGGCACGCTCCTCAACCGCATGGCGCGCAGGAGCGCCGCCGGGACCGACATCACGTGCGTAGTCTTCGATGCGTCGCAAGAACCGCAGCTCGAGGACATCGGCTGGATGCAGCGCGTTGCGAAGGAGAAGCCCGAGAAGGTCGTCTTCGTCCTCAACAAAGCCGACAAGTCGCCGTTCTTCGAGAAGATGTTCCGCGATGCGTGGGGGGAGGCGGTCACGGGTAATGGGGAACGTATCCCCCGAGCGAAGCGAGTCGCCGAAGGCGATGCCCTAGCAGGGGTGGGAACGGGGAACGGGGAACGGGTTGAGCCGCTTTGGGTTAAGTCAATCTCCACGACCGAGGGGGGCGCAAAGCCAGTTCTTGACGCGCTCTTTGGCTTTGCCGAGGAAGGCGAGCTTCTTTTCGACGAAGACATCGTGACGGACTATCCGCGCAAGCTCGCGATAGCCGATGTTATACGCGAGAAGTATCTCGCCCATCTCCACCAGGAGCTGCCGCACGAACTCGGGATAATTGTGAAGCGCGTCGTTGACGAGGGATCGCGCTGGAAGTCCGAGGCCGAGGTGCTCGTCAACCGTCCTTCGCAAAAGCCGATAGTCATCGGCAGGGCGGCGTCCACGATAAAGGCAGTTCGCAAGGCGGCGGAGCGCGAGCTTAAGGAAGTGTTTGGAGTTCCCGTTTCGCTGGAGCTCTGGGTAAACGTCGAACCCAACTGGATGAAGAACCAGAAGCTTCTCGCAGAAATGGGCTACCTTGGAGGTTTGGTGTAATAGTGTAGTTGAAAAGTTGAAAGGTTGAAGTTGCAAATCGAATTTAGAGTTGTTGGAAGTTTGTTGACGGGCGTCATTTGCTTTCTGGCGTCCTTGGCGGCGTTTGGCGACGAACTTGCGGTGTTTGGCAACGAACTTGATATTGCGCGCGGGGCGCTTCGAGAGGGGCTCTGGGATGTCGCGCGCACGCATGCTGCCAAGTCGGAAAATCCTGCCGCCCGCGTAGTCATAGTCGAGAGCTATGCCCGTGAAGGCAAGTGGAAGGAGCTTCTTGACGCCATCGAGGGATGGAACAACCCCGAGGACGAGCAGTTGGTCTACTACCGCGCGCTTGCGCTCGCCGAGACGGGTAAGATGGCGCAAGCGGGATTTGCAATTTCAGACAAGAAATTCTCCGATCCCGCGTATATGCGTCTCGCGACGCGTCTCAAGGCGCGTGTCGCAATGTCGGAGAAGGGCGCATCAGAGGCGCTCAAGGTCATGAAGAACGGGCCTGAACTGCTTGCCGACGAGGAGTCCGAGATGTTTGCGGCCGACCTCATGGCCGCAACGGGAGACAGGACTGGGGCGGAAAATATATGGCGAGACGTCGCGGCGCGCGGCACGAACGCGAGTGAGCGGGCTTTTACGTTTGCGAGCGTAAACCTTGACGACGAGAAACTTCTCCGTGCGGCGTTCGAACGCAGCGTCTCTGCGGAAATGAAGCGCAAAGCCGGATACGCCCTCGGGAAGAAGCTCCTTTCAAGCACAAACACCGTCGACGAGGGGGCGACGATCGTTCGCGGACTCGTGCGAGACGCCCCCGACGCGGTAGGCGCTCGCGACGGCTTCATGGCCATTGCCGACGCGTATTTCGCGTGCGGGCGCTTTGCAGACGCTGTGTCTGTGTACAAGGAGACCTTCGACACGTGGCCTGACTCGAAGAACTTATACCGCCTTCAGGACGGGCTTGGCTGGGCTCTTTCGAAGCTTGGCAAGTTCGACGAGGCGCTTGAGGCCTTCGTTAGGGCCGAGGAAACCGCCGCTACGGACGAGGAAAAGGCGAGCGCGATCGTCAAGCAGGGCGATGTGCTTGCCGCGTCGGGCAAGACGGAAGAGCCGTACGCCAAGTACAGGTCGGTGCTTTCGAAATATCCCGCCACGGAGTCTGCGGCCCGCATCAAGGACATCGTACGCGTCAAAGACGTCGAGGACCGAGGACGCGAGCTTTACGGCATGTACAGGTTCGACGAGGCCCAGAAGGCATTTAGGGAAGTCGCGGAAAAGCATCCTGCGAGCAAGCCGCGGATGGACTACCTCGAGGCGATGTGCATGTACGGGCAGGGGCTTGACGAAGAGGCCGTGAAGCATGTCAGACGCATCGCCGCGGAATCGCCCGACGCCCGCACGAAGGCGATGGCTGTCCTTTGGCTTGCAAAGCACTCCTACAACCGCGGCGCCTGGCAGGAGTCTCGCCGGCTCTTTTCCGAATACGCCGAAATGTCGCCTGATTCGCCCGACGCCCCAGAGGCGCTCGTGTGGTCCGCGCGCGCCGCGTTCGCCGAGAACGACTTCAAGGCGGCGATACAGACGGCTACGCGTCTCGCAGAGAAGTATCCCGATTCGCCGTCGTCGCTTAGGGGACTTCTCGTCCAGGGCGAGGCGCTCATAGAGCTCGCTCGGTTCGATGAGGCCGTTCTCGTCCTCGAGAGGGTTGCGCTCGCCGATGGCGTGGACGCCGCGGACAAGCTGAGCGCGCGGCTTCTCGGCGCCGACGCGCTTTTCGCGATGGGCGCCGACAATCCAGTTCGCTACCAGGAGGCGCTTGAGGCCTACCGCGGCGTCCGCGATGGCGAGAAGCTTTCGCCGAGCCAGCGCATCGCGGTTTCCTACAAGGTCGCCAAGACCCTTGAGAAGCTGAAGCGCGTAGACGAAGCCGTCGATCGCTACTACACCGACGTCGTCTTCGCTTATCGCGGGGCTCGCGCCCACAACGAGCGCTTGGACGACGAGGCGCGCGCGGCATTCTCCCGCGCGGCGTTCTGGCTTGCTGACGAATTCGAATCCCGCGGCCGCGACTACCAGGCCGCAAATGTCCTTCGCCTCGTCGTCGCGAGCGACGTGCCGGCGTCGGCCGAGGCCGCGAAGCGCCTTGAGCGCATCAAGAAGAAAGGAAACTTCCTATGACGATATCTGGCGGACCCGTTTTCTGGCTTCTCGCGACGCTTGCCGTCGCAGCCGTCGTGATCTTCTTTGAGCGCTTCTTCGAGCTGAGGCGCGTCCAGATCGACTGGCAGGATTTCGTGAAGGGCGTCATCAACGTCCTCGCCAGCGGCAATGCGGACGAGGCCCTTGCGATATGCGAGGACACAGCCGTTCCCGTCGCGAACGTCGTCGCGACGGCGATCCGCCACCGCGATGCCGGCGCACGCGTACTGAGGGAAGCCGTGGATTCGCAGGGGCGCGCCGAGATAGGGCGGCTTGACCGCCGTCTCGCCGCTCTCGCGATCATCGGGCAGATAGCGCCTCTCCTCGGTCTTCTTGGGACGGTCGTCGGCTTCATCAAGACCATTCTCCTCGTCAATTCGCAGGAGCTTGTCGCTCGCGCGGACCTCCTCAACGCGTCGATGGAGGCGCTTCTCGCGGCGGCGCTCGGCCTCGGCGTCGCGATTCCGGTTGCCGTGATGTACGGAATGCTCCGCGTCCGCATGGAGCGCGTCGTCGTCGAGCTTGAGGCGGCGGCGAGCCAGATCACAGGTTACATTTCCACGAGGGAGGCGAATATGAGGGAGGCGAAGAAGTGAGCCCCTGGAAGTGGACACCCGAGCGCACGCAGGGGATATGGCGGCATGGGCCGACATGGCTCAGGCCGTTTGCGGCCGCTGTCCCGTGGCTCACGGTCCTTATGCTGCTTCTCATGCTCCACATCCTCGGCGGCACGCTCGTGACCGAGAGAGGCATTCTCTTCGACCTTCCCGATTCGAGCGGTCTCGACGAAGGCGAGCGCGCGTCTCTTGTCGCGCTTGTCATGCCCATGCCGCACGAGACGCTGGTGTTCTTTGACGACGGCCGCTACACGATGGGAGACGACACTTCCGCGGCGGCGTTCTCTTCGCATCTCGAGGACCGCGTCTCGCGGCTCGACCGCAAGACGCTTCTTGTCCTCGCCGATCGGCGCGTCGCGACCGGGGAAATCATGAAAATCGCGGCGCTTGCCAGGCGCAGCGGCGTGGAAAGCGTCCTTTTCGCCGAGAAGAGGGCGGGGAGGGCGGACGAATGAGCAAATGGCGTCCGCGTCCGCTGCGCTCGCTGAGGCACGAGGCGATCTCGCTTCTCGAAATCGCCGCGATTCCCACGGCCATCGCGTTCGTGTTTCCCTACGAAGCGGTCGGCTTCCGTGCGGACGAGCGCGAGAGCGGGCGCAAGCCGTCGTGTGCGTTCGTCACCCTGACCGACGAGGAAGAGCGCGTCGCGCTCGCCGCGGCGAGGACGGCGTGGCAGGTCGACGCGAAGGGCGTAAAGTGGATGAAGCCGGAATCGGGCCCGGGCGAACTCCCTCCGATGCCGGTCGTCTTGGTGATTCCAGAGCGTCCAGCGCGCGGCACATCCGCCGCGCCTGCGGAATATACGCCAAATTCGCTGCCGCCGACCGTCGCCGCACCGCCTCCGGCGACGATTGCGCCGGACGACGACAAGGGCACAGAGGCGAAGCAGCCATTTTCGAAGGAAGATCTTCTTAAATTACGTTGAAAGGAGCAGTCATGACACAGAAACAGGTTCTAAAGGCGTTCAAGGACACGGGTGCGCTTCTCGAAGGACACTTCGAGCTCCGGTCCAAACTGCATTCCAACCGCTACTTCCAGTGCGCGAACGTGCTAAGGTTCCCGCGTATCGCGGAGAAGCTTTGCCGCGCTGTGACGCGCGAAGCGGTCAAGTCCGGGAAACTTGGCAAGAAGATCGACGGCGTGATCTCGCCCGCTGTCGGCGGAATCCTCGTAGGCCACGAAGTAGCGCGCGAGCTCAACGTGAAGTGCATTTTTGCCGAGAAGGTGCAGGGCAAGGGCGTTGACGCGACAGGCAAGCCAAATACCGTTCTCGCGCTCCGCCGCTTCTCGATCAAGAAGGGTGAGCGCTATGTCGTCGCCGAGGACGTCGTGACGAAGGGCGGGCGCGTACAGGAGACGATCGACCTCGTGAAGGCGGCGGGCGGCAAGGTCGCCGGCGTTGTCCTGCTCGTCGACCGCTCTGGCGGCAAGGTGAAGTTCGGGCGCATCCCGATGTTCTCGCTCATGCAGATGACTCCCGAGACTTGGACGGCCGCAGAGTGCCCGATGTGCAAGGCGGGAACGAAGCCCGTTCACCCTGGATCGTAAGACGATGTTCGATTCGGTTGAAGACTGCCTTGAGGCGCTGAAGCGTGGCGAAATCGTCCTCGTGACGGACGACGCGGACCGCGAGAACGAGGGCGACTGCATCTGTGCGGCAGAGTTCGCGACGTGCGAGAACGTCAACTTCATGGCGACGTTTGCGCGCGGGCTCATCTGCATGCCGATGAGCAGGGCGTGGTGCCGCAAGCTTGACCTTCCGCAGATGGTTGTGCAGAACACCGACAACCACCAGACCGCGTTCACAGTTTCGATCGACGACGCCACCACTTCCACTGGTATTTCGGCCGCGGAGCGCTCGATGACGGCGCTTGCGTGCGTAAAAGACGGCGTGAAACCGTCAGACTTCAGGCGGCCGGGCCACATGTTCCCGCTCGAGGCACGAGAGGGAGGCGTCCTGAAGAGGGCAGGACACACCGAGGCGACGGTAGATCTCTGCCGTCTTGCGGGGCTCAAGGAAGTCGGGCTTTGCTGCGAGATAATGAAGGACGACGGAACGATGGCGCGTCTCGACGACGTCGCCGCGTTTGCGAAACGCCACGGCCTCAAGATGATGACGATTGCCGACCTCATCGCCTATCGCCGCAAGGTCGACAAGCTCGTCGAGAAGGTCGAGGAAGTTGATCTCCCAACTGACCACGGACATTTTCGCCTCAGCATGTACAAGAGCCGCATCACGGGGCTTGAACATCTTGCGCTCGTGAAGGGGAAGGTAGACGACGGAGCGCCTGTTCTCGTGCGCGTCCACTCCGAGTGCTTCACCGGCGACGTCCTCGGTTCAGAGCGATGCGACTGCGGGCCGCAGCTCCACACGGCGATGGAGATGGTGGAGCGCGAGGGTCGCGGAGCCGTTCTCTACATGCGCCAGGAAGGGCGCGGAATAGGGCTTGAGAACAAGCTTCACGCCTATCGCAAGCAGGAAGAGGGTCTCGATACGGTCGAGGCGAATGTCGCGCTCGGCTTTGCGCCTGACCTTCGCGACTATGGCGAAGGAGCGCAGATGCTCGAGGATCTCGGCATAAGCAAGGTTCGCCTTATGACGAACAATCCCTGCAAGGTGAAGGGGCTGGACGGCTATGGCATCGAGATTGTCGAGAGAGTGCCGATTGTGATACCCGCGAACGCCCACGACAAGCGCTATCTTGACACCAAGCGTGAGAAGATGGGCCATATCCTCTAACGTGGAAGTTTTTTGACTTCCGGCGTGCCGCCCGACGGCTCGCCCTCGCTCGGACCTTCGCTCCACCGCCTCACTTGGTGCAGAGTGGTCTGGTTTATGGTATAATTGTGGCATGGAAACAAATACCAAGATTGGCTGCATGGCCGGATGCCTCGTTTCTGTTGGCATTTTCATCGGCGTTGTTTTTTTGTTCTCGTTAATAATTGCCGTCGCTTTCAGAGGGTGTGCGGAGATGCAGGCAGACTCGCAAGATGCAATCGCCCTTGCGCCGCAGGACGCTAATCAGTTCAAGAAAGTTTGGCTTTCGGGCGACGGCGACGAAGATGTTGCACATGTGCTGAAGATCCGCATAAGCGGAGTCATGTCCTCTAAAATAGATCGCCCCGTCTTCGGCACGGTCGAAGACACGAGTGCACCGACGGCGCTGCGCAAGATCAAGGCGGCGATAGATGACGAGTCGATCGACGGACTCTACCTGGAGATCGATACTCCCGGTGGCGGCGTCACGATGGCGGACGAGTTGCACGATGCCATTCTCCGCTTCCGCCAGTCTCACGAGGGCCGATTTGTCTTTGTGCACATGGGCGATCTCTGCTGCTCCGGCGGTTACTACGCTGCGGCGGGTGCTGACTGGATCATGGCGCGCCCAACCTCGCTCACCGGCTCCATCGGCGTCATAATGAGCACCTTTAACATCGCGGAACTGGCGCGCAAGATCGGCGTTACGGACGTGACCATCGCATCTGGCGAGAACAAGGACATGCTGAATCCCCTCAAGCCCGTGAAGCCAGAGCACATCAAGATACTGGAAGAGCCTGTAAGGCAGCTCTACGAACGTTTCGTCCGGATAGTGGCCGAAGGCAGGAACCTGCCTGTCGAAGTCGTCCGCCAGCTTGCCGATGGACGTGTGTTTACCGCAGATGACGCCTTGAAGCACAAGCTGGTAGATGGCATTGGGCACGAAGACGCGGCAATTGAGCAGATCAAGAAGCTCGCTGACGGCGATGTACGCATCTACGGCTATCGCAAGAGGAACGGCTTTATGTCCATCTTGGAAAATTCCCTCCTTTTTGAGTCGTCTGATGGTCTTATTAAAAAGACCAGGGCGGCATTGATCGAAGAGGATGCTCCGCGCGCCGAATACCGCCTTCGCTGAGGGATTGCGACGGATAGCCCATCTCGGCTCAAGGAGTTGCCATGACTGCGTATAGATTTGGTATAATATACGCATGAAAATTGCGGTGATTGGAGATGGTGGATGGGGAACGGCGAATGCGCTGCTTCTCGTTGGCTATGGGCATGACGTGACGGTGTGGGGTGCGTTCCCGGACTACATAGAGGAACAGCGCCGCACTAGGCGGAACGAGAAGTTCCTGAAGGGCATTGTGCTGCCCGACGCGCTTAAGCTTACGGCCGACAGGGAAGAGGCGGTGAAGGGCGCCGAGATTGTCGTCCTTGCGCCGCCGAGCAAGTTTTTCGCGTCCGTGATGGATGGCTTTAAGGGGCTTATCACCGATGACCAGCTTGCCGTCTCTCTCACGAAGGGGCTTTGCGAATCGTCTAACAAGCGCATGACGGAGCTTGCGAAGGAAATCCTTGGGCTGAAAAGCGTCGTTGCGCTCGCCGGTCCCACTCACGCCGAGGAAGTGAGCCGCGGCATGCCGACGACTATCGTCGCCGCATGCGAGGACGAGGAGAAAGCGAAGCAGGTCCAGCGCGTCTGGTCTGGACCCAAGTTCCGCGTCTACACTTCGCTAGATCCAGTCGGCGTCGAGATCGGCGGCGCTGTCAAGAACGTCATTGCGATTGCCGTCGGCTGCTCTGACGGAATGGGCTTCGGTGACAACACGAGGGCCGCTCTTATCACGCGCGGTCTCGCGGAGATGAAGCGCTTCGTCCTCGCCTATGGCGGCAAGCCAGAGACGCTTTCCGGACTCGCAGGAATAGGCGATCTTATCGTCACCTGCACTTCTGTCCACTCGCGCAACCATTCCGTCGGCGAGCGGCTTGGGAAGGGCGAGAAGATAAAGGACATTCTTGGTTCGATGCAGATGGTGGCCGAGGGCGTCTGGAATTCCAAAGTCGTCCACGGCCTTGCCGCGAAGCTCGGCGTCGAGATGCCGATCTGCGACCTCGTCTATGCGCTTTGCTACGAGGATTTCGACGCTCGTAAGGCCGTCGAGGCGATGATGGGCCGCGAACTAAAGAGCGAGTGATATGAATCAGAACGCCAACATCCTCAAAGACCTTGTGCCGATACTGGCGTTCTTCAGCTTTTGGCTTGGCGCTTGCATCGCCTCGTTCCTGAATGTGGTGATCTGGCGTGCGCCGAGGGGCGAGTCGATTGTTTCGCCGCCGTCGCACTGTCCGAAGTGCAACGCGCTGATCAAGTGGTGGCAGAATATCCCGATCCTCTCGTGGCTTGCGCTGCGCGGGAAGTGCGCCAACTGCAAGGCACCGATCTCGCCGCGGTATATCTTCGTGGAGCTTCTGGGTGGATGTCTTTTCCTTGCGGCGTTTTTCCGATACATTTATGTCCCTTCTTCCGGGCCGGTGTATTGGACGCCGATGGTGGGTTCTCTGCTCGTGGCGTGGATATGGATATCTCTCATGATTGCTGGGTCGTTTATCGACTTCGACCATCAGCTTCTTCCAGACTTTACGACTGTCGGTGGAATGGTACTTGGCGTTGTTTGGGCCATGGCCGAGGGAGTCTGGAGTATTATGACCTTCGGCCGAAGCTATATGGCTGCGGCATTGATGCCCATCGTTTTCTCGGCTGGCGGCCTTGCCTTTGGCTTTGGGTTGCTCTGGCTCGTCCGGTGGCTTGGCTCAAAGGCGTTCAAGCGCGAGGCCATGGGGATGGGCGATGTCTTTCTCATGGGTGCAGTAGGGGCGCTCTTCGGGCCTGTTGCCGTTCTTGTGTCGCTTATCCTTTCGTCTGTGTTCGGGAGCATTGTTGGCATTGTGCTAATCATCCTTTCCAAGACAAAGCTTGGCGGCTTTACCCCGATACCCTACGGCCCGTATATTTGCATGGGTTGCCTTGCGTGGATGTTCTATGGTCAACAGATCGTCAACTGGTACATCCATTTAGTCACCCCATAGCCCAACTCTTCAACCTTTCAACTCTTCAACTTTTCAACTCTTCAACTTTTCAACTCTTCAACTTTTCAACTCTTCAACTTTTCAACTATAAAAAATGCATACAGTCCTTGATCACCCGCTAGTCCAGCATCGCGTCACGCTGATGCGCGACATCAACACAAAGCCAAAGCAATTTCGTGAGCTTGTGAACGAGATTACGGAATTTCTTGCTATCGAGAGCTTGAAGGACCTGCGGACGGTCGAGATCCCGGTTGTCACTCCAGTCGCCAAGACTACAGGCGTCAAGATTGAGGATTCTATAGTGATCGTGCCGATTCTTCGGGCAGGCATGGGCATGCTCGACGCGATGCTGCACGTCCTTCCCTACGCAAAGGTTGGCGTCCTCGGCATGCAGCGCGACGAGGCGACGGCCGAACCGGTTCCCTACTACGCAAAGGTCCCGCCGGCGAAGAACGACGAGCTTGCGATCGTGATCGACCCGATGCTTGCGACCGGTGGCAGTGCGTGCGATGCGTTCGCGCAGCTGAAGAAGCTCGGCTACAAGCGCATCGTCTTCCTCAATCTCATCGCCGCGCCCGAGGGGATCGCGAAGGTCGAGAAGGAGCATCCTGACGTGCCTGTCTTCACTGCGGCGAAGGACGAGCGTCTCAATTCGCACTTCTACATCGTGCCAGGACTTGGCGACGCTGGCGACCGCATCTTTGGAACGCTGTAAGGCGAAAATATGTTTGAAAAGATATTCGGACTAAGCAAGAACGGAACGACTGTCCGCACGGAACTTGTCGCTGGTCTTACTACGTTCATGACGATGGCGTATATTCTCGCCGTCAATCCGAACATCCTCGCAGCTGCTGGCATCCCAAAGGGCGGGGTGTTTATGGCGACGGCAGTTGCCGCCGTCGTGGGCACGCTTCTCATGGCGTTCCTATCGAACTACCCGTTTGTTCTCGCTCCTGGCATGGGGCTTAACGCGTTTTTCGCCTTTGGCGTTGTTATCGGAATGGGCTACAGCTGGCAGTTTGCACTGCTGACGGTATTTGTTGAAGGGCTTATCTTCCTCGCGCTTTCGCTAACGCCAGTCCGTGAAGGAATTTTCAATTCTATACCAATGTCACTAAAGCGCGCAGTTGCGGCAGGCATCGGGCTTTTCATCTGCTTTATCGCCCTCCAGACGGCGAAGATCGTCGTCATGGACGATGCCACGTTTGTCGCGCTCGTGAATTTCAATCATGTCGACTTTCACACTCACGGCGTTACCGCGCTTCTTGCGCTCGTCGGGACGCTCTTGACCGGCGTCATGCTTGTCAAGAAGTGGAAGGGTGCGATCTTGCTTGGAATCTTCGTGACATGGGCGCTCGGCATGCTCGCGCAGGCGTCGGGTATTTACGTTCCCGATCCTGCAAAGGGCTTCTTCTCAACGTATCCGAGCTTCACGATCGGCGACGTCGCAAATTCGTTCAAAGAGTTCGGCTCTACCATCGGCGCCGTGTTTAAGTCCGAAAGCTGGACGCACACGGAGAAGGGAGAAGTCATTGGCTCGGGTTGGTCGCTTGTAAAGTCTCTCGACTTCTTTGTCGTGATGTTCGCTTTCTTCTTTATGGATCTCTTCGACACGCTCGGCACCTTGATCGGCGTCTCGCTGAAGGGCGGGTTCCTCGATAAGAACGGACGACTCCCTCGCATTTCAGGCGCACTCTGCGCTGACTCAATTGCTACTTCGGTAGGCGCGTTGCTTGGAACCTCCACGACCACGACGTACGTCGAGTCGGCTTCGGGCGTTGCGGTGGGCGGCAAAACGGGACTTACCGCTGTCACTGCGGCGGCGCTCTTTGCGCTTGCGATACTCTTTGCGCCTATCTTCCTCGCGATCCCGGGCTTTGCCACGACTCCAGCGCTTATCATCGTTGGCTACATGATGATCTCGGCCTGCGCGGACATCGAATGGCACGATGCGGGCGAGGCGGTGCCGGCGTTCCTCTCGATTACTGCGATGCCGTTCACCTACTCGATCTCGGACAGCATCATGTTTGGCGTCATCTCCTACACGGTCATCAACGCGCTTTGCGGCAACTTCAAGCGCATCCACTGGATCATGTACATCCTCACCGCGGTCTTCGTAGTGAAGTACATTCTCATGTAATCGATTGTCATCTACACGTTCTACACGGCTTAAAAATACTTCAGCAAAACGCAAGAAGATTTAACATGAAAAACCTCGATAACTACGTAAAGGCGATTCCCGACTTCCCGAAGCCGGGGATACTGTTCCGCGACGTCACGGGGATTCTCGAATCCCCCGACGGCTTTCAACTTTCTTTGGACAAGGCCGTAGGGATTCTCGCGGATGTTGAGTTCGATCTCGTCGCGGCGCCCGAGTCGCGCGGGTTCATTTTCGGCGCAGCGCTGGCCGACCGCTTTAGGACGGCGTTCGTGCCGATCCGTAAGCCAGGAAAGCTTCCGCGCGAGACGATTTCCGAGTCCTATGACCTCGAATACGGAACGGCGACGCTGCATATGCACACCGACGCCGTGAAGCCTGGCCAGCGCGTAGTCATCGTCGACGATCTCCTTGCGACTGGTGGCACCGCGAAGGCGGCCGCGAAACTCGTCGAGCGACTCGGCGGAACGGTCGTGAAGATGATATTCCCGATTGAGCTTGAGGGCTTCAAGGCGCGCGAGGGCATCCTCAAGGGCTACGATGTCGATTCGCTCGTCAAGTATCCTGGGAAATAGGGGGCATCTATGGCGATCACCGACAAGCGTTATCTCTCTGGCGACGAATATCTCCGCGATACGTGGCGGCTTGCGGCACAGGTGAGAGAGTCTGGATGGCAGCCCGACATCCTAATCGCCCTCTGGCGAGGCGGTGCACCTGTTGGTGTCGCTATGCACGAGTATTTCAAGGTTGCTGGCTGGAATGTCCGCCACATCCCGGTGAAGTGCGAGAGCTACACGGCCATAGGCGAGAACGCCGGCTCTGTCCAGTTTTACCACGGCGACATTGTCTTTGGCATGCTCAGGAAGGGCGACAAGGTGCTTGTCGTGGACGATGTCTTTGACACTGGCAAGACCGCCAAGGCGGTGAAGGAGCAGATCAGCGCGACCGGCGCGGAGATGCGCCTTGCCTGTGTTTACTGGAAGCCTGGCAAGAACACGACCGACCTAAAGCCCGACTACTTCTATCGCGACGTCGGGAACGAATGGATTGTCTTCCCGCACGAGATAGAAGGGCTCACGAAAGAAGAAATCGCGGTAAAGGATCCTCTCCTCTCCTCGCTCCTCGGCTAATGCGGCTTTTGCGGGGTGTGCCTTTTGGCACCGCTCGCGCCCATATCCCGCGTTGCGGAATGTTGCCAAGGCGCTCGCTTCGGATTCCGTCGCCCATACGCGCATCGCAGTTCATACTGCACATCCGGGCGACTGCATCAGATGCCAAAAGACACACCCCGCTTCGCCGCAAATCACACATGCCGCTGAAACATTCCCGCCGCATCCGCGCTTTTTTCCTCGCGGCAGATTTGCCGCGACCTTATACCGTATGACAAATCGCTGTCTGCGGCGCAGGCAGTTCCCCTGTAAAAGGCCTGTTTGCGCGGCGAATTTGCTGCGCGGTTGATTTCAGCGTGGTAGTTTCGCTATAATATGCCTCAAAGCTGTTGAAAATGGGTAAAGTGACGGAAAATAGGCGAGAAAAAGAGAGGTGCCAAAGGGGTGATTGTCCGGTTGCTCCGTGAGCATCTGTTCGGGATTTCAATTCTTGCGTGTGCTGCGATCGCGTTTGCGTTTCCATCGGCGTTCACGGAGTGGGGCGGCGTCAAGCTGGCCTCTCTTGTCGTTCCTGCGATACAGGTCATTATGTGGCGTGAAATTATGCTATACTATCATGCAAATGGGTAAGCTATTTATAATCGACTTGATGCCTTTTCTCTACAAAGGCCATTTCGTGTTTCTTAGAAATCCGCGGATGACTTCGACAGGAATAAACACGTCCGCGCTGTTAGGGCTCGCGTCTGGGCTTCAGTCAATCCTTAAGCGCGAACAGCCGACCCATGCCGTCCTCGCCATGGACCCAGGTGGGCCGACTTTCCGCCACGAGGCGTATCCGCAGTACAAGGCGCAGCGCGAGAAGATGCCCGAGGACCTCGCGGCGTCTATTCCCTACGCATTTGAACTCGCCGAAGCGCTCAGGATTCCCGTCGTCCGCGTCGAGGGCTTCGAGGCGGACGACGTCATGGGTACGCTCGCCGTGAAGGGCGCTGCCGCCGGTTTCGACGTCTATATGGCGACGCCCGACAAGGATGCCGCGCAGCTCGTGCAGCCAGGCATACGGCTCTACCGTCCCGCGCACGCCGGCGACTCGGCGGAAATCTACGACGAGCAAAAAGTCTGCGAGCATTGGCATCTCCGCGATCCCAAGCAGATGATTGACTATCTCGCACTTGCAGGCGACTCTTCCGACAACATCCCCGGCATCCGCGGCGTCGGCGAGAAGACGGCGACGGATCTTCTCTCGAAGTTTGGCGACGTCGAGGGAATCATTGCCAATGTCGACAAGATAAAGGGCAAGCTCGCAGAGAAGGTGTTCGCTGGGCGCGACGACGCGACGATGTCGAAGTTCCTCACGACGATTCGCACTGACGTTCCGATAGAGCCCGACTGGGATGCATACAAGCTTGACGGCATTGATCGCGGCAAACTTGCCGCGGTGTGCGAGAAGTTCGAGCTTCGCCGTCTTGCGAAGGAGCTACTTGGGGAAGGCGCGGCAGATGGATCTGCGACGACGGATAATCGACTCGCTGGCCAGTCGTCTGGTGTCGCTGCCAAGGAAATCTCCACGATTGCAACTGCGCCGCACGACTACCGTCTCGTGACTGATGAAGCTGCAGCGCAGGCACTTCTTGCGGAGCTTATGGTCGCGCCGCGCGTCGCTTTCGACATTGAGACTGCTGCGCGAGAGCCGGGCTTAAGCGCGACTGACGCGAAGACATGTCGCTTGCTTGGGCTCTCGTTCTCTACCGCCCCAGGGAAGGCGTGGTATGTAATTGCCGATCTCGTCGATGTGTTCCGCCCGCTTTTTGCTGACAAGTCAAAGATTCTCGTCACTCACAACGGCAAATACGATCGCACTGTCCTTCATCGCTACGGAATCGGCTTTGCGCCGACGCCACGCGACACGATGCTTGAGCACTACTGCCTCGATGCCGCGGCGCGCCACGGGCTTAAGGAACTTTCTGAGCAGCTGCTCGGCTACCGCATGATTCGTTTCGAGGATGTCGCGGGAGAGCCCGAACGCGGCAAGCCAGAGCCGACGCTCGCAGGGAAGGACTTGAAGCTTGTCTGCGACTACGCTGCAGAAGACGCCGATTTTACGCTGCGCCTTGACGACATTCTGCGTCCGCAGGTGCCTGTCGCGCCATCGCCGCTCCCGAATGTGCTTTCAGACGTCGAGGAGCCGCTTGTGAAGATCCTCATCGACATGGAACGCGAGGGCGTGAAGATCGATGTTGAAGCGCTCAAGGCATACGGCCGCGAACTTGACCGCGAGATACTTTCTTTAACACAGCAGATTCTCTCCTACGCCGACCCCGGTTTCAATCCCGATAGCCCCAAGCAGCTTGGTGCGCTTCTCTTCGGGAAGCTTGGCCTCGCCGGCGGCAAGAAGACGGCGAGCGGACAATTCTCGACTGATGAAAAGACACTCTCGAAGCTCGTTGGCGAGCATCCGATAATACCGCTCATTCTCGAATACCGCGCGTGCTCTAAGCTCAAGTCGACATACGTCGACAAGCTGCCGACGCTCATCGACGAGAACGGACGCGTCCATACGACATACTCGCAGGCGTTTACTGAAACGGGCCGTCTAAGCTCGTCCGACCCGAATCTCCAGAACATTCCAATCCGCACAGAGCGCGGCAAGCTCATCAGAAAGGCGTTCGTCGCGCGAGACGAAAAGCACGTGCTCATCTCGGCCGACTACTCGCAGATCGAGTTGCGGCTTATGGCCGCGATGTCGGGCGACGAGGCGATGCTTGCGGCGTTCAGGAACGGCGAGGACATTCACCGCGACACGGCGAGCCGCGTCTACGACGTGATGCCGGCGTTCGTCACGCCAGAGCAGCGCTCGAAGTGCAAGATGGTAAACTTCGGCATCATCTACGGAATCTCCGCGTTTGGACTCTCTCAACGCCTTAAAGTGCCGCGCAAGGAGGCGGCGGACTTGATTGAGACCTATTTTAAGCTCTATCCGAAGGTAAAGGTCTACATGGAGTCCGCGATCGCCAAGGCACGCGAGAAGGGATATGCCGAGACGATTCTCGGCCGCCGCAGAACCCTGCGCGACATCAATTCGCGGAACGCGACGGCTCGTCAGGCCGCGGAGCGCGACGCGATAAATACGCCGATCCAGGGGTCGGCCGCCGATCTCATCAAGGTTGCTATGGTGAAGGTCGATAGAGCACTCAAGGCGGAGAACCTTCGCGCGAAGATGGTTCTGCAGATACACGACGAACTTGTCTTCGACGTGCCCTTGGGCGAGGTGGAGAAGGTCAAGGAAATCGTGACGCGCGAGATGACGACGGCGCTCGATTTTGGGGTTCCCTTGGACGTGGGCATTGGTGTCGGCAGCAACTGGCTTGATGCACACTGACGGGAAAAATGGTACAATTTCACTGGAGGGTACAGAAATGAAGAACTACCTGGCAATAGATATTGGAGCGAGTTCTGGGCGTCATATTATCGGGCGCGTCGTTGACGGAAAGATCACCCTTGAGGAAGTCTACCGCTTCGTGAACTCGCAGGTCCGCAAAAACGGCCACGACTGCTGGGATATCGAGAAGCTCGTCGCGTCCGTGAAGGCCGGCATAGACGAGGCGATGAAGAAGGGGCCAGTTGAGTCGATTGGTATCGACACGTGGGGCGTCGACTTCGTGCTCCTCGACGAGAAGGGCGAGCTTTGCAGCGATTCTGTCGCCTACCGCGATGCGCGCACGACCGGCGCGGACACGGAAATCGAGTCGCAGGTGATGTCCTTTGAGGAACTTTATTCGCGCTGCGGCATCCAGAAGGCACCGTTCAACACTATTTACCAGCTTTGGGCTTTGAAGAAGGAACATCCCGAGCAGCTTGAGAAGGCGGCGAGCTTCCTCACCGTTCCAGAATATCTGAACTACCGCCTCACGGGAAACATAGTCCACGAATACACCGACTCGTCGACGACTTCGCTTCTCGACGCGGCGAAGAAGGACTGGGATTTTGACCTCATCGAAAAGCTCGGCCTTCCGAAGCGTATTTTCGGAAAGCTTGAGATGCCCGGTGCGACCGTCGGCGAATACAAGGGCATCAAGGTCGTGCTTCCCGCGATGCACGATACAGGTTCTGCTTACCTCGCCGTTCCCGCGCGTGACGACAGGGCGGTATACCTTTCCTCCGGCACCTGGTCGCTTCTCGGCGTAGAGAACGAGAAGCCGATCACCACTAAGGCGTCGTGCGCGGCGAACTTCACGAACGAGGGCGGCGCATGGGGTCGCTACCGCTACCTCAAGAATATCATGGGTCTTTGGATGATCCAGTCGATCCGCCGCGAGCTCAACGGCGTCGAGTATGTCGAGGGCAAGAGCGGCGATGCGACTAAGGAGGCGCTTGCGACGCTCACCGACTACGAGAAGGGGCGCGAGTATTCCTTTACCGACCTTTCGATGATCGCCCGCGGTCAGAACTACAACACGATTGTCGACGTAAACGATTCGCGCTTCCTCAATCCGGCGTCGATGATTGGCGAAGTCGCGAAGGCCGCGTCCGAGTCTGGCAAGCCGCCGACGACCGTTGGCGAGCTTATGCAGTGCGTCTACCTCTCGCTCGCGGAGTGCTACGCGAATGCGATACGCAATCTTTCCGAGATCACGGGCAAGGTCTACACCTCAATCAACATCGTCGGCGGCGGCTCGCAGGACAAGTACCTGAACGCGCTTACAGCCGAGGCGACGGGTCTTGAGGTCTTTACAGGCCCGATCGAGGGAACGGCCATCGGCAACCTCATCGTCCAGATGATCGTCGGCGGGGAATTCGCAGACCTTGCCGCCGCTCGCGCTGCCATCGTGCGATAGCTGGAGGCAAGAGGCGGTGGCCTGTATTTGTCAAATGAAGACAGACGTTATGAAGACAGACGTTATAGTCGTTGGTGCGGGCGTCGTAGGATGCGCTGTGGCGCGGGAGCTCGCGAGATGGAACCTGAGCGTGACCGTCCTTGAGGCGGGGAGTGACGTCGCCGAGGGCGCGTCAAAGGCGAATAGCGCCATCGTCCACGCTGGCTTTGACGCGAATCCTGGGACTAACAAGGCGAAGTTCAACGTGCTTGGCAACAGGATGTTCGAGGACGTGTGCCGAGAACTAAAGGTTCCGTTTCGGCGCAATGGCTCAATCGTCCTCGCCTTCGGACCGGAGGACGAGGCGACCTTGCGCGAGTTGAAGGAGCGCGGCGAGAGGAACGGCGTTCCTACGGAGATCATTTCGCAAGACGAGTTGCGGCGCCGCGAGCCGAACGTCTCGTCCGAGGCGACGGCGGCTCTGTGGGCGCCTACCGGCGGCATCTGCTGCCCATACGAACTTACCTTCCGCTATGCGGAGAACGCGGCTGCAAACGGCGCAGAGTTTTTCTTCGAGGCGAAGGTGGTGAATGTCGTCCGCATTGTGCCGCATGGCGACTATGTGCCGGACGCGCCGTTCCCCTACATGGTGACGTGTGAGGATGGACGCGAGTTTACCGCGCGGGCTGTCGTGAACTGCGCAGGGACCCACTCGGACGAGTTGAACAACCTCGTAAGCCACAGGAAATATTCGATTACGGCGCGGCGCGGCGAATACCTGATGCTCGACCGCGACGAGGACGGCACGTTCTCGGCGACTATGTTCCAGTGTCCCGGCAAGATGGGCAAGGGCATCCTCGTCTCTCCAACAGTCGACGGCACCGTCATAGTCGGGCCGACTGCAGAGGACGTCGACGACAAGGAAGACAAGGCGACGACGTATGCGGGGCTTGAGAAGGTCAAGGCGGGGGCGCGTCGCACCTATCCAGATCTTCCCATCGGCAAGGTAATCGCGGAATTCTCCGGTATGCGCGCGCACGAGACGACGGTGGGCGATTTTGTCATCGGCGAGGCGGTGGACGCGCCTTGTTTCTTCAATGCAGTCGGCGTGGAGTCGCCGGGACTCACGTCTGCGCCGGCGATAGGCCTCTATCTCGCGGGGCGCGTTGCTGAACGGCTCGGTGCGTCGCGCAAGAATCCTTCGCTTATTTCAAAGGATGTCTCGTGGTGGCCCAAGACGCGCGAAATGAAGCCCAGCGAGCTGGCGGAGCTGGTGGAGCGCGATCCTTCATTCGGGCGCGTCGTATGCCGCTGCGAGGAGGTGACGGAGGGGGAGATCAGGGCTGCGATCCGCGCTCGTGTCGGTGCGCGCACCCTGGACGGTATAAAGCGGCGGACGCGAAGTGGCATGGGCCGCTGCCAGGGCGGGTTCTGCACTCCTCGGCTCATAGAGATCCTCGGCGCGGAACTCGGGCTTTCGCCCGAAGCGTTTCTTCTCTCCCGCAAAACCGCGCCAGCCGCGCTAAAGGCGCGAGAGGCGGGGAACGGGGAACGGGTAACGGGAAACGGCGTTTTGGATGTTCTTGTAGTCGGCGCGGGGCCGGCGGGGCTCGCCGCCGCCTGTGCCGCGAAAGAGGCTGGCGCTGATGGCGTTCTCGTCATCGAGCGCGACGACGCCCCTGGGGGCATCCTCCAGCAGTGCATTCATAATGGCTTCGGCCTCCATCGCTTCAAAGAGGAGCTCACGGGCCCTGAATATGCGCAGAGGTTCGTGGACAAGGCCGCGGAGCTGGGGATCCCGGTTGTGTGCGGCACCATGGTCCTCGACATCTCCCCGAGACCAGACGGCAGTGTGGAAGTTACGGCAATGTCCCCTCGCGGAGGGCTAAAGGTCTACAGGTCGCGCTCGGTCGTCCTTGCAATGGGATGCCGCGAACGTCCTCGCGGGGCCTTGATGACTCCAGGAACGCGCCCCGCAGGAGTATACACTGCAGGAACAGTGCAACGGCTCGTCAACATGGACGGCATCATGCCGGGACGGCGCGTCGTGATCCTGGGTTCCGGCGACATCGGGCTCATCATGGCGCGGCGTCTCACTTTCTCAGGGGCGAAGGTGCTCGCCTGCGTCGAGATAATGAAAAAGTCGTCCGGGCTCATGCGGAACGTCGTGCAGTGCCTGAACGACTACGACATACCGCTTCTCCTTTCGCATACGGTGACAGACGTTGAAGGGCGCGAACATGTCACTGGCGTGAAAGTGGCGAAGGTCGACGACGACCTGAAGCCGATCCCTGGAACGGAGATGCATTTCGACTGCGACACCCTCGTCCTCTCGTGCGGGCTAATACCGGAGAACGAACTGACGAAAAAGGCCGGAGTCGAGATGGATGCGAGGACACGCGGTCCCAAGGTGGACCCGAAGACAATGGCGACGAGCGTTCCTGGGATATTCGCCGGCGGCAACGTAGTGAGAGTCTACGATCTCGTAGACTGGGTTAGCCGCGATTCCGAGATCGCAGGACGTTCCGCCGCCGCGTATGCAATTCAATACGGAAGGTAAGGAAACTTTCAAATGAAGATGATCTGCATAAACTGCCCGAAGGGATGTGAATTGGACGTTGAGGTTGATGGGGGCGAGGTGTCGGTCTCTGGGCATGGATGTCCAAGGGGGGAGGCGTATGCCAAGTCGGAAGTCACGAACCCGACTCGCATGGTTACGGGGCTCGTGCGCGTCGCCGGGATGAGAAAGCCGCTCCCTGTCAAGACAAGGACGGCCATCCCCAAGGGAAAGATCGACGCCGTTCTCTTCGCCATGCACCAGACGACGGTGCAGCTGCCCGTGAAGATAGGCGACGTCATCATACCCAGCGTCGCCGATACCGGCGTGGACGTTGTGGCGACGGCAAACATGTAAGGGACCCGTGCTAAGCCAATCTGGCGCTTCTCGATTTCATGTTCGAGTGAGGTCCTGCCTCGTGGACTAAATTGCACGATTGCGTTTTGCGTGAGGAAATGAGATAATATCCTCCATGAAACGCATACTATTCTCTTTTTTCGCGTCGGTCTTGTCCGTCGCGGCTTTTGCCGACGAGCTTGATCTCGCCGGAACTTGGAAACTCGTCAAGGCAGACGACGCAAAGGTCTCCTGCCCTATTGCCGTTCCTGGCGGCGTCCATACAGCGCTCCTGAAGGCGGGCCTTATGAAGGACGCGTTCTGGGGGCAGAACGAGAAGGACATGCAGTGGGTCGGCAAGTCCGACTGGAACATCTCGCGTGTGTTCGAGGTGGCTGCTGAATTCCTTGCGAAGAAGGAAATCGTCCTCCGCCTCGAAGACTGCGACGCCTTTGCGACGATCTTCGTAAACGGCCAGAAAGTCGGAGAGACGACCGACCGCTTCCAGCGCTACACCTTTGACGTGAAGCCGTTCCTCAAGGCGGGAGCGAACACGATTGAAGGGCGCTTCAGGAGCCCCGAGAATGAAGCCGACAAGCGCCGCGCCGCGAAGGGCCGCGAGTTCCCGATGTCCAATGTAATGTGGGCGAAGAACCAGGCGTTCGTGCGCAAGGCCGCGTGTCACGCCGGCTGGGACTGGGGTCCCGCCGTGCAGGTTACTGGCTTCTGCGGCACGACCAAGCTGATTGCGACAGACGGGCCGCGTGTCGAATACGTCTACTCGACCCAGGACTTCAACGACAGCTTCACTCACTGCACGCTGACGGTTACGGCAGAGCTCTCCGACGGCTCGAAGGTTGAGAAGAAGTTCGAGATAGACAACCCGCCGCTCTGGTGGCCGAATGGCGCGGGCGAGCAGAAGTTCTACACTGCCGAGTTCGATGTCAATGGCGAGAAGATCGTCAAGAAGATCGGCCTCAGGAAAGTCGAGGTCCTGAACGAGAAGACCGTAAGCTCTAAGGGCAAGGAAGAGCTCTCGCTCGTCTTCCGCGTCAACGGCAGGCGGATTTTCATGAAGGGCGCGAACTGGATTCCATGCTCCGCGTACGAAAACGAGCAGACGCCGGCCCGCTACCGCGATCTTCTTGAGAGCGCAAAGGCCGCGAACATGAACATGATCCGCCTCTGGGGCGGCGGCCAGTACGAAAAGGACGTTTTCTACGACACGTGCGACGAGCTTGGAATCATGATCTGGCACGACATGATGTGCTCTTGCGCTGTGTACCCCGGCGACGATGCTTTCCTCGGCGAGATCAAGGCCGAGCTCGAGCACCAGCTAAGGCGCCTTCGCGACCACGCATGCATTGCCATGTGGTGCGGCGACAACGAATGTCTTGGCGCGATCAAGTGGTACGAAGTTTCGCGCAAGGATCCCGACTTCTACCGCGGCGAGTGGATCAAGCGCTCGAAGATGCAGGGCGAGCTCGTAGAGAAGTACGACCCCGCACGCACCTACTGGCCGTCGTCGCCTTGCTGCGGCCCTGGCGACTTCGGCGATGGCTGGAAGGAAGATTCGAAGGGCGACATGCACAACTGGGATGTCTGGCACGAGAACCAGCCGTTTGCGAAGTATTACGAGTATCATCCTCGTTTCTGCTCTGAGTTCGGTTTCCAGTCCTTCCCGTCAATGGAGATTGCCGAGACTTTTGCCTCCAAGGAGCAGATCCTCTCGCGTGGCCCCGATTTCGAGTGGCACCAGAAGAACCCTGGCGGCAACGAGCGCATAAGGAAGACTTTTGCTCGCTACTTCCCAGAGCCGAAGGATGTTCCGTCTGAACTTCTCCTTTCGCAGTTCCAGCAGGCGATGGCGATCCAGACCGCCGTCGACGCCTGGCGCTCTGAGCAGCCGCGCTGCATGGGCACGCTCTTCTGGCAGATCAACGACAACTGGCCTGTCGCGTCGTGGAGCTCGATTGAGTATGGCGGCAAGTGGAAGCCGCTCCAGTATCTCGCCAAGCGTTTCTTCGAGCCGGTGCACGTGACTCTCTCGCCAGACGGCATGGTCAAGGTCATCAACGACACCGACAAGCGCGTCGAAGGCAAGGTCGTTGCGGTGTTCCACGGTTTTGACGGCAAGAACGAAGAAGTCGTAGTCGGCAACGACAAGGCAAAGCAGGTTGGCATCGCTGTTGGCGCGAACTACGCTGCGGCGGTCGGCAAGATTACGCCTCGCGACGACGCTGTTCTCGAACTTCGGTTTGGCGATTCCGTAAACTTCCCCGTTCGCGCGAACTACAAGGGCGACTTGCCGAAGGCGAATGTCAAGGCCGAGATCAACGGCTTCACCGTCACCCTGACGACGGACAAGCCGGCGTTCTGGGTGTGGATGAATGTGAAGGGTGTCCGCGGCGAATTTGACGACAATGCCGTTACGCTCGTTCCTGGAAGTCCCCGCACGTTCACTTTCAAGCCCAAGGACGCAGTCACGCCTGAGCTCTTCAAGAAGTCGTTCAGCGTTACTCATCTCGCTGAACTCGGTAAATGACCATCCTCGCTTCCATAAGCACTATCTATCTTTCGAGCGCCTTGACGGCAGGCGGCGCCGATTTCGTTTGCTCGGAATCGCTTGCGGTCAACGAGGACGAAAAAAGCGGCGTCATCAATTTCGTGACGGACTGGCCGGCCGACGTGCACTGGTTTGGCGCATACTTGCGGAAAGGCGACGACCGCTACTCGATCCATCCAGAACCCTTCGTGGCTGGTGGCTACTTTGAGCCGGGGAAACCGGATCAAGACGGAAGGAGCAACTTTACTTTCGTCGTGAAGCCCGGTTTCGTCGACGACAGCATGAGCCAGATTCGGTTCCGTGCTCGCCATGCGAAAAACCCGACGCCGCCAGATGCCGCCGCAGTCGCCGCGCTTGGGAAGAAGGCGCATCCCCGCCTCATCCTCAAGCCGAATGACGACGTGTTTGCGAGAATCAAGCAGGCGACGGCTACGAACGAACTACTCGCCGCTGCCGTTCGCCATATGCGTGAATACGCCGACTTGACGCTTGCCGCCAAGCCGGATCCATATAAACTCGACGGACGTCGCCTCTGGTCGCAGCCTTGCACGGCGCGGACCTTCGCGCTCGCGCAGATGTGGAAGATGACCGGCGACCGCCGCTATTTGGATCGTCTTGAGACGGAACTGCGCACCATAGCTGAGTATCCCGACTGGAATCCGCCGCACTTCATCGACACCGCGCTTTTCGCGTTTGACTTCGCGATTGCCTACGACTGGCTCTACGACGACTGGTCGGCAGAGATGCGCGATGTTCTCGCCAAGGCGCTCAGTGAAAAGGCCTTGCGAGCCGCCGAGCCGGATGCGTTCTGGATTCACAATGGCAACAACTGGAGCCAGGCCTGCCTTTGCGGCATGCTCGCCGCCGCCGTGGCGATTGCCGAGCGCGAGCCGGAGCTTGCCCGCGTGCACATCGACAACGCCGTGAGTTTTCTCCACGAGCCGGTAGAGGCGTATGCGCCGTGTGGTGCGTTTCCGGAAGGCGTTGGCTACTGGATCTTTGCGACTACATACCAGATTTTTGCCATCGAATCGCTGCGCTCCGCTTTTGGAACGGATTTCGGGCTCATGGACCAGCCGGGCTTTCGTGCGACCGCGATCTTTCCGGACATGATGACAGGTCCCTCGGGTCTTCTTTTCAGCCATTCCGACTCCGGCAAGGTCCGCTCTAAAAGCGCGCCGCTCTGGTGGTTCGCCCGTGAGCTCGGCCGCCCCGATGTCACAACTGCCGAGCGCAAGATCGCCCTTGAGTCATACGCCGCCGTGCCTGGCGAGACGGCAGGTCATCGATGCGACAACTGCTTCTTGCCGCTGATATGGATGGTCGACGTGCCAAAAGCCGAGAAGAACAGATTGCCGCTGTCGTGGTGGTCGGGCAGCACCGTTCCAGTTGCAATGCATACTTCGACGCGCGATGACCCTGACGCAATATGGGTCGCCATGAAGGGCGGAACGGCCCAGGCGAGCCACGCGCATGCGGACCAGGGATCGTTTGTCCTCGATGCCCTCGGCGTTCGCTGGGCCGAAGATATTGGCGGCGAATCGTACGGAATAGGCGAGGCGGAGCACGGAATGAAGTTCTGGGACTCCGACAACGATTCGCCGCGCTGGAAATACTTCCGCCTCGGCCTTGAAGGGCACAATCTCGTCACGATCGAAGGCGAGAAGCCAAATGTCGGCGGCTTCGCGGCGATCTCGTTCAGGCGCACTGCCCCCGCCCGCGCGGGCAAGGAGATTGGCTGCGACTTGTCGTCCATTCACCCGGCCGCGAAGTCGGCGAAGCGGATTGGAAGTCTCGCAAGCGACGGAAAGAGCTATGCGATACACGATGCTTTCAGCGGCCTCAAGCCCGGCACGGCGCTCGTCTGGCGCATGAACACCTACGCTAAGCCGACGATAGACGGCAAGGTCGTAGTACTTGAACGCGACGGACGCAAGATGCGCCTCGAGGCGTCGCAAGGCGAATGGTCCATTTTCGTTCCACCTCTTCCCGCCGCCACTCCCGATCCAAATGTCGTCCAGCTGCACCTGCGCGTGGTCGCTGCGGCGGAAAATGTCGCGTGGTCGGTAACGTTTACCCCTGTCGGAAAGGTCACCTCCAAATGATAATCATACTGAAGAAAGAGGCCGCAGAGAGCCAGGTCAACGGGCTTCTCGCGCTGCTCCAGTCGAAGAACATCCAGCCGCACGTCTCTCGTGGCTCGCTGCAGACGATAGTTGGCTGCGTCGGCGATGTAAGCCATCTCGATCCGGGGATTCTCGAGGCGCTCGACGGCGTCGAGTCGGTCCAGCGCATTCAGGAGCCGTTCAAGGCCGCAAACCGCAAGTTCCATCCCGAGGATACCATCATCGACTGCGCCGGCGTGAAGGTCGGCGGCGGGAATTTCTCCGTTATCGCGGGACCGTGCAGCGTCGAATCCGAGGAACAGATCGTCGGCATCGCAAAAGCCGTGAAGGCATCTGGCGCGACAATGCTCCGCGGCGGCGCGTTCAAGCCCCGCACCTCCCCGTACGCGTTCCAGGGACTTGGCAAGGAGGGGCTCGACATGCTTCTAACGGCGAAGCGCGAGACGGGGCTCCCCATCGTCACCGAACTCATGGACTTCAAGGACATCGACCTCTTCAACGACGTCGACGTCATCCAGATCGGCGCGAGGAACATGCAGAACTTCAATCTTCTCAAGGAAGTCGGTTCCTACACGAAGAAGCCAGTTCTCTTGAAGCGCGGCATGTCCGCGACGTTGCAGGAACTCCTTATGAGCGCCGAGTACGTCATGGCGAGCGGCAACGAGAACGTCATCCTCTGCGAGCGCGGCATCCGCACGTTCGAGACGGCGATGCGCAACACGCTCGACCTCACGATCGTCCCGTATCTCAGACGGCGCACGCATTTGCCGATAGTCGTCGACCCGTCTCATGCGACCGGCCACGCCTATCTCGTGGAGCCGGCCTCGGTCGCCGCGGCCGCCATCGGCGCGGACGGCCTCATCATAGAGGTGCACAACGACCCGCCTCATGCCAAGTGCGACGGCGCGCAGAGCCAGACACCAGAGATGTTCGAGTCGACGATGAAAAAAATACGCGCAATCCGCGGTGTGTCGTAAAATTTGATACAATATATGTTCATCTCTCAACCGTAAAACATTATGGGTATCAAAATATTAGGAACGGGCAGCTACCTGCCGCCGAAGGTCGTCACCAACGACGACATTGCGGCAGCTCTCGACACTTCCGACGAGTGGATATACTCGCACACGGGCATCCACGCGCGCCATGTCGCCGAGGAAGGCGAGACGACTTCGACTATGGCCGCCAAGGCAGCCAGGGCCGCGCTCGAAATGGCCGGCGTCGCGCCAGAGGAAATCGGCCTTATAGTCCTTGCGACTTCGACGCCTGACTACGCGACGTTTCCTTCTACGGCCTGCATAGTGCAGGACATGCTCGGTTGCGTGAACGCCGGTGCGTTTGATCTTCAGGCCGCCTGCGCCGGATTCATCTACGCGCTTGAACAGGCGCGCGGTTTTGTAAACTTCTATCCCGACAAGAAGGCGCTCGTCATAGGCGCGGAATGCCTGACGCGCATTCTCGACTGGTCCGACCGCTCGTCCTGCATCCTTTTCGGTGACGGCGCGGGCGCGGTTGTGCTCGGCAACGACGAGGCGCCTGGCGTCGCGTCCACAAAGACAGTGGCGCATACGATTCTCGGTGCTGATGGCAAGGGCCAGGACTTCATCAAGCGCACAGGAGGCACGCGCGAGGCGCTGCCGCTTGATTCCAAGACCGGCATTCCGCTTAAGCCAGAGCCGTTGCTCCCTCAGCTGACGCTTCAGGGACACGATGTCTTCGCGTTTGCTGTTCGTAAGCTCTCGAAGGTCGTCGGCGATCTCTGCGAGAGGCTTGGCACAACCCCAGGAGACCTCGACCGCGTCTTCGCGCATCAGGCGAACGGGCGCATCATCGAGGCGACGGCCAGGCGAATGAAACTGCCGCTTGACAAGTTCTGGCTAAATCTCGAGACTACGGCGAATACTTCCGCCGCGTCCGTGCCGATTTCGCTTGATCAGGCCGTTCGCGCTGGCGAGCTCAAGGACGGGATGAAGATCGTGATGGTTGGCTTTGGCGCAGGGCTCACCTTTGCTGGCACATACTGCGTGTGGCCTGAGCTTTAAGATTTAAAAGGGGATACGACATGAAGAAAGTGATGATTACTGGTATTGGCATGCTGACCGCCGTTGGAAACGGCCGTGAGGCATCGTGGGGGAGCATCAAGGCCGGCAAGCCCGGCATTGGCAAGATCACCAAGTTCGACGCGTCCCGCTGCACCTGCCAGGTCGCGGCCGAAGTCAAGGGCTTTGAGGACTGGGCGATTGGCGGCGGCCTTCTCGACAAGCGCGAGGCGCGTCACATGGCTCTCTTTTCGCAATATGCAGTTGCGACTGCCAACGAGGCATGGGCCGACGCCGGCTTCACTGCGGAAAACAAGCCCGACATGGATCGCGTCGCGACGATCCTCGGCGTGGGCATCGGCGGTCTCGAGGTCACCGGCGAGTCCTTCAAGACGCTTTTCGAGAAGGGCCCCGAACGTCTTTCTCCGCTTGCGATTCCAGAGCTCATCGCAAACGAGGGCGCCGGCAACATCGCAATCGCACTCGGCGCGAAAGGTCCGTGCCAGGTCGTCACGACTGCATGTGCTTCCTCTACCGACGCGCTTGGCTTCGCGATGGACTTGATTCGTGCAGGCCGCGCAGACATTGTCGTGGCTGGCGGCAGCGAGGCCGTCATCATGGAGTTCACTGTCGGCGGCTTCATGAAGGAGAAGGCGCTTTCCACCCACTTCAACGATACGCCCGAGAAGGCCTGCCGTCCGTTCAACCAGGACCGCGACGGCTTTGTCATGGGCGAAGGCGCGGCGATACTGATACTCGAGTCGGAGGAACACGCGAAGGCGCGTGGCGCGAAGGTCTATGCCGAGCTCGCCGGCTACGGCGCGACTTGCGACTCCTACCATATCACGGCGCCCGATCCTTCCGCCGATGGCGCGGTCAAGGCGATTGAGATCGCACTCAAGGACGCGGGCGTTGCGGACAAGTCCACCGTCGGCTACATCAACGCCCACGGCACTTCCACCCATCTCAACGACCAGATGGAGACAAACGCGTTCAAGCGCGTCTTCGGCGTCGAGCAGGCGAAGACGATAAATATCTCTTCCACCAAGCCATGCCACGGCCACTGCCTTGGCGCGACTGGCGCCATCGAGGCGGCTGTCACGGCTCTCGCGATCAAGGAAGGGTTCGTCCCGCCGACGATCAACTACGAAAAGCCAGATCTCGAAGTCGACGTCGAGAAGGGCGAGACGCCGCTTGACCTCAACTACACGCCGAACGTCGGCGTGAAGCGCGACATAGACGTTGCGCTCTCCACTTCGCTTGGCTTCGGCGGACACAACGGGGTCTTGGTGCTTAGGAAAGTGCAGGGTTGAAAGTTTAAAGTGTAAAGTTGGGGGAGTCGAAATGGAGTTTCCAAAGTTCAAACAGGAATTCAACCGACCCGGTATTGAGCTGCTGCCGCATCGCTCGCCGTTCCTCTTTGTCGATACGCTCCTGTCTGCCGACGAGACCGGGGCGCTTGGTGAATACACGTTCACCGCCGAGAAGAATGACTTCTTCAAGGGCCACTTCCCTGATTTTCCCGTCGTTCCAGGCGTAGTGCTCGTCGAGGCGATGAGCCAGGTCGCAGGTGCGTCCGTCGTTGCGCGCGGAGTCCTTGGCGAGCAGGCGGCGTTTGCATTCGCCGCGATCGAGGAAGCGCGTTTCAAGAGGCCCGTTCGTCCCGGCGACAAGCTCGTGACCGTCGTCAAGATCGTGCGAGAGCGCGTTCCGCTTGGCGTATACGAGGTGACTGGCTATGTGGGCGATGAGCTCGCCGTGAGTGCCAAGGTCAAGTGCATGCTGATGAACGGGCGCAAATGATCAGGATTGTCAAGACAGGCGACAGGCGCATCGAGAAATTCAACGCGCGTCCGGCGTTTCCCGAGGAGGCCGAGAAGGCCGCGGCATCGGCGCTTGCCGAAATCAAGGCGCGTGGCGATGCGGCGGTTCTCGAACTCGTAGCGAAGTTCGAGGGCTTCAAGGCGAAGAACGCAAAGGCGCTAAAGGTAGATCTCTCGAAAGTTCCCGAGAAGGGCATAGACTCGAAGATCGTGCGCGCCGTAAAGGACGCGCATCGCCGTGTTCTCAAGTTCTCCAAGGCATCTCTCCGCGGACCGTGGTCGATGAAGTCTCCTCGCGGCGGTGCTTTAGGCGAGTTCTATTCTCCGATGGATCGCGTTGGCGTGTATATTCCAGGCGGAACCGCTCCGCTCGCGTCGACTTCCGTAATGACCGTGACGCTCGCCAAGGCAGCGGGCGTTAAGGAGATCGTCGCGTGCACTCCTGCAGGCGCGACGGGAGAAGTGAATCCGGTGCTTCTTTACGCGCTCAAGCTCGCTGGCGCAACTGAAGTCTACCGCGTCGGCGGCATACAGGCCATTGGCATGATGGCATTTGGCACGAAGATTTGCAAGAAGGTGCAGAAGATCGCCGGTCCCGGAAATGCGTTCGTAACGGCCGCGAAGCGCCAGGTCTACGGCTATGTGGCGATAGACCAGGTCGCGGGTCCGAGCGAGATTGCCGTCCTCACCGACGGCTCCGTAGACGTCCGCTGGATTGCGGCAGACCTTCTCTCGCAGGCCGAGCATGGCAGCGGATGGGAGAAGTCGCTTTGCGTTTGCACGTCCGAGAAGTTCGCGGAGAAGGTCAGGGGCGAGGTCCTTCGCCAGACTGAGACGCTTTCGAGAAAGGCGCTCATCAAGCGCGTGATTGACAGAGACGGAATCCTCATCGTCGTCGCGAAGAGCGTCGCCGAAGGCCTAGATGTCGTCAACCGCTTCGCGCCTGAGCACTTCGAGATAATGACGAAGGACGCCACCAAGGTGATGAAGGGCGTCAGGAGCGCGGGCGCGGTGTTCGCAGGTCCGTGGACGCCGGAGTCGGCAGGAGACTTCGTCGCAGGGCCGAGCCATGTGCTTCCTACGGGCGGAGCCGCGAACATGTTCAATGGTCTTACGCCTGACGACTTCCGCCGCCGCCACAGCTTTGTAGCGTTTTCGAAGGGCGATCTTGCCGAGACGAAGGCGACGATTGAGTCGTTCGCCGCAGTCGAAGGTCTTGACGCACATGGCCGCGCGGCGACGATCCGGTTTTTGTAGGTGGGGGTGCCCGTAACCTTTCAACTCTTCAACCTTTCAACTTTTCAACTTTTCAACTTTTGAACATTCTCCAGAAACACGCCTATGATGTCGGGGCCGGTTTTGCTGCCTGTCTTTGGCCGTTCATGCCGAAGCGCCGCAGGATTGCCGTAGAGAATGTCCTGAAGTGCGGCATCACGTCCGACGAGAAGGAGGCGCGACGAATTGCAAAGAAGTCGTTTTGCCATCTCGCTGGACACATTGGCGAGGCGCTGTTTGTCCCAGGCGTGGTGACGAAGGAAAACTGGCGCGAGCACCTCGACTTCTCCGCCGCCGATCCTGAGACCGTCAAGCTTCTTCTCGATACGCCCGATACGCCTATAATCCTCGTAAGCTCCCACCACGGCGTATGGGAGGCGGCGACGAACGTCCTTTCGTTTGCGCGTCCGATGATCGCGATTGCGCGCGTGATGAACAACAAGCTCGCCGCGAAGTGGATGGCGAAGCATCATTTCCGCGGGCCGGTCACCGTGATCGACAAGAAGAACGGCTTTACGCCGGAGATAATGCGCCAGTGGACGGACACAAACGCGGCTATGACGATTCTCATGGACCAGCACACGTCCGGCGGCGCGATGCTGAAGTTTTTCGGACGCCCGGCGAAGACATTTACTTCGGCGACGCGGCTTGCAATGCGAACAGGGCGTCCGATCGTAGTCGGCTCGTTCGTGCGCATAGCGCCGTTCAAGTACCGTCTTGTTGGCGGGAGCATCTTGCGCTTTTCAAAGTCGGACGACAAGCTTGCGGCGACGCAGCTTCTAAACGACCGTCTTGAAGATGCAATCCGTCAGTATCCCGAGCAGTATCTCTGGGCGCACCGTCGCTGGAGGAACGACTGATGGCGGATGAACGGACGCCGGAGGAATACCGCGCCTTTTTCGCGGAGGTGTTCGCCACGCTCGATGCAACGCCGCGCACGATGAAGGTCAAGGTCTTCGGCGAAGGGCTAACGATCGATCTCGTCGATGGAGATCCCGTGTTCAAGACGGTGGGCGGCTCCGCAAAGGCCGACTTTCGGCTCCGCTGGCTTGCGGAACACCCAGTGCCACTGACGCTTGGGAAAAAGTCTGTGTTCACTTTTATTCCAACGACGGGCAATCGCGTGAAAGTGAGGGTAAAATGAGCTGCAAAGGCCTTTCCTTGATGAGCGGTGGGCTCGATAGCCAACTTGCGGTACGCGTGCTTGAACGCGCTGGTGCAGAGGTAGAGGGCGTTTGCTTCGAGACTCCTTTCTTTTCGTCTGCCAATGCGAGAAAGGCCGCCGCAGCCCTTGGCGTGAAGCTCCATGTGCTCGACTTTACCGAAGACGAAGTTGGTCTTCTCGAAAATCCGCCACACGGCTTTGGCGGCGCGATGAATCCCTGTATCGACTGCCACGCGACGATGATACGACGAGCAGGCGAGCTGATGGCATCGCTTGGGTATGATTTTGTCGCTACTGGAGAGGTGCAGGGGCAGCGCCCGATGTCGCAGAACAAGCAGTCGCTATGCACCGTCGAGAAATCTTCTGGACTTAAGGGGCGACTCGTCCGTCCGATGTCTGCAAAGTTGCTCGAGCCCACGATCCCAGAAATCGAGGGCAAGCTCGACCGCGAAAAGCTTCTCGACATCAGCGGCCGTTCGCGCGATCGCCAGATTGCGCTCGCAAAGGAGTTTGGCATCACGGGCTACCCCTCGCCTGCCGGCGGCTGCAAGCTGACCGAGGAGGCGTATGGCCGCAAGCTGAAGGACTTGATGGAGCACGAGGGGCTTCGCGACAAGGCAACTGGTGCCCTAAACCGTACGCTTCTCGACTTGCTTGTGGTCGGGCGCCGTTTTCGGCTTCCCGGGGGAAGTTCCGTCATTCTTGGGCGCGACGCAAACGAGAATGCTCGTCTCGAGAAGGGCGTTTTCGCCGCGATACTGAAGCCGACGAACGGAATTCCAGGGCCGACGGCGGCGATTCCCGTCCTCTCCTCGGAGTCTGATCTGTCGCTCGCGCAGTCGCTTGTGAACGCATACGTTCGCGGAACGACGAACGACGACCGCCTGCCGTTCAAGCCCTATCAGCTCATTTGACCGCCGTGCTCGATTGCATCACATAAGCGGCGGGAAATTTGGTATAATACTACCCATATCCGCCGGGGTGGTACAGTGGTTGACTACGCCTGATTTGTAATCAGGATCCGCAAGGACGCATCGGTTCGAATCCGATCCCCGGCTCCACTTTCAAAAGGATACTCTTAAGATGGTTCTGCTGCTTGGTTCGGAGGCGTATTCACCGTTCAGGATGGATGCGATAAAGGAAGCTATTTCGAAGATCGACCCTTCGCTCGGCCCGCTCAACATCGATGCGAAATGGGTTTATGCGCTTGAACTTACAGACGAGGCATTTGATGTCACCGAGCTTGAGCGCGCGGCCTCTCTTCTCAACGCCGAAGGCGACTGCGACGGCGCCGATTTCTATGTGACTCCCCGCAAGGGCACGATCAGCCCGTGGAGCTCCAAGGCGACCGACATCTTCCGCAACTGCGGCCTCAAGTCGATAAAGCGCGTCGAGCGCGGCATACGCTTTCGCGTCTCGCTTGCGAACCCCTGGTCGCCGATCACCCAGGAGGACTTCAAGAAGTCTCTCTCGCGCGCCAAGTGGCTTGCCGCGCTCTACGACAAGATGACCGAGGGCGTTTACGACGACCTTTCCGACCTCTTCGATGTCGCAGACCCGAAGCCGGGACGCACTTACGACGTGATGACGAAGGGCGTGGAGGCGATTCGCGAGGCAAACGCCGAAATCGGGCTTGCGATCTCCGAGCCGGAGATGGAGTACCTTGCAAAGAGCTTCAAGGCCGCCGGTCGCAACCCGACGGACACCGAGCTCGTGATGTTCGGACAGGTCAACTCTGAACACTGCCGCCACAAGATCTTCGGCGCGGAGTTCATCATCAACGGGAAGAAGCAGCCGAAGTCGCTTTTCGAGATGATCAAGAACACGCACAAGAAGCGTCCGCAGGATACCTTGAGCGCGTACAAGGACAATTCGGCCGTTATAACGGGCTTCAAGACCGACATCTTCGCCATCGACCCAAAGACGAACGAATATGGCTTCAAGAAGGATTCCCTCGACCAGCTTATGAAGGTCGAGACCCACAACCACCCGACGGCAATCTCGCCATTCCCCGGCGCCGCTACAGGCGTTGGCGGCGAAATCCGCGACGAGGCGGCGACGGGCCAGGGCTCGCGTACGATTGCGGGCATCTGCGGCTTCATGGTTTCCAACCTCCGTATCCCCGGCTTCCCACAGCCCTGGGAGCGTGAGTTCGCGTCCTTCCCGACCCGCCTTGCGACGCCTCTCCAGATCATGGTCGACGGGCCGATTGGCGGTGCGGCGTTCGGCAACGAATTTGGCCGTCCGCAGCTTTGCGGCTTTTTCAGGACTTACGAAGGCGAGATCGCTGGCGAGCTTCGCGGCTACCACAAGCCGATCATGCTTGCAGGCGGCATGGGCGTCATCCGCCACAGCCAGGTGCAGAAGAAGCCGGTCAAGGTCGGCGCGCTCATCGTCCAGATCGGCGGCCCCGCGATGCGCATCGGACTCGGTGGCGGCGCGGCGTCTTCGATGATGACCGGCACGAATTCCGAAGCGCTTGACTTCAACTCCGTCCAGCGCGGAAACGCCGAGATGCAGCGTCGCTGCCAGGGCGTGATCGACGCATGCTCCTATCTCGGCAAGGCCAACCCGATAATGTCGATCCACGACATTGGCGCTGGCGGTCTTTCGAACGGCTGCCCCGAGCTCGTCGAGGCGACAGGCGGCAAGTTCCAGCTCCGCGAGGTCCACAACGAAGAGATGTCGATGAACCCGATGGAGATATGGTGCTGCGAGGCCCAGGAGCGCTATGTTCTCGCGCTCCGCCCCGAGGCGCGGTTCTTCTTCGAAGAGCTCTGCCGCCGCGAGCGCTGCCCAGTCGCCTTCATTGGCGTCGCGACTGGCGACGGTCAGCTCGTCCTCGAGGACTCGCATTTCGGCGACTCTCCGATAGACATGGACATCAAGGTCCTGCTCGGCAAGCCGCCACGCATGGTTCGCAAGGTGAAACGTGTCGCGAAGAAGCACGCAGGCACGAACTTCGAGGGCGTGAAGCCGTTCGACGCCTTTAAGCGCGTTCTCCATCTCCCAGCTGTCGCAGACAAGACGTTTCTCATCACGATCACCGACCGCACGGTCACTGGACGCGTCGCGCGCGACCAGATGGTCGGCCGCTACCAACTTCCCGCCGCCGACTGCGCCGTCATGACGATGGGCTACAAGACTTACGAAGGCCAGTCGATGGCGACGGGCGAACGCTCCCCGATTGCGCTTCTCGACGGTCCTGCATCGGGCCGCATGGCGATTGCCGAGGCGATTACGAACCTCGCCGCCGCCGATGTCGGAGATATTTCGCAGATCCGCCTTTCCGCGAACTGGATGGCTCCCTGCGGCGAGCCGGGCGAAGACGCGATTCTCTACGATACCGTCAAGGAGGTGGGGCTCAACTTCTGCCCGAAGATGGGCGTGTCGATTCCGGTCGGTAAGGACTCTTGCTCGATGCATACCGTCTGGAACGATCCAGACGGCACGCCGAGAAAGCAGGTCGCGCCGCTTTCTCTCGTCGTCAGCTCCTTCGCGCCCGTGAAGGACGTGCGCCTCACTCTTACTCCCGACCTCAAGCCAGACCCCGAAGGGCAGTCGTCCTTCCTCGTCTACGTCGATCTTTCGAAGGGCGACTATCCGCTTGGTGCGACTGCGCTCGCGCAGGTGTACGGACAGCTTGGCAACACCCATGCCGATGCCGATCCAGTTCTCCTCAAGCGTTTCTTCAACGCGATGCAGAAGATCGTCAAGGCGAAGAAGGCGCTTGCCTACCACGACCGCTCCGACGGTGGCATCGCGGTCACGCTCGCGGAGATGGCGATAACTGGCGGCCGCGGCATAATCGCGAAGCTTCCCGATGGCGACGCCCTTGAGCAGCTTTTCAACGAGCAGCCGGGCGCCATTCTCCAAGTCGCAGAGAAGAACGTCGCAGAGGTCCTTGCGATATTCAAGGCCGCGCGCGTGCCTGCATCGATTGTCGGTGCTGCGACGCGCAACTCGCGCGATTTCGAAGTGTATGTCGGCGAGCGTCTTGCGCTCAAGACCGATCTCACCTTCATCCGCCGCGCGTGGAGCGAGACGACTTACCGCATGCAGGCGCTTCGCGACAATCCAGTGTCGGCCCGCGAGGAATATGACAACGGGCTCGACGAGGCGGATCCCGGGCTGACATACAAGCTCACCTTCGATCCAGAAAAAGGGTCAGACCCCTCTGACACAGTAGTTGACACAGCTAAAGCTGCGTCGAACTACTGCAGTCAGAAAGGTCTGACCCTACAGCCCCGCATGGCGATTCTCCGCGAGCAGGGCGTCAATGGCCACATCGAGATGGCGGCGGCGTTTGCGCTCGCGGGATTCGAGTGCGTCGACGTTCACATGAGCGATCTTATCGAGGGCAAGGTCGATCTCGCCGACTTCAAGGGACTCGTCGCCTGCGGCGGCTTCTCCTATGGCGACGTCCTTGGCGCGGGTTCCGGCTGGGCTCGGTCAATTCTCTACAACGATCGCCTTAGGGAGATGTTCAAGACATTCTTCCACCGTCCCGACACGTTTAGCTTGGGCGTGTGCAACGGCTGCCAGATGCTTTCGCAGCTCAAGGACCTGATCCCCGGCGCGGAAGGGTGGCCAAAGTTCGTCAAGAACGTTTCTGAGCAGTTCGAAGCGCGACTTGCGACGATCGAGATCGAGCCAAGCCCGTCGATCTTCTTCAGGGGCATGGCAGGTTCCCGTCTCCCGATTCCCGTCGCCCACGGCGAGGGCCGCGTCTGGACAGACGGCTTTACGCCGTCGATCTGCGCGGCGCACTTCGTCGATGGCCGCGGCCAGGCGACGATGCGCTATCCGTACAACCCGAACGGTTCCTATGGCGGGCAGACGGCGTTCACGAGCGCAGATGGTCGCGCGACCATCATGATGCCGCACCCCGAACGCGCCTTCCGCGCATGTCAGCTCAGCTACAACGACGGTTCGTTCAAGGTTGCTGGCCCGTGGATGAAGATGTTCCGTAACGCCTACGCATTCGCAACAAGGGGGCTGTAAAATGAATGGCGCCGTACTTCTTCTCATCGCTTCGGCTGCGTTTCTCGCAGGATACTTCATCTACGCGAAGCTAATAGAGCGCAAGCTCGGGGTTGACCCGTCGATCCCGACTCCAGCTCACACGAAGAAAGACGGCGTCGACTTCATTCCAGCCCATCCGACGGTGCTCTTCGGGCACCATTTCGCGGCAATCGCAGGTGCCGGACCGATCGTGGGTCCGGTCCTTGCGGCCGAATTCGGATGGGCATCTGTAGCTCTCTGGATCATCCTCGGCT
>Ga0310786_10000155_pt1 | contig 113784 bp, 74 predicted proteins | sample AusTroGonzalo_MG_FD_203881 | JGI IMG/M metagenome (GOLD analysis project Ga0310786, IMG submission 203881) | Bovine rumen microbial communities from tropical cattle in Woodstock, Queensland, Australia - Gonzalo_03 (v2) (version 2) | ecosystem: Host-associated > Mammals > Digestive system >... | reverse complement strand
GGAGTTCTGGTCGTTTGCTGACGTTTGCTGGTAGTTGGAGATGATTTCACAGTTGCTGGAACATCTATCGATGGTGACATCGTCGGCTTTCTGGCCATCGGGGATGCCTATGCAACCGATGAGGGCACCGCAATTTTTGCCGTTGAACACCAAGGGGCTGCCGGGGCTGCAGTTGACGTGACAGTCGCGGATGGTGCCGCCCATTACGTAGGTGGCCAGTGCGCCGCTGTTATTGACATTGTCGGCGAAGACGGGATCCTGCATTGTCAGGTGCCCGATGGTACCGGTGGAGTAGCAGAATAAGGCTGGCTGGTTGGCTGTCAGCTTCAGGTTGATGATGTTATTTACGTCGCCATCATAATTGCCTCGGAATCCAGTGGTTGGCGAAGTGCCGATGGGGTGCCATGTTTTGCCGGCCAAATCGATGTTGGCGATTTGTTTGAAATAGGTGCCCTCTCCGTATGCCGGGATGGGACCGTTCGGGTCGAGGACGAACATGCTGTCTGTGTATCGGTATGAAAAATTCTGACCTGAGTTGATGCATTGCGCAAAAGCGTAGAGCGCAGTTGAGTCCTTGATGAGATAGGGATGATCGTAAGTTCCGTCAGGGTTCTGGGCGAATGCGTTGCTTCCACACAGCATACACCCTAAGGTCAGTGCGGCCAAGAGGAGAGTCTTGGGTGTCTGTTTAGAATGCCTTCTCTTCATGGGACCGTTGTAGGGCCAATAGATTTCGTCGGGGTGGTTGCGGCGATAACGGCAAGCCTTGACGATGACAAAAACAACGGCCCCGAAAATGAGGAAGCCGATAGCGATGAGAATGATCAGTTTGGTTGTCATAAGGGTAGATATTTTTACGAATTTACAAATGTATTATAAAAGGCCGCAAAAATATCATTTATGTGCCAAATGGATTTTCCTGATGTGGAAATTTCCACTAGAAGAATGGCTTTTTCCGTTTAAAGGAAAAATTTTCCCACCAGAGGAAAACGCCCCTAAGCTCCTAAGCTCCTAAGCTTAATTACTCGCTAACCCGATACCGGGACGGGGGTTCCTTCCCTTGGGCTTTGAAGGCCTTGGTCATGGAGGCTTGGGAGGAGAAACCGCAACGGTCGGAAATGTCGGCCAGGCGCTCGTCGGGATGTTGGTGGATGAGGGCGATGGCGTAGCGCACGCGGTGCTGGCTGATCATATCGTAGAAGGATTGATAGCCGCTGCGACGAATCACCTCGGCGAGGTACTTGGTGTTGGTGCCGAGGCTCTGGATGAGCGTGTCGATGGTGATGTGCGGTTCGGTGAAGATGTGGTCGTCAGTGAGCAGCTTCTCGAGCCGACGGGCCAGCTCGTCGTATTTGACATCACTCAGAAGATGGGGGCTCTCAGCGGTCCGTTCCGATAACCCCGGACTATCGTCTTCATATTCTTCTTCAACGTCTTTTTCTTCTTTTTCGGATTCCGAATCCTGAACCTCTAATTCTGAATTCGGAATCTCTATATCCGAATTGACTTCTCTCCAAGGATTGAGAGTGAGAATGCAGAACCAAACGTTGGCAACGATGAAGAAGAGGTCATGGCCGAACTTCACCCACGGGTCGTCGGCATAGAAGTTGACAGCTAACAATAGGAGAACGTAAGGGGGGAGCCATTTAATGATGTTGGCGAATCTCACGGGAAAGTCGTCGCTGTCGGCATACTGCTCTTCGTTAGCGCGCCGCACGGCCCGCTCGATTCTCACGACCATGTGGATGTTAAACCCGAAGTAGAAGGCAAAGAGGATGCTTACGGCTACTATGGCCCAAGTGCGCCAGCCCTCGGGGAGGGAGATGAGGTGTACGGCCTGCAGGAACATCGGCAGCAGCACCAACATCGCCGGCACGTAGATCAAGGGGTATTGTCGGTTGTGCTTGTGTTTGGGGAAGAAATAGACCTCGCACATGACGAGCAGCTGGAGGGAGAGGAAGAGCAGCGAGAAGGCGTTGACGTAGAGCAGTGCATCGGGGTCTCCGATCTGCAGCAGGTAGGGCAGTTCGAAAATCTGCAGCAGGTAGGTGGTGGCCACGATCCGCTGTGCCGGGAACAGCTCGTGGAAGTGCTCCCCGTAGGCCTTGGGGCGGTAAAACATCTTCAGCAGCCACCCGTAAAGGTGGGTGACGATGAAGGTCAGGTTTGTGGCGAATAATATGAGGTAGGTGGTGGACAATTTTAGGGTTTAAGGTTTAGTGTTTAGAGTTTCAAGTTTCAGGTTTCAGGTTTCAAGTTTCAGGTTTCAAGTTTCAAGTTTCAGGTTTCAAGTAATACATCAAACATCAAACATCACACATCTCAAGGAGAAAGCTGACGGGGCGGAAGCCGTCGTTGCAGCTGATCATGGCGGAGTGGGGGTTCTTCATCCAGCCGTCGAAGAAGTTGCCGCGGCCGGCGGCGAGCTCCTCCACGAACCACCGCATCGACTCCCAGGCGCTGTCGCAGAGTCCGTCGGGCTTTTCTCCGCCCACGGCGATCCAGCTGTCGCCCTCCCGCACGTCGCACGTATGTTCGATGGGATTCTCGTACAGCTCCGACAAATCGGTGTGCTGCACCTTCCGGATGGCGGTGATTTTGACGTTATAGGGGTTCATTAGTATCGAGATCTTTTTAGGGCTGCAAAAATACGATTTTTTTGCAGTTGTCAGTTAGTAGTTAGCAGTTGCGGGCAACGTCTCTACTTACACGTTTCCAGCGCCTCGTCAATTACCCCGAACACGTCGTGGTCGTTTTTGAAGACATGGCTGAAATGCTCTTTGGCTTTCAAAAAGTATTCTTTGGCAATGGATTTGTCGATGTCCATATACAAATTGCCCAAATAAAAGTTCAAATTGCCCAAAACAGTGTAGTTGCTTTTGTATTTGGACATTTGGGCTTTGTAGAAGCTGATTAATTCAGATTCTTTGCCGGTGGATTCGTAGGCTTCCTCCAGCGCCTGGTATATGCTGGGGTTCTCGGGAGCAATTTCGAAGAGCCGTTTGGCCGTGGCGGCGGCTTTTTTGTCTCCCTTGGCCAGATACAACCTGAGCATGGGTTTCAGTGTGTAAAAATCGTCAGGGGTGTATTTGTCGGACATCTTATAGTATTTCAATGCGTTGCTGTAGTCTTTCTGCTCTATCAGAATCTGGCCGATCATGCGGGCGGCGTCTCCTTTGAGCTCTTTGTCTTTGTAGAGCTTGAGGGATATCTTGGCATGTCGCAATGCGCTGTCGAGCTGGTCGGTGAACAGGTACGCGTATGCTAAATTATAGTGTGCGTCTGCTTGTTCGGGATCCAATTCGGTGGCTTTTTGAAGGTAGGGAATGCCCTGTTCGGTTTTTTCCTGCATCAGCAGTACGACCCCCATATTGTGGTAGGTGGCGTAATCCGCGCAGCCCCCGTCAATGGCTTTCATGCTGTTGTCGAGGATGTTTTGCTCCAGCTCCTCTTCGTCCCCGAGCCAGCCGCCGTATTTGTTCAGCACCTCGTTATAGTAGAAGGCGAGTCCTCGGTAGAGCTTGCAGTTGTCGGGATATTTGGCGATCAGCTTGAGCAGGATACTGTCCACTTGGAATGGGAACATGCTGAACGTGCCGGTCTGACCGCGATATTGTATGATATCTTCGTTCTTTTTCAAGTCTTTAAGCGCAAAGACTTGGTGCATCATGCTGGTCACGAAGTAGTTGAGCACAATGTCTTCTTTCAGCAGCACCACATCGGGCTTCTCGTTGTTGGGGTCGTCGTTGTTTAATAAGACATACGCCGATTCGTACTTTTTTTCGTCAATCAGCTTTTGCGCAGCTGAAAGAACGTCGGCGTTTGATTGGCTGTATCCGGACAAAGCCGCGAAGCACAGCAGGGTGGTGATGATTTTTTTCATAATAATGATCTTTAGCTACTTTTCCGTAAACACTAAATAGTACCAATCCGCGGGATCGCCGAGGCCCATGCTGGGGGTGTAGAGGTAAACCGCCACTTTTTTGTGGGTGTTGCTGTAATAGTGCTGGAACTCCTCCTGCTTTGAAAGTGTCTGCCAAATGCGTTGAAGGCCAACCTCTTGCGCTGTGCTGACCGTGCAGTATTGGCCTTCGTCGTTGATGAAGGCGATTTTGCTTTGGCCAGGATAAGGCAGACCGCTGTTCAACTTCTGACCGGCTCTAAAAGATTCAGGAAACTCTAAATGGCCGCATCCCATCCAGCCGATGGTACCGTATGCCAGCAGGTTGTTGGTGGTTTGATAGAACAGTTTGAACCACCCGAAATCTGCTGGTGCCTGATATTGCGCCACAAAGGGGATTTCATTGCCGGAACTGACGGGGTTCTGCACGTTCATGGCGTAGAATCCTCTGGGACGGAAGGTCAGGTAATCCACTTTTGAAATCAGGATGGTCTTGTGTAAATCCGCTTCTTGCAAATCACTTTCCGTGAATTCGTCCGAGGGTTGTCCCGCACGAGCGTTGTATATGTTCAACTCTACCCAGTGATCATAATCCCCGGCCGAGATGTATATTTCGTACACGTTCGCATAGATGTCATTTCCGTAGAATGATATGGAAACCTTAGAGTTAGGAGAAATGGTCTCTAAAGCTGACATAAAGGCTTCGTAGGAATCGACAGACTGATTGTTGCCATCCACGCGCATCGAATAACTGGCCCGCACCAGCTTGGAGAAAGCGGAGGAGGCGTGAAATTCCTGCATCCATTGCTTGAAAATCGGCATCATGACGGGGAGTTCCTCGCCTTTAACATATAGTTCTCCTCGCTTGACAACGCCGGAGGGCCAGATGGAGATGTTTTTCGTCACATTCTCCACCGTTTTGGTATAGAGATCTTCGTTGAGGATAAATCCGTTTTGGGTAAGCAGATTAGCCGCATCCCCCGAGTTACTGCCGATACACGCCTTGAGCATGGTGAAGTCGTTGGTGACCGGGTCGTTCACCTCCGGCGTGTAGTCTATAGGCGGAATTTCGGTTACGGTGGAATCAGAATCAGCGGGGACTGGCTCCGTAGGATCCGGTGTGCACGCCGCGAGACAAAACATCAGAAACAACCCGACAAAAGCGGGCAAATAGTGTGTGATTGTGTTTTTTTTCATAACGGTTTTTTTTTGATGATAATAACGCTGCGAAAATAGCATTTTATCTATATGATGCAAAAATGTCAAAAGGTTACAAATATGTCGTTTCATATGCGATACGCCCCTACAATTTTTTGACCGTGTAACCTTTTAACCCAATCAACCTCTCCATCGGATCTCCCGCAATCTCCCCAATTACACAACCCGCTTCCTCTGCCGCCTCACGCAGCACCTCCTCGAAGTGCGCGGCCACGGAGCCCGTGAAATGCCACGGGAGCGTGTCGCAACCGGGGTAGTAGCTTTTCTGCTTCGTGAAGAAGGTGGTGAATGCGTTGGTGACGATTTGCCGGATGGCGGGTTCTGCGATGTTCTCTTTCAGGAACGGGGCGAACTGCGACATAAACAGATTGGGCTGCGGCTCTTGATAGAGCTTGTGCAGTACGAGCTCACGGTTGAGGTGGTAGCGTTCCTCGAAGGCTGTGTGGATCGGGTGGGGGAGCGCATCGGACAAGTACGCGGTGAGCAGACACTTGCCGAGGTTGGTGCCGCTGCCCTCGTCGCCGAGCATCCAGCCGAGGGAGGGCGCACGGTGTATCATCTCTTGGCCGTCGTAGTGACAGGAGGCCGCACCCGTACCAAGAATGCAGACGATGGCCTCGCGTCCGCCCGCCAGCGCGTGACAAGCAGCCATCAGATCGGACCACACCCGTATGTCGGCATTCGGGAAGTACAACCGCAGATATCCCTCCATGCGCATAGCGTTCTGCGGAGTAGCGCATCCCGCACCATAGTAGTCTATCTCGCTGATGGTTACCCCTTTCGGAAACTGCGGCACCGCCTCTGCCAAAATGCGCAGGATGTCCGCCTCAGGGGTGTAGTTGGCGTTGATCCCCGCCCCCTGGCAACGAAATGGCTCGCGAGTGCCGTCCAACACCGCAAAAGTGGTTTTGGTGGCACCCGCATCGATCAGGAGATGGGCGTGTTGACATGTATCCATACATTCATTAGTTGATGAAGTATCCGATTCTTTCTTAATGACTGTTTAAGACTTGAAACTTGAAACTTGAAACCTGAAACCTGAAACTTGAAACATAAATCATAAGTCACAAGTCTAACATCTTAAATTATAAATCTCACGTCAAAAAATCAGCTCCTCTCGCGTGAGGCACCCCGGATTATGTCTCTTAAACTCTGAAGCGAAATAGCGTTTGATGAGGGCGTGGTCGCGCAGCGATTCGTCGCCTTGGAAGTAGGCGGCGAAGATGCGGTCGGCCTCAAAGTAGTTCTCCACGCCGAGCTGCTCGCAGTCGCTGGAGCTGATGCCTAAACCATCCACCGGAGTGGCATCGATGCACGATTGCAGCGCCGCCCGCTGCTGCTCGTTCTCTTCGCCGAGGAGATAGGTGGAGAGGTTGTAAATCTCTGTCTTCCAGAGATGTTGCACTGGAGCGTAGTCGCCCACATCACCATGCAGCGTCCAAAAGCCGGTGAGGTATTCGGTGTAGTTGTCGGTGCTGATAACCATGCCGCGGTAGAGTTGCGCGAGGTCGTAGAGGGCCATCATCCTCATGCGGGCCTTCATGTTGCCCTGACGCAGCTTCGAGAGCATCGAATCGTCGAAGTGGATGAGCATCTTCTTGTTGGCGTAGAAAATCTCGGTGAGGTCAACGTGCGCGAAATCGTGGCAGAAGGCCTCGCCCACCGCGATGGAACGGGCGATTTCGTCCTCTTTGTTGGTCTCGATGGTGATGCTTCGTCCGATGAGTGGGATGTTCAGCCGCTCGCACACGGGACGCAGCAACGCGGCACACAAAGCGCTGTCGATACCGCCGGAAATGCCTAATACCAGCGATTGCAATTTGCTTTTTTCTACGTAGTTGTACATCTTTTCGCGAATGCCGTCAGCTAGCTTCCGCATGGTTTCTTCACCTTCGAGGAAGGGGAAATAGGATTTGTCGGGGATTGTCATTGGGTTTAAGGTTTATAGTTTAAGGTTTACAGGTTTAGGGGTTAGTGTAGGGGCGTATCGCATACGCCCTGGGTATTTGATTATCTCTCTGGATTACGTAACAAATATAGAATATTCCCGTCCTTGTAATAGACGTCTTCGCGGTAGTGGACGGTGCCGTCGGGGCCGACGAAGCAGGTGTAGTACTCGATGAAAAGCGGGATGGGTTTGCGCAGGGAGATGCTGGTGGGGCGCAGCTTGCGGTAGAATTGCTTGTCCCAGTCGCTGAGCTTTTCGTAGTAGATGGAGTCCTTCTCGTGCAGCTTCTCCAGATATTCCTCGCCCTTTTCGGTAGTCGGCTCGGCGCCGGAGATGATGTGCAGCTGTTCGGTGTATATCGTGTCGAAGTTGTTGACGCGGTAAACCCATTCGGCCACGCTGTCGGGATTTTGCACGCGCACGCAGCCGTGACTTAGCGCCCGTTTCCGCCGTTTGAACGCCCCCTTGTTGTTGGTGTCGTGCAGATAGACCGATTCGGAGTTGGCGAACACGAACTTGTAGAGGCCCAGCGCGTTATAGCGTCCGGAGGTCTGGTGCAGACGGTAGGGGATGTTGCCTCGGTTCACCTTGCTCCAGTTGATGGAGTCGGGCACGACGTACTGGCCGTTGCGACTGTCTCGAATGTAGAGGTGCTCGCGGTTCACCACCGCCGTGTTGCTCTTCACCAGTTTGTGGTAGTATTCGTCCTTGATGATGTCGTAAGGGATGTTCCACTCGGGGTTGAGTACAAGGGTGCGTATCTTGCTGTACATCAGTGGCGTTTCGGCTTTGTAAGGGACGATGAGCCCGCCTTTGTGCCGCGCCGGAACGTTTTTGGGGTTCTGCGTGCGACCGCAGCAGATGCGGTTGCGCATCACCACAGAGTCCTTTTGGACCACGCAAAGCGTGTAGTCGGGGATGTTGACCGCGATGTAAACAGTGTCGTCGCTCTTCCGATGCAACCTCTTCCAGCGCAACCGTTCCAAATTGGCGGACAACGCATCCATATAATATTGTATCGGTCGGTTCAGCTTCTCGATGGTCTCCGTGTCCAGCGTGTCACTTTCGGGAATGCCGTTTTGCTTGCGAAAGCTGTTGATGGCAGACAAGACATTGTCATCCAATGTGTTGCCGCCCTTGACCTTGAAGCCCAATTGGTTGAGCCGTTCACACAAAGTGGCGATGTTGGCATTCTGACCGTCCTTGCGCACACGGAAGTCGGGAATCTCTTTCACGACGGTGTCCGTGATGGCGTTCCAATGTTGCATCTCCTTTTGAAGTGCTTGGTATTCAGAGGATTTCGGGGAATGGTTGGAGAGATATTCGGAGAAAAGGGCAATGCTGTCGAGGGCGTTCAGCAGGAAGGCGGAGTCGGGGGGGAGCGTTTCGTAATACCATTTGTTGCCGTGTACTTTCTTCGGGTTCACCGCGCCGTACTCTAATGCGCAGGCGTAACGCAAATACTGGTCGGTGAGCAGCCGCTCGATGCGGTAGAGGTGCGGATAAAGCGCCTCGTTGTCGGGCACTTTGTGCTCCTTCAACTGCTTGATAGCCTGCTGGATGCTGTCAAGGTGGAAAAATTCGCCGGTGATACCGTGGTTGGGGTAGGCCTTCTCCAAAGAGGCGATCAGCGAGTCGGTGATCTCCTCCTGCAAACCTTTCTGTGTCCAGAACGGGTGGAAGTGGCGGTCGCGGTAGAAGTCGCGCACCAACAGGGACATCAACAGCGTGTCTTTCTCGCTATTGATTTGACCTTCAATAAATTGCACGTAATCCTTCTCTTTGAAATGCTGGTAGTGTTTGAACCAATGAGGCTGGGGTTGTATTTTCTCTTTACGTTGGCAACTATCTAATGCAATGGCCAGAAACAGGAGCAAGGAGAACAGAAACACGAGCGTGAAAAGTGTGATGACGAGAGCAGGCGGTGTGTAGTTCCGCAGCTTCCGTAATAATGTGCTTGCAGTATGGCGTATATGGCTCATGACGATGCTCGAAATATCCGGTGCAAAGATAATTTTTTTTCGGTTCAGCAATGAATCTCCAAAATGTCGTTCCAATCGGTGGTGAAACTCTTGGATAGATGGTTGCGATTCATTCTAACTCCCTCAAAACCAGCCGTTGCCACTACCACTGTGCGATGACCTTGCTTTTCGTTGATACTGTCCAAAGCCTGCATCAGCCGGTCGTGTTTCTCGCGGTCCACCTCGTCGAAGAGCACGGTCTGCACGCTCTCCTTCGGGGAAATCTGCGTCAGGGCGACGCCCGCCTTTTTGTAAAAGGTGCCCTGCCGGAAGAGCTGTGCCGTGGTCTTCACCGCAATGTCGGCAAGCTCCACGGTGCTGTCGGAGGCGGCGGGCAGCGTGACGAGCCGATTGTCGTAGTGTTGCTCCTGCTCGTGGCGGAAGCGGTTGGTGAGCAGGAAGATGTACATGGCGTGGCAGACGCTCCCCTGACGGCGCAGCTTCTCGGCGGCCATCGAGGTGAAGAGGGCGACCTGCTCCTTCATCTCCTCCACGTCGCTGAGCTCCTTGCTGAAACTCCGTGAAACCATAATCTGCTGTTTGTCAGGGATGTGCGATTCAAATTCGATGCAGGGGCGACCATGTAGCTCGTACCACGTCTTCATCCCGCCGAGGTGCATCTTCTTGCGCACGAAGTCCAGCGGCTGCTGCGCGAAGTCGTAGGCAGTCAGTATGTTACGACTCGTCAGCATCGCGGAAAAGCGCCGTCCGATGCCCCAAACGTCTTCAATCGGGAACTTGCGCAGCACCTTTTCAATGTCCTGCGGACGATACATATAGCAGCTGCCATTCAGCTTCGGGTACTGCTTGCAGAGCTTCGAGGCGATCTTGGCGAGCGTTTTGGTGTGCGAGATACCCACGCTGATGGGTATGCCGGTGTCTTTCAGTACTTTGCGGGAGACGTAATGTCCGAACGCGTCCAACTCTTCCTCCTTGATGCCGCGGAGGTTGAGGAAGGATTCGTCGATGGAGTAGACTTCGGTGGCGGGACAGAGGCTACGGAGGGTCTGTTGCACGCGGTGCGACATGTCGCCGTAGAGGGCGAAATTGCTGGAGAAGACCGCCACGTTGTGCCGTTTGATGAGGGCTTCGAGCTGGAAGTAGGGGTGCCCCATCTTGATGCCGAGCCGCTTCGCCTCGTTAGACCGCGCGATCACGCACCCGTCGTTGTTCGACAGGATGATGACGGGCCGCCCGTTGAGCGCAGGGTTGAACACCCGCTCACAGGAGACGAAGAAGTTGTTGCAATCGGCGAGTCCGAACATGGCGGGTTGGTTTATAGTTTAAGGTTTAAGGTTTAGAAGGTGCAAAAATACACATTTTTATTTAGTATAATAAGTCCCTTTTGCCTATTCTGTTTAGTCTCAAGTACTGAAACCTGAAACCTGAAACTTGAAACTTGAAACCTGAAACTACTTTCGTATGCTACGCGGAGATTATCGAACTGTAACCTTCTCGTTTTCGGAGTGACCGCGCCATTCCGGGGCGTAGAGGCACTCCACCTCGGGGATGCCGGTAGTGAACTCGCCGGTTTGGGTGGCGAACACGTCGTATTCCACTGCAAAGGTGCCCTTGGGGAAATGGCGGAAGAAGAATTCCGTGGAGGCGTCACGGATATCTTGTGACCAACGGACATGGCGCGGATGTTCAACCCAATAGAGACCGCTCATCGAGAAATACCGTTTGTTCTCGTTGACCGGTTCGAAGGCCGCCGGACGCGGGTCGGTGACGTGCACGAAGTCCAAATCGCGGTCGGAGGTGACGGTTACGCGCACGGTGATGCGCTCGCCCAAACGCACGGGATTGTCGGTAGTGACCGGCTCTGCATAGCCGCCTGCCGTCTTCGGCTGGTGGAAGTAAGAGCGGCTGATGGTCAGTCCGCTGCCCTCGGACTCTACCTTTTCCACATCCTCCCAATACTGCCAGTGGCAGGCTCCAATAACAGGATGCGCTGCATCGGTGCGCACAGCAACTTCGCCCAACGATGGCGTAATCTCTTCTTGATTCCAAGTATGTTGCAGATAGCCTGTGCTTGCCGTAACGGCATCGCCCTTGTTGGAGAACGTCTTCCCGCCCACGGTGATGGTTGTGGTGGAAGCTTCCAGCTCGTCGGTGGTGAAGTTGAGCAGCAGCGCATATACGGCTGCCAGCGTGGCCCGCGTACTCTGCCACTCGTTGCCCTTCTTCTGCAGCAACAGCCACTGCTTCATCGCGCTCAACTCCTCCTCGCGGGGCGAAATCTCGCTGAAAGCCTCGATCAGCAACGCCTGCTGCTCGATGGGTGCCTCATACCACGGATAGTAGCGGCTTTCGTATTTCCTACGCCAATACATTCCCTGATTACTGTTTGTGACTGCTTGCTTACGAAGGCTCTCCACAATCTTTTCCGCCTCTTGCGTGCGCCCGATACGGTGCAATATCAACGCCATTTCTGCCTGACGGGTGTAGGAAGATTGGGTGATGTTCTGGGTGGCAGTCGTCAGCAGACATTGTACGTACGGTTGTGACAACCACGCGCTGTCCACGGGTAGGGACGTACGCATATAGAGGTAGAGAACGTCGTGGTAATCAATCGGGTAGGGGACATTCGGATGGCTCTTGAGGTAGCGCAGATGCCCGCGGTAGGCCTCGACCTGAACACTGTCGGCGTGGGCCACCGCCCTGACCAGCATCTTTTTGTCGGCGGGCAGCTTAATGCCCAAGCGTTGCAGTTTGTAGAATCCGCTTGCCACCTCGCAAGTGATGAAGCGGGAGTAGGCATTCTTTCCTGTCCAGCTCCAACCGCCGTCATCCAATTGGTTGCTTTTCAGTTTGTTGAGACTCTTGACAAGCAGACGGTCGAGATTCTCGTCGGTGATGCGTTGGGCTGACTCTTTTTGCACCTTCTGCAGCATTGCAGCGGCAAACAGAGTGGCGAAAGTCCCGTCGTTGTTTTCGTATTTGGGTTGCAGCAACGCCGGCAGCGTTTGGATGGCGAGCCACGCGGGGTTAGTTGTCGCCTCCACGGTGTAGCGGTAATTCTCTAACGAGGGAGTGCTATGCGTGCGGAACCGATAGTAAATGAAGGTGGTATCTGTATTCTCGGGAACGTAGAAAGGATACGCCTCGGTGACCAACATGCGGTTGGACAGCACCGGCAGCGTCCGTTCCTCGCCGTCGCCGTAATTCCCTGCCTTCGCCACGAGGCGGTAGGTGACCGCAGAGACGCCCTCGGGCACGACGATGCGGAAACGGACGTCCTGGGAGGCATTGGCTTCAATGGTGAAGGGCTGATTACCCATCGTATCCACCATCTCTAACGTCACCGTTCCGCTCAACCGTTCCCCGCTCACATTGGTGATCTTGGCGAGTAAATCCATCGTGTCACCCTCGCGAAGGAAGCGCGGAGCGTTGCTCTGCAGCATCATTGGCAGTTTGGCCACGATGGAACCGCTGAGGTGACCGGTGTGCAGCTTTTTGGTGTGCGCCTGCGCGTAGAACCGCCACGTGGTCAGCTGGTCGGGCACGGTGAAGGAGAAGACGACACGCCCGCTGTCGTTCGTTTGCAGCTGCGGCAGGAAGAAGGCGGTCTCGCGGAAGTCGCGGCGGATGCGGAAACGGTTCTGTGGTTCGGCATCGCCCTGTTCCCTACCAAACTTTTCACTTTCCAACTCTGTGACAACGTCCGCAAAGGGATCTTTATACTCGGTGGTGACCGAACGACCCGGGGTGGTTCTGATGTTTTCTCCACTCAAACGGCCGATGCTGGTTGAGGAGGTATGGTCCATCTGGAAGAAATCCCAGGAAAAGTTAGTGGACGAATATCGATAGTCGCTGGGGAACTGACTCAACGCAAAGACATCGTACTTTCTGTCGAGCCGTTGTAGACTCTTTTTCTCCAGATAATAATAGTTCAGGTTGTCGATAAATGGATATTCCGGCATCAGGTTGTTGTGATTGACCAACATGCATGCAAAATTGGGCACCCGAACTCGTTTAACACCTCCCAAGGCGGTAATCCACTGGCTAGACGGGCTATAAGCTTTCTGCAGCGTGTATAGGGCGGTGTCAACCATCCAAACCAGCAGCTCCGATGGCTCGGGCTTTCCTGTCGTTGCGTTGACCACCTCCATCTCCCAACTCACGGAGTCGCCTGGCTGGAGCTTGCGGTTCCAGCGGGTGAGGCGCAATTCCAAAACGCCGGGAGTGGTGCGTTGTAGCTTTGATTCCCCGGCGGGTTTAAAATCCTGATCCGCGTAATTCTTGTTGTCCTTCGTTGTATGGCAGACCACTGAAACGATTGAATATTCAGGACGAATCTTGACCGGGAAGCACTGCCGCTCTTCGCTCAGATGGAGCTGTCGGGAGAAACGTTTGTGGCCGTTCTGGAAGACCTCGCAAAAGACCGTGGCATCTTTCAACCGCGTGGCGAGGGAGAGGTCTAATGTCTTTTCTTTGATGTTAAGAATTTGAAAATCAAGTGGTAGTGAGGTGGCAACCGCATTGGAGGTAAGGTCCTGAACGCGGAAAAGACGTACGGCCGTGTCGGTGCGCCCCAATGAGTCTTGTGCGGAAGCCACGATTCGGTAAAGTCCTGTCCCCCAATGATTAACAGCCACTGCCAGACTGTCTCCGTTGGGCACAATCCCCTCTTGCATGTAAACACGCTCCAACGAGGGCCATGAGCGCGGGTCGTTGTCGCGTTTGTCGAAGGTGTATTGCGGGAAATCGCGTTGATACTCCTCATCGCTCGCCATCGGGCAATCGGGCTTGATATATCCTTCGTAAATCAACGGTTTAAAGCTTGCGGGCTCTTGCACGCGGTAGATTTCCACCTTGGTGGGCAGGTTCATCTCGCGACTTCTGAATCCTTTGACACTGATCTCGCTACGGAATGTGTCGTTTTGCGAAAGATCCACAGCATCGGCGGAGATGTACACATTAAACGGCTTCTGATAGAAAGTGAAATCTTTGTCCATCTCTTGAGTTTCTCCGTTAATGTCTGTCACAGAGACATATACGTGAAGAGGTAACCAGCGAATGTTGGTATCTTGCGACTTGTAGATGAACGAAAATCGTCCCTCCGGGTCGGTTTGCAAATCGTAGCGGAGGTTCGTGTCTTTGTAGCTCTCCAGCCGTACGGATACGGACGCATTGCCGATGGGATCGCCGGTGAACGTGACCGCACGCCCCGAAAAATGCAGCGTGTCGTTAGCAGACACTGAACCCTTTAGCTCGTCCAGCCGCACGTGGAAGGTGGGCAGCTTGTAGGCCGCCACATAGAACCGCTGCCAATCCACCATTTCGCCCTTTTCATTCCGGATAAAGATGTTGCCTTGTCGGGTGAGGTCCTCGGGCAGGACGAAACTACCGGATGCCGTTCCGAATTCGTTCGTCTTCAGTGAGATGCGGCTTATTTCTTTGCCGTCAATATCTTGAAGAATCGCCGTGAGGGGCGTGTTGGACTGCATCTTGCGTCCGTTAATCAGATAGACGTTGAAAAAGACGGTCTGCCCGGGTCGGTAAAGCGTGCGGTCGAGGATAATATGGGAATAATCAGCAGTTGTGTATCTGTCGAGGCTGTAACGTCGCGCAACCTCTTGACGCCTCGACTTCCGGTCCATATCTTCGTATTCCAAATTATCGTTCCAGAAGGAGATGACGCAATCGGGTCCGTCGTGCACAAAGAATTCCCAATCTTTGTAGTTGAGAACGCGGATGCGTCCGAGCCGGTCGGTCCGGCAGTGGAATCTGTAAATGTTGTAGTCATCGTCCATCTCCTCTTTCACCACTTTCAGCCCTTTGAACGGTTCTCCGGTGCGGGCATCGGTGAAGATGACGGTGGCGTATTTCCCCATAGTCACCTGCTCCGCCTTGACATTTGTCACGGTCAGCTTCTGCGCCATCAGGGTGTGGGCGGAGTCGCACACGGGCGTCTTGTGGTAGAGCAGCAGCCAGTTGCCCACCGGCAGACTGTCGAGGAAGAGGTCGGTGCTGCGGAAACGGTGCGGCATAGCTTGCGGCAGCACGAACCTTTGTTGCATTACGGGACCTACATAATCAGGACCTTGCAGGTCGGGGAAACGACTATGGGATAGGATAAAAAAGCCATCTTCATCCACATTACGGTACGCGGTGACGTACAGCGTGTCCACGTTCCGGTAGTGGATGGGGAGCAGAATCTTGGCGGCGGGCATCAGGTATTCGCTCATAGTGCGGGGAAGCACCTCCGGCCGGGTGATGTGCTCCAACATGATGGCGGCATTCTCCCGATAGAAACTGTCCTTGGCGGTGTTTTTCACATCACGGAAAAAGCGTTCACTCAGTAAGCTGTACTCTTTCCGAAGTTCCTCAGGGATAGTGTCGTTTTGTTTTTCGTTGTAATCGTAATGCTCAACGAGTTTGTACAGAAACATGGCATTTTCATAGTCGATGGCGGTGCTTTGTCCGTATTTTTGCTTCAACGCGGTCAACGCTTGCCCATAATGATTCGGGTCTCGCTCTTTTGGAAAATCCTTATATTCAAGATCTAACATATAGAGTTCATACTCGATCAGCAGTTCGCGGTCGTTGCGTTCACGGTGCAGGGCGACGGCACTGTCAATATATTTATCACAAGGGTAGAGGTGGTAATCGATCAGACTCATCAGGGCGACATCCATCAGCGTCATGCCCGGCAGCGAGGTGATGTTGCCGGGTCGCATCATGAACTCGAAACCCTCGGCGGGAATCAGCCCGTAGGTGAACAGCTGGCTGAAGGCGGTGTCGGCGTAGCGGAACATGTTGTCATAGACCTCCTCCTGCGACCACTTCATCACGTCGCGGATGTCGTGTGCGTCGGATTTTAACCCCATAAAGGGGCGCAGCTTAGGCAACATGATTGAAACCAGGTAGTTGTATAGCGCCTTGTAGGGCTGCTCGGAGGTTCTCGCCAACGAGTCGGCCATCCAAATCGCGTCCGGCTCGTCCGGACTGTAAATCTCTTGCAGCCGTTCGTAGTTCGCGCGGAACGTCTGCAAATCATCTTGCGCCTGCACGCACCCCGCCGCGCAAACGAAGAGAACTATGATGAGTGATCTGTAAATGAGGTTCTTCATGTGACTTTGATTTTGATTACGGATGCCATAATATGACATCCCTACAATCCCCACTCTATTGCCTGTTTTTTCAGCACGCAAAGATACACTTTTTCAAATAATTGTTGTCTATGTTGTCCACGTTGTCGTTAGAATAAAAAAACGGCGGGCGTGTCAGATTCGCCCGCCGTTGCCATCACGTGTATCGTTACATTATGTTATTTGCAACGATACATGTCAATACCAGCTTCGGCATTCAGCTCGTCTTGCTTGGCTTTGCAGTCGGATGCGCTCATGTTCTCGTCTTGGAAGACAGGTGCCATGTGGGTGACATCCGTTTTGATGTAGCATTCGCAACCCGTTTTGTTGCAAGAGGTGGCGACGACGGCCAACATGAACACTGCAGAAACTAAAACCAATACTTTTTTCATTTTTTTCTTGAAGGACTTCTTTGTGATATGTTTAGGCGGCTGTGATCCTCTTCGCGGAAGTCCGTGTCACGAAGACATCGGCAGTCGCCTTCTTGAATAGGTTCAGAATGAAAGGGTTAACCCAGCGCCGCCCGGTGCCGGACCAAATCTGAGCTGCATGGCCGAAGTGGTGGCGGGGGCGTTGAAGTCGTTGATCACCTGGTTGATGTTTACCTTGCTTTTGATGCTCAGTACGATGGCGGGAACGAAGAAGGCTGTGGCGCCGATGAGACCGCCTCCAAAGAAGAAGAGACCGCCCATGGCGCTGCGCCAGATGTTGAAGCCGAGGTCGTCGCTGTTGAGCAGCTGGTTGTGGGCTTGTGCGGTCAGTACGAAGGAGGCGCAGAACTGGTAGAGTCCGATGCCGGCAAACACCGCGCAAGTGCCTCCAGCCACGTAGAACGGAATGCTGATGTAGCCGTTACGTTTGGCCTTGCGGTATTTCGCGTACTCGCCTGGGGACAACAGATCCTCCAAATCGGCGTTGTTCAGCTGGTAGAGCGCGTCGGTGCCGTTGATATACATGTGGCCTTTGTCATAATAGAGTCTGCCCACGCCGCGGTCGCGCTTGAGGGCTTCGAGAAGTCCCTCTTTGGATTGCAGGTCCATACCCTCGTCATAGAGGTAGAGCGTGTCGTAAGTGACCTCGTCTTCAATAATGTAGATGGTGTCCTGCTTGCTCACCTCCCCGTCCACCTGTGCGGCGGCGGAGAGTGTGGCGCAAACAGCGAATAAAACCAGTGTTAACCTTTTAAAATTGTTCATTATCAATGTTTTATTGTTCTGTGTTTTGAATGACTACGGTGCGGTTGGTGTGCCGTTTTTTCTTGATTACCACCGGCTGCTGGGCAGCGGGTACAGCGTTTGAGCTGTCGGCGGTGGCAACGGCTTCCGGTGTTGTGGATGTGGATGTCTCTGAAATGGTGCGTGGTGTGGCGGTGTTGGGTGTGTTAGGTGCGAAAGAGGGCTGTTCTTGCAATTCCTGTGGCGTCTCCAAAGGGACGGCGGCGCTGTCAGCAACCACGGTGACGGGCTGTGGATCGGCGTCCAGCGGCTGCTGTACGGCGTTCTCTTGCGGCGAAGAGGTGAGCAGGATGCTAGTGGTGGCGATGGCCGCGCCGGTGGCGGCAACTCCGACGGTGACGTGGGTAGCGTGTGAGCGCAGCCATAACCGAAAAGGGATTCGGCCTCCCGATGCAAATAAGAAATCTTTCTCCGACAGTGGCTTGAGCGGTGGCAGGGCGAACCCTTCCAGCTGCTCGCGGCAGTAACTGTCGATGGCGGCTTCCGGGGCGATGAAAAGTGGAAAAATGGTCATAAGCGTTCGTTTTTTCTTTTTGGATTGTTGGAATAATAATTGTTGTAGCTCCTTTCGGGCCCGTAGGAGATGCGATTTCGAGGTGCTCACCGTGATGCCTTGGAGTTCGGCGATTTGCTTATGAGAATAACGTTCGAAGACATAGAGGTTGAAAACAACGCGGTGATGCTCAGGGAGCTGCGAGATGGCCGCTAGGATCTCGTCCACCGTGAAGTCAGCCTTCCGGATGGCAGACATCATGTCGTCGGCAGTGAGCTCTTCGCTCTCGTCAGCCGTGTCGGGGATGTCCCCCTCATCCAGCATCTGGTCCGAGAGCCCCACCGTCTTTTGGTCCCGCAGATAGTGCAGGACGTTGTTCACGGCGATGCGCATCAGCCATTTGTCGAAGCTACCGACTCCCTTGTAGGTGTCCGCCTTTTCGATGGCCTTGAGGAAGGCGTCGTGCGCCAAGTCCTCGGCCGTCGCGCGGTCCTGCACATACCGGTAGCAGACGCCAATCATCTGACCGATACGCTTTTGGTAGGTCCTCGTCCAGAATGTCTTCATTTCATTTTTCATCTTTTAATTCTTTGCAAAAAAAAGCTGCAAAACTACACAAAAAAACGTTCACTCCAACGCAGTAAATTAACTTGTTGTTTCAAGTTGGTGATTCACCACGTTTCAATGATAGGATACAAAAAAGTGAAAAGGTTGCAGTTTGTTGAAAAATTTTTTTTGTTATCTGTGTTTAGTGTATGTAATTGATTGATAACCAATGAATAGAAATTACAAAAAAAGAGACGCGATACATCGCGTCTCTACATTTCTGGGCGGCAGGTCGGATTCGAACCGACGACCCACGGAACCACAATCCGGTACTCTAACCAACTGAGCTACAACCGCCATGTTTGGTGTCTCAAAAAGACGCGGCAAAAATACACTTTTTTTGAATATCTGCAACAGTTGCCGAAAAAAAAGTGCCCCGAAGTTCTTCGAGGCACTTACTCTCTGTTGCAGAAGCGCTTAGCGTTTCTTAAGTCCCAGAATCTCGCGGGCCTCGTCGGAGGTGGCGATAGGACGACCGAGAAGTTTGGCCATGCGGACGACCTTGTCCACCAATTCGCCGTTGCTCTTGGCGAGCACGCCGCGTTCGAGGTAGAGGTTGTCTTCGAAGCCCACGCGCACGTTACCGCCCATTACGATGGTGGGAGCGGCGAGGGTGAAAGCGTGGCGGCCGATACCGGTGCTCGTCCAGGTGCTGCCGGCAGGGATGTTTTTCACCAACCAGCAGAGGTTGTCAACGGTGGCGGGGGTACAGCCGGGAACGCCCAACACGAAGTTGAACTGCATGGGTGCGCCGGGCACTTCGCCCTTGCGGGCCATGGTGAGGATGGTGTCAAGGTGACCCATCTCGAAGCATTCGTATTCGGGCTTGATGCCGCGCTCGATCATGCGTTTGCCGAAAGCGCGCATCGTCGGCATCGTGTTGTCGAAAATCTCGTCGCCGAAGTTGCAGGTACCGCAGTCGAGGGTGGCCATTTCCGGAATCGGAGTGGTGTTGGTGGAGTCGAGACGCTCGTCGGGGGTCATACCCACAGCACCGCCGGTAGACGGGATGAGGATGACGTTGGGACAGGCTTTGAGGATGGCCTCGGTGCACTCTTGGAAGCGCACGTGGCTTTGAGTGGGGGTGCCGTCGTCCTCACGAACGTGCAAGTGCACGATGGCGGCACCGGCGTCAACAGCGCTCTTGGCCTCGCGGACAATTTCCTCTACGGTGTAGGGGACGTTGGGGTTCTGTTCTTTCGTTACTTCTGCACCGCAGATAGCGGCGGTTATGATCAGTTTTTCCATATTGTAGGTTTAAGGGTTTAGGGGTTTAGGGGTTTAGAGGTTTAGGGGTTTAGAGGTTTACCGGTTTAGGGCTTAGTAAACCTGTAAACCTGTAAACTAATTCTTCCGTTGGCACTGTTTGGGGACTACGCAGGTGCCGGAGGCGCGGCAGACCACGATGGGTTCTTCCAGCACGTCGGCGGCAGAAGCGCTGATGTCGGGACGAGGACGCACCACTTTGCGGGCCTCAAAGACCATCTTGCGGGAGGTGTTGCCCACCTTGGTGATTTCACCGACAGCTTCGATGTAGTCGCCGGCATACACAGGAGCGAGGAACTCCACGTTGTCGTAAGCGCAGAAGAGACCTTCGTCACCGTCTTGCATGATGAGCAGTTCGGTAGCCACATCGCCAAACAGGGCGAGCATGTGAGCACCGTCAACCAAATTTCCGCCATAATGGGCATCTTGAGAACTCATTCTCAAACGAATCATTGATGTTTTCTTTTCTTCCATAATGTTCTTTATTTCAAAATTTTACAATAAAACAGACATTTTTTTTCGAGACGGCAAAGGTACAAAATTATTTGTTGCATCTATACAGCGTCTTCGCAATTACCTCCGCTGCGAGACCGTCTCCGTACAATTCTATCGAGAAAACGGGCGGCACATCGAGCAAATTCTGCACCGTTTGCAGAATGTTCATCGGGTCGGTGCCGACGACGTGGTTGTATCCGCAGCCCACCAGCTCCGTCCATTCGGTTTCGTTGCGCAGGGTGATACAATATTTTTTCATATAGTAGGCCTCCTTCTGCAGACCACCGCTGTCGGTCATCACCAACGTGCTGTGGTTCAGCAGGTAGAGCATCTCCAAATAGCCCACGGGTTCGATGAAGCGGATGGGCGACTGCTCCAGGGGATAGCCTATGGCCTCCAGACTCTTGCGGGTGTGCGGGTGCAGCGGACAGACTACCGGAACGGTTTGGCAGGTCTGCTCCAAAGCGTAGAGCAACGGCTTCAACACCTGCGGATTATCGACATTCTCGGCACGGTGGAGGGTGCAGAGCACATAGCGGTCGGGCAGGGTGGCGTTGGGTATGCGCATAAGCGGGGAGAAGAGGCGGGCGGCATCCTTCATCACGTCGCCGCTCATTACGATTCGCACGCCGGCGGTTTTGCGGCCCTCCGCTTCGAGCTGCCGTACTGCCAACTCCGTGGGACAGAACAGCAGGTCGCTGATGCGGTCGGTGAGCACGCGGTTGACCTCCTCGGGCATCGCCTCGTTGAAGGAGCGCAAACCGGCCTCCACGTGCGCCACGGGGATGTGCAACTTCTTGGCCGTGAGTGCGCCTGCAAGGGTGGAGTCGGTGTCGCCATACACCAATACGCGGTCGGGCTTCTCGGCCATCAGCACCTCCTCGATGCGCTCCATCATGCGACCGGTGAGCGCGCCGTGGGGAAGCGCGTGGATGTTGAGGTTGTAGTCGGGCTCGCGCAGTCCCATCTCCTCAAAGAAGAGCTGCGACATGTTGCGGTCGAAATGCTGCCCTGTGTGGATGATAACCTCTTGAACGTCATTGTTTTGCGACAAAGCACGAGAAACCACCGCAGCTTTGATGAACTGCGGACGGGCGCCGAGTATGGTGACGATTTTCATTGTAGGATGCTTCAAATCGAAAAGGTCTAACAAAGGCGCAAAAATACATTTTTTTTGTACCTTTGCCGCCCGAAAATTTGAGCGATTATGACAAAGAAAGATGTACCCGTATTGCTGCTTACCGGCTACCTCGGAAGCGGAAAAACCACCCTGGTGAACCACATTTTGACCAATCAGAAAGGCATATGTTTCGCCGTGATTGTCAATGACATAGGAGAAGTGAACATCGATGCGTCGCTCATTCAGAAGGGCGGCATCGTGGCCGAAAAAGACGAGAGTTTGGTGGCCCTTCAGAACGGCTGCATCTGCTGCACCCTCAAGATGGATTTGGTGGAACAGCTCTCCGATCTCGTCAAAACGCAGCAGTTCGACTACATCGTCATTGAGGCCAGCGGCATCTGCGAACCGGAGCCCATCGCCCGCACCATCTCCACCATCCCACAAATGAACCCCAAATACACGGAGTTCGGTACCCCGCGGCTCGACTGCATCGTCACCGTGGTGGATGCACTGCGCATGCAGGATGAGTTCTCCTGCGGTGATGATTTGGAACGCGAACATATTGATGACGAGGATATTGAGAACCTCCTCATCCAACAAATAGAGTTCTGCAACATCGTGTTGCTCAACAAGGTTTCCGAGGTGAGCAAGGATGAGGTGATGCACCTTCGCCAGATCATCACCCACCTGAACCCGGGTGCCCGCATCATCGAGACCAACTACGCACAGGTTGACTTGGACCGCATCGTGGACACCCATTCGTTTGACTACGAGCGCGTAGCCATCTCCACCGGTTGGGTGCGCGAACTGGAACGCGAAACCACCGAAGAGGAGGAACGCGAAGCCCGCGCCGACCACCACCATCATCACGAAGAACACGATCACGAGGACCATCACCATCATCATCATGACGACGACGATGATGAGCATGATGAGCACGAACATCATCATCACCATCATCACCACGACCACGAGGGTGGGGAAGTGGAGGAATATGGCATCTCCACCTTTGTCTATTATCGTAGAAAAGGATTCAAAATCAGCGAGTTCAATAAATTCTTAAGCCAGAAGCGACCGAAGAACATCATCCGTTCAAAGGGAGTGCTCTATTTCAGGGAGAACCGCAGCATGTCGTATCTATACGAACAAGCTGGTCAGCAGCAGACGCTGAAGGAGGCTGGCTTATGGTACGCCACTGCGCCGCAAGAGGAGTTGGTGCAGCTGATGCAGGAAGACCCCTCCTTCATGCGCGACTGGGACCCCGAATACGGCGACCGCATGGTCAAAATCGTCTTCATCGGCCAAAACATGGACAAAGAGCAACTGATTCGCGAACTCGACGCCTGCCTCGAAGATTAACCCTAAACCTTAAACCCTAAACCATCAACCTTAAACCTTAAACCTTAAACCTTAAACCTTAAACCCAAAATGAGCAGCATCTTACTCATCGGAGATATCGTCGGTTACGGCAATCTGGGCATGTCAGTGATGGTGCCGATTCTGTCGCATCTGAAATATGAGATTTTCAGACTGCCCTCTTCGTTGGTGTCCAACAATTTCGGCTACGGAAGGTTTGCGGTGCTCGACACGACGGAATATATGCGCGAGAGCATTGAGGTTTGGGAAGAGCAGGGGTTTGAGGTGGATGCGGTCTGCACCGGCTACCTCGTGTCGGAGGAGCAGACGCGATTGGTGACCGACTACTGCAAGCGGCTGAAAGCGCGCGGCACGTTCATCTTCGTGGATCCCATTATGGCCGACGACGGCAAGCTCTACAACGGCGTTACCGACCAAAACGTGGAGTTCATGCGGAGTGTCTGCAGTGTGGCGGATGTGATTGTTCCCAATGTCACCGAAGCCAAATTCTTAGCAGGCAAATATTTAGACAAAGACTCCTTGACATACGAAGAGGCGGAAGACCTGATTCTGACGCTGCACAAAATGGGCGACAATTCCGTCATCATCTCCAGCATGTTGATGGAGGACCAGACCTGCACGATGCTGTACGACAAGAGCATCGGCAAGATAAAGGTGCTGCCCTATCAGCAAGTGGAAGCGCAGTTCTCCGGCACTGGCGACGTCTTCTCCGCGATGACCATCGGCCATTATCTGAAGGGTAACACTCTGGAAGAGAGCGTGCAAACCGCCATGGACTTCGTGGCGCACGTCATCTCCGCCAACCGCGCCAGCATGCACGCCGACAACGGCATCCCGATCCAGAATCACCTCAGTGAACTGTAAGACGAGTTAGCAGTTAGCAGTGAGTAGTTAGCAGTTAGTGCGGAGGTGACGGAAGGGTTTTCCTCGATTCCGAACGGCAGACTTTCCCCGCCAGGGGATGAAGCTCGGTAGGACAGCGTCGCCCCACGACCACCTTGTCCCGCAGGGACAGAAGTCGGGTAGGAAACGGACACGGTGCGGGGTTCCCGAAGCCCCTTAAGGGGCTGGACCGAGTGTGGCTCCGCGTATCGCGAGTATCTGCGCGTATTCTTCCGCAGACAATCTGCGGGTTTCCGCGGGGTCAGCGGGCTATATGTGGAGGCAGCGGGCATAAGGGATTTTTGATGGGGCAAAATTACGAAAAATTTGAACATTGACGGAGGCCTCCACCTCCTTGCCGTTGATGTAGATGGTTACCCTGCGGGTGCTGCTCTTTGCCATAAACCTGTAGTTTGTGGCAAAGATGGCCTAAACGTTCGTCACGATATGGGACGGCATAAGAAAACCGCAGTCGTGCTGATTGACTGCGGTTTTGTTTCCTTGATGTCCGCGACAACGATAGAAGTGGTTACGAGCAACTTGTTGCGAAATTTGAACGGATAGCGTGCCCGGTCGCCCAAGAAAACGATTGTTTTTAGTCCGTGATTTTGTACAGTTAGTTTTATTCCGACCATGTTTTATTGATTAAAGTGACATGAATCAAGAACCGTCTCTCGGGTCAAGATATAGGTCGTGCGATTCAACAATTTTTTTTAGAAGAATATAATCTACATTTTTACAATGAATCCAAAGATAGAAATTTCCTGGGAAATCAAACTGTATTTTTCTTGATTCATTTATTAGAGAAGCGAAAATAAACCCACGAAGCAGCATTTTAACAACATTTGGGATTTTTTTGGGGCTAATTCGATGATACATATTTAGAGATAATGCCTCTTTCATAAGTAATAAATCTGAATTGTTATATTTAAAAACGATACGTTTACCTTCATGTGAAGTATATATTTTTTTCTTAGTACTAATACCCATATATAATTCTTTCTCATACATATTTAAACGTGTGAGTGTTAAATATTTGCAATTTGACAAATCCACTATATCCAAAACAACATCAATATATTGTTTTTCAATTGTTTCGTAATCTTTATAAGAAACATATTTCCCCACATCAAAATAATCAGTCCACTCCGTGTTGTCAAGATATATTCCATTGTTATATAAACACGGATTATATTTTGCTACCTCAAAACCCTGTTTTGCCCAACACAAACTATTCATTCTGTTTTGCACCTTTTCTTCAATATTCATATCAATCTCCAACTCTTTTTAAATTTGCATCATAAGTTCCCATACGAGTTTCTCTTCGCCACAAATCACTCTCTTTCTTAGCCATTTTCCAAACGCCCCCATTATGTTCATCCAAATCTGGGGAAATGAAATATTTCCCATTCGTATAAACAACACTTTTATTTCCGCTATGAATTTTACGGTAACCTTTAGGGATTGTAGTTGTAATTTTTACACCATCCTTTCCCGATCTTTGAACGAAAGATATGACTGATTTGGTTTTTATAGCATCGATACCTGTTTTAATAACACCAATATCTTTTTTTACTCTCCCCAACTTACTCAAATCACCTAAATATGGACACAGACCGCAAGCACTCCAGAACGCATCTTTTTTCTTCCCTTGTTTTAATTGCAAGTACGTATTTAGTCCGTCACAAATAGGAGAGGGGTCAACAATACCAGCCAAATCTAACGCTGCACTTAATATTTCGTCACCTTGAAGAGTAAAATTTCCTCCAAAATCAACTCCTAATTTACTTACATCAAAAGTTTTATTTATTAAATCGGTTTCAATAGTGACAGATGAGTTGTTAGCCCCTTTTAAAATTAAAGGCACTATCACTGCTTCCCCATTCGGATCCACCAACTTCACCGGGTTGTCCGCACAATAAACGTAAGGCGAAAGCGAAGGATATTTGTCACTCATGGGATCGACGCTCAACCAGATGCTCAGGTCGGCACTGTAATACCGTGAGCCAAAGTAAGATAAGCCGGTTTCGGAGTCGCGTTCTTTGGCGGAGAAGGTGTAAGTCCAGTTGGGAGTTAGGAGTGAGGAGTTAGGAGTTGGTGCGCAGGATCCGACATCACCAGCTCTCATAGGAGTTACACAGTCATAGCTCAGGGCGGTGTCAGATTCGCCCCAAACCCTCGGATGGGGATTCATCGATCTCTGGCGATATGGTTGTCGGAGGGTCATTGGTGGTGGTTTGAAAAGGCAAAAATACAAAATATTGGCTTATTTGTTGTTTTAAATAACAATCAAATTCGTAACCATCCCGCTAATTCCTCTTCAGATACTTCAAACTTCTTTCTTTTGTTGGTGAAATCTCTGAAAACATACACTCCATTTCGGTAAAACAGATATTTGTACCTGACACTGCCATCCCACATGTAGAAAGTTCCGTCCAACAATATATTATCTTTAAAATTACAAACAAAACCTATTCTGCCATCGACATAATAACCTTTCCATGAGCCTTCTTTTTGGCCATTTGTATAATATTGTTCCGCTTTGACGGTAATATCGAAAGGAAGAAAAAAGGAGGATGTATCCTGCCTGATGTGATTATCGATTTCATATACTATCCATCGTCCTTCTTTTTTCCCTGAAGCATTATATCGATTGAATGTGGCTCCTTCGTATAAAATGCAATCTGATTTAATCTCCCATAATGGTTTAGCCATCAGTGCTGAGTCATACGGTGTCCCATTCCAACGGTTCTGTAACCACTGCAAATAAATGCTGTCCTGAGGATGCGGACTGTAAATTTTATATTGGCCAGACCTTAGAGAATCCACAGATGTTGAAAAATAAGGGTATCTTGGAGTAATGTTTGAAAGAACAGTTACGGTGTGTAACAAGAAATAAGTGTCATCAGAAAATGTGAAGAATAAAATGTTTGCATTGTGAGACGATACAGGAAGACAGTTGGAATCTTTCAACTGCAAAACATGCTCTCTCGTGATGGATAAAGTATTCTTATCAAACGTACAAACAGTGTCATACTTTTTCTCTTGGTTCCATTTCAAAAGGTATGCTTGGGGTTGTGCTTTGGATCCAACGAAAAGCACAAGCAAAAAAACAGATATAAGGGGTGTTCTCATCAGTTACGTTTTTAATGGCCATAATTATACATTCCACTATTGCCTTGCAACCGTTTGTTGCCAGTCTTCAAAGGTGTAACGGTACCATATCCTGGGATATTTTCAACGTCTTGCAATAGCATTATTTTCGGTGCAGGAAACGGTCCGTTTTTTGAGAAAACATAGGTATTACCAGAATGATCCTGTCCAAAATAAATTGCAGCATGCGTTGCTATTCCTTCGTATTCAAAACGCAATAATGTTTTTCCAAAAACAGGTGTGTTTGTACTATACCATTTACCATATTCCAATTCATCATCCAATTTTTCAATAAAACGATATCCAATTTCCTCTCCCATAGCCGCACTTATGGCTGCGCCAATGCAATTGTAGTTTTTCGTATAACCAGCCCTTTCGGCCGCAGCCCAGTCTTTATATTTCATTATGTCCTCTTCAGATGGGTAATTCAATTCCTTCGCTTTTTTAATAGCCTTACTAAAAATATTTTTAGATAATGTCACATTGCCTTTTTCATCTCGGTTCTTCCACATTTTGTCAATTTGTCTTTTTGAAAAAATGCCCGATTTGCCACCGAGAAAATGCGTAAGAGATTGATAGCTATCACCTTCTTCAAATAAGAGCCTGATATCTCCAGTTTCTGTTATTTCAGGCTTCCATATCTCTTCCCCATTCGGATCCACCAACTTCACCGGGTTATTCGCGCAATAAGTATAAGGCGACAGCGACGGATATTTGTCACTCATCGGGTCCACGCTCAGCCAGATGCTCAGGTCGGAACTGTAATAGCGTGAGCCAAAGTAAGACAGGCCGGTTTCGGAGTCCTTTTCTTTTGCGGAGAAAGTGAAAGGCCAGTTAGCAGTGAGCGGTGAGGAGTTAGCGGTTGGGCGGGAGAGATTGTCAGCCCCAGTAGGTAATGCATATCTGTAGCCCGGGACGGTTGCGTGTGCGGGCGAAATTCTTGGGAGGGGATTCTTCGGATGGCTTGGGCAGTGGCGGATCATTGGCAGGGCTGTTTTATGATTAGAAATTGCTTTTAGGATACATATTAACCAACACTTTGCGAAAGCATCACTGTAGGCATTAAATAGAAATAGTAATAATCTCTATTTGAGTTTTTCTTATCAAAAATCACTTTACCATCAGGAGCTCCGGTACATTGGTTGCGACCTGTTTTCTGATATAGTTTAGAAATTTTATATTTAGATATAATAAGATAATTCTTGCTAAAATCAACCGGAGGAATGGAATAGCCATCTTCTATCAAATTTCTTCTTTGATTGCTATCATTTATAATAATCCATTCAAAGTTATTTATACAACCATTATAGGATAATTCCTCGGACGAGTATTTTTCAGCTTTCATAAATGAAATTTTCAATTTTTTCCCATTTATCAAATATGATAAAATAAAGACTAAAGCAGCTACAACAATAGTACTTAAGATGACTGTTAGGCACATTTTTTTCATAATTGTAATAATAACATTTGATTTATTTTGATGGGACCAAGCCAAATCCAGAGCGTTTAGTTGAGAAATCAATACGATACAGATACGTCCAATCACTATTATCTTCAGGGTGAGGTCTGTTTGGAGAGAACCAATACCAATAATTCACTTTCTTGTCCGTAGTCCTAATAGAAAAAAAGGAAGTACTGTTTCTAAAAGCCTGTGCGATGGTTGTTTTACCTCTCGTGATTCCAGATTTGTCATTTGACCGACAAGAATTAATGTTCAGTTGAGCATTCCGCACATTTCCGGAAGGATTAGGCAAATCTTCTACGTTTGTTGCAGGATTACCCATTGGTGTCCTACCATCGCCTGTTGAGGTTAAATATTGTTTCGTTTTGTAATCTAAATTTATGGTTTGGGGCCCTCCATGGTAGTTCAAAGCTACTTCTCTAATATTATCACTGGCCATATCACTCCAATCTTGTATGAATTCTGCTGTTGTCGTAACACTACTTAGTGCCACACTGCCTTCACCATATTTTTCAATAGCATCTTTGTACATTTGTTTAGTCTGGCTACTAAATGATTCTGGATCATAAAAGATATAAACCTTAATTTTACTATGATCTGTGATTTTATTGCCGTCCGCATCAACCCATTCCTCCCCATTCGGATCAACCAATTTCACTGGGTTATTTGCACAATAAACATACGGACTCAACGAAGGATATTTGTGAGCCATCGGGTCCACGCTCAACCAGATGCTCAGGTTGCTGCTGTAATAGCGTGAGCCAAAGTAAGATAGACCGGTTTCGGAGTCGCGTTCTTTGGCGGAGAAGGTGTAAGTCCAGTTCAGAATGCAGAATTCAGAATTAAGAATGAGGGCGGAGCCGCCAGCCCCGACAGGGGCCAAAGCTCGGTAGGGCTGCGTTCCCCCGCAATCGTCATGTCCCGGAGGGACAACAGCTCGGTGGCCCAGGGCGGTACAATTCGCGGGCGAAATCCCCGGATGGGGATTCATCGATTTCTGGCGATATGTTCGGTGGCGGGTCATCGGTGGTTTTTAATAGGGCGATAAAAAAAATTAAAACATTTCAATCTCTATACGACACTTGTTCATATTGTACAGAAATCTTTTCTCTTAAATAAATCTTAAGCAAACGGTTTCTATATGCAACGGATTTGCAGTGGTAATCCCACTTCTTCCATTCATTTTCCCAATACATGAATTCAGCCACCATCCTGTCGTCATCACGATAAATCCGCAGTGCAAACGGTTCGTTGTTCACATAAGAGGTTTGAAAGCTGTACTCTTTTGAGTGGTATTTGGCACAAAAAGCAGTATTGACAGTGTCTCCATTGTTCTTAAGCGTTAGATGTGAACACCTGTTAAATTCTCCATTCTGGGAATAAACAGACAATGATCCCAACAAAAGCAAAAACAGGAAAAGCAATGTGTTTTTCATAACTTCGTAAATTAGTTGTGTCTGGATTTATTGTTTTTGTATATACGGGTTTGATTGTCAGCTTCTTCTTCTGATGGATCGTTATGACCATGCCCATGATGATTTTTACCAACGGACTTAAGAAACTTTTGATAAGCACTCCAATTTGGAAGAATGTATAACAGATGACCCAGTTCATGAGACAAGACCTGCCCCATGTCAGTATATCCTCTATCTATCTTTCCCAATGGATTTAACGAAATATCTATTTGTTCTGGACAATCAGGAAGATAAGGGATGACATGCCAACCTTCATTGTCAATGCTGTAATTTATCCAAACTACAATGTCAACCCTGTTCCCATTGTTTGTATAGTTATTCATCATTTCATATAAGGCGTAATTATACTTTTTCAGGCTAGAAATGGCATTGTTGATTGTTTTATATAGTTTAGAAACTTCATCGAGAGTCGTTGATACTTTGTTCAACGCCTCTTGAGCGTCAGAGTATCCCACCGCACCTTTATTGTTTCCATAAGAATCAAACGATATCTTAGCTTCGGAATATTGTTTGCTGAAATAATCATATGCCTCTTTGTAGGGGTTTATTAACGAATCCCCATTCGGATCCACCAACTTCACAGGGTTATCCGCGCAATAAACATACGGACTCAGCGACGCATATTTGTCACTCATCGGGTCCACGCTCAGCCAGATGCTCAAGTCGCTGCTGTAATAGCGTGAGCCAAAGTAAGATAGGCCGGTTTCAACGTCCTTTTCTTTGGCGGAGAAGGTGAAAGTCCAGTTGGGAGTTAGGAGGGAGGAGTTAGGAGTTGGTTGTGGTATTACGAAATGCGGCGCGGTGATTCCGAATTCTGAATTCAAAATTCCGAATTGCGCAGCGGGGTTCTGCGGGATCAGCGGGCTATATGTGAGGGTGGCGGGCATAAGCGGGCTTTTGATGGGGCGAAGATACAAAATATTCATTTGACAAACCATGTGTTAATGTTTTGTATCACATATGTTGAAATCATCCTCATATAATCCACCCGTACGATAAGACAAAGGCAGTTTTAATGTGTCCCCTTGTTTATTAGAGAATATAATCAGATTATTTCCTTTTGTGTTCACCTGAACGTAAGAATATTTGTTTAAGGAGTCGTTTGCGTCATATCCTCCAATCGGTAGCGAAGCCACATTGTTTTTGATTTTTAATCCTATAACTTCGCCGATTTTATCAAATCGGCAGAAACTGTCAACATTGGAATCTGTTATTCTTACACAAATGAGGCATTGTGGCGTTCCATAATGATGCAGGACATTAACAGAAGAGATATAACCTTCAAATTCAATCTTTGAATATTCTTTCTCCATAAGAGTGTTTCGTACAGCTGTCTCTTTGTCAGTGTTGTTTAGTGAAATATAAAACATAAACATAGAGCAACCGTATATCAAGAAAACACACCAAATACTTTTTGTTATCTCTTTCTTGGAACACATTCTTTTTTTTAGGAGCGAAATGATGACGCTGACAATAATGAGCACAAAAGGAAATGTGACCAACAATGCAATAAGAAAGTGTTGTTCTTTCATGATTAATGAGATAGTAGATTCTTTACCCTATCTTTAACCGTACGGTTTTTGGTCGGTATTGGTTTAGCAGTCAATTTTGCAGATCCAAATTCAGAACCTACGGATAGGCCAATTCCTCCTTGATAACCTTGGAAGTTTATATGAAAAACCATCTGATTCATGACCGATTATTTGACAGTGCAAAGATAGTTTTTTTTACAAAAGGAAAAAAGGTTATTTTTGCAGTCTCAAAAGTGGTATATAATTGGATTACAATTTAGTACATATATGCGTTACTATATACACACATCATACAGAAATAATGGCACGGAGGACATTAATAAGCTATGAAACACCATGTTATCATACTAATAATTGTATTGGGATTTGTCTGTTGTTGTTGTTGTTGCAGGGATTCAAAACCATCGAATAATAGTACTCCTCCTGATAATGATGGGGTATTGTTTCTTGGCGAAGAAAACTATTCCCCAACAGACACCGTTTATCCCATCCTTATCACAGATTCTACCAAAATAAACCGTATAACAAATTTGTTACGAAACAAGTTCGTTCCGCAAGAAGATTTTGAGGTTTTCAATTTGGAAGAAGGAAAATATTATCTTTTAGGAAAATTTCTGATTGTAAATTGTATGCTTGTGGGACCCTCAGGATGGGCATCAAACTTTCGCCATTATTTTATAATAGATGTCAACAATCGTAGAGATGTCTATATAATGAGTTTGTCAAATAATATCAATAACTTTTATTTGTTTGATAATTTGACAGTTAATAGCATTGAGTATCCTGATATGTTCTTTCATGGCAGAGTATCCGAACATTTTTTTGATGCGGAAAGCACTACATTTAAACTAATAAACACAACCATAGAAACAGACTCTCTATCTACCATAGCTGTAAAAGAATCTGAAAAAACAATCAAATGGAAAGATGTATATGACTACCTTGTACCAAATCTTCAATAAGAACACGCAACAAATAAAGAAAGATGTTATTTTTGCAATTGGAAAATCTTACAAGATAATAGTGGATTTAGAGTCTAAACTATAAATGAGACGCAATCTCGAGGCAGCGAAGAAAATGTAATTTCATATACAAGAGAGAAACAAAGTGAAAAAAGTTTTTAAACACATTGTCCCTATCGTCTTTTTGATTCTGTCCATGAATGCCAGGACGTGTGTCATGGCACAAAATCCAATAATGCAGAATGATTCAATAGGGTTCAAATTAGCTCTTACTACATATAATCCTGTGGAAGATACGGCCTATATTCCTATGAAATATCATATTCTGATTGAAAATCAACCCAAACAAATCATACTTGACCATTATGCTCAGATGGACACGTCTATGATATTTTCATTGTTGAACAATCCGGATTATGATTGGGCCACTAATCTTATATTGTACAACATATACGATATTGATGCTATTTTCTTTTCTGCTTTTGATATTATGACCCGCGAAAATTGGCTGGGATATTTTCAAAATAGGGATATATCTATGTGGAAGGAATTTTTCCAACTCAACGAGCCGTAATCTGTTCCAAGTTTTCACTCCGTTAAAAAGATGATAACTCCAACCCCCACATATAGCCCCATCTGTCACACCCCTGCAACTGCGAGGACGCAGTTGGTTCCTACGCGCAGATACGCGCGATACGCGGAGGCACACCCCGTCCAGCCCCTGAAGGGGCTTTGGGAACCCCGCGCCGCATCCGTTTCCTACCGGGCTTCTGTCCCTGCGGGACATGCTGGCTGCGAGGTTGCGACGTCCTACCGGGCTTTATCCCCTGGCGGGGAAAGTCTGCCGTGCGGAATCGAGGAAAACCCTTCCGTCACCTCCGCACTAACTGCTAACTACTCACTGCTAACTGCTAACTCGTCTTACACCTTCTCCGCAAAAGAACGCGACTCCGAAACCGGCTACAACTACTTCGGCTCACGGTATTACAGCAGCGACCTGAGCATTTGGCTGAGCGTTGACCCACAGAGTGACAAATATGCGTCGCATGTCGCCCTCCCCCAACCAATTCTCAATTATGAATTGTAGCTACCGGATAATTGTGATCGACCCGTGCCACTGCGTGGTCTTCGCTTTGCCTTTGTAGGTGAAAACATAGTAATAGACGCCGTCGGGGAGGTTTTCGCCGGAGAAGGCGTTGCTGCCCTCGTGGATTTGTCCGTCCTTGGCCCAGGTGTCGTAGTTCTTCACGTGATAGACCACCTTGCCCCAGCGGTCGCTGATGCGCAGCTCGTTGTGGCGGTACTCGTCCGGGTCCTCCGGGTTGATGTCGGTGTTGAGGTTCTCGATGGCCCACACGTCGTTGATACCGTCGCCGTTGGGCGTAATCACGTTCGGGAAGATCAGGTCGTCCTCAATCACCACGATGTGGCTGACCGAGTCACCGCAACCGCCGTCGGTGAGGAGCGTGAGCGTCACCACATAGTCGCCCCACGTGCTGTAGGCGTGCGAGGTATTGATCTCCCCCTCGGTGGTTTCGCCGTCGCCGAAGTCCCAAGTCAGGTGGTTGGCGGCAATATCCATTACGTTCTCGGAAAGATAGGCGGTGAAATCGACGTTGCCGTTGTTCTCGCTCATCATCGAAATGTCGGGTGTGGCGATGAAGTCAATCGTCGGTTGCGGGGAGGTGGTGATGTAGTTCCACTTCATCACGGAATCCTTGCAGCCCTCTGGGGTGGTGATAATCAGCTTGATGGAGTAGGTGCCCGCGTCGTTGAAGTCGAACACGGGATTGTCCTCGTTGGAGTAGTCCACCAAAACGCCCTCCTGGTCGTAAACGAACCATTCGGTGGTCAGCCCGTCCGTGGCGGGCGAGGAGATGTCGGTGAAATGGACGTGCAGCGGGGTGCAGCCCGAGAGCACGTCGGCCTCCAAATCGGCGACGGGTAGCGGATAGAAGGTGACCAGCACGGTGTCGGAACTTTCGCACGTCAGCGACGCGTCGTTGTCGAGCGAGACTTGCAGAATGTACTCCCCGGAGGTGATCACCTCAATGGAGTCGCCCGTGTCGCCCGTACTCCAGTAGTATTGCACCCCGTTGGCGGCGTAGTTGGCCTGCAGCACGGCAACCTCGCCGGTGCAGAGGAACTGGTCGGGACCCAAATCCGGTTTGTAGCTGTTCACCAATTGGATGTTGATGCTGTCCAACAGCCACGTGTCCTCGCAGCCGATGGAGCTGTGAGCAAGGATGTAGTACAGGCCCGTGTCGGCCAAAGTGAGGTCGCCGATGATGTAGGGCTCCTGCGTCAGCGTGTCGCCCGAAGGGGTGATAAGATGCACAGTGTCAATGTTTTCCGTGATGTAGTTGAAGGTCACGGAATCGTGCAGACAGTAGGTGTCGCGCATGTAGATGTCGATGTGTCCCACGCTGCTGTAGTCGCTGAAATAGCCCAACGAGGAGGACATGCCGGTGTAGTAGTCGAGGATGCCCAGGTGGAACGGCCCGATCGAATTCTGCAGGATCATTACCGTCTGTGTGGGCACTGAGTTGGAGAAGTCCTTGTAGCAGTAGGACCACGATGGGTTATAGGGGAGTATGGTGAAATCGTTGGCGGTCACCGGGATGTTGTTGTTGCCCACGGTCATGGTGAAGCCGTTGACGTAGGCGGTGGGCACCACGATGGAGAGGCGCAGGTGGGTGGAGTAGGAGGGGCGCGCGTAGACGACCTCCTGCGAGCCGGTGCAGCCGATGGCAGGCAGTTGCGTGCCGCCAGCCTCACCGTCGGAGCCGGTCACCTGGAACACCTGGATGGGCTTGTCGGCGGTGACCATCGTGGCAATGGTGGGCGAATTGCTGGGCAGATAGGTGTAGCTCTGCCCCACGTTGAGGGTGGCCGCAGGGGTGGTGCTGCCGTTGATGTAGACGTGGGTGGTGTCGAGCGTGGGGATGATGCATAGGTTCTCGAACAGACGGTTGTTGTACATGGCGATGAAGAGGTCGCCGGCGTATTCGATAGGCACAATCTGCTCGCCCACAAGGTCTTGACCGGAATAACCCGAAATCTGGTTGCTGGCCACGGAGTCGTCGGTGGAGTTCACCGCAATGGGCTTGTCGGAGGTGATGCGCGTGTTGGTGAGGTGCCCGCCGGCGGTCTGACTGGCCGACTTGATGCAGTATGACTGTCCCGCATTCAGGGTGATGGTGATGGGCGTGCCGGCCGCGATGCCGCCCTGCAGCGGTTGCGACGGAATGATGGTCACCGTGGTGTTGTTCTCCGTCGCCACAATCTCGATGCTGTTCATCGCGTCGGTGGGCGGACCGTCGACCAGATAGTTCTGCATCGGCACGATGAAGTCGGTGCCCAAGCCGTTGCGGCCTTTCAGGGTGTAAATCTCGCTGTTGTTGGCACCCAACTGGTAGTAGGTGGTGATGTTGGAGGTGGAGACAATCTTGAAGCCGTGGTTGCAGATGGTGTTGACCGGAGCCGTTTGCACGGTGCTCTCCTGGTTGGTGACGTCCAAGGCGTAGTAGCTGTAAGGGTTGAGGTTGACGGTGACGGGTGTGAAACCGGGGTTGGCGGGCTGCGAGATGGTCACCGTGGCGGGGTCGCTGAACGAGGTGAAACAGAAGGTGATAGGGTTATGCGCGTGGTTGGGGGAGATTTCGGGAGCGGCAAACCAGAAGAGGTTGTCGATCTGCGCCCGAAGGGGTACAATAAGGACAACCGCAAACAAAAGGCACCAGATGCGCTTTTGAAGATGGCTTGTCGGAAAGGGAAATGTATTATGCATAAAAACATTAAAGATGAAACAACGCTGCAAAGATAACTTTTTTTTGATTCGACTGTTTGCTTAAAAAATGTATTTTCGCGGTTCTGTTTTTAGAACCGATTTTTGTTGTAAAATATTGATAATAATATAATTAAAAAAAAACGAGATTATGAAAAAAACATTTGCTTTGATGATTGCGGTTTTCGCATTCGCTATGGTTTTCACCTCCTGCACCAAGGAGGGACAGTACATGCCCAAACAAAAGATTTCCGAGATTGTGCATACTAAATACTACAAGATGCCCATGGGTACGACTATTTCCTATACGGAACGTGAAGTTTGGTCTTGGAATGGCAAACTGCTGAGTTATATTGACTATTACGATGCCAATGGCGATCGTTCCAGCACCTCGCTGTTCCGTTACGACGGGGACAATAGAATTGAGGAGATTGATTATAAAAACGCCACCGCCAAGTACGAATATGATGGCAATTCGATAAAAACAATCAGCATTTTCAATCAAAACGGCTCCCTGCGCGGAAAATATGAGTTTGAACATAAAGGGAATACGCTGACCGCCATTAATGTGACTACCAACAGCGGCAAGTCGATGGAGGCGCTCCCCTTCAATCCCTTGTGTTTCTTCCTTCCTGAGAATGCCGCCAACCAAGTGATGGAAAGTGCTGCAACAAAGGGTAGCAGTCGTATAGTCCTCACGTGGTCGGGAAAAAATGTCACTGTTGCCGATATCAGTGGTAGCGAAATGGCCTCCTACAAATGGTCATACGATGAATATACCAATCCCTTCAAGGCTCTTTTGGATATGGGAACGGACGATGCCTCTATGATATTTTCCGAAAACAATGTTGTTCGTGAGGAGGTGACGACCAATAACACCACTACCGCCACGGACTTCCGTTACACGTATGACAAGAAGTATCCGGTAAAGAAGGAGTGGACAGTGGTGGAGTACAGTCCTCTCGAGATGGTGGAGTACAACATCAATTGCATTGACGAATACAAATATTAAGAGTTGTTGAAAACTTTTTTCCCGCAAGTGACTGAGTGTAAGGAAAAAGTGTATATTTGCACGCTTGTTAGAAAAACTGGTTTTCGCTGTTTAATTAATTGTTTTTCAATTAGTTGAATAGCGATGCAAAGTGTCGAAACGAGCAGAAAAAGACAATTAATTTTATAAATTTAACCAAAATGTCAGGATTAATAGGAAAAAAAATTGGGATGACTAGCATCTACGATGCCTCCGGCAAGGTTGTGCCGTGCACGGTGTTAGAGGCTGGTCCTTGCGTGGTCACGCAAGTCAAAACCGTCGAGACGGACGGCTACAGCGCTATCCAATTGGCTTACGACGAGAAGAAAGAGAAAAAAACGACCAAGTCTCTGAAGGGTCACTTCGCAAAGGCTGGTACCACGCCGAAGAAAATTTTGCGTGAGTTCACCCGTTTCGAGGAAGGCCATCAGAAATCTTTGGGTGATGTGCTCGACGTCACCGTCTTCGAAGAGGGCGAATATGTGGACGTGAGCGGCACCTCCAAGGGTAAAGGTTTCCAGGGCGTTGTGAAACGCCACCACTTCGGCGGTGTCGGCGACGCTACGCACGGTCAGCACAACCGTCTGAGAGCCCCCGGTTCTATGGGCGCATCCTCTTACCCGTCACGCGTGTTCAAAGGCATGCGCATGGCCGGTCAAATGGGTAACGCCAAGGTGAAATGCATCAACCTTCAGATCATGAAGATCGTGAAAGAGAAGAATTTAGTTTTAGTTAAAGGTTCCGTTCCGGGAGCCAATGGTTCATATATAATTATTGAGAGATGGAGCTAACAGTTTATAAAATCGACGGCAGTGCTACTGCAAAGACGGTTACCCTGAACGATAAGATCTTCAACGTGGAACCGAACGATCATGCCATCTGGCTTGACGTGAAACAATATTTGGCAAATCAAAGACAAGGTACCCACAATACGCTGGAACGCTCCACCGTGTCAGGCAGCACCCGCAAGCTCAAACGTCAGAAAGGTACTGGCGGTGCTCGTGCAGGTAGCATCAAGAGCCCGACCATCCGCGGCGGTGCCACCGTGTTCGGACCTCATCCTCGCGACTACGGCTTCAAGCTCAACAAGAAAGTGAAACGCCTCGCACGCTTCTCCGCCTTCACCTACAAACAACAGGAAGGCGTCATCACCGTGGTGGAAGACTTCACCTTCAACGAGCCCAAGACCAAGGAGTACAAGGCTATGCTCAAGAACCTCAAGCTTGAGGGTAAGAAGACCCTTCTGCTGCTCCCCGAGAACGACAGAAACGTCTATCTTTCCGGCCGTAACCTTCAACGCACCAAGATCATGCGCGCTATCGAGGCCAATACGTATCATGTGCTTAACGCCAACAACCTCATCATCTGCGAAAGCAGCCTCAAGGAGTTGGACAAAATGTTAGGCGAATAATTCAATCACCTTAAAAATTTGAAACAATGAGTTGCATTATAAAACCCATCATCAGTGAGAAGATGACCACCGTGGCTGAGAAGTACAACCGCTACGGCTTCATGGTGACGCGCGAGGCTACGAAACCCGAGATCAAACGCGAGATCGAGTCTATCTACAACGTGAAGGTGGTGCGTGTGAACACGCTCATCCAACGTGGCAAGACCACTGCCCGCAACACCAAGGCTGGTGTCATCTACGGTCAGAAAAACAATTTCAAGAAGGCTTACGTCTTCGTGAACAAGGACGAAAAAATCGATTTCTACAGCAATATTTAATAAGAAATGGCATTAAAAAAGTACAAACCAGTAACGCCGGGTCAGCGCTTCAAAGTGATTAGCGCCTATGACGACATTACCACCAGCAAGCCCGAAAAGAGCCTCTTGGCTCCCAAACACAGCACGGGCGGTAGAAACAGCAGTGGTAAGATGACGATACGGTACCGCGGAGGCGGTCACAAGCAGATGTATCGCATCATTGACTTCAAGAGAGAAAAGGATGGTGTTCCGGCCACCGTTAAGACCATTGAGTACGATCCGAACCGCTCGGCACGCATCGCCCTGCTGTTCTACGCAGATGGTGAGAAACGCTACATCGTGGCTCCTCACGGCATCAAGGTAGGTCAGCAGATCATCAGCGGCAGCGGCGTGGCTCCCGACCTTGGCAACTGCCTCCCCGTCGGCGAGATCCCGTTCGGCTCCATTATCCACAACATCGAGATGCGCCCGGGTCAGGGTGGCAAGATCGCCCGCAGTGCAGGCAGCTACGCTCAGCTGATGTCACGCGAAGGCCGTTACGCCATCATCAAACTGCCCTCAGGCGAAACCCGCATGATCCTCTGCGCTTGCAAGGCCACCATCGGCATCGTCTCCAACGGAGACCACAGCCTTGAGGTGTCCGGTAAGGCCGGTCGTAGCCGTTGGCTCGGTCGTCGTCCTCGCAACCGTGGTGTTGTCATGAACCCTGTCGATCACCCGATGGGTGGTGGTGAAGGTCGTGCATCTGGTGGACATCCTCGTTCCCGCAACGGTATGCCTGCTAAAGGTTACAAAACCCGTCGCCCGAAGAAGAACTCCAACCAGTACATCATTGAAAGAAGAAAAAAATAACCTAAAAGCTATACGTTATGAGTCGTTCATTAAAAAAAGGACCGTATATACATTACAAACTGGAACAACGTGTCATCGCTGCTCAGGAGTCTGGCAAGAAGTCCACAATCAAAACGTGGTCCCGCGCTTCCATGATCTCCCCCGATTTCGTTGGTCTTACCATTGCTGTGCATAACGGCAACAAGTTCATCCCGGTGTACGTCACCGAGAACATGGTCGGCCACAAACTCGGCGAGTTCGCCCCGACCCGTATCTTCCGCGGTCACGCAGGACAAAAGGACAAAGGTTCCAAGTAATCGCCTTCCCTTTTGAATTAGGTTATCTTCCTTCGAAATACTATTTTATTGTGATATGATTGGGAAACCATCGCTCCATGCGATGGTTTCTTTTTTGTCATAAAATACATTGACGAAATGACAAAAAATAATCTTTTATTTTTAGCGGACAGAAATGAATAATATTGTATCTTTGCTGCATCGTTTTTTCTGAATGTGTTTAAAGGACCTGCATAATCTGGAAAAATGGTAAAAAAATAGTTCAAATAGAGGTCCTCTCCCGTATGAAAAAGACACTATTTATCGCAATTTCGCTGTTGTTCTGTTGGTGTATGCATGGACAAAACGTGGTGACGTTGCAGCTTCCGGAACCCTGCGTCGGGACTTCCGTGCCGCAATACCCAACGTCCGACCAACCCCAATTCACAGTTTCCCCAAACCCCAGTAACGGAGACTTCACCTTATACATAGCATGCCCCGCCTCTATCGGCAAGGTGCATCTGACAGTGACCTCACTGGAAGGAGTTTTACTTTACAGACAGGATTATTACACCAAAGAGTCGATGTTACAGAGTGCCTTGCAACTGCATCATCTGGCTTCCGGAATCTACATGGTGACCCTTATTTGCGATCAGGGCACTTCAACACAAAAAATCATCATTCAGAAATAATCACCGCTATGAAGAAGTTTTTACCACTTTTTATCGTACTGTTTTTCATGGCGTTGTCTGTTTATACGGACGCCCAAGTCTTAGATGTCTGTGCCGGCACTGACTCCGTCACGTTGAGACTCGGTGGTTTCCAATACGGCGAAATCCAATGGCAGATCTCGAATGACAACGAGCACTGGGAGGACATTGATGCCGCCAACGACACTAATTATCGCTTCCTGCCAGAGTATAGTGCATACTACCGCGCAGTGGTAACGCATCTCAATTGCGGCACCGACACTTCTGTGGTGAGTCACGTGCAACTGCCACCTTGGTGCTACGCTGGTCCCGACCGCTTGCTGAACTACGGCGACGGATACCGCATGATGGCTACTGCCGACAGCAACGCTGTGGGTGAGTGGCATATTTTGTCGGGCACGGGAGGTAGCTTGTCAGACCCTTACGACCCTAAAGCCGTCTTCACTGGCAGCGACTCCGCCTACACACTCACTTGGTCGCTCACCAACCCCTGCGGGACTACCACTGATACGGTAGTGATCCGATATACCACCACGGAGTTTTACGATGACATCGTATATGTGGACACTACGGACCTGATTTTGAGCGACACGGCGGAGATGCTTGAGGGCAAGTTTGTGATTGTGTTCAGTGACCCTGTGCCAGTGGTGACCGACTCTTCGGTGATTGTGAGTTTGAGCGGAGATTTTATGCGCAAAGTGCTGTATCGGGAGATGCGGGGCGACACCTGCATAATGCTCACACGACAAGGAACCGTAGAGGACATTCTTAAGCACGGGGTCATCAACTTCGATCAACTAATGGAAGAAGTGGCCGCAGATACAGTTGATGGCGACAGCTCGCGCTTTGTGCGCCTGAATCATCTCCCCACGAGGGCGGAAATTTTAGCGGATAGCGGGAAGCACATTTTGTACTGCCCGTCTAGCATGTTGCGTGATGATGATGACTTGATTGATTTGATCGGAAGAATGCTGAACATCTCCGCTGACGATTATGATATTTCCAATTTATTTGATGTAAACTTCCCTTTCCGTATAACATTTAAATTAAAAGGAGAATTATTTTCTTCTTATGAAAGAGAAAATGAGGACGATATAGCAGCCTTTAAGATAGGATTTCGCAATATAGAATTTCTCTTACGCGGCCAATTTGCGACCTTTAATGACCAGCAGCTTAATTTTTCATTTCAGGTTCCAATTGTTCCATCTATGATGAAAATTTTACCCTATGGCATAGTTGCAAATATTAAAGTTCCTATCAAATTTAACTTTAATATTTCAGTAGGAGATTGTTTTTTTCAAGCCTCAACTGAAGGCAGAGGTTATATATACTATGAAAACAAAGGAGGAGAATCTCATTTGAAGAAATCTTGGAATTGGACTTTCCCATCAACAACATCCGCATCTAAGTTCAGTTTTTCAATCATACCGAACCCAGAAATATCTTTTATGATTATGAACGTTATTGGACCTTATTTTAATTTATCGTTACCCGAGTTTAATTGGACAAATTGTATGTCCAATGATTACCCGTATGGATCTGCATCTTCTTCTAGCATAAAATTTCAAGGGGAAGTTGGCGCAAAAGTACAATTTTTCAGTATCTTTCACTATGACATTGTGAAGAAAAGTTTTCTGCTTGGAGAATTGTACTCTAAAAAGACCCCTTCCAACCTCAAAATCATTAGCGGCAACAATCAGATTTTTACAGGCGGAACAGTGTTAAGTGATCCTTTGGTTTTCAGAACGATGGACAATAATTCACGTCCGGTAAAGGGTGCAGCCGTACATTTTTCATCTGATGACGGTTATTTCAATATGACCTCTGCTATTTCTGATGACAATGGCAACGTGAGCGTGCACTTCACCCCTACCATTGGCGACGGCAATGTGGCGACCATGAGGGCTACCATCTACGGTTGCGAAAATGAAGTTATTGACGAGAAAACCGTTAACGCCTATCGAGGAAGTTACTATTGTCCGAATTCTACGCTCTCGGCCTCTTTTGTTCGTCGGGACGAGGTGGTAGAGTTGCGTGTCACTGGTGGTGCTCCTCCATACATGGGATATATCAACGTGTTCAATGATACGTGGGATCCTTACTATTATGCGCCTTTTGTCCCAGATCCAGGGCTCATCTACCGAGCTACCGTAAAGGATCAATACGGTTGCCACGCGAATGCCACCTTTGTGTCTCCTTCCGACCAATGCGCTGCTTCCAACCTCTCGGTTTCTTATGATGTTTATCCGATGAACGGTGTCACCAATGTCACTTTGACAGGGCATGGGGGCACTCCTCCCTATCAATACCAGATTGATGGAGACCTGGGCTACTTCCAAAACGAGCCGCACTTCTCCAACATTTCTCCTGGCGATCACATCGCATCCATAAAGGACGCGAGAATGTGCATAACAGAGACTCCTTTTTCTGTTATGCCGGTAAGTAATGAGCTCTCTTTTATGGTATATGATGTCAGCAACGTGACGCCGCAATCTGCCAACATCACTTGCGCAATTATTTCATCAGACGCGCCGGCATTGGATGCTCATGGCGTTTGCTGGAGCACCTCGCACAATCCCACGCTGCAGAACGCCCACGTGGCTGGTCAAATCACCAACCCCAACAGCGAAAACTACTATTTCTATAACTGCGAAGTTGAAGGTTTGCAGCCCAACACCGACTATTACGCGCGGGCATATATCACACGGTATGGCATCACAGAGTACAGCAGCGAGCGACATTTCACCACGCCGTTACCCGATGCACCAGAGGTCATCACAGGTTCGGTGTTCAACATCACCAAAAACAGCGCCACTTGCGGAGGCATTGTGACAAACGATCACGGCTATCCAGTTACGGCGCGGGGTGTATGCTGGAGCACCTCTCCGATACCCACTTTGAGCAACTCTTTCACACAGGATGGTAGTGGTTTGGGCGACTTCACGAGCCAAATCTCCGGACTCTCCCCGAACACGCTCTACTGGGTACGTGCATACGCCACAAACATCAGCGGCACCTCCTACGGCGATGTTGACACCTTCCGGACGCTGCCCAACCTGCTCCTCACAGTCACTACCGAAGCTGCCAATCCAGTAACCTCTACAACTGCCACATTGCATGGCACAGCCATTTCCACCGGAGCCCCAATCGTCTCACGCGGGTTCTGCTGGGGACAAGACGGTAACCCTTCCCTCGGCAATCCAAACAGCCAGTTCATCCTTGGTGAAGGAAGTGGTGACAGCTTTTCCGCCACGATCTCAGGTCTGTCACCCAATACAACGTATCAGGTCAGTGCTTTCGCCGACAATGGTCAAGGGGTCGAGCCTGGAAATATAATATCCTTTACGACAAACAGTTGTATTCCGGTTGTCAATACATTAGAGCCCACTGCAATTATCAGTAATTCCGCCACCCTTCAAGGGCACATCCACAACGAGTGCTTCACCGTAATGCCTATCACAAGCTGCGGTTTTTGCATGGACACCGTCGCCAACCCATCGGTGGCGGGCAACCAACAAGTTTACAGCACGAGTTTCAATCTTGAGGACGGTAATATTTATTACTTAGCCTCCGATCTGCAGACGGGGGTAACCTATCATGTGCGGTGCTTCGCCATCAACGCCAACGGTATCCACTACGGTGATGACCGCACCTTTATTATTGACAACAACTGTAACTTACTGCAAGTGAACACTTTTAATGTTTCAAACATAGGCACATACTCGGCCACAGCACGATTCTCCGTATTTTCCAATGACAATTGCGAGATTTCGCAGTGTGGTGTTTTATGGGGTACGCAGCCCTCTTTGAACTTGAATAGTGATACTTCCATCACCATGACTGGAAGTGCGGGAGAACATTCTCTTACCATCAACGGGTTGGAACCTGAATCGATCTATTATGCGCAGGCGTTTGCTACCAACCCCGCCGGTACGGAATTTGGGCAGGTAGTGGCTTTCCGGACGGATGCGGAAACCGGCACCGACTGTGGCACTCTAATGGATGCCGACAGTAACGTTTACCACACAGTGCTGCTCGGCAGCCAATGCTGGATGAAGGAAAACCTGCGTACCACTCACTACGCAGACGGCACTGAGATTCCGCTTGGCTCAGCAGGTTCTACAACAGAGCCCTATCGTTACTACCCCACAGGCTATTACGATGACAACATCAACTTCCGGAATGTTCCACTGTACGGTTACTTGTACAACTGGCCTGCCGTAATGCATGGTGCTTCCACCAGCAATGCCAACCCCAGCGGAGTGCAAGGAATCTGTCCTACTGGCTGGCATGTCCCAAGCAGTGCTGAGTGGACCCAGTTAGTGGATTATCTCGCCTCCGAAGGGTTCCAGTGCGGCAGCAACTCCACAAGTGTGAGCAAGTCGATGGCCAGCATGAACGGTTGGAACAGCAGTTCCACGACCTGCAGTGTAGGCAACGACCCTTCAATGAACAATGCATCTGGCTTCACCGCTGTAGCTGGGGGGTACAACATAGGGTCTTCCATCTGTAGCTCTATCGAAGATATGGCCTATTTCTGGACGTGCACTTCTTTATACGGTCCTGTGCTCAACAACTTTGTTTACCAACGCAGTATAAGCTACGACAGTGCTGAATTCAGTAGCGGCAATGGAATGAAGAATTGGGAGTTGTCGGTCAGATGCATCAGAGACTGAATGACAGGGCATCATCCGAATTAAAAAAAATATCGCACCGAAAAACGATGCGATATTTTTTTTTGTAAGAAATGCGACTGATTATTTCAGCACGCCCAGCTCCTTGCCGATCTTGGTGAAAGCGGCGATGCACTTGTCGAGGTGTTCCGGCTCGTGAGCGGCGGAAATCTGCACGCGGATACGGGCTTGGTCTTTCGGCACCACAGGATAGTAGAAACCGGTAACGTAGATGCCTTCCTCTTGCAGTTTGGCAGCCATCACTTGTGACAGTTTGGCGTCATACAACATCACAGCGCAGATAGCGGACTCGGTCGGTTTGATGTCGAAACCGGCGGCTTTCATCTTGCCGACGAAGTATTCGGTGTTGGCGTGCAGCTTGTCTTGCAGCTCGTTGGTCTGAGACATGATGTCGACCATCTTGCAGCCGGCAGCAGCCACCATCGGAGGGATGGAGTTGGAGAAGAGGTACGGACGAGAACGTTGACGCAGCATGTCGATGATCTCCTTCTTACCGGTGGTGAAACCGCCGATAGCGCCACCGAAGGCTTTGCCGAGGGTACCGGTGAGAATTTCGATCTTGCCGCGCAGGTTGTAACGCTCGGTCACGCCGCGACCGGTGTTGCCCACCACGCCTGCGGAGTGAGACTCGTCCACCATGACCATAGCATCGTATTTCTGAGCCAGTTCGTAAATCTTGTCGAGCGGACAAACATTGCCGTCCATGCTGAACACACCGTCGGTGACGATGATGCGGAAACGCTGTGCCTGAGCGGCTTTGAGTTGCTCTTCGAGGTCAGCCATATCGGCGTTTTTGTAACGATAGCGGACAGCCTTGCAGAGACGCACGCCGTCGATGATGGAAGCGTGGTTCAGCGCGTCGGAGATGATGGCGTCTTGTTCGGTGAGCAGGGGCTCGAAGACACCGCCGTTAGCGTCGAAGCAAGCAGCGTAGAGGATGGTGTCCTCAGTACCGAAGAATTCAGCGATCTTCTTCTCCAAAGCCTTGTGCAGGTCGGAGCAACCGCAGATGAAACGCACGGAGGCCATACCGTAACCGTGGGTATCCATAGCTTCCTTCGCAGCAGCGATCAGACGCGGGTCGTTAGCGAGGCCCAGATAGTTGTTGGCGCAGAAGTTCAGCACTTTGCTGCCGTCTTGCAGCGTGATCTCACCGCTTTGCGGAGAAGCGATGATACGTTCGTTCTTGTATAAGCCGGCTTCCTTGATGTCGGCCAATTCTTTCTGAAGATGTTGTTGAAAGTTGGTGTACATATTTTTGGGTTTATAGTTTATAGTTTACACGTTTACACGTTTACACGTTTACACGTTTACACGTTTACACGTTTACACGTTTACACGTTTACACGTTTACACGTTTACACGTTTACACGTTTACAAAGAGGTGGCAAAAGTACAAAAAAAATGAAATAGTGTGTCGCTTGCAATATCCAAAAAAAATCTATTTTTGCGCGATGTGGCTTATGAAACGAACAAAGAAATCTTCGAATCGCTTTGTGGTGGTGGCAGTTGTTGCGACGATGCTGTTGCTGACCCTGTCGCTGCGATTGTCGGCACAACCCATCGTCAGTTTCTCGCATGATGGCGGTTGTTATCCAAGCCCCATTCGGTTGGCTTTGGAACTCGATTTATCGGTTGATTTAGCTGCGGATAATCAAGACTATGTGATTCGTTACACCTTGAACGGCAGTGCGCCGGATGCCAACAGCCCGTGCTATCGGAAGCCGTTCCTGTTGGATGAAAAGTGCTATTCCCGCTCCAATATCTATAAGATTCAGAATGCGCCGGACGAACATTGGTACTGTCCTGAGGAGGTGGAGCGCATCATTGTGGTGCGCGCGGCGGCGTTCGACCAGAACGGAAAACGCTGTTCCGAGGTCTTCACGGAGTCGTATGTCATCGAGTCGCTGCTGGGGCGTAAAATCCATGTCGCCATCGTTTCGCTTTGCGTGGATTCTGTGGATTTGTTTGATTATCAGAACGGTATCTTCGTTCCGGGAGCTACGTTCGATCCCAAAGAGATCACCACGACGGGCAATTACTACCGGAGGGGTCGTGCGCACGAAAAAGCCGCGCATTTTGAGTTTTTCGAGGATGGCGGAGAGGATCGGGTAGCGCAGGATTGCGGATTCCGCACGCACGGCAACATCAGCCGGCGTTATGCACAGAAGGGCATTTCGCTCTATGCGCGGGCGGAGTATGGCGAGAAGAACTTCAAGGGAATTTGGAATGATGTGAAGGACAAACGGCTGGTATTGAGGCCCTTCTGCAGCGCATGGACGCAGGCAGGGGGGCAGAACTACTTTTGTCAAATGCTGGTTCCCTATGCGGGGCTGAAGTTCGATGCCCTGAATTGCAAACCGGTGGCGCTCTTCCTCAACGGGGAGTATTGGGGACTCTATTATCTGGAGGAGAAACCCGATGAAAAACTGATTAGCAAACGCTATCGGCTTGATCCCCAGTCGGTTCGTATGGTTCAGGACTGGGCGGGACACTCAGACGACGGCTTCGACAGCAGTTTCGTAGCGATGATGCAATGGGTGGCCAAAACCGACTTTTCCGACGATGCGCAGTATACGAAAATTCAGCAACAGGTTGACATTGAATCTTTTATCGACTATATCCTTTTCGAAACCTACATCGGCAACCGCGACTGGCCCGCCAACAACATGCGGTGCTGGTCGGCGGATGGCAGTCCGTGGCGGTTCATCTTCTTCGATGGCGATGCCGTGCGCACCACCCAATTCAAAGCGGTGGCGAATGCCGTTTCGGCGGACACAACGGTCGTTTACCCTACCTCTGCCGAATCGACGCTGCTTCTGCGCAAGTTGATGGAAAACAAGCAGTTCCGGAAGCGTTTCCACGACAGGATGGTGGATTTGTACACCCAAAAATTGCGATGGAAGAGTGGGGGAGTGTTCGGCATCGGCGACGGTGTTGCGCCGTTGTTCGGGGTGGTCAGAGACGATATTTGTCGTGAAATAGCCGCCCAATCGGCCCGTTTTGGTTATCCGACGAGCGAAAAGGAGTGGAACAAGGCGATGAAGAAGCAGAAACGCTACTTCAAACGCCGTGCCAGGGTGGTGCGACGCGAGTGGGAGCAGTATCTGGCAACGATGGAGGGACGTCCGTCGTCAAGAGGGTCGTTGCTTTTGATCCTCTCTGCCGTTTTGGCCGTGATTATAGCTTCGGCCGCAGTTGCGTATAGGTGTTTGCGGCGGTCGTCGCGTGGTCGATAGCCTCCTCCAAGGTCACCTCTCTCTCATCCAGAATGGCGGGGATATAGCCCATTTCAATAGCTTTTTCGCCGGTGTAGACGAAGTATGTGCAGGTGCATTCCGCGCAGCAGATTCCGTCGGGACTGAGGATTTCGCCGTGCACGATGGCGATGTTGCGGCGATGCTCCACCAATTTGGCATTCAGCCGGATGTAGGGCCAGAGGGTGCTCACCGGCTTGCGGTAGCGCATCTCCATTTTGGCGGTCACGCCGGAGGTCTGCAGCTGGTAGAAGACCACCCATCCGCAGATTTCGTCTAACAGCGTGGCTTGGATGCCGCCGTGCAGCGTGTCGATCCAGCTCACGTAATTGGGGTTCGCCTTCCAGATGGTGACGACCTGTTCGCCGTCCCAGTAGAAGTGCATGTGTACGCCCAACGGGTTGTTCGGGTTGCACCCGAAGCAGTTGTATCCTTGTGTGTTCCCTATCCAGGGGTTGATGATGGTCCGCATTTTTTGTTGTTATTTGTTATAACTACCCCGCCCTTCGGGCACCCCTTCTAAAAGAAGGGGAATTGGGGTTGCTCGTTACTATTGCCTTTTGCCTAAAAAAACGGCGGCGAAAGTACAATTTTTTTGAAATGAGAAAAAATGTATCTTTGCAGGGTAAATTTAAATCATAATGTTATGAACTACAAAATTATTGACGTAGAAGGCATTGGCGACGTTTACGCCGCAAAGTTAACCGAAGTGGGCATCAACACCGTGGAAGAACTGCTCGAAAAGGGCAAGAAACCTGCTGGTCGTGCCGAATTGGCGGAGAAGACGGGCATCTCCCCGAAACTGATCCTCACCTGGTGCAACCATGCTGATCTGATGCGTATCAATGGTGTCGGACCGCAATTCTCCGAACTTTTGGAGGCTGTTGGCGTTGACACGGTGAAGGAGTTCCGCCATCGTGTTGCAGAGAACCTCTTCGCGAAGATGATCGAAATCAACGAAAAGAAGCATCTGGTGGGTCGCGTCCCCACGGCTGGCGAACTACAGAAGATGATCGACCTGGCCAAGGAGATAGAACCCATGATGGAGTATTAAAAAACAAAAAAAAGCAACCGTTTTGCGGTTGCTTTTTTTTGTATCTTTGCAGCTCGATTTTTTAAAACAGATATGGACGAGAATTTATGTAATTTGTTAATAACCAAGGGTGAGCTGAAACAGAGTATCTTTTCAGTCACTATGGACACCATGCAGCTCTTCAAGGATGCCGCGAAGGGTTTCGAAGAGTACTACCGCGACCACTATGCGGACGATCACGACAACATTCCGGTGCTCTTCACCAACAAGAACCAATACCAGTTCATGCTGAAATTCGGCGGAGATGTGCTGATTTTCCTGATGCACACCAACGTTTTCGAATTTTCGCGCGACCACGAGGTGATGCGCACCCCTTACATAAAGGAAGACCGCGATCGCTCCTACTGCGGTATGATACAGATTTTCAACTTCCTGGGCGATTCTTTGAAGTATGACCGCGTCAATGACCTGGGTTACATGATCGGACGTATCTTCATCAACAAGGAGGGACATTACTATATTGAGGGCAAACGCGAGCTGGCGCAGGTGATCAACAACTTCAGCACCAACGAAATTTCCGCTGAAGCCGCTGCTCAAATCCTCAATTCTGCCATTCGATATACGCTCAATTTTGACCTTTTGGTGCCAAATTATGAGGATATGAAGATCATCACGGTGAACGATATCCTTCAATTGGAAGAGCAAACTAACCTTCTCAGAACTGGTAAACGCCTGGGATTCAGGTTTGAACAGGACAAAACAGAGTGCTGAAATTTTTTTTCAGTCAAATGACGGGGCATATTGAAAAAAGTGTATTTTTGCCGCGTCAAATCTGACACCCATGCCGGGTTCGTCTAGTCGGCCTAGGACGTAAGATTTTCATTCTTAAAATCAGGGGTTCGAATCCCCTACCCGGTACAAGAGCAACCTCACAAGGGTTGCTTTTTTTTTTGTCCGGTAATCAGTGGTAAATTACCCTAAATAACCCCCTTTCGATTATAGTTAACAAACAATAAAATATTTTTGTAACTTTGCACCTGAATTTTAAATCATCATGCTTATGAGTTACAAAAAACTATTGTTAAAATCCTTGGTCGTGCTGGGATTGCTGGTGGCGAGCGGGAACGCCTTCGCGCAGAATGCCGGTTCCGACAAGGGTAATTCCTTTTTCCTCAATCTCCGAGGGGATATAGGAGGAACCACCTGCGTGGAAAAAAGTTCCGTGCCCTATTCCTTCACCGGTTTCACCTCCGGTGTGCAAGGCGGTTTTACCGATGAGTGGAAACGTTGTCATATCCAACTCGATTTAGGATGGATGCCTACCCTGACGGTCGAGCCGATGGGCACTGTGAATCGTTTCAACACCAAGTTGGAGTTTATGTACAGCTGCCTCAATCCCTCCATCGAGCGCTGGCATTTTTGGTCTGGCGCCTCTGTGGGCGGCTTTGTGGACCTGAAAGTCCTTTCCGATTTGCAAAATGCTCAAACCTCGCTCACTTTCTTCGGCGATGTCTCTCTGGAAGAGCAGCTGCAGGTCGATTTCGCGTACGACAAGAGCGATGCCTCCCATCCCTGGCTGACGGCGGCGCTCCAGATCTCCTTGCCCCTTTACGCATACGGCTCCCACCCGGGATTCGCTTACGTGCAACCGCCCTTGAACGATGACGATATCATGACCCTGCTGTCTGGCCAGAATGAGCCGGTGAGCAAATGGTTTCCGGGTTATTCCTACGACATTGGTCTCATCGTCAACCTGCGCAACGGCAACCGTTTCGCTTTCGGTCATCGCGTGGATTTCTTCTCCACCGGCAAGCAAGGAACCTATCGCTATGACAATGCCTGCAGAACGGGTTATATCAAATTCATGTTCAAAATCTAATTCCGCACCGCTATGAAAAAAATCAACATCATTATAATATGCCTTTTGGCAGTGGCGCTCACTTCTTGTGAACAATTGCTGTTGGATAAAGACGAGGATAAAAGCCCCACCAACGTCTTCGAATACTTGTGGAACAGAGTGGATCAACTCTACACCTTCTTCGATGTGAAGGGCGTGGATTGGGATTCAGTGTACAAGGTTTACCGCCCGATGGTCTATGACGAGATGAGCGACGACAGTCTCTTCCGCGTTTGTGCCGCCATGCTCAACACGTTGCGCGACGGCCACACCAACCTCTGGAGTGATTTCGACATTATGCGCAGCGACACCATTTCCTATTGGATGAGCGAGTATAACTGTTTCGATGCCGACTTGATCACGCTCAACTATCTCACCCTGCAAGGCCACCAGACTGGCTCGTTGAAGCACAACGCCATCCGCGATGGCAAGGTGGCGTACGTCCGTTATGCCTCTTTCTCCTCAAGTCTTACCGACGAGGATCTGAGATATGTGATGAATCGCTATAAAGACTGCGACGGCCTGATTCTCGACCTGCGACAGAACGGTGGCGGCAGCATCAACAATGTGGCGGAATTGATGAGCATTTTCGACTGTCATCATCAGAAGATCTATTCCTTGCAGCACAAGGCGGGTCCTGCTCACAACGATTTCACCCCTCTGGTGGATGATTTCGCCCCTGACAGCAGCATTTTGGGCAAGAACAACCCTTACCTCAAGCCCGTGGCAGTGTTGGTTGATCGCGGCTCGTTCAGCGCCACCTCTTTCTTCTCCCTCGCCACACAGGCATTCGACAACGTGAAGTTGTTCGGCGACTACACCGGCGGCGGCACGGGACTGCCCAACGGCGGTGCGCTGCCCAATGGCTGGTTCTATCGTTTCAGCTGCTCCCGCACCATCGCACTGGATGGCGGCAATTACGAAAACGGTGTTCCGCCAGATGTGCGCGTGTTGCTCGATCCCGCGGCTGTGGCCCAAGGCAAGGACAACATCATCGAGACGGCAGCCGACTGGATTCAATCCGGCGGCGGCGACACTCCCCCGATTGCAAAACGATAAACACAAAAAAAAACGGAATTTCCTGCGAAATTCCGTTTTTTTTTCGTTTGATCAAACTCATTAATCCTTCACGCACCGCACGCTGAAGGCGTTCTCTTTGTTTCGGATGAGGTCGAGGAAGGTGTTGCAGAAGTAGCTTGCTTCGCGGCAGTGGGCCTCCGTTGCACTGGTGCCGTTGGCCGTCCAGAAGTAGGCCTTGCAGAGCAACTCTTCGTAACGCGCGTCGTCGATATTGTACAACCCCGAACCTCTCATGTCTAAGCCGGTGCTGTTGTTGCCATCGTTGACCACCCAGAAGTTGGTGGAACGCATGTTCAGCAGATCCGTGGTGTCGAGGGCGGCAAAGTCTTCCTGGGTGGGCATGCGCCAGCCTGCGGGACAAATACCCTGCACCTGAGCCGCCTTTGTCGGTCTGGTGGCGTCCATCGCGTCATACCAGTCGTACAAGCGACCGTAGATGCTCACGTTCTCCGCCGCGTTGGGGTGCAAGAAGCTCGTATACTCGTAAAGGTTCGTGACGTCGCGTCCGTCGGCGTAGTGGGTGGTGCGCAGGTTGGCGGCCATCCAGCACTTGTTGTTGATGTTGACAGAGGGGTAGGTGTTGTGATCGACATCCGTGACAGAATCGCAGATGCGGTACCACTGAGCGTAAACCGTCAGGTTCTCGGCGGGCATCACCTCAGGCACTTCAGGATTCCATCCGAGGAAGGTCCATCCCTCTTTCGAAGCGGTGTAGTCGGTGATGGACTGATGGTAGTAGAAAGTGTCCACATTCAGCTCCACATCGCCGTCCATGTAGGTGATGGTGAAGGTGTCAGGGGCGAAAAAGGCCCTGACGGTAAGGGGGATGACATCTATTTCTTCGCTGTTAGGGACGATGAAGTGACAAGTGTAGGCAAGTGTGGTGACAAAATTTGATTTTCCAGGGATTTTCCAATGGCTGAAGTGGTAGCCTACGGCGGGCTCAGCCAAAATTCTTACACTGTCGTCAAGGGCCATATATACGTATGGTGGGTCTGTGCCATTGATGGCGTTGGCGGCGTAGAAATGCTTCAGGCTGTGCTCAGCGGTGGCATCGGGCATAAACGTGGAACCGCCTTCGGGGATGTTTTTGCTCACCCCAACCAAAGCGCTAGGCAGCACGTGGAGGGTGTAAACCACCGAGTCGTAGTAGTAGTTCTGGTCGGTCTCATGCACTGCGTAGATATGGTAGGTTCCATGAAACATCGCAATGTGACCGAATTGAGGCGCATCGAATCCGATGACACCCGTGGTGGCGTCCACCTCAATGCCGCCATTTTGGAAATCGGTACCCTCTGCGCAGCCGTAGCGGACGTTGACGCTGTGCGGGTTCGTGAGGGTGGGTTTCCAGGTGTTGAAGTCAATTCTCGTATAGCCGCTGAACTCCTCGGCGCTCCAGGCCAGTTCGGCATGGGTGGTGTCGAAGACGGCGATGGCAGTGAGGGCCTCGGTGGTGGTCAGGGTGTCGTTGGTGCCCAGTACGGCATTGCCGTTGGTCCAGTTGACAAAGTGGTAGCCAGCTGCGGGGATCGCAATAAGAGTCGTGGTGCTTCCACCGAGAGCAGTAGTCTGAACAGTGGCAGCAGCCCCAGTGGTCTGCGGCTGATTATTGGCGTCGGTGTAGTCGATCTTCACAGTGCCGCGCACATCGGTGGTGTTGGCCACGCTGGCGTTCACCTCATAACTGTTGATGCCGAAGGTGGCCATCATCGTGGTGTCACCCGTTACAGTAACATTGATGGACGATTTGGCGGGGAATCTGTCGGGGTTCGTCACGGCGTAATCACTGTAGGTGGCCACAGCAGAGAGGTTGTTTTGCTCCTCGTCGCTCCAACCTGCCACGTGGTGCAACTGCGCGGCGGTGGCGTTGACGGTCACCGTGGTGCCGTAGTTGACGGTGTAGGTGCCGTTACCGTTGGAGGTCACGCCGTCGGCCGGGAGTACTGTCGTCACCGTACCTTCGCCGTCAGGGGTTAATGTCAGGGTGTAGGTGTTGATGGCGAAGTTGGCCACAAAGGAGGAGTCATTCGTCACCGTGAAGGTGTAGGTGGCCGTGGTGCATACTGGCGTTCCACCCTTGGTCCAGTTCACGAAGTGGTAACCCGTGGCGGGAATTGCTGTCAGGGTGGCGGTTTCACCGTGGTTGTAAGTGCCCGCACCGTTCACGCTGCCGCTGTTCTCCGGGCTGACCGTGGCAGCGATGGTGTAGGTGTTGATGGCGAAGTTGGCCACAAAGGAGGAATCATTCGTCACCGTGAAGGTGTAGGTGGCCGTGGTGCATACCGGTGTTCCGCCCTTGGTCCAGTTCACGAAGTGGTAACCCGTGGCGGGAATTGCCGTCAGGGTGGCAGTGGCTCCGTGGTTGTAAGAGCCTGCACCGTTCACGCTACCGCTGTTCGCCGGGCTGACCGTGGCAGCGATGGTGTAGGTGTCGATGGCGAAATTGGCGGTAACGGTACTGTCCTTGGTCACATTGACGTGGATAGTGTCCTCCGTGTTGACCGTGGCACCGTTGCTCCAGGATGCCAAATGGTAGTGGTTTTCGACATTGGCAGTGGCCTTGATAATCACCTCGGCGCCGTAGTTGACCTTATAGGTGCGGGTGCCGTTAGCATCAGGATCATGAGAAACGATAGCGGGGTTGCCTGAGTGATTCGTAACCTCCGCTTTACCCATGGCTATGTCGTTGGTTTTGAGCGTCAGGGTAAACGTGTCAATAGCAAAGACACCGGTGATTTCCATGTCCGCTGTCATGGTGACCACCTGCTGCAGGGCGTTGCCACTGGTATTGTTCCAGCTTGCGAGATGATAGTGATCAATCGGCGTGGCCTTCACTGTTACGCTGGAATCATAATCCACATAATAGGAACTTGAAGTGCCGATTTGCGCCACATAGTTGGGAAGTGTAGTGCCGGCAATCGTTACGTAGCCCCTAATGGGATCGGAAGGATTGGTACTCAAAGTCAAGATGGGCTTCTGGGCGAAGTAAGCCGTAAGGGTAGTGTTCTCAGTGACCGTGACGGTTTTGTTGACAGGCACGTTGCTGTTTATAGGATCCTCGTCATCCCACTTCTGCATATAGTGGTGCGTGGCCGGTGTGGCGGTGACGGTTACTTGGGTGCCGTGGTTAACCGTATAGGTGCCGTTGGAACCGGTCACGCCGGCAGGCAGCGGCTCAGGTATTACCACCGTGCCATTACCGTTGGCGACCAGATTCAAAGTGTATGTGTCGATGGCGAAGGAGGCGGTGAAGCTGCTGTCCTTGGTGACGGTCAGCGTACGGGGATTGTCGGTGTTGTTGTCGTTCCACTTAACAAAATGGTAGTGGTCGGCAGGAGATGCCTCAATCTGAAGGACAGTGCCGTGGTTGATGGTGTAGGTGCCGTTATGGTTGTCGGTCACACCGGTGGGGATCGGAGTCTTCACAGCTGCAGAGCCGTTGCCACCCGAAGCCAGCGTCAATGTGTAAGTGTTGATGGCGTAGGTCACGGTCACGGTCACATTGTCGGTGCCCATGGTGCCGCTCACCGTGGGCTGGTCTGGCGTGTAGCCCGTGATGGTAGGCGAAGTCACGCTGTAGCCCGCATGATAGTTGACACTCTCGGTGTGCGTGGTGGCCGCTGTTGTGCCGTTGGTGTACTGATAGTTGATGGTCAGGGTGTAGCTGTTGATGGTCCAGTAGCCTGTCACGCTCACGTTGTTGGCAGGCATGGTCGTCACCTCGCTTGTCCAGCCGTGGAAGGTGTAGCCTTCCAGCGTCGGGACGTCGGCTGCTGGCACGGTGGCACCATATTCGTATGTGGCCCCGGCAGGTACTACAGGAGCGCCTGTTGGGACTTCGCCCGTGTAGGCGTAGCTCACATTGTAGGTGTTACGATTGTAGTACAGGCTTATCACCCGAGAGCCGTCTGGCAGGATCGTCGTCTCCGTCACTGCCGTAGTTGCATCAGGCATCGTCGCACTTGTCGTCGTACCCGCAAAGCCCTTGTCATACGTGAACCCGGTTATCGTTCTCTTCAAACCCGACAGCGTCACACTTGCATCTGACGTACCCGTCAGATTGTCAACATCTCCGTTCTGCGTGTATGTCGTCGCTCCGAGATCCTTGGTGTAGTGATATACCTTGTACGCCGTGTTCGTGTTCGGGGTCCAGGTCGCCGTGTAGCTCCGGTCGCCCGTCGAGCCATGGGCGATGGTCACCGTGGAGGTGGCGCCGTCCAGGCCAGTGCCAGTCCAGCCCGTGAAGCCGTAGCCCGTGCGCGTCGGGTTGGTCAGTGTGATGTCTTCTGACTCAACGGTGTAGGAGGTTGGGTTGGCCGTCGCCACGCTGCCGCCAGCCAATTCATAGGTTATCGCGTAACTGTGGGCCGTCGCGTTTGCTGTGTACGCGATATTGCTCGTTCCCATCGTGAACGTATGGGCCTGCGTGGCCGTCACATCCGCGCCGCCACTCGTCTGCGTCCATTTCGACCAATCGTAGCCATTGCTCAGCGTCGCATTGATGCTCACGCTCGCTCCATACTCATACGTGCCGGCTCCAGTTACATTCGCTATGCCAGTGCCCGACGCCAAGGTCACATTGTGGCTGTCACGGCTGTAGTACAGGCTTATCACCCGAGAGCCGTCTGGCAGGATCGTCGTCTCTGTCACTGCCGTAGTTGCATCAGGCATCGTCGCACTTGTCGTCGTACCCGCAAAGCCCTTGTCATACGTGAACCCGGTTATCGTTCTCTTCAAACCCGACAGCGTCACACTTGCATCTGACGTACCCGTCAGATTGTCAACATCTCCGTTCTGCGTGTATGTCGTCGCTCCGAGATCCTTGGTGTAGTGATATACCTTGTACGCCGTGTTCGTGTTCGGGGTCCAGGTCGCCGTGTAGCTCCGGTCGCCCGTCGAGCCATGGGCGATGGTCACCGTGGAGGTGGCGCCGTCCAGGCCAGTGCCAGTCCAGCCCGTGAAGCCGTAGCCCGTGCGCGTCGGGTTGGTCAGTGTGATGTCTTCTGACTCAACGGTGTAGGAGGTTGGGTTGGCCGTCGCCACGCTGCCGCCAGCCAATTCATAGGTTATCGCGTAACTGTGGGCCGTCGCGTTTGCTGTGTACGCGATATTGCTCGTTCCCATCGTGAACGTATGGGCCTGCGTGGCCGTCACATCCGCGCCGCCACTCGTCTGCGTCCATTTCGACCAATCGTAGCCATTGCTCAGCGTCGCATTGATGCTCACGCTCGCTCCATACTCATACGTGCCGGCTCCAGTTACATTCGCTATGCCAGTGCCCGACGCCAAGGTCACATTGTGGCTGTCACGGCTGTAGTACAGGCTTATCACCCGAGAGCCGTCTGGCAGGATCGTCGTCCCCGTCACTGCCGTAGTTGCATCAGGCATCGTCGCACTTGTCGTCGTACCTGCAAAGCCCTTGTCATACGTGAACCCGGTTATCGTTCTCTTCAAACCCGACAGCGTCACACTTGCATCTGACGTACCCGTCAAATTGTCAACATCTCCGTTTTGCGTGTATGTCGTCGCTCCGAGATCCTTGGTGTAGTGATATACCTTGTACGCCGTGTTCGTGTTCGGGGTCCATGTTGCCGTGAACGCGATGTCACCACACGTGCCAGTCGCTATCGTGAAGTCCGTCGCCCCACTGGTGGACGAGCCCGTGCCCCACGCCGTAGGAGGCGTCGTCACTGTCCAGCCTGCGAAGCCGTAGCCCGTGCGCGTCGGGTCACTCAAGGTTATGTTGGGACTCGTCACGTTATAACTTTCCGGATGGGTCGAGCCATGGCTGCCGCCAGCAAGCTCGTAGCTGATGCTGTAGGTGACGATGTTCCACTTCGCCCAGAACTCCTTGTTGCCAGTCTCGGTGGTCAAGATAGCCGTTACGGCTTCGCCCGTGAGTCCAGCATTAGCGTACCAGCCACCGAACGTGTAGCCCGTCTTCGTTACGTTCATCGGAAGAGTGGCGCCTTCGCCATAGGTGTAGGAGGTCACGTTGCCTTCGTTGATGGTGCCATCATTGGGGTGTAGGGTCACGGAATATACATTCGCAACAAAGTTCGCCGTCAAACTTGTATTGGCGGTGACAGTGACATGGGCGGTGTCATAATTGTTCGGATCATGTACGGGGTTCCAACTGGCAAGATGATAACCCGTGTTGGGAATAGCTTTGACGGTCACCTGGGTGCCATAATTAACAGTGTAGGTGCCGTCATTGTTGTCAGTCACGCCATCGGGATTACCCAGTATTTCCACGTTGCCGTTGCCCTCAACCTCGAGGGTGAGGGTGGGCTTCTGGGCGAAGTGAGCCGTAATGGTAGTGTTCGCATTGACCGTGACATCCTTGTTAACAGGCACGTTGCTGTTCAGATCCGTCTCGTTGTTCCAGTTCTTCATATAGTGGTTAGTGGCAGGTGTGGCAGTGACCGTTACCTCAGTGCCGGGATAAACGCTGTAAACGTTGGGATTGTCGGTGGTAAGGATGTTGAAGGATACGGGATCGCTGCCGCTGCCAGTACCGGTGCCATTGTCGTTGCCATTGTAGGTGAGAGTACTTTGGGTGAGATAGTTTGCACCATCGTTCTTGTATACATACGTGGCCTCTTCATTCGGGTTTGAAGTAAGTCCCCAATACACCGTGCCGCCGATGGTCACCGTGCCGCAGGTAACTTCGCTACCACCACCTCTTCCGATGGCATCGATGGAGGAGGAGTGGATGCCCTTGGTGGCCGTCACGCTGGTTACGCCGTTAGTGATGGTGATGGCGCCACAATGGCCGTTTTGTCCAGTACCGATGCCGGCACCAGAACCACATCCCGAGGCATTGACAGTGCCTCCGTTAATGGTAATATCGCCACAAGTGCTACTTAATCCAGTACCGATGCCGGCAGTGGACGAACCACTTCCGCTAATCACGTTGATAGAGCCCCCGCTGATGGTAATATCGCCGCAAGAACCAGAATAGCTGGCTCCAATACCAGCAGCGCCCCCGCCGCACGTGGCGTTGATGGTGCCGTTCAAAATAGTGATGTTTCCGCAAGAACTGTTCCATTCTGAGCCAATACTTGTAGCACTTCCATTACTGCTGGCATCGAGCCTGCCCGTACCCTTGATGGTGAGTGTTTTTCCTGTGGGACCCACCTCAATACCAGGCCAGTGGTTATGGAATCCCTTTACAATGTTTGTAGAACCATCAGCCAACACTATGGTGGCATCGCCCAGACAGGTGATGCCCGCCCAATAGTTATAGTTCGGGGAGGTTCCTTCTACACCACTAATGTTCATACCCGCCAAGGTTACCGTAGCGCCGTCGGCGACGGAAATCTTCACAGGGTAGTTCGCCACATCAAGTGTACCGGTGAGGATGTCGCCATCCTGCGCCGTGTAGTTGGCCGTCAGTGTCGAAAGGTCGATCAACCGCTGAGCACCCTCAACTGTCACCGTACCGTCGCCATCAGCCACTAAGGTGAGGGTGGGATTTTCGGCAAAATAAGCCGTGTAAGTCGTATTCTCGGTGAGGGTCACTATGCGCGGATTGTCGGTGTTGTTGTCATTCCAGTGGTCGAAGTGGTAGCCAGGTTTCGGAGTGGCACTGATCGTGTATTCGCGGAAATGTTTGGCATTGTCGGTGCCGCCGCTCACATTTCCCATCGTTTCGTTGGCCGAGAGCACGGTCAACACATAGACGTTGGTGTCAAAACTAGCCGTATGGGATGCTGCCACAGTGGTGGTGCATGGGTTGGCGGTCACATTGCCGTTCCAGTTGGAGAAGTGGTAGCCAGTGACAGGCGTTGCAGTTACGGTGGTGGTGCTTCCGCCCAAGGCGGTAGCCACAACGCTGGTACCCGGTGTTGTGGTCTGTGGATTTCCATTGCCGTCGGTGTAGGCAATCTGCACCGTGCCGCGCTCGCTCTGGCCCTCAGCCACGGATGCGCTCACCACATAGTCGTTGATGCCGAAGATAGCCTTAGCGGTGGTGTCGCCCGTCACAGTGAAGGTAAGAGATGAATTGGCGGGGAATTTGTTGTCGGGACTCGTCACCGAATAGTTGCTGTAAGAGGCGGTGGCGAGCGTATGGTGCAGCTCGTCCTCCCAGCCGCTGACGAAATGCAGGGAGTTGGCTGTGGCGTTGACGGTTACCTCGGTATTAGGATAGACCTTGTAGGTGCTGCTACCGTTATCAATTATGCGACCTGATATGGGAGTTAATGCTACGCTGCCCCAGTTGCTGTTGTTCACGCCGAGCGTCAGCGTGTAGGGATTATCGACAGTGAGCGTGTAATAGACCGAGTCGTAGTAATTTTCATCGTTATAGACAGCGTAGATGACCGTTTCGCCGACAGTCACGAAGCTCACATCACCCGTTGCTTCATCAATGGTGGCCACGGTTGGATTGGAGGAACCGTAGTGCCCGTGTGCGGCGAACTGTCCAGCGATGTCGCTGTTCATGAAATACAGTTCGGGAAACGTGACGGCATTCTCGAACCCGAGGTAGCCGCTCACGCTGCTCACCACATCCTCACCAATCTTCCACGCCAACCCTATTTCCTGCTTCCATGTAGTCCGCAGCGTTCGGTTGCCGGCGGGCATGGTGAATTTCCAGGTGCCGTTAGACTGCTGTGACGGTCCATCGGATAACGTCTGTGCCCACGCGCCCGTGGCACCGAGAACCATCATCGTGAAAACCAGAATCTGTTTTGCTATATTTTTCATGATATATTGAGTTTCTTGTTTGTTAACGTTTAATCTCATCTCAAAATAAGGACTATTGTTCTGTCACTGTCCAGCCAGAGGGGATGCCGCTGGCGTCACCTGTTGGCCAATACTGACCACTAGTACCACTACCAGTTGGGGTGGATGCGTTTTTTGTAAACGTGCCCGAAGAGGCCACGTTATACAACCAGTTGGATGTGCTATTATTGCTCGAATTGATTTCGGAAGTGGCAAAGCAGGTCACGCTATTTAGGTGGGTGCAGCCATGGAACATATCCTCGTAGCAGGACATGGTGAGCGTCGGGGCGGGCAAGGTGGGTGCTGTTGTCAAACTCGTGCAGCCATAGAACATTTTTTCGTAACAGTGAACGCTGAGTGTTGTGGCGGGTAATTCGGGTGCAGTGGTCAAACCTGTGCAACCATAAAACATTTCCTTGTAGCAATAGGCTCCAAATTCTGTGGCGGGCAGTTCGGGGGCAATGGTCAAACTTGTGCAGCCATAGAACATTCCATTATAGCAGCTATTGGGTAAGATCGTGGCGGGCAGTTCGGGAGCAGTGGTCAAATGGGTGCAGCCACGGAACATCTCACAATAGGTGTCAATGTTGGGTGAGGAAGAAATGTTTGTGGCGGGCAGCACCAACGTTTTGGAGGGATGATTATAAAGGTTCGAGTTATTATAAAACAGTCGACAGAAATTGTTATAACCACCCTCTAGCGTTATGTTTGTAGCGAAACTACTCGCATCGATAAGGCTCATGATGTTGCCATAGACATAGCAGGGACTGGTAAAAGCAAACTTGCTGTAGTAGCCTTCACTTGTACTCGTGGCATAGCTGACGTTGTTGCCACGGAAAGAGACCTTGTCGCCAACGTTGGTGAGGGTAATGCCTGTTCCCGATGCGTATTCCGTCCATGCGCCGCCGTTTAGGCTGTATTCAACAGGATTAGTCCAAGTAACATTACTACCTTTCGTAAATGTTACTGTGGCGGGAGCAATTTTAGCCTCAATGGTGAGAGGTATCTGCAGCGGTGTTGCAGGAGTCACCGTCAGCGTATAGCTGGCCGTGTTCGTGGCGTAGTTAAAGAACGGGCTGTTGGCCACCGTGGCGGTGATGGTGCAGCTGCCGGTATTGCCATTCAAGGTCACCTCGCCGGTGTTGGCATTCACTGTGCAGATATTATTATTGTCATCGGATTTGGCGTAGGTCACCGTTCCGTCACCCACCATCGTCAGCGGATTGGTGAAGGCCGCGTCTGCCGTCGTCTTGTTCACCTCAGTCGTGGCATAGCTGAGGGAGCCAGAACCAGTGATGTTCTTCACCAAGCGGACAGATCTACCCATGTATCTCATGCTCGATGAGTTGGTGGAGAGATTCCACTCATTAGTAGTGGAACCAAAACCGATACCGTATGCACTGCCATCTCCGGCTAAAGTACTCGACCAGTAAAAAGCAGAGCCCTTGTTGCTGTTATCGTAATTGTAGTAGAATTTTACTGTATTACCCTCACGCTGACCTGCCATCGGAAGGAACACGGCTCCGGCCTTCTCCATTTTGGCCCAATCGCTTGTAGAGTAATTCGTTGTAATATTAGTCCATGAAACGTAATATTGATTGATGTTGGCAATTGGGGTTACACCATCGGGATGCGTATAAATGTCTGGAAAGATAATCAAACCACAGACACCATCGACTTTGATATGCGAGAAACGGGCATTTGCTACGCCATTGACGGTAGATGATGTTCGGCAGTTGGTGCCCGGAACATTATTGCCTGCGGGGCTGTTGCCAAGCAGCCACCTCCATTCACCGTTATCGTTGCCTGTGAGGGTACGCCAACCTGTGCCGATACGACTGCCCCAATCGACAAAGTCGCCCGTATAAGCACTGCTTTTGCTATTGTGAATTCCATATTCCGTTGCGGCGGTACTCCATCCGAAGAGGTCAACCGTGCCATTGGTGGAAACCGTGCCATTGCCGATGATGCTATTGTTGGCGGCGTTGTTGCCGATAAAAACGTACTGGTGATTGGCAAACGACCACTTCCAGTTAGTACCGAGATCGGAAGTCGAGGCCTGCAGGTTACCCATCGAGAAGTTCACCTTCCCTCCGTTAGCGTTGACGGTGAACTCGCCAGGAAGGGCACCTTCATTAACCACCGTCCAGCCGACGGGGATGCCGTTAACATTGTTACTGTTGTATGGCCCAGTTGGCCAGGTGGTCATCGATGCCGCCTTGTTGAACGTGCCTGTGGCGGCAACGCCGGAGAGCCAGTTGCTTGTGCAATTCGATGCGGAAATGTCGGTGGCGAGGCAAGTCACGCTATTCAGATTAGAACAGCCATAAAACATCGAGGAATAACAAGAACTGGCTAATGTCGTTGCAGGAAGTGCTGGTGCGCTTGATAAGCTAGTACAGTTCTGAAACATTTGCCTATAGCAGGAACTAGCTAATGTCGTGGCGGGTAGCGCAGGCGCGCTAGTGAGGTTAGAACAGCTCTGAAACATACCTTGATAGCAGCTTTGGGCTAATGTCGTGGCGGGCAGCGCAGGTGCGCTAGTGAGGTTAGAACAGCCCTGAAACATATAAGCATAGCAGCTATGGGCTAATGTCGTGGCGGGCAGCGCTGGTGCACTGGTTAAGCTAGAACAATAATAAAACATGTTATAATAGCAGCTTTGGGCTAATGTCGTGGCGGGCAGCGCTGGTGCACTGGTTAAGCTAGAACAACCATAAAACATTTGATAACAGCAGTCTTCGGCTAATGTGGTGGCGAGCAGCGCTGGTGCACTGGTTAAGTTAGAACAATTATAAAACATACGACCATAGCAGCGGTAGGCTAATGTCGTGGCAGGCAGTACCAGTGTTTTGCTTGGATGATTATAAATCTTATCGTTGCCGGTGAACAAGTTACAGAATGCAAACGAGTTGTCGCTGGTCAATACCGTCATAGTGGGGTAGTCGTCAGCATCAATCAAGCTCATGATGTTGCCGTAAACAGAGCAGTTTTTGGTGCAAGAAAAATTGCTGTGTTCAGTTCCATTATCACTCATACTTATGGCATACTTGGCGTTATTGCCTCGGAAGGAGACTTTGTCGCCAACGTTGGTGAGGGTAATGCCTGTTCCTGATGCGTATGTCGTCCATGCGCCGCCGTTTAGGCTGTATTCAACGGTATTGGTCCAAGTAACATAAGAACCTTTCGTAAACCTTACCACCGCGCCAGCCGTCATTGCCTCGAAGGTAAGGGGCGTGGCGAGAGGATCGTAGTAATCATCCACCGTCCAGCCTTGAGGGATGCCGCTGACGCTGTTAAGTGCCCAACCACCTTCTCCGACTGCAATTTCCGAGGCTTTGTTAAACGTGCCCGTGGCGGCCACGTAAGCGAGCCAGTAGTTTGTGCAATACGATGCGGAAATGTCGGTGGCAAGGCAGGTAACGCTGTTCAGGTTGGTGCAATTCTCGAACATAGACTTGTAGCAATTACTGACCAAGGTCGTGGCAGGCAAAACAGGTGCTGTTGTCAGGCTGGTGCACTCCTGGAACATGCTTGAGTAACAACTTGTAGCCAAAGTCGTGGCTGGAAGAGCAGGTGCTGTTGTCAGGCTGGTGCACCCCTGGAACATCCCTGCGTAACAATATTCCGCCAAGGTCGTGGCAGGCAATTCCGGTATTGTTTCCAGTTTGGTACAATCACGGAACATCCCTGCGTAACATATTTCCGCCAAGCTCATGGCAGGCAAAACAGGTGCTGTTGTGAGTTGGGTACAACCCCAGAACATACCTCTGTAACAACTAGGGGCTAAAGTCGTGGCAGGTAGTGATAGCGGTTTGGATCCATGATTATAAATCTTGTTATTGTTATAAAACAGCAAACAAAAAGTATAACCATTAGTCAATATCGTAGTGTTGGCGAAATTGTCCTTATTTACGAGACTCATAATGTTGCCGTATATGTAGCAGTCGGCGGAACAAGAGAAGTTGCTATATCTATCGTGGTAATAGTATAATGCGTCTGTGGCATACGTGGCGTTGTTGCCCCGGAAGGAGACCTTGTCGCCAACGCTGGTGAGAGTAACAGGCTCATCATAGGTCTTCCATGTAGTGCCGTCGGTGCTGTATTCTATTGAAAGATTGTTTATGGTAGTTGCCGCCGTGAACGTCACCGTGGCATTGGCCTTCTTCGCCTCGAAGGTGAGGGGCGTGACAAGCATGACATCCGTAGGTGTCCAGCCATAAGGGATACCGCTAGGATTGTCAATTAACCAGCTTGTCATTGAGGAAGGTTTGATGAAGGTGCCCGTCCCGGCCACGCCGTCAAGCCAATCCGTTGTGCAACCCGTTGCGGAAATATCCGTGGCTAGGCAGGTGACTTTGTTCAGATGTGTGCAGTTCTTAAACATGTTATTATAGCAATTGTTTTCCAGCATCGTGGCGGGCAACTCGGGAGCAGTTGTCAAGTTGCTGCATCCTATGAACATATAGCTGTAGCAATTTGAGGCTAGGGTGGTGGCTGGAAGAGCAGTTGCTGTGGTTAGATATGTGCAGCCTTGAAACATATTCTTGTAACAGCTAGTAGCTAGTGTTTTAGCTGGCAATTCGGGAGTGGCGATGATATTGGTGAATGCAAACATCTGGTAATAACAAGAAGGGGCTAGCGTTTTGGCTGGCAGTTCGGGGGCCGTTGTAATCCCGTGACAATACATAAACATCCCGAAATAACAATGATCGGTTAATGTGGTGGCTGGCAAAACGGGTGCATTTGTCAGGTTAGAACACTGATAAAACATGTTATCGTAACAATACGCTGATAACGTTGTGGCAGGGAGTATTAGCTCCTTGGAGGCGTGAGAATAAATATTATTGTTGGAAAAGAAAAGTTTGCAGAACGCATAGGCGCCTTCCAACGTCTTGTTGGTTGCGTAATCGTTCGTGTCACTATTGATAAGGCTCATGATGTTGCCGTAGACATAACATTGATTGGTGCAGGAAAACCTGCTATAGCTGTCGTTATTGTAACTGGTTGCGTAGGTTGTGTTGTCTCCGCGGAACGAAACTTTTTCACCGATGTTGAGGGTAATGGGCTCTGAGTAAGCAGTCCATTCTTCGCCATTTTTGCTATATTCAATGGATAGATCTGGCAGGGTCGATGCTTTCGTGAACGTCACCGTAGCATTGTCCACTATCGCCTCGAATGTAAGCGGAATCTCTTCCGGTGTCAACAGCTCGACATCCTTCACGCGGGGTTTGTCGGGGGTGGGAGGGGTCAGCACCACGGTGGCACCCACAGGAATGGATGCCACACCATCGGTAACAGTCACATTGTTGTTGTCGGCCCTCACCGACCAACCAGTAGGGATATCATCTAAAATATAGGAAGGGTAACTATAGGGATTTGTCGTAATACCATTCGAGACGTTACCGTTGACGGTCACTGTACCGCAGCTGCCACCTTGTCCTGCGCCGATGCTATATGAAGCTTGGGCAGAGCCTCCTCCCTTAACAGCTCTTATACCCGTAACAGTATTGGCAATGGTAATGGTGCCGCAACCGCCACTTTGTTTACCTCCTATGCCGGGTGCGGAATTACCGCCGGTGGCTGTCACCATCCCACCCGAGATGTTGATATTGCAGCTGCTACCACCACCCCCTATGCCAGGTGCGGAATTACCGCCGGTGGCTGTCACTGTGCCGCCTGTGATACTGATATTTCCGCAACTGCCGCCTTGTCCACCTCCTATGCCTGATGCGGAATTACCACCGGTGGCTATCACTATGCCGCTGGTGATACTGATATTGCCGCATGAACCACCTTGACCTCCACCAATTCCTGCACATTCGTTGCCTCCAGTAGCTGTAATGGTGCCACCTGCAATGATAATATTGCCACCGCTACCGCTTTTGTTGCCACCGATTCCAACACCGTTGCCATTGCTACTGGCTGTGAGCGAGCCGCTTCCTTGGATGGTCAGCGTACTGTTCTCAGGCACATAAATACCAGAACGATAGCTATAGAATCCTTTGACAGTGTTTTCGCCAACAAGGATGATGGTGGCATTGCCATTACAGGTGATTCCGGCCCAGTTATAGCTACTGTTGTCCACACCATTGATGGTTACATTATTTAATGTCACTGTGGCACCATTAGCGATGGAGATTTGCACATTCGCCCCGAGCGTGCCGGTCAACGTATATCCGTTATTTACGGTGATGTCGCTGGTCACCGTCGAAAGATCGATGGTGTTGTTGGTCTGCGCCCACACACCTGCCGCGCCAAGCACGATCAGCGCCAGGAACATAAAGTGTTTTACAAGAGATTTCTTGCTATGTAGATTTTTTCTTTCCATTAATATTGAATTTTGCTCGGTTTTAAAATAAAACTACACGAGAGAGTGTTCCCGTGTAGCTGTTGGTTCTTGATTTCGAAAAAGGGGCTTCTTCACGTTTGAGGAATAAACAGGTGAAGATGCCGAAGATGTCGCAAGAAACGCGGGGTGAAAGTAGCTTTTCAGATAATTTATTATTCCTAATCATCTGAAAATCAGTGTAAATATTATTTCCTCGCGTCAAAATCACTTCTCTATTTTAAAGTGCCAAAAATACATTTTTCACCCGAAAAATCACATGAAAAATATCAACGGAAGGCGGTGAAAAATGTTGATAAGTAGTTAGCAGTTAGTAGTTAGCAGTTAGTAGTTAGTAGGCTATCGCCGTATGCAGAAAGCACATTTCCGTTGGCGGAATAATTCTATGCTGCGGACATTGACACTGGCAAAAGTATCATCAGTAGCGCCACAAATATCTTAAGCAGTCTTGTGCTCATAAGGAGTATATATTGTTGTTGTTTCTTCGCATTTTCTTGTTTCTTGTTTTTATTCTGCGTCGCGCACCAGGCGCACCGAGCACCCGTTGTAGCGGTCGTTGTAGTTCGTGGGAGACATAGAGCCATAATAGAAGTACACGCGGTAGGTGTAGTTCGTAGTGATGAACGATGACGACCAGTAGTAACCGTAAGAACCAACATCACAGACCGTCGACCCACTCCGGTAGCCCGCAGCGGGCAGGAAGACACAGCCGGCGGCCTCCATCTTTGCCCAGTCATCAGCGCTGTACTTATTTGCATCCCAACTGGCATAATTAGTAGCATTAATACCCGTAGGAGCAGCTACGCCATCGGGATGGGTGTAACTGTCCGGGAAGAGAATGACGCCATGCTTGGTGCCGAAGAGATAAGCCTTTGCATAGCGAGCATTTTCGGTGCTGTTAACAGTTGATGCATTGCGGGTGTTGAAGACGTACTGCCACTCATCCGAGGTCAGCGTGCGCCAGCCGGAGCCGATGGTGGCGCCCCAGTCTACGAAATCGCCACTATAATTACTAGAAATGGTGCTGTTGAGGATACCAAAAGTAGTTGCAGCAGTACTCCAGCCGAAGAGGTCCACGGTGCCGTTGGTAGCAACCGTACCATTGCCGTTGACACTGTTATTGGCGACTGCATCGCCGATGTAGTCCCACTGGTGTGCAGCAAAGGCCCACGTCCATGTCGAACCTTTGTTGCTTGTAGTGGCCTGCAGATTGCCCTGCGAGAAGTATACCTGCTTGGTACTACTGACGCTGAACTTTCCCGAAATAGCGCCAGGTATGTAGGTGTACGGACTGGTGCTGATAGCGCCCTCTACGCCGCCAATGGTTACAGTGCCACAAGTGCTATTATTGCCAGCTCCAATACTGTTAGTCGCACCTGAGCCCTTTGTGGCGGTCACACGGGTCACAGTGCTCACAATAGTGATGTCGCCGCAAGAGGAACTATAACCACCACTACCGATGCCGGCAGCATTCCCGCCACCTGTGGCCGTAACAGTGCCGCCGCTGATGCTGATGGCACTGCAAGATGAAGTGGAACCCTTACCGCTACCGATACCTGCACCACCTTCTTCTCCTGTACCTGTAGCCATGATGTTACCACCCTTAATAACGATGTTGCCGCAGCTACTATTAGTAGCGCCACCGATACCTGCACCACCGTGAGACCCCGTAGCCGTGATGTTACCACCCTCAATAACGATGTTGCCGCAGTTAATGCTGTAGCCGCAGCCAATGCCTGAGCACCATCCGTTGCTGCTTGCGATAAGTTCGCCGGTACCTGCTGTTTCGCCCTTAATGGTCAAAGTGCTCCCTACTGGAACAAATACGCCAGGATATTCTTCATTAAACCCCTTCACGGTGTTTGTTGCCTCATCTGCCAAAATAATAGTAGCGTTGCCCAAGCAGGTAATACCTGCCCATTTGTAACTGTTGTAGCTGTGCACACCGTTGATAGTCACGCCATCAAGGGTCACTGTGGCGCCATCGGCGATAGAAATCTTAACATTGCTTCCGAGCGTACCCGTGACAGTCCAGCCGTTCGGCACTATAGTGTCGGTTGTGACCAAGGAGAGGTCAAGTATCTTATCAATCAGTTCCAGCTTGCTCACCAATGGTTTCTGCTCGTTGCTGGGGATGATCAAGAACTCAGCGCCGACGGGAATCATCACGTATCCGCTGTCTGGATGTTCATCGCCGTAGGGCGTCGGGGCGAAAGAGTCGCCTTCGCCAATCTTCACCTGCCAACTTGTCGGGATACTGTCGATACGATACTCGTCGATGGCGAAGATGGCGGTATAGGTAGCGTTTTCGGTAACGGTGATGGTACGAGGGTTGTTGCTATTGTTGTCCTGCCATTGCACGAAATGGTAGTCGGTGGCGGGGGATGCTTCTAGCTGCAGTTCAGTGTTGTTGTCGACCGCGTAGCTGCCGTTCTGGTTGTTGGTTACGCCAGTGGGCAGCGGAGTCTTTACGACCGCAGTGCCGTTACCATCCGAAGCCAATGTCAAAGTGAACGCGAGGTTGTCCGGCAAATGGGTAGTAGAAGCGTTGGTAGAGAGCCAGATGGTATTCGCCTGCGACAAGTTGTATTGGTGTTTATTCGTACGACTGATGGGTAGGAATTCATCGTTTGTACTGTCATATATCCAGTCGCGGTCGCCATCGAAGAAGATGACACCTGCGCCATCGGCATTGTCTGAATGGATGTACTTGATGTCATTCAGCGTCGCATTATACGCAATCTTGGCATCTGCTGAAGATGGAGTCCAGTTAATCGCATATACATAGACATCCGCATCGCTGTTGAAACCGCCCGTCAGATCAAATGCCTGCGTCTGAGCAGACGCCACGTTGATATTGATGTTATTGTTCGGACCGTCGTTTTCGCTCTGGTTGCCGCGAACAATCACGCTACCGGCAATAGCACCCGGGGTACCGTTACTGATAATCAGACCACCGCCCACATCGGAGTTGTGATTACCCACGGTATAGTTGTTGATAATAGTACCACCGGTCATGTGGATATAGTTCGCTCCGTCGGTATGAATACCTCCACTGTGATTGCTACTAAAGTTATATTTAATCAAACCATTATTAATCGTGGCCGATCCTTTATTCGGATTTGAACTATTATTGTCCCACCAGTCATTATGCACAGAGAGTCCACCGCCATATCTGGCAATGTTACCAATTATTGCACCGCCGTTCATCGTGAACGTTCCGTACTTGACTTCTACAGCGCCACCCTATCCAAGACGATTTCCACTGCCGCGGTCGGCATCATTGCCGATGAATGTACCGCCATTCATTATGAACGTACCGCCACTCATCAGCACACCTGCACCACCATTGTTGTAACCGCCGGTGATATAACCGCCTGTGAAGGTCTCATAACCGGATGTCAACGCGTCATTGACCATGGCCTTACCGGCACCGTTCGCTTTCGGATTGGATATGGTGAACTTATGTTCTTTCGTCGGGTCACTGTCCTTCAGTGTGAAGTTAGCACCGCTGGAGAGATTGATTACACCGCCGTTATTACCGGTTCGCGTAAGACCATAACCATTCAAGTCCAGCGTACGCGTATTGCTGATGTTGATGGTGTTGTTATATGTCACATCTGCCAGCAAGGTGAGCGTGCTGTTGGCTTCCCAAGCAGAGATGGCAGACTCCAGCGTTGCGTGATAGGAGGTTACGCTGGAAGAGGTGGTTACCGATGCCACAGGCAGAACAATCTCGCTGTTGGCTGCTGCCATGGTCAGCGTATAGGGGTTAGCAGAACCGGTAAGCATACCCTTGGTGGCCGCATAATGTTCTGCACCACTGAGGTTGAGGCTGACTGCATCGCCGTTGCCGCCATAACGTACACCGTTGAAGGTGAAACCGTTCGTGCCGTAGAAGGCTAATCCGCTGACATCATAGGTCGCAGAAGGAGTGCCTGCAGCAGCTACCGTCACGGCTGTTCCGGCGGTGACGGAATAGCATTGTTTGCCTTGTGCTCCACCCAAGAGCTGCGTGTAATAACAATTAGTGGTGGATATGTTGCTAAGATTGGAGGTGGAGGTACGTGCGAAGGTATAACTGTCCGATCCGCTGATGGTTACTTCTTGCGGAGCAAACAAGCAATTTGTAAGACTAACACTGACATTGCCATTGCCCCAACCAACGAAACCGCCACAACAATTCGTGTTGCTGCCAAGCAGTTTGCCGTCAAACACACAACCTTCAAAAGAGGTGGTGACAGTTGACGAACTCTCATTGTCGCCGATAAAACCACCGTGTGTACCGTCACCACTGACGGAACTGGTGATATAGACGCTGGAATGGCAGTTTGTAATGGTATTCGCATCATAAGCAAAGGCAATGAGACCTCCGGCAAACTTGCCGGAGGTAGTGATCGTACCAGCAGTATGCAGATTCTTGATAGTAGCTCCGAGGGTATATCGGAACGGACCCGTAGCTCCTTCAGTCGTATTGTAATCAACCGTCAGAGTATGGTTGTAGCCATCATACGTACCGCAGAAAGGATATGAATTGGTTCCTACCATCGTCGTGACGCTGATGTCGGCTGTCTGACGGAAGAACTTGCCACTGTAATTTGTGCCGCTGTTTACTTTAGTGGCCAAACGGTTCCATATTTCCGTCGAAGGAATGAGATACGGATTGTCTTCCGTACCCGCTCCTTCGAAATCCTTTTGGAAATTAGCTGTCAGTACCGTATCCTTCGTTATCGTAATCATATATGTCGGTTCGGTCGAAACCACTACATTGTTCGATGTCCAGTTTACAAAACTGTAAGCTTCGTTTGCAGAAGCGGCAAGGTCAACGATTGTACCATGTTCCAACCCAATAGAGGAAGCAAAAGGCAAGTTCTCAAAGAGTATGATATCGTCGATAAAGAACCCATCGTCTCCACTACTTACGGAAACATCTTTCGTATATTGCCATTCAAAGGTATGGGTGCCGGATGTTACTGCAAAAGTACCGGTTGTCCATCCTACGCTACCACGAAGCTGATCAAGCTTCGTTGCCCCATCAATTCGGAAATATCCTTTATCACAGCAATTCTCACTGGAAACCCTATAACGAAAACTGATGGATCCATCATGTGTGAAATCAAAGCTTGCCCGAAGAGTGGAACTGGAATTATCATGATTCCTATTACCGCTTCGTAAGCTATTGCCTTCTAATAGCCACGGGTAAGTAGCATCATTAGTCCATTCGTCTGTCAGATCGAGTTCTCCGCTATTGAAATCCTCGCTGAAAATAGAAGCTTTGACATGCATTTCACCCATACCAACCTCATCTATAGCAAGGTTAAGATTATAAACAGGTGGTTCCTGAATATAGGTTGTCACAACGCCTGGGTCACTGTCTTTGTGGAGTTCGTCACCTAAGACCTTATACCAAATATAGTGATTACCCCATAGTTTGGATACAGGCAATTCTGTGGACCATCCGTCGGTCGGAGCGGTTACATCATCAGTTCCTTCCGCATAGGCCATCGTCTTGCCTCCCGTTGCAGAACCGGCTGTGATGAGCGTATGCTTATGCCTGTCATAAATCAGACCTGTCACCGGAGTCGGCGGAGTAATGGTTATATCATTCCAGAAGGGCAACTTGTCGATAAAGACTGTTGCTTTCCGCTTCTCCGTGGTATAACCTGGGGCACTGACGGTATAATAAACATAGTGCGTACCGGGTTCCATAAAGGTCGGACTGATCGCCAAACTGCAGTCATTGTAAGATGCTCCGTATGTCAGCGTATAACCGGTCGCCGGTTCCGTCACCACAGCAGTAATACCCCAAGAGTGAACGCCGTCATATACTTCGTTCACATCCTCTGCCGTCACGCTGATGGGCTGGTTGACACTAATCTCGATATCGGCACCCGGGTAGTCTTCGTGATAAACAGCTATCGAGGTTACCGTTCCTCCTATACACTCTTCAGGAACCGTAAGGGTGAAATGTTGGCCGGTAACAGCCGTCATATCCACTTCATGAGGAATATTGTTAATATCAATGATGAGATGTTTGCTGGCATCATCCTCACCCCAGAAACCGCATACCACAATAGAGCCGTTCTCACCATACGAGGCGGTAAGACCACCGATGATAGTGGTGAAGGTGAGGTCATCCAAGAGGTTTCCCATGTTATTAGTGGCGGTCTCTGAGATGAAACCAAAGCGAGTGACCGTTTGTCCTTCGGGAATCAAATAGATGCCTTGCGCAGTCCACCAGCCATTACGTTGGTCGGAGGTTGTATTGTGCAAACGAAGGTACTGCAAGTCTGATGCCGAACCGAAACCAAGAATACTGGTATGGCCATCCTTGTCGGTCACCCCGTTATAACGGTAAATAGCCTTGGTGTTTAAATTAATTTGAGGGTTAAGGTCATTCGCCCAACCGGAAGCATTGATGATATGTCCTTGTCCGTCCCGGTTGGGTGCTCCTATCTCCACACGGATGGGCTGGTAATCATTTCCATTTGTCGTTACAGCATGCTTGAGCGTCCAACGGATGACATCATGGCTGTAGGTCGTCAAATCCTGGTAGAGCATACAAGAATGGAAGTTGTTCATCTCCACATACTTGTCCGTACCTGGAATGGAGCTGTTGTGTATGTAATCGTGCGTACCACTGTTGGTGTTGGTGTACTCAAACAACGAACTGCGCCAAAAATAGCGATCTGTAGTGTTCCAACCGCCATCTACGCCGTTAAACACAATATTCTGTGCATAACCATTCTCGTCATCGCTTGGCGAATTAAAATCCTTGTCATCTTTACAGGTAGTGTATGTTACATTGTTATAGGTAAACACCATCCACGGCTCTTCGTCAAAATTGCCGTTGACAATCTGTGTGGGCGTATAACCGGCAGTCGGGTCAGGCACGGCGGTGATGACGCATTGTCCCTTCGCCACGTTGATGACGCTCGTAATACATAATGCCGTAAACAGTGTAAATATGGTTTTTCTCATTGATATAGGTTGTTATTTCTTTCCATTAGTGTAAGAAACGATTCGGTGTCTATTTGAAAATTGCACGACAGAGAGGTTTTGTGTAGTTAAAGGAATCAGATTCTTAAAAAAGTAATTCACCCATTTCTCATTTTTCATTTTACATCGCGCACCAGGCGGACGGGGTTACCAGTAGAACGTTGGCCGGGGGCATCGGGATTTACAGAGTCGCCAGGAATGTACACTACGTGTGCATTATTGGAATTTCCTGCTTGATAATCGCTTGACCAGCAGGAAACAAAGCCGGAAGATGGAGAGTGGGCGCCATCACGGTTGCCGGAGACGGGGAAGAATACTGCGCCGTGCGCTTCCAATTGATTGGTCCAGTCATAAGCAGTAATGGTATTGGATGTCCAAGCGGCATTGCCAACATTGGTGTTGGTCAGAGAGTAGTATGTTGTGCTCCAGTCATCGGGGAGAAGGATAATGCCATCAACCCCATTTACACGGGCCTTCGCATATCTGATTCCGGAGGACGTAGCTCTTGAATTGAAGAGATACAACCATTCATCTTTCTTCAGAGTGCGCCAGCCGCAGTTCTCGGTGTTGCCGCCGTTGCTGATGGCATTGTAACCCCAGTCGGCCTTTCCGTCACCATCGTAAAGATTGGCTGTGGCAGAACCGTAAGGATAGTAATCCGTGTTTGTCATGCTGGAACTCCAAGGCTGATAACAGACAGCACCGTGGTTGTACCCGCTGGTACCCCACCCGAAGAGGTCTATCCAGCCGGAATAGCTTGACGAGATGTTGGAATTACTAGCACCGATATTAGTGTATTGATGCTCTGCAAACTGCCAGGTATTTGTTGAAGCCTGGTACTGCAGGTTGCCTGGAGCAAAGTATACCTTCTTGGTACTGCTGACGCTGAATGCTCCGGGGATAACAGGAATCGTTATCCAGCCGGAAGGGATGCCGCTGGCACCTGTTTTACCGCTCCAGTCAGTCGATTCGGCCTTGGTGAACGTGCCCGATGTGGCTACGCCATAGAGCCAATAACTTGTGCAACCCGATGCGGATATATTGGTAGCGAGGCAGGTCACGCTGTTTAGATTGCTGCAATTATAGAACATACTGCTATAGCATTCGGAGACCAGTGTTGTGGCATGCAATTCGGGAACCGTTGTCAAATTCGTGCAACCATGGAACATACCGCAATAGCAAGAAGAGGCTAGCGTCGTTGCAGGCAATGCCGGCGCCGTTGTCAAACTCGTACAACCAGAGAACATTTGGTAATAGCAACGATTGGCCAGCGTCGTGGCAGACAATGCCGGAGCCGTTGACAAACTTGTGCAACCTCTGAACATTGCCTCATAGCAACTAGCGACCATTGACGTGGCCGGCAATGTTGGAGCCGTTTCCAAACTCGTGCAACCATAGAACATTTGGTAATAGCAGGAAGAGGCCAGCGACGTGGCGGGCAATGCCGGAGCTGTTTCCAAACTCGTACAACCAGAGAACATTTGGTAATAGCAACAAGTGGCCAGCGTTGTGGCAGGTAATGCCGGAGCCGTTGCCAAGCTTGTGCAACCATAGAACATTTCCCGATAGCAATCAAGGGCCAGCGTTGTGGCAGGCAATGCTGGAGCCGTTGCCAAACTTGTGCAAACTCTGAACATTGCCTCATAGCAATAAGTGGCCATCGTCGTGGCAGGCAGGTTAGGAACCGTTGCCAAACTCGTGCAATGAGAGAACATATAGCTATAGCAATGATCGGCTATCGACGTGGCAGGCAATGCTGGAGCTGTTTCCAAACTCGTACAATAAGAGAACATATCCTGATAGCAATAAGAGGCCAGCGTAGTGGCAGGCAATGCTGGAGCCGTTGCCAAATTCGTGCAACCATAAAACATTCTGTGATAGCAAGAATAGGCCAGCGACAGGGCGGGCAATGCCGGAGCTGTTGTCAAACTCGTGCAATTATAGAACATTTGATCATAGCAGTTATTGGCCAGCGACGTGGCAGGCAATGTTGGAGCTGTTGTCAAACTCGTGCAACCATAGAACATGCTTTTATAGCAATTAGTGACCAACGTCGTGGCGGGCAATGCTGGAGCCGATTCCAAACTCGTGCAACCATAGAACATGCTGCAATAGCAAGAATTGGCCAGCGTGGTGGAAGGCAATTCGGGTGCCGTTGTCAAACTTGTGCAACCATAGAACATATCGGAATAGCAAGAAAAGGCCAGTGTGGCGGCAGGCAATTCGGGAGCTGAGGTCAAACCAGTGCAACCAGAGAACATTTCGGAATAACACTCGCTTGTCAGTGTCGTGGCTGGCAATACCAACGTTTTGGAGGGATGGTTCACAATGTGTGCGTTGTTGTAGAATAGTTGTTGAAACGCATAGTTACTTGTCAATGTTTTGTTATCAGCATAGCCTGTCGAATCGACAAGGCTCATGATATTGCCGTATAGATAGCAGTCTTCTGAACAAGAGAAGTGGTAGTTTTGGTAATTATAATAATACGTGGTATTATTACCCCGGAAAGAGACTTTGTCGCCAACATTGGTGAGAGTGATAGCAGATGTATAAGTAGTCCATGCACCGTCGTTCAAGCTATACTCCACGGTGGGAGGCTCTGGATCATCAAAATAGATGCCACCGAACGTCACCGTTGCCCCTTCCGTCTTTGCCTCGAATGTGAGCGGAATCTTCTCCGGTGTTAACAGTTCAACATCCTTCACGCGGGGCTTGACGGAGTCAGGGGGAGTCAGTACCACGGTGGCGCCGCTCGGGATGGATGCCTCGCCGTTGTCGGGCGTCACCGTCTGCCCGTTCGCCGTCACCGTCCAACCCTCGGGGATGTCCGTCAAAATGTAGTTGCTGGGGGTCCATTTGGCATAGAGGGCAGTGTTATGGGTTAAAGTAGTCCCCGAGACTGCGGGAATTGTCAACTCTTCATCCATGTACCATCCTGCAAACTCAGCTGCGCCATCAGAACGTGTCGGCGTAGGAAGAGTTTCCGGAATAGTGATTTCAAACGTGCCAATAATGGGATCACCACCGTTGGTGGCATAAGACAGCAAGTAATGATAATCGACTCCATCGAAATATGGCATCAGCGCACCTTCCGCCGTTTGGAAACCACGAATCTTGCCGATAAAGTAGCCGTCCGCATTGATGCCTGCCGCCTCAAAAATGGAGGTGCCGATATAGCATACATTAAAATTATGAATGTTATTCAAAACAGTCGTGATTGTACTGATTTGACCGGACGAGGAATGAGTTAACAACGTGCCATTGACATATAGCGTCGTATATCCCCCGGGAGCAACGACCAATGTGATGGTGCACCATTGATTCCAATACGTATTTCCGGTATTGTTTGGCGTGTACGCTTCACCCTCATACCCTAAGCGCAAGTCCCATCCCAAATGGGAACTACTACCCGCATTAAGATAGATACAATGTTCTTGGTTGCCGTCACTCAGATCGAATAAACGCTGCCAACCATTCATCGTTGTATGATAACCATCGTATCTATAGTATGGATAGCCATAGTTGTTATTGCTGCTAATCCATACATCCGTAGTCAATGTGAAGCCTGTGTTGGCATTGACATTACCCAAAGGATTGGCTATCTGAAGGTACGCTTGACCATCAAATACGGCGCAGTTCTCTTCAGAATTCCACCATACACCGGATTGGGTGGTGTTATTAAGCTCCACTTGGTGAGTGCCGTTTTCGTCAACATCGAAATTAATTCCTTGGGTTATGCCATTGTTAAAGAACGACTTAAATTCTATAACTGATTTGATGGTATAAACCACCTCGGCAGTTGCACCACCGGCAGAAATAGTCGCCGTGTAAGTCCCCAACATACTCGGTGCATGCTCCTTGCCGTTATACAGAATGGTCGGAACGGTCAGACCAGCTGCCGTCCAAGCTGCTGTGTTGCTTAGCGTGGCGGGTTTGTAATTGCCGTTGAACTGCAAATCAGCGGGAGCAGATATAGTGATGCTCAGCGGATTCTCAGCAGTATAACCGCTTTCACCGTAAGCGGAAAGCACGTTTCCGTTGGCGGAATATTCCCAAGCTGCTAACATCTGCATAGGCAAAAACATCACCAGCAGCGCCGTGAGTATAGTAAAAAGGCTGGTTTTCTTCATTTTTTTGCTAATCAAAACGCAAAAATACATTTTTCACCCGAAAAATCACGTGAAAAATATCAACGAAAAATGGAGGGAATTGTTGATAATTAGTAAGGATGGCCTTCGGCCAATCTGTTTGCGTCACTACCCCGGCCTAAAGGCCACCCGCTGCAGGCAAGCCTGCTTTTCCTCTTCGCTCGGCAGAGCAAAAGCAAGCTTTTCCTCTGCCCTCGCTCATTCGTCAAATCTAATAGAAGGGGAACGGTGCCGTTGCCAGAACTTTCCGGTGTGTAGTCGAACTTGCATCCGGGAAGGAATGTGCGATACCCCTGCTCGTTTCATCCATTGCTCTTGCGACAGAGCAGTTAGAGACGATAGAGTTGGTGGTTGGGAGGCGACAGGAGGTGAGGCGCGAAAGAGAAGGGTTCGGGGCGACTGCCAGATGATGACAAATCACCCACGGAAAGAACCGGCCACGGCCAATTCCCCTTCTTTTAGAAGGGGTGCCCGCAGGGCGGGGTAGTGACATAAGCAATCGGCGTAGCCGACTTTATTATTCAACTGTCTCGCAATGATCCAAAATAAACGCTTCCAGCTCCTGCATTACAAAAACCGGGTGGTTGAGCACGTCGTAGTCGGTAGTGCGAAACGTTAAAACACCAAGAGAACTCATAAAAGCCTCTCTGTTTTCGTCGTAATCCTCCCGCCCGTTGTGGCTTCTTCCATCTATTTCCACCACAAGCCCCAGCGATCGGGCATAGAAATCCGCGATGTAATTGCCGATAATAAATTGTCTGTTGAAATCAATTCCGTGGAATTTTTTCTTGTGCACCTGTTTCCAGAACATTACCTCTGCCATATTGTAGCCTTTTCGGTTCTGTTTCGCAAATTCCCTTAGCTGTAGGTTTTGCGGCAGGTCTGGAATTGTCCTCTTCTTGATATGTTTTCCGTTGATGTCGAATGTTTCTGTTTTCATAATGTTGTTTTTAAGGATGGCCTTCGGCCAATCTGTTTGCGTCACTACCCCGGCCTAAAGGCCACCCCTTCTAAAAGAAGGGGAACGGTGCCGTTGCCGGAACTTTCCGGTGTGTAGTCGAACTTGCATCCGGGAAGGAATGTGCGATACCCCTGCTCGTTTCATCCATTGCTCTTGCGACAGAGCAGTTAGAGACGATAGAGTTAGTGGTTGGGAGGCGACAGGAGGTGAGGCGCGAAAGAGAAGGGTTCGGGGCGACTGCCAGATGATGACAAATCACCCACGGAAAGAACCGGCCACGGCCAATTCCCCTTCTCTTAGAAGGGGTGCCCGCAGGGCGGGGTAGTGGCATGGGCAATCGGCGCAGCCGACTTTATTATTCAACTGTCGCGCAATGAAGGTTTTACGGTAGGTCTGGGATTGTTTTCTTCTTGATATGTTTCCGTTGATGTCGAATGTTTCTGTTTTCATAATGTTGTTTTTAAGGATGGCCTTCGGCCAATCTGTTAGCGTCACTACCCCGGCCTAAAGGCCACCCCTTCTAAAAGAAGGGGAAAGGTGCCGTTGCCAGAGCTTTCCGATGTGTAGTCGTGCTTGCATCCGAAAAGAAATGCGCGTTAACCCCGTTCGTTCCATCCATTGCCCATGCGACAGAGCGGTTAGAGACGATAGAGTTGGTGGTTGGGAGGCGACAGGCGGTGAGGCGCGAAAGAGAAGGGTTCAGGGCGACTGCCAGATGATGACAAATCACCCACGGAAAGAACCGGCCACGGCCAATTCCCCTTCTTTTAGAAGGGGTGCCCGCAGGGCGGGGTAGTGACATGGGCAATCGGCGCAGCCGGCCTTGTTATTCAACTGTCTCGCAATGATCCAAAATAAACGCTTCCAGCTCCTGCATTACAAAAACCGGGTGGTTGAGCACGTCGTAGTCGGTAGTGCGAAACGTTAAAACACCAAGAGAACTCATAAAAGCCTCTCTGTTTTCGTCGTAATCCTCCCGCCCGTTGTGGCTTCTTCCATCTATTTCCACCACAAGCCCCAGCGATCGGGCATAGAAATCCGCGATGTAATTGCCGATAATAAATTGTCTGTTGAAATCAATTCCGTGGAATTTTTTCTTGTGCACCTGTTTCCAGAACATTACCTCTGCCATATTGTAGCCTTTTCGGTTCTGTTTCGCAAATTCCCTTAGCTGTAGGTTTTGCGGCAGGTCTGGAATTGTCCTCTTCTTGATATGTTTTCCGTTGATGTCGAATGTTTCTGTTTTCATAATGTTGTTTTTAAGGATGGCCTTCGGCCAATCTGTTTGCGTCACTACCCCGGCCTAAAGGCCACCCCTTCTAAAAGAAGGGGAACGGTGCCGTTGCCGGAACTTTCCGGTGTGTAGTCGAACTTGCATCCGGGAAGGAATGTGCGATACCCCTGCTCGTTTCATCCATTGCTCTTGCGACAGAGCAGTTAGAGACGATAGAGTTGGTGGTTGGGAGGCGACAGGCGGTGAGGCGCGAAAGAGAAGGGTTTGGGGCGACTGCCATATGATGACAAATTACCCACAGAACGAACCGGCCACGGCCAATTCCCCTTCTTTTAGAAGGGGTGCCCGCAGGGCGGGGTAGTGGCATGGGCAATCGGCGCAGCCGGCCTTATTAAGGATGGCCTTTAGCCCAGGGGTAGTAATATAAGCAAAATCCCCCTTACGCACATACAGGCTTTGGGTATAGCGAGGCGCAGCGGTCGATGAGGTCGTTGGCGACTTCGAAGCCGGCGTCGCAGATTTTTTTAACTTTGTTGCCGTCGTATCCCATGACAAGATGCAGGGTGTCATAGCTGACATTGATGAACTTCAGCAGCGTACGGTCTCGATTGCTGGCGGCCAGCTTGTATTTCTCTATAGAGGGGCGGCCTTTGCCGTCGCGGACATTCAGCACGGCGTCCAGCGCAACCAGACAACCGCACCATAGAATGTTCCCTGCCGTTTTTACATATTTACTGTCCAAATACGATTTGCACTCGTAATCGTAACGTGACTTCTGGATGACCTCCTTGGCGTTGGCCACATATCTCCGGGCCTCTTGAATAGGATCTGTATATTCCATCTTTTCTGGTTTTAATTATTATAATGTTCTTTCGGCTGCAAAAATACAATAAAAATCAATGCTTGTCAAGGTTTCTTGGAAATAATTATTATGCTGAAAATCAATCAATTAAAATTTTTTCGGGAATTGTTTTTAAAATTATTTGTTAAAATTTATTTTGCAAAACGAAGAGATTCCGAGGCGGGGTGCCATTCTCTGTAGAGACGGTGTGCACACCGTCTCTACAATCGTCACCGGCAGCCAAACCCTAAAACTTGAACGTCCACATCACCGACGGGATGATCGGGAACAGACTCATCTGGTAGGCGTGGTTCTGCATGGAGAAGCTCGTCAGGTCGCCGTCGTCGGTGGTGACGGTGGTTTCGAAGAAGACTAAGAACGGGTTCTGGCGGTTGTAGACGTTGTAAATCGAGAAGTTCAAGCCCGTTTCGAACTTGGAGGTCTTCTTGATGGTCCAGTCCACCGAGAGGTCGAGACGGTGGTAGGGGTTGACGCGGTACTCGTTGCGGTCGCTGAATTCGGTGACCACGGAGCCCATGTAGAGGTAGTAGCCGAGCGGCACCGTCATCGTGTTGCCCGACTGGAACACCCACAACGCGGAGGCTCTCAGCTTGTTGGGCAGAATGTCGTAGCTGAGACTGATGGTGACATCGTGCCGGCGGTCGTATTTCGCCCAGAAGGGTTTCCCGCCGTTGAGGTCGTCGAACTGCCGCCGCGTGAAGGACAACGTGTAGCCGATGAATCCCGTGAAGCGGCCTCTCGACTTCTTGACGAAGAATTCCGCGCCCGCGGCCCAGCCCTTGCCGAAGACGTAGAGCTGGTCGGTGTTGAGGTTCAGCATGCTGAAGCTCAGCCCCTCGCGGTACTCTGGCAAATTGTACATCTGCTTGTAGTATAAGTCGATATAGGTTTCGAACATGTTCTGGTGGAAGTTCTTGAACACCCCTAAGCTGTATTGGAACACCGTTTGCGGTTTCATCAGGTCGGTGGAGGGCATCCATACGTCAGTGGGCAGCGAGATGGTGGCAATGGAGATCTGGTGCATGAACTGGTAATTCAATGTCGCAGAGGCCTTTATGGATGTCGTGGAGTCGATGAGCCAGCGTACGGCCAAACGGGGCTCCGCGCGATTGTACTGCGCGATGGACTTCCCCGCAGGGTATTGGATGGAATCGGTCACGTGCCCGAACTCGTCCGTCACGTAGCGCGTGAAGGGCCCGAGCTGGTTGTAGTGGGTGTAGCGCACGCCCATGTTGAGCTTCCAGTGCTTGGAGATGTCCCATTCGTCGTGGACGTAGATGCTCAGTTCGTTGCCGAGATAGTGCTGCTGGCTGGGCAGGAAGAAGGAGACCCCTTCGCCGGCCTCTACATCGAAATGGCCTGGAAGACAGTCGTGAAACACGTTGTGCACCCCGAACCGGAGGTTGTGTTTCGGGGTGGGAATCCAGGTGAGCTCGCTCTTCAGCCCGTAGTCGCGCACGCCCGACGAGAGGAGGAAAGAGTAGGGCGACATCAGCATTTCGGTGCCGAAGTCGTAGTAGCTGAACGTGGCGGAAGTGTTGAGAAACAGCCGGTTGGCGATGATGTAGTTCCACCGCGCGGAGGCGGCGGCGTTGCCCCACTTGAACGACATCTTCGTCTGCTGCGTCACCGACTTGAAACCGTAGACATCCTGTCCGTAGTAGGCGCCGAAATAGAGCCGGTGGCGCGGATTGATGACGATATTGAACTTGGCGTTGAGGTCGTAGAAGTAGAAATTGGTGCCCTTCATCGGGTTGTCCTTCTTGAGGAACGGCTGCACGATGACGTCGGCGTAGGTGCGCCGCGCGGAAATCAGGAACGAGGCTTTCTCCTTTTTGATGGGCCCTTGCACGGTGAGGTGCGAAAAGATGAGTCCCAGACCGCCGTCCACCTCAAATTTCTTCATGTTGCCCTCCTTCTGGTAGACGTTCAGGATGGAAGCTGCGCGCCCGCCGTAATAGGCTGGCATTCCGGATTTTATCAGGTCCACACTCTTCACCGCGTCGGCGTTGAAGATGGAGAAGAAGCCGAACAGATGGTCGGGGTTGTAGATGGTGGCTTCGTCGAGCAGCACGAGGTTCTGGTCGGTGCCGCTGCCGCGCACATAGAAGCCGGAGTTGCCTTCGCCGCCCGACTGCACGCCCGGCAGCAGCTGCACCGACTTGATGACGTCGGCCTCGCCCATCAGCGCGGGCAACGCCTTGATGGTCTGGATGCTGAGCTCCATGCGGCCCACTTCGCCGCCCGTCACGTTGACGTTGCCTCTCTCCCCTTGAATCACCACCTCCTCACCGGTGATGGCCGAGGGTTCCATCTCCACCCGGCGGGTGGTGTTGCGGGTTAAGACGATGGTGTCTTCTATGGTTTTGTATCCCAAATAGTTGACAGTGAGCTTATAGGTGCCGGGCAGCACTGAAATCGAGTAGTAGCCGGCCTGGTTCGAGGCGCATCCTTGCACGTTGGAGGGCGTCTTGAGGTCGGTGAGGATGACATACACGCCCATCATCGACTCCCCGTTGGAGGCGTCCACCACGCTGCCGGATAACGTCACGCGCGTGTGCTGCGCCCATGCGGGTGCCGCGCATGCGATCAACATCATCGTTAATAATATTTGGAATGATTTATTCATCTAATCATCTAATCATCTTTTCATCTTTTCATCTATCTATCCCAGGGGTTACGCTTCGCTTACCCCTGGCTACCAAGCTCTTGCCCCTGCGGGGCTGCTCAAGGAAGCTGTTTTATATTATTGGGGTTGCCCGTTCCCATTACCTATTGCATGTCCCCAACCTCTAAACCTGTAAACCTGTAAACGTGTAAACCTGTAAACGTGTAAACCTCTAAACCTCTAAACCTGTAAACGTGTAACCCTCAATTGACTGAACGTGACGCCCGCGACGATTACCAGGATGCCCCAGAACTTGATCGCGGTGAAGGTCTCCTGGCCGATGGCGGAGGCGGCGAGCAGGGTGACGATGGGGATGAGGTTGGTGAAGACGCAGGTTTTGTTGACCGTCAGCTGTTTCACGGAGTAGGAGTAGAGCATGTAAGCGCCTGCCGAACAGAGCAATGCGAGACATACGAGGCTGGAAATCGACGAGAAGTTCCAGTTCAGCGATGGCCACTGGTGGATGTCGAAAATCAGGATGAAGGGCAGGTAGAAGGGGATGGAGATGAAGTTCTGCCAGGTGGTGATGCTCGCCGGACTGTATTTCTTGAGCAAACGGGTGAGCTGCACGCTGTAGCCGCTGGCCGCCAATACCGCCAGACCGAGCAGCAGCGTCCCTTTCAGGTTGAAGGAGATCTGCCCGTTGGGACTCATGGTCAGCATCAGCACACCCATCACCGAGACCAGCGTGCCCACCACAAACTCCCAGCGGATGGGCGTCTTCTCGGCAAAATACATGGTGATGGAGATCACGATGGGAATCAGCGCGATGATGACCGCGGCGAAACTGGCGTCCACATATTGCAATCCGAAATCTTCGCCGATAAAGTAAAGAAACGGCTCATAAAATGCCAAAAGTAGAAAATCTTTGTAATCGCATCGTTCAATTTTTTGCAATTTTTTCTGACACTTGAGCAGCGTGATGAAGACCGCCGAAGCTAACACCAAACGGATGAAAACAATAGTGAATACTGGGAAGTTGTTGTTCAAGAGCTGCTTAATCCAAACAAAACTGAAGCCCCAAAAGCACATGGCGAAGAGTATCGCGATGTATCCTAAACCTGTTCTTGACGTCGAATTTTTCATGGCGGCAAAAATCTGATTTTTTTTTCAATCCTGCAATAATTTCTATTTTTTCTCGTTATGAAGGCGAAAATTTTGTGTATGAAGAGATATATCTATCTGATTTTAAGTATAATAGCGATTATTCTTCTGGTTAATTCCTGCAAAGAGCCAGATTTGACTCCCGTATATATTCATGTGGTGCCCGAGGATTTCGTGAATTGCATCGATGTGAGCAATTTCAATGAGACCCACGACCAAAATTTAGATCAGGAGCAGCTTTTGGCGCTCACACGTCACACGTTTACACACGTCAATGTCTACGTAAACAACAAGAACTTAGGCTGTTGGGAGCTTCCGTGCAAGGTGCCAGTGTTGGATGTGAACAGCAACGACACGAGCACACTGGTGCTGATTCCCGCCTTCCCGATGTCGGGTATGACCAACACCATCTCGGGTTATCCTTTCATCAATATTTGTCGGCAAAAGGTGGTTTTGAAGAAGGGCACCACTTACGAAGTGTCTGATAACAAGCCCGTTTACCAATACAGCGAGTATGCCAAGTTCCCCTTTTTCAAGACCTTTTCCAATAGTACCCCCTTTACGCCTTCTTCGTCTTCGCTCAATGATCAGAACCTTCTTCCCACCGTCTACGATGGCAATTACGTGGGGGAAGTCATCCTCAACGACGAAGACGGGCAGAGTTTCGACGTCACCTCCACCCCTTTTATCGCGCCGGTGGGCAGCTACCGCACCATCCTCGAAATCCGCTACCGGTCAGAGGCCAACATCAGTGTCGCCATCAAGATGAAAACCGCCTACAATCCCTATAACGCCTATCCGATTGGGGGTATCTACAAGTCTCCGGACGAGTGGAAAACGATTCATTTCGACCTGACCAACACCATCAACAGCTACCATAGCGGTTCCGGCAGCGCTACCGAGTTGAACCTCATTCTGAGCGGCGCTGGCGACGAAGGCACGGTGAGCCGAGTGGACATTGACGACATCAAAGTTATTTACATCCGTACTGCGTAGTTGCTCATGAACAAAACCAAGTTAACCGCTATTTACTTGATTTTCGACGTGTTGGCGGCCCTCCTCACATGGGTGGGACTCTACGCCTACCGCAAACACGTGGGCGAAGGGGCCAATTGGTCCGACATTGCCGCTTCCATGCAGATGAACAACAAATTCTTGCTCGGTCTGCTGTTATATCCCCTCTATTGGCTTTTTTTCCACGCCTTTTTCGGCTATTACAACAAAATTTTCAGGAAATCGCGTCTGGATGAGTTGGTGACGACGGTCGGCGTGACCCTTTTCGGTTGTCTGGTCTTCTTTTTCATCTTCATTTTGGATGATATCGTCACCTCGCCAAACGACTACGTCAAATACCTGCTCTTCCTCTTCTTTTGGCAGTTCTTTTTGACCTATATCCCGCGATTGATCATCACCTCCCATGTCAACAAGCAGATCCACAGCGGTGAAATCGGCTTCAACACCATCATTGTGGGCAACGACGAGATGGCGGTGAAGGCCTACGAAACGGTTCTGAAACAGAGTCCGCGTTCGGGTCACTTCTTCGTCGGCTACATCCGTGTGGACGAGCAGCAACCCGACTGCATGCAGGGCAAACTCTCGTGTGTGGGCAATATTTCCGACATCAGTCAGGTGGTGGAAAACCAGCATGTGGAGGAAATTGTGGTGGCCTTGCACAACGGTCAGCGGAAGTACATCCACCAGGTGCTGGCGTTGGTGCGCCGCAACCACAACCTGACGGTGAGTCTCGTGCCGCAGGAACATGATGTGCTGATGGGCTCCGTCAAAACCTCCTCGGTGCTCGATGAGCCGCTCATCTCCATCACCCCCGAATATCTGCCCACGTGGCAGCACTATCTGAAACGGGGTTGCGACATCGTTCTCTCGCTGTTGGCCATCATCCTGCTTTCGCCGGTCTATGTCTTCTTGGCTATCGGGGTGAAACGCTCCTCCCCGGGACCGATATTCTACCGTCAAGAACGCATTGGTTTTTTGGGTAAGCCGTTCCATATCATCAAGTTCCGTTCCATGTGCGAGAATGCAGAGACCGACCGGCCGATGCTCTCCTCCGACGACGACCCCCGCATCACCCCGTTCGGGAAGTTCATGCGGCAGTATCGTCTGGACGAAACCCCACAGTTCTTCAACGTGCTGAAGGGCGAGATGTCGCTGGTGGGACCGCGTCCCGAGCGGCAGTACTACATCGACCAGATCATGGAGCGCGCGCCCTACTACCAGCTGCTGTTAGGCGTGAAGCCCGGCATCACCTCGTGGGGACAGGTGCGTTTCGGCTACGCGGAGAACGTGGACGAGATGCTCGAACGCCTCCGCTGGGACATCCTCTACATCGAGAACATGTCCATCCTCATGGACATCAAAATCCTGATCTACACCGTGTTGATCATCCTGAAACGGGAAGGGAAGTAGGGACGAGTTAGCAGTTAGCAGTTGGTTGGGCTATATGTGAGGGTAATGGGCATAGGGCTTTATGATGTGGCGAAATTACAAAAATATCATATACGGATCAATTGCATTTTTGCGTATGCTATTCTGGGGGTAGATAATATAACTCTTTGATGTTTTCCGTTGACACCAAGCAAAATTTTTTCACTGAGTTCCCTAAATACAAATACTTATTATGAAGATATAGACCTTTCCATGAATCATACGCTTGCCTACAAAAACACTCCATCTCATTTTCAAGTGGAACAAGAATTAAATTTAGAATATCACCGATGGTAATAAGCGGGAGGGTGTTGTCCACCTTCTCCTCACACGTTGAAACGACAGTGAAAGGCGTTAGCTTTTTTACAGAATCCGGAAGGACTTTAGCATCCACAATATGAATAAGATAACAGATAAAAATATCTTTCTCATATACACTGTCTATTTCAATCACCTGAAATTGATGAGATGTGCCATCAAACAGAGGTTTCGCATAAACAGAATTTATTATTGTCGTGTCATGCCGCATTCCTTGAAAATAAAAATAAGACGAACAAACTTCTTTGATCAGAATATAATTGCTTGAATCGTACTCTATAAAACTGTTATCATAAGTATAATTAACATTAGCCAATCTGCACATGGAATCATGATATTGTATATATGGGTCGTTACCATACCAAACAATCTGTGAAAAAGAACATGTCTTACCACAAGGGTACCATAGAAATGGTATAGGGTTGGTATGGAGTTGGATTAATCATGGTTTAGAATTTTTGCATTTTTCGAATGATTGTAATAGAAAGGGTTACACTAATATTATATCCCATTTTTTGCCCTTTTTCGCCGCAAAGATACAAAAAAATTGAGTGCTGAAAAAACGCAAAAGAAAAAAACCATAAAAAATGTATCTTTGCACTTTAAATGGAAAACGCACTATTGTAGCATGGTAGAGTATAATACTAAACGTAACAAACTTATTATCAGAGAGTACGGAAGGAATATCCAGAAATTAGTTGAGGATTGTGTGAAGATTGAGGACCGCGAAGAGCGCACGCGCACCGCGTATGCCATCGTCCGCATTATGAGCGATGTGGTCAATTCCAAGGAAAACAGCGAGGATGCCGCCCGCAACAACGAGGATTTCTGGAACAAATTGTGGGATCATCTTTTCATTATGTCGGAGTATCAGCTGGATGTGGATTCCCCCTTCCCCAAGCCGGTGCCCGATACTACCAAACGGGAGTTCGTAAAACCCTCATATAACAACAAGAACCGCGTGAAGTTCCGCACCTACGGCGTCAATATGCAGAATATGATCCACAAGGTGTCGGAATACCCCGAAGAGGTGCGCGAACAGTACGCCCCATTGTTGGCCAACTATCTGAAAATGATGTATTTGACCTACAACCGGAATTCGGTCAACGACATGCTGATCCGCCATCAGCTTTCGGAGCTTTCGGATGGCAAAATCACCCTTCCCGAGAACTTCAACTTCACTAATACCAAGGAGTTGCTGAATATCGCCAACGCCAATGCCAACTTCTATGTGGCTCCGCAAGCTGGCGGCAAGAAAAAGAAAAAGAAGAAAAAGAAAAAAAATAGCTCAGCGCAATGAACATAATTGACGTACAACACGTTACCAAAAGATTTTCGGATTTTGTCGCGCTCGATGACGTCTCATTATCCGTACCTCAAGGTTGTGTTTTCGGTCTGCTCGGTCCCAACGGCGCCGGAAAGACAACCCTGATTCGTATTTTGATGCGCATCTCCTTTCCCGATGAAGGCCAGATCTTCTTCAAAGAGCATCCTTTAGTGTCGGAAGATATTTACGATATGGGATATCTGCCCGAAGAACGAGGCCTCTACAAGAAGATGAAGGTGGGCGAGCAGGCTATCTATCTCGCTCAGCTGAAGGGATTGGAGAAGCAGGAGGCCTACAAGCGGCTGCGCGCGAAATTCGAGCAGTTCGGCATTATGGAGTGGTGGAACAAGCCGGTGGAGCAGCTCTCCAAGGGTATGCAGCAGAAACTGCAGTTCATCACTACCATTCTCCACAAACCCTCGTTCCTGATTCTCGACGAGCCCTTCAGCGGCTTCGACCCCATCAACGCCAATCTGCTGAAAGACGAGATCGAGCAGTTGAAGAAGGAGGGCACCACGATTGTGCTTTCCACCCACAACATGGCGTCGGTGGAGGAGATTTGCGACCACATCGCCCTCATCAACCGCTCGCGCAAAATTCTGGAAGGCGACATCTTCGAGGTGAAAAACCGCTTTAAGAAGAACATCATGGCGGTGGAGGTTTCCCGCTTTGACGAGGAGCTGCCCGCACAGCTGCAGGAGCAGCAGTTCGAGATTTGCTCGCAGCAGAAAAACGACTATTACACCCGTTTCGAGATCAAGATTCCCGAACACCGGACCCCCAACGAGATGTTGCAACTCTTTATGCAACATAGTGACATTCATTCTTTTATTGAGATAATGCCCACCATGAACGAGATTTTCATCGAGCAGGTGGAGAAAGCCAACCAACAACAAAGCCATGAAGAATAAGACCCTGTTGATTATTTCGCGCGAGTATTTGACGCGCATCCAGAAGAAGTCCTTCATCATCATCACCATTCTGATGCCGATTTTGCTGGTGGCCATGATTGTGCTGCCCATCATGCTGGTGTCGCTTAGCGAGCAACGGCAGTTCTCCAGAATTCTGGTGGTGGACGAGAGTGAGATTTTCATCAATAATTTCGAGGATAACAAACACTATGAGTTCAGTTACCGCTCCGGCGACATTGAGCAGATCAAGAAGGAGGCGTTTGACCAGGATTTTGACGTGGTGTTGCAGATCTTGGGCAGTACCCAGGGGGTGAAGTCCAATATCTACTATAAAAAGAACCTCCCGACCGGACTCCAGTCGGAGGTGGAAGACCAGATGGACGACATCTTCTTCAACCAGCTGCTGAGGGATTCCCTCCATATTGAGCCGGCGCGTTTCGAGAATATGCAGAATTTGGCAAAGGCGGAATCGACCACGATACAGATTGACGAGCAGGGCGGCGAGAAGGAGCACGATGCCGAAATCAACCAGATTTTCGGCATGGTGTGCGGATTGGTGATCTACTTCATTATCATTATTTTCGCCAGTCAGGTGCTGCGCGGTGTGCTGGAGGAGAAGTCGAACCGCATTGTGGAGGTGCTGATCTCCTCGGTGCGTCCTACGCAATTGCTTCTCGGCAAGATTGTGGGCATTGCGCTGGTGGGCCTCACACAGCTGGTCATCTGGATTGCCCTCTCCGGTGCGATTCTCGGCGGCATTCAGCTGGCGGCTCCCAACCTCTTCAGCGAGGAGAGTGTGGAGACGATTGCGGAGACGCCCGGCGTTAATCTGCCCGATACCGCCACATTGCAGGAGCAGTCCGGCAACATTTTCGAGATGATACAGAACTATTTCGCCGTCTCTTTCGGCACTATCATTCTCTGTTTCATCTTCTTCTTCGTGGTCGGCTATCTGATCTACTCGACGCTTTACGCGGCCACGGGCTCGGTGGTGGACAACGAATCCGACTCGCAGCAATATACGATGCCGATCACTATTCCGCTGATTCTGGCCATCGTGTTTGTGCCGAACATTTCGATGAACCCCGACGGAGCGTTGGCCTTCTGGCTCTCCATGATTCCGCTTACGTCGCCCATCGCGATGATGGTGAGATTGCCTTCCGGTGTGCCCGCTTGGGAACTGCTGCTCTCCATGGGACTTGCACTCGGCTTCCTGGTATTCAGCATCTGGTTCGCCGCCAAAATCTACCGCATCGGCATCCTGAACTACGGAAATAAACCCTCGTGGAAGACCATCTTCAAATGGCTCCGCGAGTGACGGCTGTAGAGACGCGATTAATCGCGTCTCTACATTGACCCCAATAACCTCCTAACCTTTAACCTCTAAACCTTAAACCTTAAACCAAGAATGAACAACGACCAACGAGGTTTCACCTCAAACATAGGCGCGATATTGGCAGCGGCGGGCGGTGCCGTCGGACTGGGCAACATCTGGCGCTATCCCTATATGTTAGGACAGAACGGCGGCGGGGCGTTCCTGCTCGTCAATATGTTCTTTGTGCTGGCCATCGGCATCCCGTTGATGATGACCGAGTTTGTGATCGGTCGCCGCTCGCAACGCAACGTGGTGGGCGCCTACAAGAAGCTGGAACGGAAGAAGGGATGGGCCACCATCGGCTACTTCGGTATCCTGGGCGCGGTGCTTATCTACGCTTTCTACAGCGTGGTGGCCGGCTGGACGCTCAACTACATTGTGATGGCGTGCAGCAACCAGCTTTCCGGATTGACTCCTGCAGAGGTGTCGGAAACCTTCGCTTCGTTCACGTCCGACTCCTTCTGGCCGGTGTTCTACCAGCTTATGTTCTTGATACTTACCGCCTTGGTGATTACCTTCGGGGTGCAAAAAGGCATCGAGAAGGTTTCCAAGATCCTGATGCCGGTGCTGTTCATCCTGTTGCTGCTCATGTGTGTGCGTTCGCTTACGCTCCCCGGCGCGAAAGAGGGCTTGGGCTTTCTCTTCCATCCGGACTTCAGCAAGCTGACGGGTGCGGGCATTCTGGGTGCGTTGGGACAGTCGTTCTTCTCGCTCAGTCTCGGTATGGGTGCGATGGTGACCTACGGCTCTTACATTCGCAAGGAGGATTCGCTCTTCAAGACCAGCGTCTGGATATCCGTTTGCGACCTTATGGTGGCGATTCTGGCGGGCGTGGTCATCTTTCCGGCGGTCTTCTCCTTCGGAATGGATCCTGCCGGCGGACCGCAACTGGTCTATGTGGTGCTGCCTAACGTCTTCAACAATATGCCGTTAGGGGCATTGTTTGCCGCCATCTTCTTCGTGCTGTTGGGCATTGCCGCCCTCACCTCCACCATCTCGCTGCAAGAGATTATCGTGGCCTTCACCGTGGAGGAACTCCATTGGAGCCGTCGTAAAAGTTCGATAATCAGCCTGTTGGTGATCTTCGCCATCGGCGTTTTCTGCACGTTGTCGTTCGGTCCTCTGAGCGACGTGAAGCTCTTAGACCGCACCATTTTCGATTTCTTCGACCTCATCACCGCCTCTTACCTGATGCCGATCGGCGCATTGGCGATGACCATCTTCCTGGGTTGGTTCTACCCGAAGGTGGAGGTGAAGGACGAAATCACCAACGGCGGCACGCTGAAGGGCAGCCTGTTCGAGGTTTACTACTTCATCTTGCGCTATGTGGCGCCGTTAGCGCTGATTGTCATCATCATTTCGGGAATCATTGGCTAATGCGCAAACGGCTGACAATCATATTGTTGTTGCTGTCGCCGTTTTTTCTGTGGGCGCAGAATGACGAGATTGAATTCTCGCATAAAGGCGGTGTGTATCCCAATGCCTTTTCCGTCGCGCTCAGCTGTCAAGATCCGACTCACCACATCCGTTACACGTTGAACGGGGCAACGCCCGACGCGAGCGCCCGTCTATACACGAATGCATTGCAGTTGGACCATTCAATGGTCTCATCTTCGGATATTTACAAAATTCAGATTTCGCCGGAGGAGCAGGCTTATTATCCCGAAACGGTGATGAAAGCCATCGTGATTCGGGCGGCGGTGTTCGATGCTTCGGAGCAGCGGGTCAGCAAGGTGGTTACGCAGTCCTACTTCATCCGTTCCCTTGGATGTGAAATCCACGACCTTCCAGTGGTCTCCATCTGCGCCGATTCGCTGTCCCTGTTCGCCTATGACACAGGCATTATGGTGCCGGGAATTTATGGCGTCACAGACAGTTTCGATTTGACCGGCAACTATATGCAACATGGTCGTGAGTGGGAAAGATGTGTCAATGTTGAATTTTATACGGCTGATAATGAGGGGTTTAACCAGCAGGCGGGCTTGCGTACCCACGGAGGTGCCCGTGCCCGTTGCGCTCAGCAAAAGGGATTGAGGTTGTATGCGCGGGAGGAATATGGCAAGAAGAATTTCAAATTCAAGATTTTTGAAGAGTTAGATCTCAATAAATACAAGCATTTGGTCTTGAAGCCTTTCAGAAATGCCTTCACCCCGGCGGGCGTCCAGGACTGGGTGGCTAACGGAATCGCGTCTCAGATGAACATGGGGACGCTTGCTTCGCGGCCCGTGGTCCTTTTTCTTAACGGCGAGTATTGGGGAATCTATTTCCTTGAAGAAAGAGGCGATGAACGCTATTTGGAAAGCCACTACGGCGTCAATCCCGACAGTGTCAATATCATAGCGGCTTGGGGAGCGCTGGAAAATGGCTCTTCTGACTCTTACTACGAGTTGTACTATTGGTTGGCGGACGCGGATTTGACGGATCCGGCACAATATCATTACTTTTCACAGCAGATTGACATCCCCAATTTCATCGATTACATGATTTTCGAGCTCTTTTCAGCCAATATTGACTGGCCAATCAACAATGTAAGATGTTGGCAGGAAGGGCATTCGAAGTGGCGTTGGTTTTTCTATGACGGTGATTGCTGTTTCTATAACCGGCAATTCGATGTGTATGCGAACATCACATACGATGGAGATGAGGTGGTTTATCCGACGGCCGGATGGTCGACGCTCTTCTTTAGGAAATTGCTGGAGAACGAGACTTTTGTGAAACAATACCTCACCCGTTTGAAGGAGGTGAGTGGAGATTGCTTGGACTACAGCAAAACCAAGCCCATTCTTGACGATATTGAGCAGCAGATTCGGGGTGAAATTCCGCGTCAGGTGGAGCGGTTTCGTATTCCCAGCAGCATCACAGAATGGAATACGGCATGTTATAATTTGCATCTCTTTCTGCGTGACCGTCGCGAAGAGTTTGAAAATCAGACGAAAATCTTTTTTGGCTTGTCGGATGACGATGTCGACTTTATCTGCTATCCGAACCCTTCAAGCAATGGATGGATAAATGTCAAATTTATTACCGATGACAATCTCCTCGACGATGTTGTCATCTACGATATAAACGGCAAATGCGTGCTCAGAGAGTCGTTTTTGAGTGTCGGGGGCGGAAGCGTGACAATATCTCATCAACTCTCTTCCGGGGTGTATGTGCTGAAAATCGGCCCCTATTCCAAAAAAATAGTGGTGATGTGATGTAGGCAACAGGCAACAGACAATAGGAGCGGGCGACCCCAATTCCCCTTCTTTTAGAAGAGGTGCCCGCAGGGCAGGGTAGTAATATAAAACATTTTCCTTAAGCAGCCCCGTAGGGGCAAGACGCGCGAAGCGCAATTAACCCCACATAAGCGAAGCGCAATGTGGGGCCGAAAAAGAAGGCGAGAATGAACTAAATATAGAAAAATATGACAACATCAGACCAAATCAAAGCGGTTCAAACGAGGCTCAGTGAGCTAAGGAGGTATCTTTGACGTAGATGCCAAAGAACAAGAAATTAAACAGAAAGAAGAAATAACCCAACAGGACGGCTTCTGGGATGACCCCAAGGCTGCCGAGAAGTTGCTGAAGGAAATCAGCGGCATCAAGGCATGGGTGGCCGACTACTACAAGGCTGCCGAGCTGAATGATGAATTGCTGGTTGTCAGCGAGTTCCAGCAGACGGGCGATGCAACAGAGGCAGAGCTGGACGAGGCCTACAACAAGACGATGGAGGCCGTGGAGAAGCTGGAGTTCAAGAACATGATGCGCGACGAGGAGGACTCCTTCGACGCGATTCTGAACATCAACTCCGGCGCGGGCGGCACCGAAAGCTGCGACTGGGCGGAGATGCTCCTGCGTATGTACATGCGCTGGGCGGAACGCCACAACTTCTCCGTGAAACTCATTGACCGTCAGGAAGGTGATGTGGCGGGTATCAAGTCCGCCTCCATCGAAATCGAGGGCTCGTACGCTTACGGTTACCTCAAGAGCGAGAATGGCGTGCATCGGTTGGTGCGCATTTCGCCGTTCGACTCAGCGGCGCGGCGCCACACGTCGTTCGCCTCCGTGTTTGCCTATCCCGTCATCAACGACGAGATCGAGATCGAGGTCAGTCCCGCGGACATCTCCTGGGACACTTACAGAAGTAGCGGTCCTGGCGGACAGAACGTCAACAAGGTGGAGACGGCCGTGCGCCTGCACCACCATCCCACGGGCATCATCATCGAGTGCCAGATCACCCGCTCGCAGTCGCAGAACCGCGAGAAGGCCATGCAGATGCTGAAATCGCAGCTCTATCAGATCGAGCTGGAGAAGAAGCGCGAGAAGATCAACGAAATCGAGAGTTCGAAGAAGCGAATAGAGTGGGGCAGCCAGATCCGCAGCTACGTGATGCAACCCTACAAGTTGGTGAAGGACCTCCGCACGCAATACGAAACCGGCAACGTCAACGCCGTCATGGACGGCGACCTCGACGGCTTCATCAAAGCGTATTTGATGCAGTTCCATTGACAATGTATAATGTACAATGAACAATGTACAAAGGGTGATGTTGGGTGAAGGGTGATGTGACGGGCAACCCCAATTCCCATTCTGTTTTGGAAAAGGTACCCGTAGAGACGGTGTGTACACCGTCTCTACAGCAGCCTTGAAGAGGCATGAGCTCGGTAGCCAGGGGTAAGGCGCGAGTTACGAGCGCCGCCACCCTGTCCCGGAGGGACAAAACGCACGAAGTGCAATTTACACCATACAAGCCGATAGGCGCAGTGTGGTGCTGGCGAAATGTACGCACTATGAGCGTCTCGGAGAGACGCAACAATATCCCAAAAAATCACAAAATGTTGTGCGGATATTAAAAAATGTGTATTTTTGCAGCGGAGTCAGGAGTTGCTCCTGACTGACGATTCTGCGGATTCGTCGATTCAGGTGGCAGGGCGTAAGCTCTGCTATTCTGCTTTATAGAGCAGTTGCATTTCCTGTTCTTGGTGTATCCAAACCTCTTTGATTTTCTCTTTCCTGTCGATTCTTCCTAATAGACTTCTGTACATGAAACCGAGAGTCAATCCACAGTCTTCAAGAATGAGTCTATTACATTGCTTCAATCCATGATAGCACATGTTACGAAAGGATCTTTTAGGCTTCACCCCACAAAACCCTTTATGCTCATACCAAGTGCCATCCACTAATAAATCAGGACATATGATATTAGATTGTCGAGATGATCGGTAGTTGCGTCTCTTCGAGACGCTGACAAGGAGGCGTATCCTTGTCACCCCACATTGCGCTGCGCTTATGTGGGGTTAATTGCACTTCGTGCGTTTTGTCCCTTCGGGACTGCTTTAGGAAGCTATTTAATATTACTACCCCGCCCTGCGGACACCCCTTCTAAAATAGAAGGGGAATTGGGGTTGCCCGTTACATCCTCCTTAATACTTAATTCCTAATTCCTAATTATCCCTGCTTTTCCGTCAAATACCTCCAATACCTTCTCGGCATGTCCTGCAGCTGCTTCCGGGGGTTCATGCGCTCGCGGATGCAGATGGCTTTGAAGTAGGTGCGCCACATATCCTGCAGGAGGTGGTCGTCATCGCTGAGCACGTCGTCGTTCAGGTGACCGTTGGAAAGGTTGAACGTCACCGAAGACTCGTCGGCGAAGGTGATGTGGACAGGCGCGGCACTCCCGTCGTAGTAGAATCCGTAATGGCGCTTGGCATCGTATATCAGCCACGGCTGGTCGTTGAACCGGTCCGCGAAGTGGTCGGTGATGAGCGGGAGGACGTTGTGGTCGGGGGAGATGACGGCGAGATAGGTGCCGTCCTTGACCTTCTGGAAACGGATGAACTGCTTCATGCGCTGTCCTTCGTGAAGCACTTTGCGGGCGATATTAGTCACAGCAAGCACATCGTTGTCAGCGAAATTGCGTTCGATGCCCGGTGCCCCCTCCGGTTGCCGGAAAACCTTGCAGATGTAGTGAAACAGCGGATTGTGGAGCTCCGGAAGCTCTGACAACCAGCTGACAGCCAACATCTTCACAGCATTCTTCGGAAGCCGCTTCTCCAACCCCTTCCATACGCGCCCCGCCTTTTCCTCATCGGTCGGAACTTGGTATAACCGCTCGCAGAACAACGGCACAGGATCGCCCTCCGCCAACAGCATCTCGGGCTGTTCGTGCAGGGCGAAAGCCTCGAACACGGCGGTGAGGAGGCCGTTGAGGGTGTTGTCGAAGGAGTAGATGGTCATTTGCGATTTGCGGTTTACGGTTTACGATTTGCGATTTGCGGTTCGTTGTAGGGACGTCATATTATGGCGTCCCGGAATTGGGTGGCGTTTCCGGTGCGGTTTCAAAATCCAAAGACAATTGCGCCTCCCTTGCGGCGAGTTTTTGTTCCGTTTTGGAGACGAGCAGCGGGCGGAGTCGTTCGGGGCTCAGTTCGTTAATGCCGAGGACGGATTGCCCGAACATAGTGGAGAGTTCGTGGCAGGTGATGAAATACTTTGCCTTCTTCATCACCACGCCCATCTTCTTGAGGTCGTAGGAGGTGAGGCGGCTGTAGCAGCGGGAGTTCACGATGAGCCACGCCGACTTGGCACCGAGTCCTGGCACGCGGAGCAGCATCTCGTAATCCGCCGTGTTGATATCGACTGGGAAGGCTTCGGGGTGGCGCAGCGCCCATGCCAGCTTCGGGTCGATTTCCAAATCGAGGTTGGGATGGGTGTCGTCCACGATTTCCTCTACCTTGAAGTGATAGAATCGCAACAGCCAGTCGGCTTGGTAGAGACGGTTCTCACGGACGAGCGGCGGCTGCTTGAGCACGGGCAACCGCGAGTCGTAGGTGTTGACGCTCACATAACCAGAGTAATAGACGCGCCGCATGGAGGGCTGGCGGTAGAGCATCGATGACATGGAGAGGATGTCGCGGTCGCTGTCTTGGGTCGCCCCTACAATCATCTGGGTGGATTGTCCGGCGGGCACAAACCTTGGCGCGTGGCGCATCCTTTGTCGGTCCTCCTTGTTCTCAAGCACCCCCTGCTGGATGAGCTGCATCGGCTGGAATACGCTTCGGTGGTCCTTTTCGGGCGCTAACAACTTCAGCGACTCTTCTTTGGGAATTTCGATGTTCACGCTCATACGGTCGGCGTAGCGTCCGGCCTCGTTGAGCAACTCCTGCGAAGCACCTGGGATGGCTTTCAGGTGGATATAGCCGTTGAAGCGGTGTACTAACCGCAGGTCGCGCACAATGGCGGTGAGCCGTTCCATCGTGTAGTCGGGATTGCGCACCACTCCGCTTGACAGGAAGAGTCCCTCGATGTAGTTCCGACGGTAGAATTCCATCGTGATCGTCTCGATTTCCGATACGGAGAGCGTGGCCCGCTTCACATCGTTGGAGCGGCGGTTGACACAGTAGGCGCAGTCGAACATGCAGTGGTTGGTCAGCATGATTTTCAGCAGGGAGATGCAACGCCCGTCGTCGGCGAAGGAGTGGCAGATGCCCACGCCGCCCACGGTGTTGCCCACCATGCCCTTCTTGCCACTGCGCACGGTGCCCGACGATGAGCACGACACATCGTATTTCGCCGCCTCCGTTAGGATGCGCAATTTCTCCAAAGTCCTCTCCGTCAACATACGCTGGATGGGATTCTATATTTTCCTGTTTGTCAATAATTTGGCTATTGGCCGTTAGCTATTGGCTGCTGGCTTAAAACATTGGCAAATGTAAACAAAATACGAATAGAAGCCCTTCTGAACATATTGGAAATTTGTGTATCTTTGCAAATTTCTGAAAATAGCGATATTAGATATGCAAGAATCTAAGTTACAGTCAATTGAACAGGCCATTGAAGATCTAAAGGCCGGAAAATTCGTCATTCTAGTGGATGACGAGGAACGCGAAAACGAGGGCGATTTCATTATCGCCGCCCAACATATTGACGCCGACAAGGTGAATTTCATGCTTTCCCGCGGTCGTGGGGTGCTCTGCGTGCCCATGACCTCTGAACGCTGCCGTGAACTCGACCTCGAGATGCAGGTTTCCAACAATACCTCCATTCACGAAACTCCTTTCACCGTTACCGTTGACCTTTTGGGACACGGCTGCACCACGGGCGTTTCCATGCACGATCGCGCAGCATCCATCAATGCGCTGGCTGACAAGTCAATGAAGGCTACCGATTTCGGTCGCCCGGGACATGTGAACCCGTTGCGCGCACGTGATGGTGGTGTGCTGGTTCGCGCCGGTCACACCGAAGGCACTGTCGATCTGCTGAAGCTGGCAGGTTTAGAGCCGGTGGGTGCTCTCATCGAAATCATCAATCCCGACGGCACAATGGCACGTCTGCCCGAACTGCTGCAAGTGGCTGAACAATACGGCATTACCATCACCAGTATCGAGAAACTGATTGCCTATCGTTTGGAGAAGGAGTGCCTCATCCGCAGAGAACAGGAGGTGAACCTTCCCACGCAATGGGGTGATTTCAAGCTCATTGCCTACACGCAGCTCAACAACGGTGCCACCCACCTCGCACTCAAGAAGGGCGAGTGGGAGAAGGACGAACCCGTGATGGTGCGCGTGCACTCCTCTTGCGCCACCGGCGACATCTTCGGTTCCTGCAAATGCGACTGCGGCGAGCAGCTGCATCGTGCCATGGAGATGGTCGATAAGGAGGGCAAAGGTTTGGTGCTCTATATGAGTCAGGAAGGCCGTGGCATCGGTCTCATCAACAAGCTGAGAGCCTACCACTTACAGGAACTGGGCCGTGACACTGTGGAGGCCAACCTCGAACTCGGTTTCAAGGCTGACGAGCGCGACTACGGCGTGGGTGCGCAGATTCTCCGCGATCTCAACGCTACCAACGTCCGCCTCATTACCAACAATCCAGCCAAACGTGTCGGACTCTCCGCCCACGGCATTACCATTTCCGAAACCCTGCCGATTATCATCAAACCGAATAAGATTAACGAAAAATATCTCAAGACCAAACAGGCGAAAATGGGACATACGCTGGGGCTTTAGTAGAGACGCGATTAATCGCGTCTCTACATGATCCTAACCTTCTAACCTTTTAACCCTCTAACCCTCAAGAATGAAGAACATCCGAAATTTCTGCATCATCGCACATATCGACCACGGTAAGAGCACGTTAGCCGACCGTTTGTTGCAATATACAAAGACTGTCAGCGACCGCGACTTTCAAAACCAAGTACTCGACGACATGGATCTGGAGCGTGAGCGCGGCATCACCATCAAGAGCCACGCCATCCAGATGGATTACCTCTACAAGGGCGAAAAATATGTCCTCAACTTGATCGACACTCCCGGTCACGTGGACTTCTCATACGAGGTTTCCCGCTCCATCGCCGCATGCGAGGGTGCGCTCTTGCTCGTGGATGCCACCCAAGGCGTTCAGGCTCAGACTATTTCGAACCTCTATCAAGCTATTGACAACGATTTGGAGATTATCCCTGTCATCAATAAGATGGATATGCCTGCGGCGATGCCCGAGGAGGTGAAAGACCAGATTGTGGATTTGATTGGCTGTGATGCCGAAGATATCATTGAGGCAAGTGGCAAAACGGGTCAAGGGGTGGAGCAGATTTTAGAGGCCATCATTGAGCGCATTCCCGCGCCCAAAGGCGATCCCGACGCCCCGTTGCAAGCTCTCATCTTCGACTCCATCTTCAACTCTTTCCGCGGTATTATCGCCTACTTCCGTATCTTCAACGGCACCATCCGTACGCACGATATGGTGAAGTTCTTCGCTACCAAGCACGAGTACGATGCTGACGAAATCGGTATTCTCAAGATGGACCGCGTGCCCAAGGATGTGCTGTCTGCCGGCGACGTGGGCTACCTCATCACCGGCATCAAGACCTCCACGGAGGTGAAGGTCGGCGATACCATCACGCATGTGGAAAATCCTTGCGAAACCGCTATCGAAGGTTTCCAAGAGGTAAAACCGATGCTGTTCGCCGGTATTTACCCCACAGAAGCCGACCAATACGAGGAGTTGCGTGCTTCTTTGGAGAAGCTGCAGCTTAACGATGCTTCTCTGACGTTCGTTCCTGAATCTTCATTAGCATTGGGATTCGGCTTCCGTTGCGGCTTCCTCGGTCTGCTGCACATGGAGATCATCCAAGAGCGTTTGGACCGCGAATTCGACCAAGACGTGATTGCCACGGTGCCGAATGTTTCCTATAAAGTATTGACAACCAAGAAACAGTGGTTGGACGTTTATAACCCATCGGGAATGCCTGCGCCGAACGAAATCGACCATGTGGAAGAGCCCTACATCCGCGCTCAGATCATCACCAAGGACGATTACATCGGACCGGTCATCAAGCTCTGTATCGACAAGCGCGGCACGCTGATCAACCAAATGTACGTGGCCGCTAATCGTGTAGAGTTGACTTTCGATCTGCCGTTAGGCGAAATCGTTTTCGATTTCTACGACAAGCTCAAGAGCATTTCCAAAGGTTATGCCTCCTTCGATTACCATATTACCGATTACAAGCCCGCACAGCTTGTGAAGCTCGACATCTTGCTCAACGGCGAATCCGTGGATGCTTTGTCGGCACTGATTCACGTAGACAACGCTTACGCATTCGGTCGTCGTATCTGTGAGAAACTCAAGGAGTTGATTCCTCGTCAGCAGTTCGACATCGCCATCCAGGCGGCTATCGGCTCCAAGATTATCGCCCGTGAGACGGTCAAGCAGGTGCGTAAGGATGTGACTGCCAAGTGTTACGGCGGTGATATCACCCGTAAGCGCAAGCTGTTGGAGAAGCAGAAGAAGGGTAAGAAGCGTATGCGCCAAGTCGGCAACGTAGAAGTGCCGCAATCGGCGTTCCTTGCGGTGCTGAAGCTCGATTAAGACGAGTGTTTCCTACGAAATTAAAAAAGTAAGTAGAGATTTACGGGTACTAAGTGCTGATCTTCCTCCACAGCGTCGCAGCTGAGGGAGAAGATACGCAAGTTCTTCCCGAAGCGGCTGATTTTGCCTTTCTCGGAAAGGTGGTCGGTCCAGAAGGTGTTGTTTTCCTCGTTGAATATCACGAAATTCAATAATGTGGAAGAGGCAACCGCTTCATTCACAAAAGGATATAATCTGTTTTGGGTTAATGTTCCAGTGGTTTTGAGGCTGTTGAGGTAGTGGGTCAAAGCCTCTTTGGAGTCGGCAAACACCAGTGCATTGTCCGCCTCTACAAACCAGGTTGCGGAGTCGGGAGCAAGCGCTTTCAGCAGGGGCATAAGGGGCTGCGGGGTTTGGAAATAGCCATCGGGATGGGCGGCGCGGACAGAATCAGCCTTAGCAGCGTCCTTGTAGAAGATTTCCAAAGCGTTTTTTTCGCTATTCGGCAAAAGAATGGCGTAATGGTATTTGGTGGAATCGCCGTGCATCGTGAAATAACCGATTTCAGAAAGGGCGAGGTCTCTGATTGTCTGCTTGTCGTCAAAAAGCCGCTTTAACTTGAAATCGCGAGCGTTTCGTATTTCCAGATGAGTGTAACAGTCGACGCTCGCAGGATAGCGGTCTACGATCTCCATCTCACCGCTTTTTTTCTTGATTTTCAACTCAAAGTCCTCGTTGTCAGTATTTTCAAGGAGCGTATAACCGGAAAGGTGCATCTCATTGCCGGAGAATCGCAGCTGGAGTGCCGTCCAGCCGGCGTTTTCCAGACATTTGGAAAGTTGGTTGGACATACTCTCGTTCAGATACGAGGAGGGGTGCGCGGTGTACTTTTTCGGGTTGATAATGAGCCAGTTCTGTTTGCGGTTTTTCTCCGAAAGGTCATACATCGCCTTGAACTGCTTGTCAGACAGCAGGTTCTTGGGGTGTGCATGTTGCACGATCGCGCGTTTGAGCAGCTCCACGTCTGTGGAGAAGGAGATGATATGGTTCAGATAGACGAATTTGACACTTTTGAAATTGGTGCCGTAGGTGTAAATGCGGTTGTTTTCAAAGGAAGTGTAGTTGTTTGGGTCGATACTGAGCGCCCGCAACAGTCGTCTGAAAGCGGATTTGTCGGCATGCATGTTGAACAGCAGCTTGAGCGCTTCGTTCTCGTAGTGCCCGGAGACGGTGAGGTCGTATTCACCGGCAGGCAGTTTGCCGCGCATGGTCTCGAACGCAGGCATGGCATCCATCACGAAAAGTTCGTCCAGATAAGGAATCAGCTGGGCGGAACTGTTCACGAATGCATCGTTGTCGTTCAAGGTGAAGATGAACGAAGCATCAGTCGGGATGGCCTCGATCAACTCCGATTTCGATTGCCTGAAAAGGGTGTAATAAAAGAAGATCCCGACTCCGGCAAAGATGACGGCGAAGATGGTGATCCAGATAATCCAGGTTCGATTGTCGCGCGCGTAGTTTTTCATTTTTGTAAAGGGTTAATGGTTAATGGGAATGTAGAGACGCGATTCATCGCGTCTCTACAGAATCGAAATTATTCGTTATCGGATTTTTCGGGAGCGGCTTCCTCTGTTGCCGGCTCTTCCAAATCAATCAGATTATGGTCAACCAAGATGTTATACCAAAGGTAAACCTTCTTCATGTTGGAAACATAGACTCTGTCACGGTCGTATTCGGGAAGAATTTCGGCGAAATAGGCCTTGATGGCGTTGTTATCTTTCGGAATCTCAATCTTTTTGCCGTCCTCTTTCTTGTAGATATTCTGGAAAACGGTCTGCAACGGAATCTCGTCCGTTTCGGTGAAGATTGCGATGTTGTCCAAAGCGGCTACACCGTCGTTGGAGAAGGCGGGGAAGCGCTTGCCGTCATCGAGACCTTCCACGATGAAGCTATTGGGAGTTTTGGAAAGGAATTTGTAAAGTCCGTTCTTACCAGTGATTGATAAAATTTTGCTTAAATCCATTGTTTCTTTCTTTTTGTTGTTGTTTTATTCGTAATACGTTAATTTTCTTTGTTTGATGTAAACGATATAGTTGTCAATGGCGCAAACCTCTGTCTGCCAGTTTTTGTGGATGTCGTAGTCGAAGAAGTAATGAGTCTCCTTCACGTGGTGAAGTTTGTCTTCGTAGATGACCTTGCGAACGCGACCGTCCTGCGCATATTGCGTATAGGTGTACTCAATCATTTGATTGCCAGCCTTGTATACGCATCTGTTAACTTCGTCACCGTAGTTGTCGTACTCGATCTTCGCCGTTTTGAAGACTTTGCCGTCGGGTTCGTACTCGGTAATCTCCGTCACCAAGCCGTTTTCGTCATATTGGTAGGTGGTCTTGGTGACATATTGCATGTTGTCTTGCGAGGTGGAGATAATGTTGCCGACGCCGTCCGTTTTATGAGCAAAGGACATGACGAGAGTGTCGTTCTGGTAGATTTTCTCGCTTTCGATAAAGTGATTGCGATCGTAGGTGTAAACGCCCTTGGTATCGCCGCGGAGTCTGTCCTGTTCGTCCCATTCCGTCATCTGCCCTCGGTCGTTGTAGCGGTATTTCCGTACATAGAGGGTGTCTTCTCCGATGCTAGTAAAGTCGATCAGATGGCTGTCGTAGCTGTAGTGGTGCACAAAACGACGGTCGCCATCGCCACGGCCTGCAGTCAGCTCCTTCAGCCGCGCGGTGTCCTTCAACGGCATAGAATCCGGCTGCACGTAATAGGTCGCCGTCTCCAAGTTCATCACCTTCCCAAAGATATGGTTCCTTTGCAGGTGGTTTTTCTCAATATCCGGGGTGATGACGATAGGGGCGGGCTTCTTCTTGCAGCCGCCAGTCACTATCGCCACGACAGTGAGAACAAAGAAAATATATCGCTTTATCATCTATTTGGATTAGTTAGTAGTTAGTAGTTAGCAGTGAGAAGTTAACTGCTAACTACTAACTGCTAACTGCTAACTATTCAAACATTCCTTCTACCAACTTGTCGTCCGCAATGTTCGGCAGGGTGACGTGCAACTCCGGACATGCCTCCATCGCGCGTTTGATGGCGAAGAGGGCGCCGTCGTTGCGAGCCCATGCACGACGCGAAATACCGTTGTTCACGTCCCAGAAGAGCATCGAGCGCAGACGTCTGTCGCTGTCGTCGCTGCCGTCCAACACCATGCCGAAGCCGCCGTTGATGACTTCGCCCCAGCCGACGCCGCCGCCGTTGTGGATGCTCACCCACGTGGCGCCGCGGAAACCGTCGCCGATGACGTTCTGCACGGCCATGTCGGCGCAGAAGCTACTGCCGTCGTAGATGTTGGAGGTCTCACGGAACGGGGAGTCCGTACCGGAAACGTCGTGGTGGTCACGACCCAACACGACCGGAGCTGACAATCTGCCGTCGCGCACCGCCTTGTTGAACTCGGCGGCGATCTTCGTACGACCCTCACAGTCAGCGTATAAGATACGGGCTTGCGAACCCACGACGAGGTGGTTCTCGTTAGCGCCCTTGATCCAGGTGATGTTGTCGCGCATCTGCTGGGAAATCTCAGCGGGTGCGTGGTCACTGATCTCCTTCAGCACGTCCATGGCGATGTGGTCGGTGACATCGAGATCCTCGGGCTTGCCGGAAGTGCAGACCCAACGGAACGGACCGAAACCGTAGTCGAAGCACATCGGTCCCATAATGTCTTGAACGTATGAGGGATAGCGGAAGCTGCCGTCCTCCTTGAGGATGTCGGCACCCGCGCGTGAGGATTGCAACAGGAAGGCGTTGCCGTAGTCGAAGAAGTACATGCCCTTGGCCGTCAGCTTGTTGATGGCGGCCACTTGGCGGCGCAAACTGGCCTCCACAGCGGCTTTGAACTTCTCGGGATAGTCGGCCATCATCTGCTTGGACTCCTCGAAGGAGAGGCCTACAGGATAGTAGCCGCCTGCCCACGGGTTGTGCAGGGAGGTCTGGTCGCTGCCGAGGTCGACTTGGATGTCATGTTCTGCGCAATATTCCCACAAATCCACGATATTGCCTTGGTAAGCGAAGGATTTCGCGATTTTCTGAGCGCGAGCTTCGTTCACCTTCACGAAGAGTTCGTCGAGATTTTCGTGTACCTCATCGACCCAACCCTGCGCGTAGCGTTTCTGCGTAGCGGCGGGGTTGATTTCTGCGGTGATGGAGACCACACCGGCGATATTGCCGGCCTTCGGTTGTGCGCCTGACATGCCGCCCAAACCGGCAGTCACGAAGAGCTTGCCCCCGATTTCGCCGCCGATCTTACGGCTGGCGTTCAGCACCGTGATGGTGGTGCCGTGTACGATACCTTGCGGTCCGATGTACATGTAGGAACCGGCGGTCATCTGTCCGTACTGGCTGACACCCAGTGCGTTCATGCGCTCCCAGTCGTCAGGTTTGGAGTAGTTGGGGATCACCATGCCGTTGGTCACTACCACGCGAGGAGCGTCCTTATGTGACGGGAAGAGCCCCAGCGGGTGTCCGGAGTACATCACGAGGGTCTGCTCGTCGGTCATCTCAGATAAGTATTTCATAACCAGGCGGTACTGTGCCCAGTTTTGGAAGACAGCGCCGTTGCCGCCGTAGGTGATCAGCTCGTGCGGGTGCTGCGCCACAGCGGGGTCGAGGTTATTCTGGATCATCAGCATGATAGCCGCAGCCTGCTGACACTTAGCGGGATAAGCCTCGATGGGACGGGCATACATCTCGTAGGTCGGACGGTAGCGGTACATGTAGATGCGGCCGTAGTCGTGCAGCTCCTTCACGAATTCGGGAGCCAAAGCGGCGTGCTGCGAGGCCGGGAAATAACGGAGCGCGTTGCGCAGGGCCAGTTGTTTCTCCTTCTTGGTGAGGATGTCCTTGCGTTTCGGCGCGTGGTTGACAGTGGGATCGTAGGGTTGTGCGGCGGGAATTTCAGCCGGAATGCCCGCTCTTAAATCTGCTTGAAACTCTTGTAAAGTCATATTATTACAATTTGATTATTTTCAGTTTGAACCAAACGGCAAAGATAGTATTTTTTTTTAAAGATGGGAATTTGGAAGAGTTGGGAGTTGAGAGTTAGGGGTAAAAGAAAGGCGTGCCGATTTCAGCACGCCTTTCTGTAATCCATTAACATGGCCTATTGGCATTAGACATTCATAGGTGCAATGTTGTAGCCAAACACGGAACCCGGTACAATCTCTTCGGGCTCTTTGCCGAAGCGCAACACGATCATATTGCGCGTGCCTTTGAGGGTGATGCGCTCGTTCTCGATCCAGAGAGCGGTGCCTTCTCGCAATCCGACAACGGTCTTCTCCTTGTTCACAGCAAGATATTCGTTCAGGCGCACCTGACGGGTTTCACCGCCGTGACGGATGCTGTCGTTGATGGCCTCCGGATAGGGGTCGATGTAGTGCGGGTTGATCTGGAACGGTACCAGGTCGAGGCAGTCGAAGCTCTCGGGCATCACGATGGGCATGTCGTTGGTGGTGCACAGTGTCGGGCAGGCTACGTTGGAACCCGCGCTCCAGCCCATGTAGGGAGTGCCCTCCATCACCTTGCGGCGGATGGGCTTGATGAGCTTGTTGCGGTGCAGCTCAGCCACCAAGTGGAAGGTGTTGCCGCCGCCCACCATAATGAACTTCGCGTTGTTGACCGCCGCCACGGGATCGCTGACCTCGTGCACGGAAACGACCTTTTTGCCGAACTTCTCGAACACGCCGCGCACGCGAGCCGTGTAGCTGTCGTAGCTTTCGGGATAGACCTTGCCGCCCACATCCACGCCGGCGTAAGGCACAAACAAAATTTCATCAGCCGTGCCTTGCAGGAACTCCGCGATCAACGGCTGGCACCAACCCAGGTAGGGTTCCTTGTAGTTGGTGGAGTTGCTTATAAGTAACAGTTTCATAATTTGCTTTTATTAGGTGAATTAGAAATGTAAAGTTGGGAGTTAAGAGTTAGGAGTTTTGTGCATTAAGCACCCAACTCCTAACTCCAAACTCTAAACTCCTAAATCTGCGGGCCGAACGGAATCAACGCCTTGCCTTCCTCGGTGTCACTGAAGTTGGCGAAGTTCTTGATGAAAGCAGCGGCCAGTTCGTTGGCGTTTTTCTTGAAAGCGTCCTTGTCAGTCCAGCTGTTTTCGGGATTGAGGATGTTGTCGTCAACGCCGGTCACGTGTTTGGGGATTACCAAGTTGAAGGGTTTTACAATTTCGGTTTCGCAGCTCTTCAGCTCATCGTTGAGGATGGCCGTGATGATGGCGCGGGTAGCCTTCAAAGAGATGCGCTCGCCGACGCCGTAGCCACCGCCAGCCCAGCCGGTGTTCACCAAGTAAGCCGTAGCATTGTGCTCTTCGAGCTTCTTGGCCAATTCTTCAGCGTATTTCGTGGGGTGCAACAACAGGAAAGCTGCGCCGAAACAGGAGGAGAAGGTGGGTTGCGGGGTCACGATACCACGTTCGGTGCCGGCCAACTTAGCTGTGTAACCACTTAAGTAGTAGTACATGGTCTGCTCCTTGTTGAGGATGGAGACGGGAGGCAGCACGCCGAATGCGTCGGCTGAGAGGAAGATGATCTTGCTCGGGTGTGTGCCGCGGGAAACCGGACGTACAATATTATTAATATGGTAAATCGGGTAGGAGACGCGGGTGTTCTCGGTCTTCTCCGCAGAGTTGAAATCGATGTTACCTTCTGCATCCACCACAAGGTTCTCCAACAACGCGTCGCGTTTGATGGCGTGGAAGATGTCGGGTTCTTTCTCTTCGCTGAGGTTGATGCACTTTGCATAGCAACCGCCTTCGAAGTTGAAGACACCGTTGTCGTCCCAGCCGTGCTCGTCGTCGCCGATGAGCGCACGATTCGGGTCGGTGGACAAAGTGGTTTTGCCAGTGCCGGAGAGACCAAAGAAGATGGCGGTGTCGCCGTTCTTGCCTTCGTTTGCGGAACAGTGCATAGCAGCCATGCCCTTGAGCGGCAGGAAGTAGTTCATCACGGAGAAGATACCCTTCTTCATCTCGCCACCGTACCAAGTGCCGCCAATGAGGGCCATGCGTTCGGTGAGGTTGAAGGCCACGAAGACCTCGCTGTTCAGACCCATCTCTTTCCAGTTGGGGTTGGTGGTCTTACCAGCGTTCAGCACCACGAAATCGGGTTCGAAGTCGGCCAGTTCCTCTTCGGAAGGGCGGATGAACATGTTTTTCACGAAGTGAGCCTGCCAAGCTACCTCAGACACGAAGCGCACCTTCATGCGTGAGTTCTCGTTGGCGCCGCAGTAGCCGTCCATCACATAAATCTTTTTGCCGGAAAGTTGCTTCTGGCAAAGCATGCGGAAGTGCTCCCAAGTCTTGTGGTCGATGGGCTTGTTGTCGGAACCCTTCTTGTTGGGGTCTGCCCACCATACGTTATCTTTCGTGTTTTCGTCCTTGACGATGTATTTGTCTTTAGGCGAGCGGCCGGTGAAGATACCCGTATCGACGGAAAGGGCACCCGATTTGGTCAGGTAAGCCTTCTCATAACCCGTCAAAGAGGGGTCGGTTTCGTGTTTGTACAACTCGTCGTATGACAGGTTGTGGAAGATTTCAACGGGGTTCTCAACGCCTAATGCTTGCAATTCTGCTCTTAAATCTTTCATATTTTATTGGGTTTGGTAATATATTTTTCGTGGGGGCAAAGATACAAATTTTTGGTTTACACGTTTACAGGTTTACAGGTTTACACGTTTACAGGTTTACACGTTTACAGGTTTACAGGTTTAGGTTTTTTAAGTCATTATAGTTTAAGTCTAAGTTTAAGTTAAAGCTAACAGCCAACAGCCAACAGCCAATAGCCAACAGCCAAATAAATCAAGGTACTAAGATGCGGAGATTCTGCGGTGTGATCTGAATGTCGAGTTGTGCCTCCATGATCACAGGCTCGCCGTCGATGTTTACCACGCCGGCGGAAGGACGCTCCACAGTGATGTGTGACGACTGGAATTCGGTGAGATGGCTCGATTTGTCCAGCTGTCCATGCATCAGCATGGTCACCATGAAGGGGATGTCCAAAGGGGAGGGGCGGCTGATGATGCAGGTGTCGAGCAGACCGTCCTGCAGCGAGGCGTGCGGCGCGATGACCGCATTGTAGCCGAACTGGTTGGAATTGGCGAAAGTGATGAGCAAGGGACTGCACGTCAATGTTTTACCACCGTCGAAGGTGATGTTGACGGTCTCGGGCTTGTAATGGAGGTAGTTGGTGGTGACATAGTGGGCATAGGTTAAGAAGCCCCGACGCGAGTCTCGGGAAAAGTCGTAGGCAGTCTGCGCGTCGAGCCCGATGCCCGCCACACTGAGGAAGAACCGCCCGTTGACACTCCCGGTGTCAATCTGCTGAACACGTCCGTTTCGCAAGAGCCGCAACGCTTTTCCCGTGTTGAGCGGGATGTGCAGGCAGCGGGCCAGACCATTGCCGGAACCGTAGGGAATGACGGCCAAGGTCGTGTCAGTGCCGACGATGCAGCGCGCCACCTCGTTGAGCGTGCCGTCGCCGCCCACCGCCGCCACAATGTCGAAGCGGCCGACCGCCTCCGACGATAGCTCGGTGGCGTGACCGGCATACTCTGTGAAGATGATGTCATACGAAAACGCGTCACCGTCAAGCTCGCAAGCCACACACTCCCGGAACTTCCTTTTGTCGTGGTGCCCAGATATGGGGTTGACAATGAACAATATCCGCTTTTTCGACATGAACGTGACCTGAATTCTGCTAACTGTTTTTTAAGTGCCGCAAAAATACAAAAAAAATATACTTTTGCCCGCTTTTGATAATGAAGTCATAGATGATGAAAAAGGTTTTTCAGAATGATATTACGGTATTGATTTTGAGGCTGTTGCTTCTCTATGCATGCCTGTTTGTAACCCAACTGGCCTTTTATCTCTATAACCGCTCGTTGCTCGGACCGTTGACTTGGTCGGAAATCCCTTTGCTGTTCGCCGGATCGTTCAAATACTCCACGATATCCATTGCCTATATTAATGCGCCATTCATCCTGCTGTCGATGCTGCCGTTCCGCTTCCGACAAAAGGAGGGTTATCAAAAAATGCTGTTCTGGCTCTTTTGCATCTCCAATTCGTTGGGCATCGTGGTGCTGAATCTGGCCGATGTCGTCTATTACCGCTATGCTTTCAAAAGGATTACGGCGGAGGAGATGCACTTCTTCCGAGAAAATGACAATACCTTCGACATCCTGTTCAAAGCGATGGGTGAAAACTGGTATCTGGTGCTGTTGGGCCTATTGTTGATTTTCCTGCTCTTCTTTCTGTATAAAAAGATAAAGTATCATCCCACGGCATTGAAGAACAACTGGCTCTATTATGGTACGGGTTCGCTGACTTTCGTGTTGGCGGTTTTTTTGTGGGTGATGGCCATCAAGGGCTCGTTCGACATCAAAGCGCGTCCCGTTGCTATCAGCAATGTGGCCTACTATGCGCAGTCGCCGCAGAAAGGGGCTCTGGTGCTGAGCAACCCCTATTGTCTCATCCGCACGATGGGATTGCGGCAGCTGGATTCGCCGGTCTATTTCAATGAGGAGGATCTGGCGGAGCTCTATACGCCTTACCACTATCCCTCTTTGATCTGTCCGCCTGTCGCCAAAGGCAAAAACGTGGTGATTTTCGTGTTGGAGAGTTTCAGTCGGGAGCACTCGCAGTATCTGGCCCCGCATCTGAATCCGAATGGCGGCTACACCCCCTTCCTGGACTCTTTGATGCGCGAGGGGCTGGTCTTCACGAACGCTTATTCCAACGGCATGAAGTCCATCGAGGCGCTGCCCTCCGTCTTTGCCTCCATTCCTTCATACCGAACGCCATACGCACTGCTGCCCCAGTCGCTCACCGATTTGGACGCTTTGCCGCGCATTCTCGCCACCCAAGGCTATGGTACCCACTTCTTCTGCGGTGCCACGGCCAACCAGATGGGTTTCGAGGCTTTCGGAATGCTGGCCGGCATCGAGCATTTCTACAATCGGGCGGATTTCGAGAAGTGGCATCCCGGAAAGGGGAACACCAATGTGTGGGGCGTTTGGGACATGCCGTTCCTGCAATATGTGGCGGAAGAGATCAACCGCCAGCAGACGCCGTTTTTCACGTCGGTGTTTACGTTAAGTTCGCATCATCCATACGACCTCCCAGAGGAGTATGCCGGCAAAATGCCCCAAGGGAAGACGTTGGTGCAGCCATGCGTGGCTTATACCGACCTTTCGTTGCGCAAATTTTTCGAGACGGTCTCCAAAATGCCCTGGTTTGAGAATACCTTGTTCATCTTCGTGGCCGACCATGTGTCGCCGCAGATGGCCGCCGAGGAGACGCGCACGGCCAAGGGCAATACGGCCATACTATATTTTATGTACACCCCCGACCATTCCGTCAAGGGACGATACGAGCATGTGACGCAGCAGATCGACATCATGCCCACCACGCTCGGACTGATGGGCTATGAACAGCCCTATTTCGCCTTCGGTCGGGATATCTTCAACGAACCTGAGCGAAAACCGTTGGTGGTCAACTGTGTGCATCAAACGTATCAGGCTTTGACCGACTCGTTGAGCCTCTATTTCGACGGTCTGTATCCGCTGTATGTCTATGCCGCTAATGACACTTTGCAACGGCACAACATAATGGATGAGGGCAGTCCGGCACAGCAGTCGTTGGAGCGGGATTTGAAGGCGGTGTTGCAGTCCTACTACGACCATGTGAGGCGAAGAGATGTCCGAATGCGGAATTTTCAAAAAAAATAATCCGAAACAGGTGTTATATGAAAAAAAATTATACCTTTGCACCCGCAAAAATCGAAAAAAACTCTATTACATTTTTATAAACATCAAAAAATTAAAGTTTTATGAGAAAAAAAGTTAGAAATGTGATCATCATCGGTGCTGCTGGAAGAGACTTCCACAATTTCAACACCTTTTTCCGTCACAACAAGAACTACAACG